>ERZ839767.1222-NODE-1222-length-40201-cov-4.863274_pt1 | contig 40201 bp, 37 predicted proteins | sample MGYA00519879_ERZ839767 | MGnify/ENA primary metagenome ERZ839767 (study PRJEB31850, sample SAMEA3708852) | human gut metagenome | biome: human gut; feature: human-associated habitat; material: faeces | place: China | collected 2014 ... | reverse complement strand
ATCTCTTCAGCCTCTGCTTCTGCTTGTTTTTCATCTGAATATAAAATATATTTATTATTAGTATTAATTATATTATTTAAATCCTTTGACTTTCTAATTGTTCTTATAATGTCTCCTCTCGACACAATGCCATACATTTTTTCATTTTTTGTTATATAAATAATACTACAATTGGTATTATTAAACATTTCTGCACAATTATCAAAGTTTACTTCATTTATATCCAACTTAATAAGTTCATCATTTTTTTCAAACATTGTAAATTACCTCTTAACAAATTCAATAATCATATCAATCATATAATCAAGCTTTTTCTTTGTCATCCCCGGATAAACCCCTATCCACAACGACTGATTCATTATCTTATCGGTGTTCTCCAATATTCCAACCACTCTAAATCCTGTATTTTCTTTTCTAAGAGTGTCAAAGCAAGGCTGCTTTAAGAAATTTCCCGCAAACAAATATCTCGTCTGTATGTTTTTTCCTTCCAAAAATTCAGCCAAATCATTTCTCTCAAATCCAGCATCGTCCTTTACCATCATCAAAAATCCAAACCAACTTGGTTTCACTTTGTCATCCAATTCTGGTAATATAATGTAATGTGATACTTCTTCAAGTCCATCTCTCAAATATTGCCAGTTCTGTTTTCTGGCTTCTGTGAATTTTTCAAGTTTATTTAACTGAGCACAACCAACTGCGGCCTGAAGATCAGTCGCCTGAAGATTATAACCAAAATGAGAATATACATATTTATGATCATATCCCATAGGTAATTCACCAAACTGCTGAGTATAACGATGTCCACATGTATCATCAACTCCTGATCTGCACCAGCAATCTCTTCCCCAATCCCTAAAAGAATTAATTAATCTGTGAAGCAACGGATTGCTTGTGCAAACAGCTCCTCCTTCACCTAATGTAATATGATGTGGCGGATAAAAACTATATGTTGAAATATCTCCTATAGTTCCTGTTTTGTGCCACTCTCCATTATATAAGTATTCTGAACCTAATGCATCACAATTATCCTCTATTAACCATAAATCGTATTTATCACAAAAATCTTTTATTGACTGAATATCAAAAGGTCTTCCTAATGTATGTGCTAAAAATACTGCTTTTGTCTTTTCTGATACAGCCTCTTCAAGCATAGATACGTCTATGTTATACTCTGGAATAGTCACATCTAAAAAGACTGGAACCGCACCATATTGCATAATCGGTGAAATCGTTGTCGGAAAACCGGCAGCTACCGTAATTACTTCATCTCCCCTTTTAATCTTCCTTTCTCCAAGCTCATCTGATGTCAATGACATAAATGCTGCCAGATTTGCAGATGAGCCTGAATTTACTAATGAACAATATTTTGTCCCTACATATTCCGCCAATCTTGTCTCAAATTCTTGCGAATATCTCCCTTGAGTAAGCCAAAATTCCAACGCAGCATCAACTAATGTTGTCATTTCATCAGCATCATACACTCTCCCTGAATAAGATATTCTATCACCTTCAACAAACTCTTTATTATTTTTCTCCAAATGAAACTTATCATGATATTCTCTTACCTTTTCTAATATTTCATCATGTAATTTTTTCTGTTCATTATTCATATGTGTATACCTCCTGATACAAGCAAGTCCCCACCCACCACTTATTGCTCTACGCAGTAGAAGTGGGTGATTTACTTGACAGTGTTAAATCAAACCTGATAATTTCTATTACAATATAATTTACCTATAATTACAGACAATCAATATATTTCTCTATTTGATCAATACATATATCATAAAATGTTTTGTTTTTACTCTCCATATAAAACTCAAAAACATCATCTAATATATCTCTTATCGTTTTATGTGGTTTCCATAAAAACTCGTCTTTTATCTTTTCTATTGAAATTCCCAAATATCCAGCTTCTTTTACATTTCTTTTTGTTTCCTCTTCAAAAGTCATATCTTGTTTTGAAAATTTGTTTTGCAAATACTCAAATATCTGTCCAACACTCATCTGACCATCATTTTCAGGTCCAACATTATAAATGCCTATTCTCCCCTTTTCCTCAAATAAATTTACAATAATAGTTAAATATGCATCTATCGCATCCAAAATATGCTGCCATGGTCTTATTGCTGACTTATTTCTAATTTCAATAGGTTCACCCTTATCAAATCCATTTAACAAACTTGGAATCAAACGACTCTGAATATGATCTCCACCGCCTAAAATATTTCCAGGACGAACAATTTCCAGACTTATATTTTTACTTTTTAAATATGTATCAAAATAACTTTGTGAAACTAAATCCTCACATGTTTTGCTTGCTGAGTATGTATCTAACCCACCTAGTGAATCTGTCTCATTAAATATATGTCCCGTCAATATTACATCATTTCTATACACCTTATCGCTCGAAATAATAAGGACATTTTTTACAGTCTCACAATCCTTAACAGCCTCTAACAAATTAACCGTACCTAACACATTTGTCGTATATGTTCTAAATGGTTCACTTACACATTCCTTTACAAATCCAAATGCAGCTAAATGTATTACTATCTCAGGTTTTACTTCATCAAAAACTTTTGTTACTGATTCATATTCACGCAAATCAACATAATAATTTTTAATACTTAAATTATTCTTCACTTTTTCAAATAACGAAGCTTTATGAGCTTCTAAACTTAAACCTGATATATCAGCACCATATCTTTGTAATACAATACACATCCATGTTCCAACAAATCCTGTATGACCTGTTATAAGTACCTTTTTATCTTTCCAAAATAAGATATCCGCTTTTTTCAATATTTATTTCTCCCAATCAGGTGAAAAATTTTCTCCAACCTGAATAAATGATTCTTTTCTATTCCAGTTACAATGTGAAGACTGATAACAACGCTTACAAGGTGAATCCATCTTCTGACTGTCATTAACAATGGCACGATAATTCTGATATTCTTTAGAATTCCACATTTCCATAAAATCTTTCGACTTATCATATTCAAAAAACTGAATAGGCGTTGACATACATGGTCTTACATATCCATCTGAACCAAGGAAAAAATCTCTCCATGATACAAAACAGTCTTTATGATATTTATCACCTGCAACATCCTCCCCAACATAATGTGGCAACTTTAACACAATGTCTAATTCTTCACTAACTTTTATAGCTTCTTCAAAAACATTTCTAACTAGCTCTTCATGCCCCCATAAAGATTCATTTAGCAAATCTTCACCAAAAACTGTAAGATAAACAACTTTTACTTCCTCTATGCCTATTTCAGCAGCTAACCTCACTAAATCAGGAAGTTCTTTTATATTGGACTGCATAGCACAAAAAACAAAATTGATCCAGGGATATTTCAAGCCTCTTTCTTTTTTTATCTTCACAATATCTTTCAAGTCTTCCGTAATCTGTTCGATTTTAGAACCACGCCTTATTCTGGAATTTGTTTCATCTGTTGCTCCATCTAAACTTACCGCAAAAACATCTACATTATAGTTAAATATAGCATCTTTAATATTCTTTAAATTCATACCATTTGAACAAAAATACTTTCTTGCACTATGTTTATTAATAATCTCAAGCATCTCATTAAAATGTGGATGTATAGTCGGCTCTCCCCATCCCATCAATGTGACCTCTTCTACAATATCCATCAATGGCTCAAAACTTCTAAATACATCCATGTCAAATACCGTAGGTTTAAAATCTGCTGCATTCCTTCCACACATTACACAGTTCAAATTACAGGCATTGGTGAGTTCAAATACCAATCTTCTCGGATATGACTCTAAAACAGTTTTTCCAGCCTCTAATTCTTTTATATTTAAATCTGAATTTTGTTTTTGTTTATCTGTTAACTCTTTTCCTGAAAAAAGAGTTTTGGTCTTTGCTCTAAGTATCATATGTATCTCCTTTACTTTTTAAAATACTTTTTATAAAACTCATGTACTTTTAACATATCATTCGGATATTTATCATGCCACTCTAAATATCCTGCATCTCCCATTTTTCTTTCTCCATTATCAATTTCAAAATCATCAGGCAATTTGCATTCATAAACAAATGATATAAAATGACTTCTCTGAATCATATCCTCACATATAATCGGAACAATCTCTATAGGCTCAATTGAATGTTCTACTCTACATCCAATTTCTTCTAATGCAGTCAATTGTATTCTTTGTTCAAATGTTTCCTGCAATCTAAGAATCCCTCCTGGAACATGCCACCCCTTATCATAAAATCGATCATTTCTCCATGACAACAATATCCTGCCATCCTTATCTTTTATTAATAAATCAACATTAACCATTGGGGTTATCTCTGTAGCAAACAAAAATATTTCTTCTGGCAATCCATCTTTAGGATTTGAAATTTCATCTCGAACTTTTTCCAATAATTGATTTACATCGCTCACTTCTTAATCCTCCATTAAGATATGATAATTCTTCCTACCATTTTTTCCATGGTGCTTTTCCACTTTTCCATAATTCTAACAATATATCATGTTCTAATTTTGTATCCATACATTGCCAAAATCCTGTATGCAAATATGACATCAATTCTCCTTCCATCGCTAATTTTTCCAATGGATACTGTTCTAATGAAGTCTCATCACCATCTATATAATCAAAAATTTCAGGATTCAAAACCATATATCCGGCATTAATAGTTACACCATCCATCTGTTTTTTTTCTCTAAAAGAACGAACTGCACCATCATTACCTACATTAATCACTCCTTTTTGTTCTTCTCTTCTTACAGTAGTTAATGTAGCAATTTTCCCATGTGACTGATGAAACTTTACTAATTCATCAATATTTACATCACACACTCCATCACCATATGTCATTAAAAAAGTTTCATTATTGATATATTTTTTAACTCTTTTTATTCTTCCACCTGTCATTGTATTAAGACCTGTGTCAACAACCGTTACCTTCCATGGTTCACAATGCTGATCATGAACTATCATTTCATTTTCTCCAGATGTAAAGTCAAATGTAACATCACTGTTATGTAAAAAATAATCCGCAAACCACTCTTTTATCATATATTGCTTATATCCAGCACAAATTATAAAATCATTATATCCATAATACGAATATTCTTTCATAATATGCCATATTATTGGTTTTTCACCTATTTCTATCATAGGTTTCGGTTTAAAAGAAGATTCTTCAGAAATCCTTGTTCCATAACCACCTGCTAAAAGCACAACCTTCATATACCCATACCTCCTTGTATGTTCACATCTTATATCTATCAATTTAAAAACGGATATAAATCTTCAAATTCAGCAGCTTTTAATGAGCCATCTGGCATTACTCTTGATGCTATTCTTGGAATAATAGGAGCAAATTGCTGACAAAGTACCTCACATACCACTGGTCCATCAAACTCCAACACTTCTTTTACTTTATCCTCAATATTATCACCCGATTCGATCTTTATGCTCTTTACTCCATATGCATTGGCGACATTACAAAAATCCGGTGTCTGAACTCCACTATCTGGTCCAACTCCTAAAAAACGGTCATCCATATAATTATGTTGATTATGACGAATAAGCATATACCCATTATTATTGTAAACAAATAATTTAATCGGTATTTTATTATACTGCATTGTCGCAAACTCCTGTATATTCATCTGTGTACTTCCATCACCAGATATGGCGATAACCTGTCTGCCCTTCTGACAAGCACCAAGTGCAGTAGCCCAAAATCCCATACATGATAAACCACCTGAAATCAAATATCTCTGTCCTTTTTTTATTTTCCAACTCTGTGATACAATATTGCATACACTCCCTGTATCTACTACAATATTTGCATTCTCAGCAACAAGTTTAGATATAATACTAGTTACATAATATTCATTAAGTGGTGCTTCAGCTTTATACTCATCCACAACTGTAGGATATTTTTTCTTATATTCATTACACTGTTTAACCCACTCAGAATGAACACTTTTCTTTTCTGACATGTATGATAATAACTTATTAAGCCATTCATTTAAATCTGCATTAATCTTATAGTCAACAGGTACATCTCCCTTGCTTAATTCCTTATCATCTATATCAACCATCACTTTAAATGCATTTTTTCCAAAACGCTGTGGATAATAACCTACGGTAGAAATTGACAACCTAGAACCAAGTATAAGAAGCATGTCGGCCTCTTGAATAGCAAAATGAGATGCCCTATCTCCATAGCTTCCCGGACGACCAATAAACAATGTTGAATCCGAATTTATAACATCTATTCCTCCCCTTGATGTAACTACCGGGATATCATAATCTACAGATAATCTTTCCATTAATTCAACAGAGCCTGAACTTCTTACTCCATATCCCGCCATTATTAAAGGCTTTTTTGATTTTAATATTCTGTCAGTAATATCAACTAACAATCTATCGTCTAAAGACTTCTTTTCAAATTCCTTATTAACAACATTTGAAATAGCACTATCTGAAACCTGACTGTTTTGTATATTTACAGGCACATCAATCCAAACCGGTCCTCTCCTGCCTTCCATTGCATAATAATATGCATCCTCCATAATCTGAGGTATTTCATCAGCAGACATAACTTCTGCAAAATACTTCGTTATAGGCGTGACCATTGGTTCAAGGTTTATACTTTGACATCCCTGCTGGCGTATTCCCGTTTTCTTAGCATATTCAAGCAATTTTGAATTAGCCTGTCCTGAAATTACAAACATAGGTGACGAATCAAGAAAAGCCTGTGCTACACCGGTTATAGCATTTGTCGCCCCTGGACCAATAGTCACAAGTGCTGCTCCTGGCACATCATTTACTCTTCCATAACCATCTGCTGCCATAGCAACAACCTGTTCATGATGACAACATATAGCCTGCAAATTTTCATTTCTGTACAACGCATCTGTAAGCCACATAGCTGAACTTCCAGAAACCATAAAAACCTGTTTACATCCTTTTTTTAATAAAAAATCAAATATATAATCCGAAACTGTCATATAATGCTCCTATTTTCTATAAGTTCAATCTTTCTTATTTACTTATCATTTTCTCCATTTCAAGATACAATCCGTCCGAATCATATCCATATTTGTGATATAAAAATGGAGCATGCCCCATAGTAACAAATTCATCTGGCACCCCCAATATTTTAAAGTTCACACCAACTCTATTTTCTGCTAATACCATTGCTACCATACTTCCCAATCCGCCAATAATATTATGATCCTGTGCAACGATAACATTCCCAGTTTTTGCAGCTTCCAAAACAGCCTCTCTATCAATCGGCTTTATCGTGTGCATGTCTACAACCATTATATCTTTTTTATAATTTTCTTTTATTTTTTTTGCTGCTTCCACCGCATATTTAACAACAACTCCTGAACAAATAAAAGCTCCATCATTACCTTTTGTAATATAATCTGCTTTTCCAATTTTATAATCATAATCTGAATCATAAAACTTTTTAACAGGTTCAACTCCGATTCTCATATATATCGGTCCTTCATATGAAACAGATTCTTCAACCATTTTTTTAGCCTGCACAGGATCACATGGTTCTAAAACAACCATTCCTGCTATTCCTGTCATTATTGAACAATCTTCGATTCCCCAATGGGTAGCTCCTGAAATTCCTCCTGAAACTCCTGCATACGATGCAAACATTCTAACATTTAAATTATTGTATGCCACATCAGTTCTAACTTGTTCGCACGCTCTCATGCTCATAAATGGTGCCATAGTAAACGCATATGGAATCAAATCTTCTTTTGCGAGTCCGGCGGCAAAAGAAATCATATCCTGTTCAGCAATTCCAACATTAAAAGCTCTATTTGGAAATTTTTTAACAGAATCACTTACTCTGCTACTACTCATAACATTTGCACTAACTACCACAATATTTTCATTTTTTTCTCCTATATCAACAACTGCATTTCCAACTTCATCACGTAAATAATACATTGCATTATCTTCATTATTGTTCATGCCATTTTCTCCTATACTGAATTTCCAAATTATTAATTGCATCTTCCGCCTGTTCTTTAGTAAGCTTACCTGTATGCCACTTAACCTGATTCTCCATATAAGGTACTCCTTTTCCCTTCACTGTATGACATATTAGTACAATAGGAACTGTTGTACTAACTGCTGGAAGATTATCAAAAACGTTTTTAATTTCTTCTATATTATTTCCATCTAATTCAATTACTTTCCAACCAAAACATCTGTATTTATCCGCAATATTCCCTAAAGCAGTTAAATCATCAATAAAACCATCGCCTTCAATTCTGTTTGAATCAACTATAGCAACAAAATTTCCTAATTTATATTTAACAGCATTCATTGCTGCTTCCCAAATAGAACCCTCGGACTGCTCTCCATCTCCCATAATAGTATATACTCTGCTGCTATCATTGTTCTTAATCCTTAATGCTGCTGCAATACCGCATGCTATTGGCATTCCATGCCCCAAACTACCTGTTGAAATTTCCACAAAAGGATTTATCAGCTTACATGGATGCATCGAAAATCTACCATTGTCTGCTGCATATTCCCTCATAACATCTTCTTTGGTAAAGCATCCTCTCATAGCTTGATTTAATGCCATTACTGCCGACGAATGTCCTTTAGAAAGAATAAACCTATCCCTTTCTTCCCAATTTGGATTATTAACATCATATTTCATCTGATACTGCCATAAAACTGTCATTACATCTGCAATCGACAAATCCCCACCTATGTGAATATTCTGTATTGTTGAAAGTTCTAATAAAGCTTTTCTAATACTTAAAGCTTTGTATTCCAACTCTTTTATTGATGTATTCTTAAACTCCATAACACACTCCATACTTTTTATAATCAAAGTTTTCTAATTCCTGTTTTGTCAAAAGTAACTATTTTGATTTTATCCGAAAGTTTTGATTTTATTTCCGACACAATCTCATCAACATATATTGGACCAAGTATAATAATCGTATCTACAGGTTCTTCTTTATAATGTTCTACTCCAACAATCGGCACTTTTGAACCAGGTGCATAGTACCCTTGTTTAAATTTTGCATTATCTATAATATATGAAACATTATTTCCAATTTTTGATGTAGACAACACTGTAAAAGCAAAATGTCCAGCACACCAAACAGCAACTTTTCTGTCTTCTTTCTTCTCTTTAAAAACAAACTTCTGTAACTCTAATATCAAATTTTTACTAAAAGACCACTTTGACTTCAAATCAATTTTTTTTCTTTTTTTAACAATAATATATATATAATAGTCCAGTTTTTCACCACATTCCAACACATCAAAATTATTCTTTTCAAATAAAAGTTTCAATGTATCAATACTGTAATAAGCCATCAAATCTCTACTAACATCGAAAAAACCATTTTTTTCCAATATATGCCCTAAGTTTCCGATAACAACATACCCAAGTCCATCTTCAACTAAATTTTTATTAATCAGTTCAATCATCGCATTAGGCTTAACAAGTCTTTGAATGTACGAAAATGACATAAAAGCATCGTATGGTGCTCCTGGTAATTTTAAATCCGAATCTTCCGGGTCTCCACAAAACACATTAACGCCTTCAATTTCATTGGCAATTCTAACATACTCTTTATTGTGTTCTATACCATACTCTTTAATTTTGTATTCTTTCATATCCTTTAAAGTCCTTAGATACCCACCTTTTCCAGCACCAATTTCTATTATTTTTTTCTCATATAAATTATATTTTTCGATAAAATAACTGTAATCCTCCTGTCTTAGTTTAGTAAGACCCGCGCTTCTCTCTGCTGCCCTTGTAGAATCTTTATAATACTTCACAGGTTCACAATCAAATTGTACCAAACCACATTTTTGACATTGATATAATTCCAAATCCATTGGACTGTCATTTTCTAAGTCTTCTTTTTTTAAAAGTTCCTGTGCCGTAGCAGGCATGTCATGACATACAAAAACAGGCTCTCCTACAAATTTATTTCCACATAATATACATCTATCCCTCATATTTTTTATACTCCACAAATTTACATAAATCCTGATCTTTTTTTGATAAAACAGGCTCTCTCTTCAACGGCCAATCTATATTCAAATCTGTATCATTCCATATTATTCCTGAACAATCCTTAGCAACATACTTTCCATCAGAATAGCATGAAAATACAGAATCTGCCACAGCAAATGTTCCTAAAGCACAATCCCTTGGCACAAAAATTTCTTTATATTCATCATCTAACCATATACTAACCCATTTTCCAAAAGTATTGCTGTCTTTATTTATATCCAAAATGACACAAAATAATTTTCCATCAACTAATCTTACAAGTTTTGCCTGTCCTTCTCCTTTTTGAAAATGTAATCCTCTTAAAACATTCTTGCTACTTTTTATTATTATTTCTTCATTTGGACTAAAACTTATTCCGTTTTGTCCAAATATTTCTTTAGAAAATGTTTTTACAATTCCACCTCTGTTATCTTCTATTTGCTTCATTGTAATCAAATATACATCTGATATCCCAGCTCTTTTAAATTCAAATTGTTTCTCCATTTTTTCTCCTAAAAATCACTTAATAATCGCTATACTTATTCCATCTCCAATTGGAAATCTCCGTAATTTGTGACCTAAATTTTCTTCAAACACATCAACAGCTGCTTTTACACCATGATAAAATTCAGTAAAATAATCATGTATCAGTATAATTCCATCATCATGCATTCTTGGATAAAAATATTCAAGCCCAGATAATATCGGTTTATATAAATCAAAATCTAAATTAACAAATATGTACTTTTCTTCTGGAATACCAACTGTCGTCTCCGGAAAATACCCTTTTCTTATAATAGCTCTTTCTTTAAATGGCAATTTATTTAAAACCAATTGTTCGCTCGTTTCATTATAATAATTTTCTTCGACTTTTGAATAATTACACTTACTTTCTATTTCCACATCCTTTTTATCAAATCCTTCAAACGTATCAAACAAATATAGTTTATTTTTAGGGAAATATCTATTTATTTCTGCTGCAAACATTCCTTGAAATACCCCACCCTCAGCCACACATAAATCATCTCTTTGTGAATGTAAACTTGAAAAATCTCTTAAAAAATTTACTCTTGCGTCTATTTCAACACGAAGCCTTTGTTGAATAGTTTTATTAATTCTGTTCTCATCTATTCCAAAATCAAGCAAACTTTTTTTTATCTCATGAAATCTCATTGTTGATGCTATAACAATTTCATCATATTCTATTTTTTCCAGGATTTTAAGTCCACCTAATACTTCTATTCCATCAATAACTTTTCCCCATTTTTCTTTATTATTATCTAAAAAACCTAATACTTTATCATTTTGCGATAACTCCTTAGCTAAAACAGAACCTAAATTCCCTGCACCAAAAATAATATAACTTTTCATTTTAGTTCTCACTTTCTATTTGTAAATATTTACAAATCTTTTTTATTCCAACTTCAAATTCAACCTCTGGTTTCCAACCTGTATCACATTGCAACTGTTTTATATTCGCACATAAATTCATTACCGGATTTTCAGGATACTTAAGTTCCCCAAAGCCCAACTCTGCATTTGGCGAAACTATATCTCTTATTTTTTCAATGTATTCTTTTAATGGTTTTGCCACACCACTCCCCAAACAATAAATGTGGCTTCCTTGTACTTTTTTTCCAACTAAATAAAATGCTTTTCCAGCATCATTTGCATAAAGATAATCCCATTTTTGCTCAGATTTCGTAAATGAACAATGTTCTTTATTTAATAATTTTATAATAGTTGAACTAATCATGGAATTTTTGCGATCATATTCTCCATAAATACTAAAAACTCTCATCCAAATACAATCCATTTCTATTTTATCTGCATAACATTTAGCTAATTGTCCCGCTGCTAAATGTGCAATTCCATCTGCTCTAACTGGTTTACAAACGCTTTCTGGTGAAAAACTATCTATACATTCTACCCCATATTCTGCCTGAGTTCCAGTTCCAATAAATTTATTACATCCTATTTTTTTAGCAGCACCCATAGCTTCCAATACATTTTGAATATTTTTACACTTCAATATAATATCATTATATGATTCATTATAAGTTAATGTTCTAGTCCAAGCTAAATGATAAAATGTATCACATTTGTTTTGAATATAATTAGATAAATCAGAATATTCACTAATATCACAATAAATAATCTTTATTCTTTCATCCAATGGCAAACGATCAATCTTATCACATCCACTTCTAACAACTGCGTATATATTTTGTATTTTAAAGTCTTTAACTAATTCATTAATTAATGCAACTCCTATCATACTAGTAGCACCAGTTACGATTACATTCTTCATTTTTTCTTTCTCCTACCAAATATCATTTTCTATAACAGCAATCATATTGGCTATTTTAATAGGACACAGTGCAACCAAAACAAAATATAAAATATTAGTATCCGATGATTTAATTATATATTTCATATACTTAAAAACAATCTTTATATTTAAATTATTACAAGCCCTAATAAACCAAAGATGACTTAATTTATATAAACCCGTTGTATATGCAATAGACTTTTCAAGATTCTTTTTTATTGAATCATAACATTCTGGCAAATTCCAAATAGTTTGATTAAATAATTTTGAAAATGCATATATTGTTCGTCCCTCATCAAATGCTGTTGATGTTTTCTTACATGGATTAGCATCAAAAAAATCATGTACTAAATATACAGCATTTACATGTCCATTCTTAAATAATTCAAAGTATGCTCCCTGAATAGCATGCTCTTTATATTTCTTTATACACTTTTCAAACATAGACTTATTTATCAATCCATTTTTTAAAATAACAGCCCCATACCATGTAGCTGGTGCAAAACATTCCTTACAAAACTCAACAGAATTTGAATATTCCTTATACTCTTTTACATATCGTGTATCATGCCCAAAAACTATAATGTCTTTTTTCTTTATTATTTGATTATTAATTAATTCCACATCCTTTTTTAAATTGAGCACCAATCCATCACCACACAGCCAAATATATTCATAATCAGCTTGTGAGCAATAAATGTCCATGCATTTATTTTCTACTAATTCATCACTCTCATATTTATAATAAAAAATATTATCATATCCTTGTTTATTTCTTTCTTCTACAAGCTGTCTCGTCAACTCATCATCACTAGAATCATAAATTGCAATATCTATATTATATTTTTTAGCGTCATCCAAAATCTTTGAAAAATAATATTTAATATATTCACTATGATTTTTTGTAGGTATCGCAATCAATATCTTTTTCATGAATATCCCTCCTTGACTCCTATATCTTATACAGTATGTTTTCTAACGACAATATTGGACATTTTATTTTTTTCCTCAAATCATTATATACTGATTCATATACATGCACAGCAGTAACAATAACTGCATCAACATCAGTATTAGAAAGCGAATCAATTTTTCTAACACATAATTCACCTGACTGTTCCAAAAGACCTTTATCTACTACACATACTACCTCAATATTTCGTTCTAATAAATAATCATATAAATTAATACCTATTGGTCCAAAACCATAAATAATCACTTTACTTATACCATTTTCTAATAAATATTCCGAAATATCTTTATTTTTTATATCTAAATCAATCCATTTTGAATACAAATTATAATATCTTTGCATTTTTTCTTTTTGTCTTTTTATTTTTAAAATAGTCTTATTAGATTTTTTTAATAATATGATCTCTATAAATATATTAAACAAAAGTAATATCACACATATAATACAAATTATCTTCTTCATTTTTATCTCCTCAATTTATTTTTTCCAAAAAAACTTACCATTTTTTCTGGCTGATAAAACAACTCTATATTTTCTTCTATCTCGTCTATACTCCAATCCCACCATTTAATTTCAAGCAATTTTTCTATAACATCATCTGTAAAACGTTTTTTTATTGGTTTAGCTGGTACTCCACCTACTATTTCATACGGTTCAACATTCTTATTTACAATTGCTCCTGCTGCTAATACCGCTCCATCACCAATAGTTACTCCTGGTAATATAACCACATTCGCACCTATCCAAACATCGTTTCCTATTTTTATTGGTTTATTGTTTCTTAATTTACTGTCTTCATACTTAGCATTATTGAAATACTTTCCATATTTTTCTTCATATTTTTTCCTTTTCTTTTGTTTATCTCTTGAATAAAACATTCTATAATCTAACATAGGATGTGTTGTAATATAATCAATGGGATGATTATTCCATATTTTAGCAGTGCGATTAATCGAACAATATCTTCCAATTTCAGATGCTATTGGATAATATTCAAGCAAATACTCATAACCATATGTATATCTTCCAACTTTACATCCTTTATAGTATATATCGTCTTTATTATATGCCTCATTATCATAAATGTAAATATAATCATTAATTTCAAATTGTTTTTCTTGCAAAATTTCTTCAATCTCATATACAAAAGACATTATTGCAATTATTATATAATCTTTTTCCTTTTTTACTTTTTCCGGATTACATACTTCTAATCCAAGAAAATCTTTTTTTTCTTTATATTTACTGTCAACAAAATAATCACTTTCAATTCCATGATCACTTAAATACTTTTTCGCTATTTCACCACCTTTTGATGCTCCCCAAATCACCACTCTTCTATTACCAATATCTTCAATAATATTAGGCAATTTATCCTCACACATTTTTCTAAATCTATCATATTTATCAAACATAAAATACTCCTACTTAAATACTATTTAAAATTTCTTCAATCGAATATATTATTGCCTTTGTCTTTTTTTCCAAATCCTTTTTTATCTTCTCATAAACATGTACAGGTGTAACTACTATACAATCAACATCATCAAATCTGTTACGTTCATCCATACCTACAATATCTATTTCAGCAAATGCCTGTGACATATTTTTATCTATTCCATATAAGATATCTACACTTGAATCTTCTAATTCCTCTATTAGTCTGTTTGCAATTTCTCCCATACCATATATTGCAATTTTTTTATATCCATTTTGTACAAAAAATGTTCCAAGTTTATATCCATCATTTTTTAGCTTCAACCATTGATTATACAACTCATAGTACCTTCTGAATTTTGCTTCTCTAGGACTTTCACTTCCAATTGTGACATTATTATATTTTTCATCAATAACAACCTGTTCATATTTTTTATCTAATGCATTTCTAACTGCCTGCAAATATTCATAACCATATTTTTTATCAGGTTCTAAATAATTTCCTTCGCCCCATTCATTCCATGCATTTATAAAAACATATCTGCTTTTTTCATTTTTACTTTTTACTAATGTAGCCTGAAGATATTTCCCGAATTTTTGTGGTGTGGAACCTTGATATACTATACCTTTTTCATGTCTTCTAGGTGTATCATCATAATTTACAAACATACATCTCCACTCATTTTCCGAGTGTTCTTGAGATAACGTTCTCTGACATGCTTCATCATAATCTTGTATATTCAGGCATTCATCTTCTATCATTTTTTTTCTTTTTGATTTTCCCGGTTCAAAATCTACACTTGCAGACACTCTTTTATTTCTTGCAATTTTGCCATCTGAAGTAAGCATATCAACTATATATACACCTGAAAAACCACTTTTTTCTGCCAACAGATTCCAGCAGTCTATCATTTTATTAAAACAGCCAATCTTATTTATTTGATAGATTAACATCACAGGTTTATTATCAATTTTTACATATCTTCTATCTTTAAAAAATGGTAACAAATACTCAAAATGTTCTTTCCATTGTTCTTCTTTTCCATATCTTTGTTCTATGAGAACTTCTTTTTCACCGGCTGCCCCATGCCATGTTTTAGTCCATGGTTCATTTGCCCACGAAAAACAAAATTGAATGTCAACCTCTTTGTGCCCTAATAAAAGTTCTGCCGGCTTTTCAAGAACATGCTTCCCATCACGAAACCAATAATGATAAAAGCAAAAACCATATATCCCATATTTCTTTGCCAAATTAACCTGCCATTGTATTGTATCTATATCTAAAAGATTATAATAATTATCATTGAGAGGTTCTCTAGGCTGATTATGCCCCTCAAATAACGGAACAGCCTTTTTTACATTGTCCCATTCTGTAAAGCCTTTTCCCCATGCTCTATTATTTTCCTCTATCTCATGAAATTGTGGTAAATAATAAGCTATAATTTTTGTATTATTTTCCACCATTAAATCATTTTCTTTTTTCTCTTCACTCACCTATGTTTCTCCTTTTTACCATTACATATTAAAAATTGAAATTCAATATTTATACACCATAAACAACATCTTCAATTGAAATTATATTACAATCCAAAAGCTCTGATAAACTCTTTTTAATATCGTCAAATGCGAATGTTGCAGTCACAACTATAACATCAATGTCATCTGCAGCCAAATCTGTATATTCCTCTAAGCTTAATACCTCTAACTCAGAATAAGTTTCTGATGCATTATTATCAATTCCATATTTTACTTCTATTTCTGAACTATTTTTTAGTTCTTCATAAAGTCTATTTCCAATTTCTCCCATCCCATATATTGAAACAGTTTTGTATTTATTCTCTATAAAATATTTTTCTAATGAATTTTCTTCCTGTTTTAATATTAACCACTGATTTAATATATTGTAATACTCCTTAAATTTATCTACTTTTTTCTGAACATTATTTAATTTATTTAAATCTAAATAACTGCAACACGCAAAACCCGCTGCCGCTCCTACTATTAAGCTAATCACCGAAAACAATCTTTTCTTCATTTCAATCACCTCATTTTTTATTTTTTCTAACTATTTAAATAACCATTATAATCTATCTCATACATTCCTCAATTGCCATATCAAACAATAAATACAAATCCAAATTGATAACTTTTATCATAGAATTTGTTTTTTTAACCTCTAATTTAATTCCAGGATAATGATTTTTATTCGATACAATAACATATTCAACTTCCTGTAAGCCTGCTTCAGGTCTAAGAACCCGATGTCCTGTTTCTAATTTAGTATTCTGTATCTTCTCATTTTTATCAATAACACAATCTATATTCTCTGAATTTTTACAACTTATTAAAAAATCTCGTCCTTTTTTTCCGGCTCCCCATAATGCACATTTTTTTAATGACATATATCTCATTAAATTATCTAATTTTGTTTGAATAACAGGTTGAAAATAAAACAATTTATAATCACATTCTTTGCTTTTCAACTCCTGAGCAAGATAATAATCATTTTCCAACATTTTACTAATTAATCTTGGTTCAATATTTCCATAAAAATATGGGTTGCAATAATATTTTGGATATATCTTATGAATTTCCTCTACAAGATTTCTAATAAACCGTTTGGGAGGAACAGAATATTTTCCAAAAAAACAGGCATTTATCCCCCATGCATAATAATACTTAGTAAAAACTGCCTCTAATTCGACGGGCATTTCTAAATTGATTTTACGTTTTTCACACTCATTATATAAATGCAAGATCGCCTTTGCTTCATCTTCTTGAAAATCAGCATCTACATCATGCACGACAGAGTTTTCTCTTTGATAATAATAATATGTATCTTCAACATAGTCCATCCTCTTTGCATATTGTGCAAATAATGGACAAATTGCCATATCTTCATACAACATCTGTTCTGGAAACAATAAATTATTTTCTATCAATATTTCTTTTTTTATTATACACCAACATGGACCAGTTCCTGTTAACAAAAAACTCATTTTTCTTTTTGAAAGAGTTCGATTTCCTATTTGCTGCTCATAAAAATCCGTCCTAATATCTTCTCTTCCAGAATCATCCACCAATTTATAATTGCAATAAACAATATCTGAATTAGTATTACATGCTTTATTATATAATTTATCTATATAATCGCTGTCTACCCAATCATCACTATCTACAAAACAAATAAACTTACCTTTTGCAATCTTAAGTCCTCTGTTCCTTGCACCGCCCTGTCTTACATTTTTAGTCAAATAAATACACTTAATAATATCCGGATATTTCTTTTCATATTCTTTCATAATGGCTATAGAATTATCAGGAGATGCATCATTCACTAAAATAATCTCAATATTTTTATATGTCTGATTTAATAGTGACTCAACACAACGATTCAAATATTTTTCGACATTATAGACTGGCACAATGATACTAACTTCTATACACATATATAGCCCTCCATCTAATCTCTAATAAGAACACTGTATTGAAATATGTAGTTATCTTATTACAACTTAATAAATATATTAACTAGGATACTGTATTTCTCACTGTCCAAAAATCAGGAAAACCTGTATCATAATTTTCTTCTACATATTTTATGAAATTCTTTCCTTCATCTGTCGATGAAATATCAGAATAAATATCTTTTAAATCATATACTTCTTGTTTTCCCGTTGCGGTTTTAGCATATAAATATTTCTTTGAAACAAAACATCTAATTCCCTCTGTATAATCCATAAGTCCACGCTTCATAGCCAATTCTCGTAAACGCCTATTCTGCACATTATAAAACTGATATTCTATAATCTCTCTTTCTGGAATATCTATACATTTTTCAAAATATGCCTGTTCCATAACCTTATTAAAATCTAACATACTAAATAATCGACTATTAACTCCTGCTTTCAATTCATTGGATATAATAATAAAAGTTACATGTGCTACTCTGTCTTTATCATTATAAAACATGAAGAATGGATCATTACGTTTTTTATCATATATAGGCTGTGAGTGGTCTGCCATAATAACCGTCATCGCATCTTCGCTGAAAAAATCCTTGTAATACGCAAATTGACAATCTACATATTTCAAACAATCTTGCAACTGATCCTCAATAAAATCACTCATATCCTCTAATCCCACATCCGCAAACATTTTGATTTGTGGTTTTCTTCTCATATATCCACACAGCATAGGAAAGTGCAACTCCCAAGGATAATATAAAAAATTAAATACCGGTCCGTCCGTAACTGCCATATCACAAGCAGCACTCCACAATTTTTCAGGCATATGCAGCTGTTCTTTCATATAAATGTCATCACTTTTATTCATTATATAATAATCTTTTGAATTATAAAATCTGATTGGCATGTTTTGTTTTTTTATGCGTTTTAAAAAAGCAAACTCATCAATATCAAACATAAAATTATTATTTTCATAAACATTTTCATCATATGAATATTTCTGTTTTATTGTTCCTATCATGCTTTCATATGTAGACGGTCCTGTTGAATAAGCTTCAGAGAAAATCACTGCATTCTTTTCATATTCCTTAAATAAAGAAAGTTTCACTTTTCCGTCAGCACTTCTTTCATAAACATCCATAGCTCTTGCCGAATCAATCAAATGTATTATAATATCCCCCTTTCGCCCACTATTTTTTTCTTTAACTTCATTTATTAACTGCTGAATCTTTTTCCACATTTCTTTTACGAACTTCCAGTCTTTATATTGATTTTCACAATATTCAGTTATGTACTTTTCAGTATAATAAAAGTCTCTTATTTTTAAATATAATGATATCAACTTTTTAAGATCATCTTCATTATTTTCTTTTTGTTCATAGTTACTTTTCGTCTTATATAATTCTGTATAAATATTTTGTTCACTAAAAAAGTTATAGTCAACTTTCAAGCCTTCTTTTTCTAATTCCTCATAAATATCAAAATATTCACAATCAGGTTTTAATGCCTTAATATTATCTCTTATAGAAAACCTGCTTCCTTTAGACGCAATAATAACAATGTCTACATCTTTATGAACCAATTCTTCAGGTGAAATCACAGGATATCCCATAAATTGATTTCCCTGCAAATCAATATCTGAATCAATCAACCACTGTAATCCTGGTAAATTTAATACATATCTCTTTATGATAACAGCACAATGTCCATTCACTGCATTCTTTTTTCCTACTCCCCATATCGCAACTTTTTTGCCTGCACATCTTTTTGTAATTGCATTTAGAACAATACTGTTAATTAACGTACTGTCTGCAATATCTGGTGCAACAAATTCATATTTTTTTATAATATCATCAAGTTTTTTGTCGTAGTAATTTTCCATTTTACATCTCCTAACTTAATTTATATTGCTCTCTATATCTAATCAGCTCTTTTTAAATTTAACCGTTAAATATATTCTTTACTTAAATAATCATTACGATATTTCTCAATGATTTCACTTATCATCTTTGATATCTCAATATTTAACAACCTCTTATTCTCATTTGTTCTTAACTCTCTCATAAACTCTGCAATCTGATATCTTTCTCCTGTCCCATTTATCTTATAAAAATATCTTTTATTATCATTAAAATTCTCAAATCTAACCTCAAAATATTCTGTTTTCCACCATGGTGATGGCACATATATATATCCCTTAGTACCCGATATAATCAAAACTCCCTCAGATTTAACCCCATAACCAACTTTTAAATTAGCTATTCCTTTTTTGTATAATAAACTAATCTGTGTAAAAGTATCTATTCCTTTTTTATCATCAATATCTGTTACAAAACTACACTTCTTATAGTCCAAGCCAAAAATTTTAAATACAGGTAATAGTACAAACGGTCCCCAATCTGTAAGACTCCCTCCCGCATTTTCTTTATTGTAAAACCATTCATTTGATGGCTGCATAGAAGTACATGTAGCATCTATCGCTTTTATTTCTCCTATAATTCCTCCTTTTAAAAGAACTATCAGTCTGTTAAATGCTTTCAGGTAAGCAGTTTTTAAAGCTTCAAACAAAACGAGTTCATGTTGTTTAGCATAATTATATAGGTTTTCTGTACTAGTTTTTTTTAATGATATTGGTGATTCACACATTACATGACATCCATTTTCCAGTGCCTTTTTTACATAATCTCCCCTTGATGCCGGACCTGTCATTATATAAACAGCATCTGAGTTTTTTAACATTACCTCTATCTTTTTTTCTTTTATTTTTTTTGTATCATTATTATCTTGCGATAATACTGGTTTACATATATCACCTATGGTAACTCCACTTACAAATTTAGATTCTGATTTAAATTTTTCTACCATTAAACCTTTTCCTATAATTCCTATCGTTACTGATTGCTGTTGTTCCCTCAATTCAGAACTAGAAACCCCTTTTGTTCTCTCTAAATAAACAACCTTACAGTATTCTTTAAGATAATCAAAATTTCCAAGCCAATCTGAGCCTATAGCAAAAATATCTACATTATATTTTTGTATATCATCTATCTTTTGTCCCTCATACTCTTCGACAATTATTTCGTCCGCATACCCTGACTCTTTTACATTCTTAATTCTTTCCATCAATGACTGTTGAACATTCAGCTTCCCTCTATTTATATCAAAATCTTCTGATGTAACACCAACTATAAGATAATCTCCTAGTTCTTTTGCTCTTTTTAAAAGATTTTGATGTCCAAAATGAAACAAATCAAATGTTCCATAAGTAATCACCTTTTTCATTGATATTCCCTCTTTCTTTTATTCCCAAGACATTAACATTATCTTTCAAGAATAAAATAGTAATCTACCGTTTCTTTTCTGTTCTGCAATGCTGTATCAAACAATGTACCATCTTCTTTTATTTTAAAATTACTTTCCAAAAATATATTTAGCATTTCTTTATACTCATCTATACTTCTATAAATTGCTGTATAATTTTGTGTAAGACTATCAGAATATATATCATTTAAAGTAAGTCTTTTATCGAATGCCATACTTTCTTTAAAATATAATTCACAATGTTCTTTACAGACAGTATTAATCTGTTTTAAACCATTCTTTAAATCTATATCATTAATATACATCATTACTCCATTGACAAATATCATATCAAATTTACTATCAATTTCATTCTCACAAAGCACTTCATGAAAATTTTGAAAACTTCCATGTAAAAGTTTAAAATTTTCACCATAATCCTTTAAATTCTCATTTGCTATTTTTAACAACTTTGAACTGTAGTCTATTCCAATGTATTCTAATCCCATTTTCAAAATATATTCGCCCCATCGACCTATTCCACAGCCAATGTCCAAAACTCTTTTGCCTTTATCCCATGATAACTTTTCACTTATTTTCTTCTTCTCCTCATTATCTCTTGCTATTGCAATACTTGGAGAATCATCCTGAAACAATACATAATTATATTTTGTATTTAATTCTTTATTATTACCTCTGTTTTCAAAAAAATCCAATGTTTTATCATAATCAATCTTTATCTTGTCACCATATATTCTATCACTCATATCTTTACTCCTATAATCATTCAATTTAATATTTCTAAATTAAAATCAACATATCATTCAACTGTGCATTTCAACAATTTCTCTTAATGCACTAACCAATCTGTCATAATCCCTTTTGTCTACATTTCCTATATGACCAACTCTAAAAATTTTTTCTCCTAACTCTCCACCATTAGGACATATCCAAATATTGTATTTTCTATCCAAAATTTCAAAAAATGTATGTGGACTTATCCCACACGTTGGCTCTAAAGCTGTAACAGCATTTGAAGGTGATTGTGAAAATATATCAAATGGCATATTTTCAATTTCTTTTCGGAAATACTGTGCCATTTCCGAAACATGCTCTATTTCCGTTTTTACTCCCTTTTTCTTTATGTTTGTTAATCTTTTATTTAATTGTAATATAACACTTACCGCTGGTGTAAATGGTGTCTGACCTCTTTCCCCATTTTTCAAATATATCTTCATATCAAAATATAACGTTTTCGGATTTTTACTATCAATCTTATCAACTGCTTTTTTATTTAAAACAATAAAACTAAGTCCTGGAGGTAATGCCAAAGCTTTTTGCGAAGATGTTATCAGCATATCTATTGCATAATCAACAATACTTATTTTATCAGCTAAAAAAGAACTTATAGCATCTACAATCAAAAATACATTATTTTTTTCACAAAACTCCGAAACAATTTCCATATCATATAATGTTCCCGTTGATGTCTCATGCATATTTATAAGCATTCCTGTAAAATTTTTATTATCATATTTACTTAATATTTCTTTTGTCAATTTCTCACCCGGTGCTAATTTAATATCATCATGTGGAATATTATATATATCACATATATCTGCAAATCTCTGTCCAAATCCACCACCATTTACTACCAATACTTTATCATATGAATCAAACGAATTTATAACAGCCATTTCCATAGCTGCTGTACCTGAAGCAGTCAATGTAATTAATCTGCTAGCACTCGATGAATCAACTAATTCTATAAATATTTTTTCATTTTCCTTCATTATATTTGAAAAAGTTTCTGTTCTAAAATATGGTATCTGCTCTTTTCCAATTTGTAATATATCGTCAGGCATCATTACAGGTCCAACTGAAAAATTCAACCTCTTTTCCATAATCTTTCCTTTCTATAATGTAAAATTTCTCTTAAAAAATTTAAATGTATTTATAATTCGTATTTCATTACAAATACATTTCAGAGATGACATTTTCTCATCAAAAACTTTCTCCCTTATCTTTCTTCTAGAATCTGAATATTCGTCTCGATTTTCATTGTCCAAATTTACACATCTTAATATGCTTTTTTTTAATTCATGATAATTGTTTACCTTCTCCCCTGGTGTAAACTCATCATAATCAAAATACATTTCTCTCGAATCATTCAAATATTCTTCTAAATCATAGGCGAAGAATATTATTGGTCTGTCAAGCAACAGATAATCAAAATATATTGACGAATAATCTGTAATAAGCACATCTGCCATTTTCAAAAAAACATATGGATCTGCATCCTTATTTATTACCATAATATTTTCACTTTGAATATTTCTAAATTCTTCATTAAGCTTTGACTTTGGATGAAGTTTTATGCAAAACAAAGTATTGTTTTCTTCTAAAAATATTTGAAAATCATCTCTATCAAAATTTTCAAAAAAAAGAATTTCACTTTCTCTAAATGTTGGCATATAAAAAATCATTTTTTTATTTCCACCATTTATTTTTTTTTTCAAAAAACTGATAATCTTTTTTCTGTCTCTATTCTCTTCATCTAAATATATATTCTTTATATCATCGGATATAAGAACCTGATTTCTTGGATATCCTGCAATCAAAATATTTTCTGTCTTAAACGCCGAAGAAAAAATATATCTTAAATTTTCGGATGTAGTGAGTACATAGTGACTCGGTTTTTCATCTGAGATATTTCTTGGGAAATTCTTTATTTTTCCCAAAAAATTTTTCGGATGTCTGAATTTATCAAAAACATTATCATGCTGAATTTTCTTTAAAGGTATCCCATGCCATAGGTTTATCTTAAGTGCACCACCACTCTGCCAAAAATTTATATCCTTTGAATAATTATCATACAAATAAAGCTTTCCGCGTAAAGCAAACCAAATTCCTTTCAAACTGTGATACATATATGCTTCATAACCTTCAGCATTCAACATTTTAACTACATCTTCGTTATGTGATATCCAAATAGGTCTGATTCCCAATTCATCTCTATGCTGGCTTACATAAAGATATAAATATCTGGGATTATCTGCAAATCTTCTTCCAAAAGTGCTGCCAAAAAGCCAAATTTTTTTATCTCGTGGTACTAAAAAAGATAACCAATAGACCGGCAACAGTAATAACTGCCCCCAATAATGTAGTCTATCAGTTATCTTGATAATCATTACTATTTCCTCCATGAAATGTTCATTTGTCTGTTCACAGCTTCCCTGCTGCTTTACTTGATATATATATCGACATTTTTTTTATTTTGTTTAATCCCATATTCAAACTAAATGTTTTCCATTTTTTTCTAGATACACTTTTCCTATTTAACTTTATAATATTCTTATTCTCTCTCCTACATCTTTTTTTATTTATGCCGATATAGATAATGGTATATATACACATATATAACCAAATTATTGTGTTATACTCGACATGGAGGTTGAAATGCTTAACAATTTAAATATTAAATGTAAACTCTGCGGATGTACTGAAGTCGAACTACAAGATTATAAAATACGAAATATTACTGATGATTCATGTAAAATGTATAAATGCAAAAACTGCGAAACACATTTTATGTATCCACTTCCCTCTCAAGATTTATCAGAATATTACGACGGCACTTTTAGAGAAGAGGTGCATACTGCAGATTATTACGACTACACCGAACTCGATAAAGTATTTAATAATTTTTTAGGCGAGGCAAAACTCAGAACCGAACGAGTCAAAAATGACTTATCAGCCAATGACAAAATTCTTGAAATAGGTTCTTCTGTTGGATATTTTACTGCTGCTATATCTGCTTATGTAAAAGATGTGTATGCTACCGAATGGGATAGTAAAGCCAGGGCATATATTAAAGACAGACTTACCAAATATAATATTCATGTAGCCAAAAATCCTGAAGACTTTGAAACCAAATTTGATAAAATTTTTATGTTTCATGTATTAGAGCATATTGAAAAACCAATTGATTTTCTCAAGAATTTAAAACAATTATTAAATGAAAACGGAAAGATTTATATAGAGGTTCCTAATGTTGACGATGTAATGTTAAAAACTTTTCGATGCCGTCCATTTATAGAACATTATTATAAAAAAGCACATCTTTTTAATTATAATGAAAAAGGGCTTAAATACATTTTTGATAATTGCAAATTTTCAAATTACGAGATTAGCCAGATACAGCGGTACAATCTTTCTAATAACTTATACTGGTTATCTGACGGCAGACCAAGCGGTCGCCTAAGTTCTGTATATAAAGCTTTGATAACAGATGATTTAAATAAAGAATATATAGATTCTTTAATAAAAAATAAGCAAGCTGATACTTTATTCGCTGTTGTAGAAAAATAATTTACTATATTAAAAACGGTAGGCTATACAAAAAATTTTATATAGCTTACCGTTTTTATATTATTACATTTATTATCTCATCGTCACTTGACAATACACTCAAAAATTTATCTATAATCCCTTTCCTCTATATTTTACTATAATTTTCACTTTTAAATTTCCTTATATCCAATCCAATTCACTCCACCTTTTTATTACCACTTACGCAATATTGTCTTTCTATCCATAGGGTCAAGTTTACTTATTTTAGGATCATCATAATATGAATCATTGCGTATATGTGTTGTTGAAATCTCTTCAAATATTGCACCATTTCTTGATGTAAATGCATGTTTCTGTCCTCGAAGAACCGTCTGAACATCACCAGCCTTAAGCTCCTTTTCTTCTCCATCGAGCACAATTTCAAGGTCTCCATATAAAAGCTGGAATGTTTCCTCTTTTATCTTATGCATATGCATAGGATGTTTCTGCCCCGGAAGCACTATAAGTATTTTTTTACAATATTCTCTGTTTATAACACTTACTATGATAGCACCTGTCTGTCTGAAATTCTTCATCCCATAATGATGTGACAGTTCTATCTCTATGTCATCTCCAAGTACAATTCCAGCCTCATACAACATACCTTTAGCATCATGTATAACACTTCTTGCAAGCTTTGTCGATGTAATATGTCTTGTCTCAAAAAGTGCCTCATTAGCTGCATAATTTCTGGATACTTCTATACCATCGTTAAACTCTCCACTATTCATCTGTTTTTCCTGACATGGCATGGCAAAAAATACATCATCAATGCCTATTGTATCTCCTGCTTTTACATCATGTTTAAGATATACTCCACGCATAAGAGAATTAAGAGAATCAATCTCTGCCTGGCTTACATATTTGTCATTTTCTTTCTTTGTGGCACATATAGTTCTTGCTTTTATTACTGCTTCAACCCATTTATCTGCCTGAGCAGGTGTCATTGAATACGCATTTATTGAATATTTTTCTGTCGGCAGTGCAACATGTCTTTCAAGTATCTTTGCCCCCTTTGCAACAGCAAGCATTGCAACCGTATTATCATCAGGATCTTCATGACCGGAATATCCTATTGTAACATCTCTATATCTTTTATTCATGCGGTCAATAAAATCAAGTTGCAGATGGTCGGCAGGTGCCGGATATTCAGCAATACAATGCAAAAATGCAAAATCACATTTTCTGTGTGAAAAGAAATTATAAAGCTTATCTATGTCTGATAATGTTTTTCCACCTGTAGATATAATAAGCGGTTTACCCGTTGCTGCTGCCTTTTCGAGTAGTGGCCAGTCAAGTGAACTGCAGCTTGCAATCTTTATGATATCTATTCCCTGTTCCATACACCAATCTACACTACCCTCATCAAATGGTGTACTAATGGCTATCATTCCCTCTTCCTTGATAGCATCAACAAGTTCAGTAAATTGATCATATGTAAGTCTTGTGCTCATAAATCTTGGCACATGTGGTACATCGGTTCTGTTTACATAATCAGGATGTATAAAATTATCAAGATTTCTATATTGTAGTTTTACTGCTGCATTTATATTGTACTTTCTTGCAATCTTTCCCATTTCATGGATGATGTCTTTTCCATGTTCCACATCTCCCTGATGACTGTTTGCCATCTCAAAAATAAATAAATCATTAAATAATCTGCTCATTTTATTATCCTCCACTTCTCTCATATACTCTCCAATGCCTCCTGTAAGATTGGCATTGCGTAATCTACCGTCTCTATTGCTGCATTAAATGCTTCCTTTGATAACTCACATGAAAACTTTGCATTTTCTGCTCTATCATCACCGAGCATATTTATTTTTAATGCACTTTTAATTTTTGTTTCCATATAATCATTTATTATTTCATATACCAGTTGTTCTTCAATAAATTTCATGTTTTTCTTGACAATCTCCGCTTTTTCTCCAAGCTTTATGTCTGCCTGCTGAGTTTCTTGTCCGTCAAGTAATAAAAGCATATCATCCGCAGCTTTAATACCCTCCTCTGAACAACTATATATATCACTCAGCTCCTTTTTCATATTGTACAGGTCCTCTCTTAATTTTTCATACATATCTTCCGAAAATGTGGGCTGCATCTGATTTAATACTTCCTGAAAGTCAAATTTCTTCTTGCAATACAGTTCTATAGCTTCTGAAAGCTTCATTATTCTCGTTCCCTGTATCTTAGCACCACCTTCCGTTGCATCAATAACATCTATATCATCCCTGACTTTTGCAATTTCTGCTTCAAACCAATGAATCATATCTACCCAATCGCCTCTCGCCTTTACTTTATCCCCATAAATTCCTTCTATCTCATAAATTCCGTTTATATTATCATAACTATGATTTGCTACACTTCCTGCGTGTGAATACTCTCCAGCATATGCAAGATCCTGCCCTATCAAAATTATTCTCTTAGCACTTATGAGCTCAGCCATCGTAAATGCATCTGTTGCTACTGACATTCCAAGCATACACGATGTGTATTTTAATCCATATTTGGCATACAGCCTGCACATAAAATTAGATGTGTTGTTCCATATCTTATGCCCTTTGTTTTCTTCCAATATACTATTTTTAGAACATATATCTGCTATCATAGGATGATCATGACATCTTTCATCCTTTAGATGTATAGCACTTTTCTTTACATCTTTTGTTATTATAACATCATAAGGAACATCATGTGCTATCAGTGTTTTAACAGCTGTATCCGTAGCAACAATAAAAGCTTTTTTCTCTGCTTTTTTTAAATCATCTACATTTTTATCAAGTGATGGTCCTGCTGATACTATAATAACAGGAACCTCATCAGGTATCTTTCCTATAAATTCCGTCAAATAATTACTTCCTTTAATAAAATGCAGATTTTTGAAAGTATTATATACTGTTTTCTCATAGACATTATAAAAATCTATTCCAAGTGATAACTGCACACCATAGCAATTCTTAATAATCTCCATGAAATTCTGAGCTTTATCACCATAAATCCTATCCATTTCCGGATATGTACAGACAAATTGATTAGGAAGCATAACTTCTGTAATCGTATTTAAAAAAGAAAAATAAATATCTTCATAATTTATGGTATCAACAAAAAAATGTACCCTTGCATCTGATATTATATCACGCATATCAAAATTTTTAAGACAATAGACAAATAACGATAAATCCGGTTCCACAAGAAAAAAGACAGCATCCTTTTTCAATTTGTCAAGTATTGCTCTTGCAAAAACACCATTTGCGATGCCGAACATCACTACTGATGTATTTATGTTGTTAAATTTATATTTATCAGCCCACCTTTCCGCTTCTTTTTTAGGACTATAGAGGCTATTCAATCTATGCCTTTCATTTCCTACTGCAATTTCTATTGTTTTATCTCCATCTCTTGTTGTGAGAATATTAAACCTATCATACTTCAAATCTCCTTTTTGCATAATATCAATAAGTTTTTCATAAAAATATTTACGGTATTTTCTTAATTTTTCAAGATTTTTTTCTAAATATTCCATTATTAAAGTCCCCTTTTGATACTTTCACTTGCCCTAATGAAATCTTCTTCAGTATCTATATCATAGTTCTCATTCATCTGATAACCAGCTATAACATCTCCCGTCATAGAATCTTTCTCCGTAACGACAGTGGTTCTAAATACATCTATACAGGCATTTTGATAATATACTTTTGGCAACTGTTGTCTCGGCATATTGTAACACTCAGGAATGTCTTTCATAATTGGTTCTAATAATCCATCCTGATCCATAAACCACATCTTATACGGTATTTCTTTTGCCGGTGCCACACATCTGACTGAATCAACATCCGGATGTTCTATTAGATATTTTATCATATTTTCAATATCCTGTATATCTCTTATAGGATAAGTTGGTCTAAGCTGAACTACTATATCCGGCACATAATTTTCTTCTTCTTTAAGGTATGACAATGCATGTTTAAATACATCTATATCAAGTGCAGTATCCGTAGCATATTCATCTGGACGCAAAAACGGAACTTCCGCTCCATATTCTTTTGATATATTTGCATATACTTCACTATCCGTACTTACTATAACTCTGTTTATACTAGGACTTTTTAATGCGTGTTCTATCGAATAGGCTATCATAGGTTTTCCGGCAATCAGTCTTATATTTTTGTCTTTAACACTCTTAGAACCGCTTCTTGCTGGTATTACCGCCAAAACTTCATATTTTTTTCTAAATATATCTTTTATACTTTTTTCTTCCATTCCATTTATCCTCGCACCATGTGATGCATTTATCATGTTTATATTTTTCTCATTTGAAACCCTTTTTTCTATCCATTTTCTATATAAATCCAAGTTCTTGTTTGTATAAATAACCTCTCCCCCAACAGCCTCAACTTTCTTCAGCCTGTTTTTATCAACAATTTTCTTTCCGACACCTAATGCGTGGGAACTTTCGCCTGCGTACCCCAAATCAAGACCTACACATATAAGACTTTTACACTTAAACCTTATTGCAACATCTATGACAAATGTTGCTACTGAACCGCCGGTATCAAATAATGTATTTTTTTTTATTTCTGCCATTTTTTCAGCCTTTTCAAAACCGTTTTGGTAAGCAATATATCTCTTTCCTGTATATGAACTTACAACATTTGATGCTGCTGTGGAAAGATACAACAATGGAATTCCGCAATCTTCAATGCCAGATATCTGCCATCTTGTACTATCTTTTGCATCAGTAACAGCTATGTAATCAGGCTTAATTTTATTTTCCAACAACTTCCTGCTAATCTTTCCAACACAGATAACGCATATGTTTTGTCTTTCGTTTGACTCTAAAACAGCCTTTAGAGACACAAGTTCATTTTCAAGAGATGGTCCCGCAGCAATCAATATTACATTTTTTCCGATAACATTTTTTCTTATGTCATCTATATTATCATCATTTAATGATATATTGTTATCAAAATTCCGTATAAGATCATTTTCAAAATACTCCATCGAAAAAAAAGAAATCTTATACTGTTCTAACAGTTCTTTTAATTCATTATTTTCTATTGCCTTAACTGATGGCATCCACATTTTACAATCAATTATATCTCTGTCATATTTTTGAATAATACTTTCCAAATTTCCGGCATACTCCAATATTTCATTGCAATATATAATATGGATTCTTCTATTTGCCAATATATCTGTCATATTTCTATAATTTATTGCTGTTCTTATCTGCTCAATATCATTCTCTAGCACATATATCTCCATATTGGGATACATTGCCGCCATTTCCTGGATATGATACCCCAGCCCAAAGCCAAATATTATACACACATCCGCATTATCATTTATACTATGTGCATAAAGCAATGCCTCTTGCCACGGATTTCCAAAAGAACAAATATTAATCTTTTCTCTTTTTTCTTTCTCAATTATCATCGAAATATCAAATATTCTATTCCAGTCTATTTGGTATTTTCTTTCTTCACTGCCGCATGATAATCTGCTATCAATAACATATTCATACAATTTTTTATCTTTTTTTAATAATAAATCCAGATTTTTACCGCAATACAAAGATGCATCTGTTTTATACTTACTCAATATATATTCTTTTATCTTACATACAATCTTTAAAAATTCACCGCCATATACATCGTTTTTTTCCATAAGTTCCATAAACTGTTGTTGTAATTTTTCGTCATTTATTTCTTTTAAAAAAACAACCAGCTTTTGTAATTCTTCAGAAACATATTCGCAAATTCTGTCTGTTTTATCATACAATTTATTTTTTTTATAATATATATTTTCAGATACTGCTCTTATTATGTTGTCCAAATATTGTATGCTTTTTTTCATATTCTATATTCCTCTGCTGCCTAAAGATGCTTTATTGTATCTTCTAAAACAGGTAACAATTCATTTGCTGCTTTTTCTAAAGCAGCAAACAAAACTTTAGAATTCATACTTTTTTCCAATAATTCATCCCTGACATTATCATAATGCTCACCAACCGTACTTAATCTTTCTTCTATATCTGCTGATATATATTCATCAAGAAGAATATATATATCCTGATTTTGAATCTGTTTCTGCGATTGAACCATTATTTCCTGATTCCGGTTTAACTTATCTGATAAATATTTTTTATTCTTAAGCATATCTATATTATCTATCGCTGACATACTTCCTTTTTTTGCTGCCTTAGATATTTCCACAAGTCCATTTTTTATACTGTATATATCATTGCATAATTTTGTATATACTCTTTCATCAAATGTAACAGGCAGTTCTTTTAAAATCTTCGAGAATTTAAATTCTTTGTTACAATATCTTTCTATAGCATCACGCAACGGCATAATTAATGTTCCTGCAATTTTAGCTCCACCTTCGGTAGCATCTATAACATCTGTTTTTCCCTTTACTCTCTCAACAGCATTCTCGAACCATTTGATAAAATTTAACCAATCAGCTCTTGTCTTTACTTTATCTCCGTTTATACCCTCAACATATATTTCCTGTGAATCTTTCCACCCTACATTTTGTTTTATTTTTCCTGCATGAGTCATTTCACCGTCATATGAAAGATCCTGCCCAACAAGTATTATCTTTTCTACTTCCAAAATTTCTGCTATCCAAAATGCCGCTGTTGCAACAGAACCTCCGGAAATATATTTTGGAAATTTCATATTGTATTTTTCATACAAAACCTGTAAATATCCTGTTCCATTTATCCATATTTTTCTTGAATGATTTTTTTCAAGTACATCACTTTTTGCATCCGGTACAGTAAATAACGGATATCGGCTACATCTGTCATCATTAAAGTGTTTAAGACTCTTTCTGCCGTCTACAGTTACTATAGCGTCAAATTTGATGTCATTTGCAAGCAGGTATTTAACTGCTGTATCAACCGTCAATATAAAGGCTTTTCCCTCTGCCTTTCTTAAAATGTTTATATTTTTATCAAGTGACGGTCCTGCTGACACAATTATCACAGGGACATCTTTATCTATTTTTCCCTTTAATTCACTAATATAATTGCTTTCTTTTATAAACCTTAGATTTTTTAATGCATTTACAGTAAATTTTTTTGCATATAGCAGTGATGTGTTTTTTCTGGCAATCATAATGTTTCTAAATTCTTCAAGTTCATACTCAAATTTAAAATACTTCTCTTTGTAAAGCTTATCATATGCCGGATGAAAACACTCAAGCTGCGTTGACAACATTGCCCAATTTATTTTTTCTGACATATCTTCTAAAAATCTGTCACCATTTATACCATCTATATACAAAAAAACTTTGTCATTACATAATATATCCGACAAATCAAAATTGGCTAAACAAAAAATAAATAACTTAACATCCGGTTCATATAAAAATATATCTGCGTGTAAATTTAACTTTTCTTTCAACGCATTATAAAATACTCCGTTTCCGATACCAAACATAGCCACGGATGTATAATTTGATATATTATTAAAATTTATTACCCATTTTTGTGCTTCTCTCTCAGGATTATACATACTGTTCAGTCTTATTTTATTATGACCACTTAAACATTCTATTGTTTTACTGCCATTTTTTGTTTCAATCACAAAAAATTTGTTTGATATTTCGTCATATATTCTTTGATCAGCTAAAATTGTGTTTATGCAATCATACAGATACTCATTTTTACTTTTTAATTTTTCCAGATTATAATCAAGCAATTTCATAATTATTTCGATTCCTTTGCTCTTTTATTTTATTCCATTTTTTCTACAAGACTTTCAATATATTCTATAAAATCATACTGTAATATATCTGCCAAAAGCACCTTGTCATCCGATTCAAGGGCTTCCATAGCATTGCTTAATATACTAAATATTTTTTTATCATCCATTGCAAATCCCGGATTAGTATTTTTATATGTTGCAAGATTGTCAATAGCATTTGTCATATCTTCTAATACAATCAAAAATTTATCAAAGGCATCTTTATCGTTTTGCTGATAAAATAAATCTACAACTTTCTGTACTTCATTAATAGTATTTTTAATCTGCTCTTTTTCACTACTCATAATTAACCTCTTTTCTATTTAATATTTCTTTTCAAAAAAAGAAGCCGGCTTTACGCCAGCTCCTTTCAGAGTAACTGTTATAATCATAATATGAAAACACAACACCCTGTCTGCTCTCTTACGCATATAAGTATGCTTAACAAAACATCCTTTAATTACTGGAGTAATGAAAGAACACCCTGTGTAGCCTGGTTTGCATGAGAAAGCATTGACTGACCAGCCTGCTGAAGAATACTCATGCTTGAGTAAGATACCATCTCTGATGCGATGTTTACATCACGGATCTTGCTCTCTGAAGACTGGAGATTCTCAGCCATGTTATCAGCATTTGCGATTGTATGATCAAGTCTGTTTGAAATAGCACCAAGATCAGATCTTGCTGTTGATACCTTCGTGATAGCATCATCAATTGTTGTGAGCTGAGTACCGATATCTGCTCCCTTAGCTTTTCTAATAGCAGATGCAATTCCTGAAACGCCAAGAGCCTTAGCTGACATTGTATTGATGCTGAATGAGATAACCTGTCCATCATTTGCACCAACCTGAAGCTGTTTGCTCTGGAATGATCCGTTAAGAAGGTTCATCTTGTTGAACTGTGTCTGAGTAGCAATTCTTGTGATTTCTGACTGAAGCTGTTTCATCTCTGTCTGAATCTTTGCACGATCTTCTGATAAATATGTATCGTTCTTTGCCTGAACTGTAAGTTCTCTCATTCTCTGAAGAACTGAGTGAATCTCGTTCATAGCACCTTCTGCTGTCTGGATAAGTGACTGTCCATCCTGAGCGTTTGTAGATGCCTGCTTAAGACCTCTGATCTGTCCACGCATTTTTTCTGAAATAGAAAGTCCTGCTGCATCATCTGATGCACGGTTGATTCTATAACCTGAAGAAAGCTTCTCTGTGCTTCTTGCAAGGTTTGTGTTTGTGATACCTAACTGTCTGTTAGCATTTAACGCTGTCATATTATGCTGTACTATCATAATGTTTTCCTCCTTGAATTTGCAATGGCTTCCATGCCATTGAGATAATAATTAATAGTTTGCTTTTTCTATCTGTCCGTACACATATAGTTAAAAGCCTATGTTTACCGGAACTAAAATTCTGATAAACCTATAAGTATTAACTTACTCAATATATATATCGGTTGATTGATACATGACTTTAGTACTTTTTGAAATTTTTTTAGTTTTTCCCCAAAAAATCATTTCTTCTGGTCAAGAAAATGCGACTGCCATTCTCTATGCTGATTTGACATATTCTGATAATATGATGTTGCTACTCTGTTTGACTGTTTGAAATCATTTATTGCATGCCGTTTATTTCTTATAAATGTATTGAACTTTGTCTTGTTCTGCTGTTCAAGACTTTCAAGCTGTACTCCTATATCTGTGATACTTCTTATAAGATTCTGCATCTTAAGAATTTCCGATTTATATTCTTCTTTGTTTTCTGAAAGGAACCTGCCCACTTTTGCATAAACAGTGTCAAAGCCTTTGTCAAGCTCCTGCATCTGCCCGATAAGCTTCTCTTTTTTTTCTACTGCTGTATCGAAACCATATACATCAAATTTGTCAATGTCTTTCTCGCTTAATATCATATTCTGCTCTTTTGTCACTAAAAGAAGCTTTTTCAGTACATCAAGCTTCTTTTCTAATGAGTCAGACAGTATCGTTATATACACTCTTTTATTTTCCATATTAGTCACCATTCCGCAAATGTTTTAGATTTAAAAATCTATAAGCCACATTTCAGATTAAGCTCTGTGATAAATCATAATCTTAAACATCTGTGGCACAAAATAATCATACAAAATGTATAATAAAATCACTTATACTACGCTTTACCTTCATTATTAAGACGAACCACTTCTTTCCATGTATCACGCATAGTATGTATATGTGTAAGTGTATCTTTAATAATCTCTACATCTTTCGTCATATTTCCTTCTACAAGTCGTCTGTAAATATAATCATATACCTTTTCAAACTCACCTGCTACCGGATATTTAAAGTCAAGTCCCATTCTAAGTTCCATTATGCAATCCTGTGCTTTTTTTAGATTTTTATTTATCTCTTCAAAATTGTTTGGATCATTTTCCATAAGTTCTATACTCGTATCCGTAAATCTCACTGCCGCATCATAAAGCATACTTGTTAGTTTTGCCGGCGACGCTGTCTTTATTGCATTAAGCTTATATGCCTGTGCTGCATTTCTCTTATTTGGTGTCATTTTTCTTCTCCATTTCTTTTATAATATTTTCACTTATTATTTAATTTATAATATCATATTTTTATTATGTTTACAATTCTAACTATAGCGACGAATAAAAAATATCCGTCGCTATAATCTAATATAAGTTTCACAACAAATTACTATAAAATTGTTTTATATAATATATGCATTAAATACAGTCACTAAAATTTTTAGCTTCCCAGATAACTTGACAATGTATTCTGCTGGCTTTGTATCTTTGCAAGTGCAGTTTCCATTGCACTAAACTGTGAATAATATTTTTCTTCCATATCACTAAGTTTGGACTCCCAATCTGAAATTTCTTTTTTATAGTCAGAAAGCTGTGAAGCCATTTCCTTATCATTATAAAATGTAAGTGCACTACTTAATGTCGTCGTTCCCATCTTTTTATTTAAGCTGTCATAAAGATTTGATGCAAGCCCTGATAATACTTCTTTTACTGTATCCGGATCTTCCTCAAGCATCTGCATAAGTGTATTTGTTGAATCTGCAAACTCATCATCATCCTCATCGCCTTTTATATGAAGAAGTCCGCCCTCATTATAATTCTTTGAAGAAGTCGTAATACCAAGGTTAGCAAGCGAATATGTCTTACCGTTTGATGCAGTCACTGTCCCCATCATATCTGTCTTCAATGTCGAAATAAGGCTATTAAGGGTACTATCTCTGCGGAGAAGTGAATCTTTAATCTTTGTATTCCACTTATCTACTTCGTCGTCAGACATAGCTTTTTTCTGGTCATCAGTAAGTACCTCATAACTGCTTGCTGATGCTGCACCATAATATGTATTCATTGTCTTAAGAATACTGTTGTATTCTGTAATGAACTCTTTGATAGTATCATAAACGGCTGATGTATCATTGCTCACGGTTACATTGACTGTTTCACCTGCTGCTGTCGTTCCAAGAAGATCGAGTGTTACTCCTGCTACTTCAATGCTTGTATTATTGCTTTTAAGTGTTGCTCCATTGTAAACGATCTCTGTATCGGATGCTTCGGTTACAACCATTCCAAGAGAATTTGATGATTCAGATACAGCCGAGCCATCAACATTTTGAAGTCCTAAAGCTGCTAATGCGCTATTTGTTGATGTGATTCCCTTAGATGCAACCTTATTGTATGCTGTCACCGCATTGTTTACTGCCTCTTTTGCAACATTATCTCTTTCTGTTTTTGACTCAAATGTGTACTGTGATGCATCATCTAAGCCAGCATCTGACACATTCTGAGCTGTGATTCCACTTTCTACAAGCGTTGTTATTGCGGCTTTGCTCTCATCTGTTGCCATCTGTTTATCAATGTCTGCTTTTTTCTTTTCATCTTTTTCTTTTTGAATGGCAGTTGCTTTATCCTCATCTGTAAGTGTACCATTAGCATTATACTTATCTTCTATTGCCTTTGCATCTTCATCGGACAATGTATAATTCTTTTCGAGCTTCGATCTGTAAAAAGCTGTTGCCTTACTGTTTGCTTCCGCATCTGCTGAACTTTTTGCTAATGTCTGCAATGTAGTTATATCATCACTTGATATTTCTTTATTTGATGCTATCGCTCCATACACAATAGAATTATATGTCTTTTTCTGATCTGATGTAAGATTTGTTAAACCTACAGCATCGTTAAGATTATTTACAATCGTCTGTCCATCACTTGAATAACCATTTGCAGACAACTTAAATGAATTTTCTTCTCCACTGTCTTTTGAACTAAGGAAAAATCTCTGCTGTTTCTCATCAAATGTAGCATTTAATCCTGCGTTGCTGCAAAAATCTACAAAATCTTTTATAGTTGTGCTGTCATTTACTTCTAAAGCTGATGATTTGTCTCCCACTTCTAATTTAAGTACAGTACCTGATGACATTCCAAGTTCACTTAACTTTGTAGATGATGTTGCTGTTTTGGCTGTTTTTCCATCTGTATCTTTATAATCCAGTTTTCCACTTGTCACATACTGTGCAGATGCTATTTTATTTATTGCGACCTTATATGACCCTGCTGCCGCTTTTGTTGATGCCGTTGCCGTAAGCTTTGTAGAGTCACTCACTGACGCTTTTTTTGTTGAATAATTTGAGCTATATTTCATCTTTGAAAGCGAGTCTTTATAAAATCCATAGATTTTGGTATTAAGACCTTTCCAAATCTCCTGCTTCCACTCAAGCTTCTGCTTTTTATTTTCAACTTTTGTCTGTTTTGTACGCTGTGCTGACATTAGCTGATTTACTATAGACTCTGTATCAAGTCCTGATGTAAGTCCTGTCATTCTTATTGGCATAATAACCCTCCTATTCTAAGCAGGTACACCAAACAATTACCTGATAATGTACCTGTTATCTCTTTTCATCTACTATGATACCTGCAATCTCCCATATCTTTTTGATTGCTTCAAGTGTTTCCTCAGGTGGAACTTCACGGATAACTTTGTCTGTATCCTTGTCAATGATCTTGATAGATATACGCTGAGTTTCTTCATCTATATGATATTTCAACTGAGTATTAGACATTTTTATCTTTGAGTTAGTCTCAGATATAGTGCTGTCTATTGTACTCTTAGCTACCTTTCGATTTTCATTTGCCTGATTTTGCACTTCGCTCTGATTGTTTGAATCGCTATTGCTTTCACTTGGTGTCGCTGCTGCTTTCTGTGTATCATTGACAACTTTAACAGAATTTCCTGAAGTATCTGATACAGGCGGTACATAAGATGATGCTGCTCCTGAGTTTGCTGCTCCTACTGACTTTATTGATTCTATTTCCATAATATTGTCACCTCCGTGTGATTTTCATGTTTGTGTGCTGCTTATCCGAAATTGCAAAAAATCCATTTATATTACATTCCCGAATTTTTATGATTATCCCCGTACAATAAAAATTAAATCTTTAATATAATTACTGATTACTAATTTTTTTGTACCGATACCATTGACATATACTGTAACATTTTTTGTTTCTTTTTGTCTTTTCAATCTGATCTAATCTGATTTGCCATAAATGCAAAAAAACTTACAGCAAATATGAGTTTTTTGCTCTGCTTATTAAACCCAAATCAAAAATGTCATAAACTTCTTTATCCTTTATATCGGCAATTCCACGCCTTATTTTAGGCTTTGCCGGAAAATAACTTATTTAATACTTCTACATCTATTTCACCCTCTGATGCTTTTTTATTTTCATCCTGTATCTGCATATAAATTTCTTTCCTATATATAGGTACGGATTTTGGTGCATTTATTCCTATCTTCACCTGGTCGCCTTTTATTTCAAGCAATGTTATCTCTATGTCGCTGCCTATCATTATCGACTGGTTTATTTTTCTTGCTAATGCTAACATACTACCCTCCATTCCTATTCTTTACTAATATCTTCTATAATCTTATGCTTTATCTTATAGCCACCTTTTTCAAGTATTACCTGGATAGCTTTTCCATTTGCTGCATTTACTATGACCGGTGCTTTCATGTTTACTGATGCATCTTTTACATTCTTTGGTATAGTGGCAAACACAAGAAGAACTATATCTTCATCTTTAAGTTCACCCAGTGGTTCAAGAAGTGCATCTTCAACTACAGGATTATAGTCTTTTATGACATTTAGCGGATTTACAACCGGAAAAGCGAGCGACTTTTCCGTCACACACTGAAGCCATGAGAAAAACGGCTTTTTCTCTGCTTCACTGTCGTATAAAAGAGTGAAGTCCTTATATTCCTCAAATCCCATAATTCCATTTTCAAAGTGAATTATCTTATCATTATCTATTTCTATCTCACCGAAATATTTTGTATCTATTTTCATACAAACCTCCGTTCTGAATTTAATGTGCTCTCGGAATCTCCCGAACGAAGAATTTCGAGATGGATTTTTGATGTACAATAACATTTTCGCAATACATACAAAGTATGTATGCGTACACGGTGTGTACGACGAGAA
>ERZ839767.1215-NODE-1215-length-40351-cov-9.691136_pt1 | contig 40351 bp, 38 predicted proteins | sample MGYA00519879_ERZ839767 | MGnify/ENA primary metagenome ERZ839767 (study PRJEB31850, sample SAMEA3708852) | human gut metagenome | biome: human gut; feature: human-associated habitat; material: faeces | place: China | collected 2014 ... | reverse complement strand
TCCAGCAGCTCCAGATGCTCAAAGGCGCTTTCCACCAGCGCTTCGGCGGTGGGGTGGCCGTATTTTTCCAAAAGACGCTTGTCAAGACTGCCGCCGTTGACGCCGATACGGATGGGGATGTGCTTGTCCTTGCACACCTCCACCACGGCCTTGACCCGGTCTTCGCCGCCGATGTTGCCGGGGTTGATGCGGATCTTGGACGCGCCGCCCTCCGCGGCGGCAATGGCAAGCTTATAATCAAAATGAATGTCCGCTACCAGGGGCAGGGGAGAGTCCTTGCAGATGTCCGCAAAGATCCTGGCGGCTTCCATGTTGGGAACCGCCAGCCGGGCGATCTGGCACCCGGCGGAGGCAAGCTGTCGAATCTGCTTCAGGCTGCCCTCCACGTCCGTGGTTTTGGTATTGAGCATGGACTGGATGACCACCGGGGCGCCGCCGCCGATGGGAACGCCGCCCACCAGAATTTGTCTTGTCATCGTCTTCACCTCTTGAACAGGAAAATGACGTCCTTGAACATAATAATCGCCATCAGGGCAAGCAGCAGAATCATGCCCGCGCCGTGGAGATACCCTTCGTACTTGGGATTGATCTTCTTTTTCGTAATGGCCTCTACCACAACCGTGATCAGCAGGCATACGATGCGCCCGCCGTCCAGAGCGGGGATGGGCAGCAGGTTCATCACCGCAAGGTTGATGGCGATGAAGCCGCCGAAATACAGCATATTCAGCAGCGCGGTGATCTTACTGTCGGAGGCCGCCGCCACCTTGGACATTTCGCTGACGATGCCCACGGGGCCGGACATATCCTGGATACCCACCTTTCCGCCAAAGAGCATTTGCAGGCTCAGACGAACCAAACGCACCGTATCCAGGGACTGATTCCAGGCCATCCCCAGTTTTTCTAAGAAGCTCGGGGTGCTGAGAGTGAAGTTCATGCCGTAGCGCAGGGCAGTGGAGCCGTTTTCCAGGGTCACTTCGTGCTTTTCCAGCAGGAAATCCTTCAGAACGACCGTTTCGTCGTTCCGGCGCACCGTGATATCGTGAACGTCGCCGGGGTTCAGCGACAGAATCAGGGAAAAATCGGAGTAGGTATAGAGCCTTTCGCCGTCTACCTCCACGATGCGGTCGCCGGCTTGCAGGCCGTTTTCGCCGTTCACCGTGGCGTAGTCTTCAAAGCCGGCAATCACGGGAACGACGGTCTGCTTTATGGGCAAGCAGACAATGACCATCAGCACCACGCCGATGAGAAAGTTCATCGCCGCACCGGCGGCCAGAATAATCAGCCGCTTCCACCAGGTTGCTTTGTCGAAGGAGCGGGGATTGTCGCTTCCGCCGTCCTCGCCCTCCATGGCGCAGTAGCCGCCGATGGGGATGCAGCGGATGGCGTACAGGGTTTCGCCCACCTGTTTTTTCCAGAGGGCAGGCCCCATGAACATGGAAAATTCGTTGACCTGAACGCCGGAGAGCTTGGCGGCGGTAAAATGTCCCAGCTCATGGACGAAAATCAGGACGCTGAACAGGAAAATCGCAAAAATAACGCTCATAGAATAAATGCCTCGCAATTATCAAGAGTTCGCCCGAACCGCCTCACGAGCCAGACGGTCGGCTTCCAGAATCTGCTCCAAAGTGGGGTCGGCGATAAACGGCACCTGAGACGCGGCGGCGTTCACCAGCCGGTAGATGTCGTAAAAGCCGATTTTGTCATTCAGGAACATGGCGACGGCTTCCTCATTGGCGCCGTTCATGGCAGGGCAGGCCGTTCCGCCCGCCTTCGCGCAGTCCCGCGCCAGCGCCAGACAGGGAAAATTCTCCGTATCCGGCGGGGAAAACGTCAGCGGGCCGCAGGACAGCAAATCCAGCCGCTCCACCGGGGAGGGAATCCGCTCCGGATAGGTCAGCGCCAGCTGAATGGGCAGACGCATATCCGGCGAACCCATCTGCGCCACCACCGCGCCGTCGGTGAATTCCACCATGCTGTGAACGATGCTTTGCCGGTGAATGACCACGTCCACCTGTTCCGGGGGCAGACGGTACAGCCGCATGGCTTCGATGACCTCCAGCCCCTTGTTCATCAGGGTGGCGCAGTCAACGGTAATCTTTGCGCCCATTTTCCAGTTGGGGTGCTTCAGGGCGTCGGCCTTGGTCACCGTTTCCAGCTGGGCGCGGGTCATGCCGAAAAATGGGCCGCCGGAGCAGGTGAGAATCAGCCGCCGGATCTCATTTCTACTGCCGCAGCCCATAAGGCACTGAAAAATGGCGGAATGCTCGGAATCCACGGGGACGATCTCCGCGCCGCACCGTTCCGCCTCGGCCATCACCAGCTCCCCGGCGCAGACCAGGGTCTCCTTGTTGGCAAGGCCGATACGTTTCTTTGCCCGGATGGCGGCGAGGGTGGGCTTTAAGCCGACCATACCCACCACGGCGGTGATGACGCAGTCGGCCTCCCCCAAAGACGCCGCTTCCATCAAACCCGCCTCACCAAAGTTTACCCGGATTGGCAGATCGTTTATTCGTTCCGCCAGCGCTTGGGCGGCTTCCTGGGTTGCCATGACGGCAAGCTTCGGGGAAAACTCCCGGCACTGCTGTGCCATCCGTTCCACATTGGTTCCGGCGGTGAGCGCCGCTACCCGGATGCCGGGGAGACGGCGGATAATGTCCAGGCTCTGCCGGCCGATGGAGCCGGTGGAGCCGAGAATGCTGACACACTGCACCATAGGCCGCTCCTTACACCGCCATGGGAAGCAGCACCAACAATACTTCCATAGCCGGGGCGACCAGGGTCAGGGAATCGAACCGATCCAGCACGCCGCCGTGGCCGGGAATCAGGTTGCCGTAATCCTTGATGCCGGTCTGCCGCTTGACGATGGAGAAGCACAGATCGCCGAAAATGCCCAGCAGGGAACCGACAAAGCCGTACAGCAGCGCAATGCCGTAGTTGACCCGGAGATTGCCGGGGAGCAGGTCGATAACCAAGGCGTAAATCAGCATACTGACCACGGCGAAGGCAACGCCGCCCAGCGCACCCTCAATGGTCTTGTTGGGGCTGACCACGGGCGCCAGCTTGTGCCGCCCGAATTTCAGGCCGATAAAGTAAGCGCCTGCGTCGGACATGAACGCCACCACGAAGGGAATCAGGATGACATACCGGCCGACGTCCATATTCAGAATACGGATGAGGGAGCTGAGCATGTAGGGGATGAGAAGACCCGCCACAAAGCACATGGCAAGGGTTTCAAAGTGAACCTTTATGTGGTCGAGCATCATCTCCGAGAACATCAGGATGAAGAACGCAATCATGAGGATGACAAGGTAGGAATGAATCGCGCCAAAATAGCTCCACATGCACACGGCGGCCGCCATAATGCAGGAGTAGATCACCAGCCGCGCCCGCTTCACCAGTCCCGTCCGGTAAAGAAGCTCGTAGGCAGCGATGGCCATAAGCGCGCTCATGACCAGTGACGCGGCGATCACCGGCGCGGCCAGTGTCAGAAGAAAGAGGATCGGCACCAGGATCGCTGCGGAAATAATGCGTTTTTTCATTTCTCTATGTCCCTCCGAACCGGCGGCTGCGCCGGTGAAATTCCTCAATGGCGCTGTCCAGATGCTCCGGGGTAAAATCAGGCCAAAGTACATTCATAATCACATATTCCGAGTACGCGGACTGCCAGAGAAGGAAGTTGCTGACCCGCATCTCTCCGGACGGCCGGATGATCAGCTCCGGATCGGGTACGCCCGCCGAATACAGATACCGGGAGAAAACATCCTCGGTCAGTGTTTCCGGGTCGGCCTTTCCGGCGGCGACATCCGCCGTGTAAGCCTTCACAGCATGGATAATTTCATCCCGCCCGCCGTAGTTCAGGCAGAAATTTACCTGGACGTCGTATTCCTCCGAGCGGCTTTCCGCGTCGTGGCAGAGGGCCTGCAGCTCCGGACTGAGACGGGTCAGGTCGCCGAAGAATCGGAATTTGACCCGGTTTTTCTCCATGTCCCGCAGCGCCTCTTCCAGATACCGGCGCAGCAGCTTCATGATTCCCGTCACTTCCTCCGCAGAACGTTTCCAGTTCTCCGTGGAGAAGGCGTACACCGTCAGATATTCCACACCCAGGGTGCGGCAGTAGTTGGCGATCCGCCGGAAGGCTTCCGCCCCTGCGGCGTGACCGGCGGTGCGGGGCAGACCCCGCTGCTTTGCCCAGCGGCCGTTGCCGTCCATAATGATGGCAATGTGCCGGGGCGGGGGAGAGTTTTGCGAAAGTGCCATAAAGCACCTCTTTCTAAATGGTTAGTGAACAGATCTGCGAAGATAAAAAAGCAATTTCTGCTGGCGGCTGCTTCCAGCCGCCAGCAGGGGTGCTTTGTTTTGGCTGACGGGCGTTAAATCGCCATCAGTTCCTTTTCCTTGACGGCAAGAGCGGCGTCGGCGCGCTTGATGTTCTTGTCCAGCAGATCCTGTAAATCCTTCTCGGCCTTCTTCTGGTCGTCCTCGGTGATCTCGCTGTTCTTCTTCAGCTTCTTGACGTAGTCCATGCCGTCCCGGCGGATGTTGCGCATGGCAACCTTGGCTTCCTCGGAATACTTCTTGACCTGCTTGGCCAGATCCTTACGGCGCTCCTCGGTGAGCTGGGGGAACACCAGACGGATGACGCGGCCGTCGTTCTGGGGGTTGATGCCCAGATCGGAGGTCTGGATGGCCTTCTGAATGTCCTTGAGCAGCTTGGTGTCCCAGGGCTGAATAATCAGGGTACGGGCGTCGGGGGTGGAGATGGTGGCGACGCCGTTCAGGGGCGTTTCACTGCCATAGTATTCCACGGTAATCCGATCGAGAACCTTGGCGTTGGCGCGGCCTGCGCGGACGGAGGCAAATTCCTCGTCCAGATGCTCCAGAGCCTTGTCCATTCTCCGGGAATATTCTTTGAAATCGACGGTCATTGTATGTTCCTCCTTAGAAATGATTTTTTACGGTAGTACCGATCTCTTCACCGCGAACCACGCGGACAATGCTGTTTTCCTCGTTCAGGCCGAAGCAGACCATGGTCATATCATTGTCCATGGCCAGCGCCATGGCGGTGATGTCCGTGGCCTTCAGGTTCTTTTCCAGCACCTCGCCGTAGGTCAGGCGGGAGTAGCGCACGGCGGTGGGATCCTTGGCAGGGTCGGCGGAATAGATGGCATCCACGTTCTTGGCCATCAGCACGGCGTCGGCCTCAATCTCCACGCCTCGGAGCACCGCGCCGGTGTCGGTGGAGAAGTAGGGGTTGCCGGTACCGGCGGCAAAGAGGACGACCTTCCCCTCATTCAAGTACCGCTCAGCGAGATCCCGGGTAAAATACTCGGCGAACTTGTTCATCTCCACGGCGCTGAGAACCCGGGCGTCCATGCCGTGGCGGTTCAGGGCGTCAGCCACGGCGATGGCATTCATCACCGTACCCAGCATACCCATGGAGTCGGCGTGGGAACGCTGCATCTTATCTGCGCCGTCCTTGACGCCCCGCCAGAAGTTTCCGGCGCCGATGACCAGACCGATCTGGACACCCATGTCCACGCAGGTTTTGATGGATTTGCAAAGCTCATTCACAATGGTAAAATCAAGCCCCCGATGTGCGTCCCCGGCGAGAGCCTCGCCGCTGACTTTCAGCAGGATGCGCTTATATTTAAGCTCAGGCAAAATAAAATCACTCCTTATCTTCATATCCTTTCCTATTCTAGCGTATCCAGCCCGAATTGACAACTACTAATTTAAGATTTCTTAAAATGTTTTCCGATTTTTCACAATGCGGGGCCTTCTGTGTATTTTCCACACAGCGTGCCCCTTGGAAAAGATGGATTCTGGCGGGATTTTTGGTTGCAAAACTGGAAACAGTAGGGTATAATGTCTGGTAATTGGAAAAACCCAAGGAAATGAGAGGGATTATCATGGCTGAAATGACTGAAAGCAAAAACTTTATCCACGCATTCATCGACGAGGACATCGCCCCCGGCGGGCAGTTTGCGGGGCAGACTGTCCACACCCGTTTTCCGCCGGAACCCAACGGCTATCTGCATATCGGCCACTGCAAGGCGCTGATTATCGACTTCGGCACCGCCGAGAAGTACAATGGCCTGTGCAACCTCCGCATGGACGACACCAACCCCACCAAGGAGGATGTGGAGTTTGTGGAGGCCATCAAGGAGGATATCCACTGGCTGGGCTTCGACTGGGGCGACCGCTTCTACTACGGCTCCGACTATTTTGAGAAGGACTACGAATATGCGGTGGAGCTGATCAAGAAGGGGCTGGCCTACGTCTGCGAGCTGACGCCGGAGCAGTTCAAGGAGTACCGGGGCGACCTGAATACCCCTGCCGTTTCCCCTTACCGCGACCGCCCCATTGAGGAAAGCCTGGATTTGTTTGCCAGAATGCGCGCCGGCGAATTCGAGGACAACCGTTATACCCTCCGCGCCAAGATCGATCTGGCTTCCGGAAACTTCAATATGCGCGACCCGGTTATCTATCGCATCCGTCATATGCACCACCACCGTCAGGGGGACAAGTGGTGCATCTATCCCATGTACGACTTTGCACACCCCATTCAGGACGCGCTGGAGGGCATTACCCATTCTCTGTGCTCTCTGGAATTTGAGAACCACCGTCCTCTTTATAACTGGGTGGTGGAGCATGTCTCCGTACCTCATCATCCTCGGCAGATCGAGTTCGCGAGACTGGGCATCGACCACACCGTGCTCAGCAAGCGCAAGCTCAGAGCGCTGGTGGAAAACGGCTATGTCTCCGGCTGGGATGACCCCCGGATGCCCACCCTCTGCGGTCTGCGCCGCCGGGGCTATACCCCCAAGTCCATCCGCAACTTCTGCGAGCGGGTGGGCGTGGCCAAGTCTCCCAACACCATTCCCTACGCATTTCTGGAATTCTGCCTGCGGGAAGACCTGAACGAGACTGCCCAGCGGGTCATGGCGGTGCTGAAGCCTGTGAAGCTCACCATCACCAACTACCCCGAGGGCAAATCCGAGATGGTCATCGTGGAAAATAATCCCAACCGTCCCGAGGACGGCACCCGGGAGGTCAGCTTCTCCCGGCACCTGTGGATCGAGCAGGACGATTTCCTGGCTGAGCCGATCCCCAAGTACAAGCGCCTGTACCCCAACGGGCCGGAGTGCCGCCTGAAGGGCGCGTACCTCATCACCTGCACCGGCTGCGTCAAGGATGAAAACGGTAACGTGGTGGAGATTCTGGCCACCTACGATCCCGAAAGCCGGGGCGGCGACCCCGCCGACGGTCGGAAGGTCAAGGGCGCGACCATTCACTGGGTGGATGCGGAGAACTGCTGCGATGCGGAGGTCAGACAGTACGACAACCTGTTCAACGATCCCGACCCCGACGCGGCGGGCAAGGATTTTCTGGCCTGCCTGAATGAAAAATCCCTGGAAGTTCTCACCGGCTGCAAGGTGGAGGCCAGCCTCCGGGACGCCAAGGCGCCCGCTTCCTATCAGTTCATGCGTCTTGGCTACTTCTGCCCGGACAGCAAGGACTGCGCCCCCGGCCATCTGGTATTCAACCGCTCCGTGAGCCTGAAGGATTCCTTCAAGCCGGGAAAGTAATTCCTATATTATGGAAAGTCCTGCCGCAATGGGCGGGGCGCATGAGACAGTCAACAGGCACAGTGGGATAATCCGCTGTGCCTGTTCTAATGCCAGCACCCCTTGCCTCTCCCTTTTGGAGAGGTGGCTGAGCGAAGCGAGGACGGAGAGAGAACGCAGGGGGGCAAAGCCCTCTCAGTCACCTTCGGTGACAGCTCTCCCAGAGGGAGAGCCAAGGGGTTGTACCCATTCAAAAAAGTTTCTGCGATTTTTGCAAAGTACGCTTGACAAAATTTGCAAAGCGTGCTATACTTTATTTGCAAAGTTAACTTAGCATTTTCTCCGCGGACGCGCGGGGAAATCGAAGGAGTGTTTATGAAAACGAATATCCGCGAACTGCGAAAGAAGAATAAGCTGTCCCAGGAGGAGTTGGCGGATGCCGTGGGGACTACCCGGCAGACCATTACCTCGATTGAGGTAGGGAAGTACACCGCCTCGCTGCCTCTGGCGTACAAAATTGCCCGCTATTTCGGGTTGACCATCGAAGAAGTGTTTGACTTCTCGGATTTGGAGGTATAAATTATGGAAAGCTATCGTGAAAAACTCAAATTGCAGAATGTGGTTTTTGCTATCGGGTGCGTCGCGCTTGCCCTGTTCTCCGTACTGGGCTTTTTGGGCGAAGCCGGAGTCGTGAAGCTGGCGCCGTCCGTCGGAGACGGTCACTGGCAGTCCCTGTGGCGCGGCTTCATTTCCGGCGCCAGCATCGGCATTCTGGCGATGCTGCTGTTCGGCCTGATCCGGAACCTCCGCGCTCTGAAGGATGAGAAAAAGCTGAAACAGCAATATGTTAAGGAAGGTGACGAGCGCCAGAAGCAGATTTATACCAACGCCCTGTGCGCTGCCATGCGGGCAACCCTGATTCTGGGACTGGCGGCGGTTATCGTGGCGGGGTATTTCAGCATGACCGTCAGCCTTACGCTGCTGGTAACAGTCTTATTGGTCAGTCTGATGACCCTGGCGTTCAAGCTGTATTTCGGCAAAAAATATTGAGACAGTGGGAAAATCCCGCTTTAACGTGCTTTGGCTCTTCCAACCGGGGGAGTCAAAGCACGTTTTTGAATCGCGTGGTTCCGGCCTGAGTGCCGGAATGCCCGCCTGCAAAAGTTAGCGAATGCTAACTAATAAAGGAGAAATAAGGGAAATTGCTGAAAAAAGATGGGAAAATGCTGGACATTTGCATGGAGCGTATGGTATAATCCAATGGTGGTCGTTTGCGTATAAACGGACAACAAAACGATAAGAAGGTGGTATTTGGTGGATTATACCAAGTATGTGTTGAAGAGCAGGGAAGAGTTGGAAGGCTTGCTTGCCAGGAAGGATAACTTCTTTGTTGTCGCCTGCAACAAGTGCTTCAAGGAGTTCAACACGACCGAAGAGCCGGAGTGCGACAGCTTTGCGGCCATTGCCGAGGAGCAGGGTAAGCACATCACCGGTACGGTAAAAGTGGACTTCTTGTGCAATAAGGTTCAGACCGAGAAGAAGCTGGCAGGTATCGTACCCGAAGGCACTGAGAACGTGGTCGTCATTTCCTGTGGTCTGGGCGTGCAGACCGTGGCGGATCTGGAGTCCGTTCCCGTGTTTACGGCAACCAATTCCCTCAATTACACCGGCCATCATGGCATGGCCCTGACGAAGAAGACCTGCGGCGCCTGCGCCCAGTGCTATCTGAACGTCACCGGCGGCATCTGCCCCATCGTGGACTGCTCCAAGAGTCTGGTCAACGGCCAGTGCGGCGGCGCGAAGAACGGCAAATGCGAGATCGACCCCAAGAAGGACTGCGCATGGGAAAAGATTTACCAGCGTCTGGAAAAGCAGGGTCGTACCAAGGAATTTCTGGATCAGCCCATTCAGCTGCGGGACTACTCCGTGGCCAACGTGGACGAGATCAAGGCTTACGTAGCCGAGGCGCGTGCCAAGCGGTACGAGGGCTTCTACGGCGGCGTCCATCCCACGGAGAATAAGGAGTTCACGGAGCACCTTGCGCTTCAGAAGTTCCCCGAACCCGATACCGTTATCATTCCTCTGGCCATGCACATCGGCGCACCGGCGAACCCCGTGGTTCAGCCCGGCGACACCGTGAAGGTGGGTCAGCTCATCGGTGAGCAGGCGGGCTTCATCAGCGCCCCCGTGCATTCCAGCGTCAGCGGCACGGTCATCGCGGTAGAACCCCATACCCATCCCAACAAAGGCCCCGGAGTCATGAGCGTCGTCATCAAGAACGACGGCAAGAATACGCTGCACGAGTCCGTAGTCCCCAACAAGCCCCTGGAAGAGCTGACCCCCGACGAGATCGTCGAGATTGTCAAGGAGAAGGGCATCGTGGGCATGGGCGGCGCAACGTTCCCCACTTACGTAAAGCTGAAGCCCGGCAAGCCCATCGACGCCGTGCTGATCAACGGCTCCGAGTGTGAGCCTTACCTGACCGCCGACCATCGGGTCATGCTGGAATTCGCCGACGACATCGTGTTCGGTCTCCGGGCTATGATGAAGGCCGTCAGCGCGCCGGAGGGCGTCATCCTCATTGAGGACAACAAGCCCGACGCCATCGCCCTGATGGAAGAAAAGGTCGCGCCTTACGACAACATCCGCGTCTGCGCCGCTAAAACCCAGTACCCCGAGGGCGCTGAAAAGATGCTCATCAAGAAGGTCATGGGTCGCCAGGTTCCCAGCGGCAAGCTGCCCGCCGATGTTGGCTGTGTGGTGAGCAACACCTCCACCGCCAAGGCCATTTCCGACGCCATCCAGAAGGGTCTGCCTCTGGTGGAGCGTGTGGTCTCCGTCACCGGCGAGTTCATCCGCAATCCTGGCAACTACATCGTCAAGCTCGGCACCAACGTGCAGGAGATCATCGATCACTGCGGCGGCATCACCGGCGACGACGTGGTGCTGAAAATGGGCGGCCCCATGATGGGCGCTCCCATCAAGGACACCAATGTGCCCATTATCAAAGGCTCCAATGGCATTATCGCCATTGCCGCCGATCACACCGAGGAGAAAGAATGCATCAAGTGTGGCCGCTGCATGGACGTATGTCCCATGGAGCTGGCGCCTCTGGATATCTACAAGTACGCCCAGCTGGGTGACGCGGAAACCCTGCTGAAGCTGAACGTGATGGACTGCTTCTCCTGCAAGTGCTGTGAGTACATCTGCTCTTCCAAGATTCCTCTGGTTTCCAAGATCAACGCTGCCAAGGGCCTGGTTATGCCCTTGCTGAAAAAGAAGTAAGGGGGACGAACACTTATGTTAATGACGAAACTGAAATCCGAAGAAGTTATCGGCTCCCTGGCTTCCGGCAAGGTATTTATCATCAACTGCCACGGCTGTAAGGAAGTCGGCTTCCCCGAGGAGGAGGCCAAGGCGCTGCAAAAGAAGCTGGAAGCAGAGGGCAAGGTCGTGGGCATTCTCACCACCGACTATGTCTGCAACCCCGAGGAGCTGGCGCTGCGGCTCCGCGGCCCCATGGCAAAGATCGCTGAGGCGGACGCCGTGCTGGTGTTCTCCTGCGGCGTCGGCGTGCAGACCATCTCCCAGATGCTGGAGGACAAGCCGGTCTACGCCTGCTGCGACACCATTGAGCTGCCCGGCTTCCAGGGCGTGACGCCGCTGGAATACGACTGCGGTCAGTGCGGCGAGTGCTTCCTGAACCTGACCGGCGGCATCTGCCCCATCACTGCCTGCTCCAAGAGCCTGGTGAACGGCCCCTGCGGCGGCACCAAGAACGGCAAGTGCGAGGTTAACCCCGAGATGGACTGCGGCTGGGAGCGCATCATTCAGCGTCTGAAAGCCCAGGGTCGTCTGGACGTTCTGCGCTGCCCCACCCAAATGCACGATTTCAATACCGACGAGGCTACCAAGTCCGCCAAAGAATCTGAATAATCAGGAGTGTATAGAATTATGAGAATTACTGAACTGTTTGACAACGGTGAGTTTGTGGTTTCTGCCGAGGTCGGCCCTCCCAAAGGAATTCATATTGACGGCATGGTAGAGGAAGCGAAAAAGTACCTTACCGATGTGCATTTTGTCAACGTTACCGACAACCAGTCCTCCGTCATGCGCCTTGGCTCTCTTGCCACCTGCAAGGTGCTGAAGGATGCCGGACTGAACCCCATTTTCCAGCTGACCTGCCGCGACCGGAACCGCATTGCTCTCCAATCTGATCTGCTCAGTGCCGCCATGCTGGGGATCGACAACATCCTCTGCCTCACCGGCGACCACACCAAGCTGGGCGACCATCCCCAGGCCAAGCCCGTCTTTGACCTGGATTCCGTGTCTCTGTTGTATACCGCCAGCCTGCTGGAAACCGGCAAGGATCTGGGCGGCAACGACTTGGTTGGCGAGCCCCCCAAGTTTGCCAAGGGCGCTGTCGTGTCCCCCTGCTCCGACTCCGTGGACGCGCAGCTGGTGAAGATGGAGCGCAAGGTCAAGGCCGGCGCCGAATATTTCCAGACCCAGGCCGTGTTTGAGCCTGAGAAGTTCATCAAGTTCATGGAGGCTGCCAATCAGTTTGGCAAGCCCGTCCAGGTGGGCATCATCATTCCCAAGTCCGCCGGCATGTGCAAGTTCATGAATAAGAACGTTGCCGGTGTCCACATCCCCGATGCCCTCATTGAGGAGCTCCAGGCGGACAAGGAGAAGACCAAGGCCGGTATCACCGGCGTGGAGATCGCCGCCCGGATCATCCGGGAGTGCAAGCCCTACTGCCAGGGCGTCCATATCATGTCTCTGGGCTGGGAGTCCAAGATTCCCGCTCTGCTGGAGCAGGCTGGTCTGAAGTAAGAAGAAAATTCATTGATTTATGCAAAGAGCTTGCCGTCTGTGTAATACAGACGGCAAGCTTTTTCCATGTATTCGCATGTTTTAAAGAAAAATTATAACTGCTGTTCGCATGAAAATACAGTCCCGGCAAAGCAAAAAATAGCTTGCTGTATGGTCACTTTGCTGAACCTTAGCTGGAATGTGAAATGCGCCAATGGTAATTTTCACAAATTCTTAATGGAATCTTAAGCTAATTTGCCATCTTGATTTCCGGGGGTCAGGTGCATATACTGTATCCATGACAGGATCTGTCAAAAACCGCAAAAAGAAGGGAGATTCGTATTTCTATGACAGGTATTGGACTCATCATCGTATTTGTTCTTGCCATCGCGCTGATGATCTATTGCATCAGCAAGCTGAAAATCCATCCGTTCCTCTCCATTATGGCCATTTCTCTGATTTTTGGCCTGATCGCCGGAATCCCTCTGGTTAACACCACGGATGCCGACGGCAATACCGTCAGCGGTATCGCAAACGTCATAGGCGCCGGCTTCTCCGGCACATTCTCCAGCATCGGCATCGTCATCATCTTTGGCGCCCTGGTCGGCACCCTGCTGGAAAGCACCGGCGCGGCACTGAAGATGGCTGACTGCGTCGTCAAGCTCGTGGGTAAGAAGCACCCTGAGATCGCCATTGAGTTGATGGGCTGGATTGTCTCCATCCCCGTGTTCTGCGACAGCGGCTTCGTTATCCTGAACCCCATCCGTAAGGCCATGACCCGCCGCACCGGCACATCCAGCGTTGCGATGTCCGTTGCCCTGTCCATGGGTCTTTACATCAGCCACTGCTTCATTCCTCCCACGCCCGGCCCCATCGCGGCTGCCGGTACGCTGGGCTGCGGCGATAATCTGCTGCTGGTCATGGGTCTGGGCGCTCTGTGCTCCATTCCTCCGCTGGTCGCCGGTTGTTTCTTCGCAAAGTACATTGGCAAGAAGGTCAAAGCTGCTGACGACATCACCGACAACGAGAACGTCAAGACCTACGAGCAGCTGGTTGCCGAGTTCGGCAAGCTGCCCAACGCATGGCTGGCCTTTGCTCCCATCGTTGTTCCCATCATCCTGATGGGTCTGGCTTCCGCTCTCTCCATGGCGGGTGTCAAGGCTGACTTCATCAGCTTCCTGGGTACTCCCATCATCGCTCTGGCTGTCGGCAGCATCATCGCCATCATCGATCTGTTCGCCGCGCACAAGGGCGAGAACTTCTACAAGCTGACCGATGACACCCTGAAGACCGTCGGCCCCATCCTGTTCGTCACCGCCGCCGGCGGCGTTCTGGGCAAGGTCATCGCTTCCTCCGACATGGTCAACTACATCAAGGCCAACGCGGAGATCTTTGAGAGCGTCGGCATCTTCTTCCCGTTCCTGCTGGCCGCGATCCTGAAGTCCGCACAGGGCTCCTCCACCGTCGCCATCACCACTACCGCCGGTATCGTGGCTCCGCTGCTGCCGGTTCTGGGACTGGATTCTCCCGCACGGGCTTGCCTGACGGTTATCGCCATCGGCGCAGGCGCCATGACGGTGTCCCACGCCAACGACTCCTACTTCTGGGTCGTCACCAACTTCGGTGAAATGACCCCCCAGGATGGCTACAAGACCCAGACCCTCGGCACGCTCGTGATCGGTATTGCGTCCATGATCGGCGTGTTCATCGTCTCCCTGTTCCTGCACTAAGATTCAAAATCCTGAAAGGGACGGGTTTACCCGTCCCTTTCTTAGTATGAAACATGGCGAAACGGAGGCAGTTTGTCAGCTTCCGTTTCCAAAGGAGGATTTCCTATGCTAACTTTAAGACAGGATGCGCAGGCCATCATTGACCGCGCGCTTGCCGACGCAATGCCGGATTCCGCGGTGCGCCGCGCATTGGAGTGCTTCCGCAAGCCGTCCGGACGTCTCGTCCTGATCGCCGCCGGTAAGGCCGCGTGGCAGATGGCGAAAGCCGCCTACGACGTGCTGGGGAAAGACGTCAGCTGCGGCGCGGTCATCACAAAATACGACCATGTAAAGGGTGCAATCGGCACGCTGGAGCTTTTTGAGGCAGGACACCCGGTTCCGGACGAAAATTCCTATCGGGCGACTGCCCGCGCCCTCGAGCTGGTCAGCGGCCTGACGGAAAATGACACGGTGGTGTTCCTGCTCTCCGGCGGCGGCTCCGCACTGTTTGAAAGCCCCCTGATTCCGCCGGAAGAAATGGCGGACGTTACAAAACAGCTGCTGGCCTGCGGCGCGGACATCGTGGAGATGAATACGCTGCGTAAGCGCCTTTCCGCGGTGAAGGGCGGCCGGTTTGCGGAGCGCTGCCTGCCTGCGAAGGTGTTTTCCATCGTTCTGTCCGACATTCTGGGCGACCCGTTGGATATGATCGCCTCCGGCCCCGCTTACCCGGACAGCTCCACCAGCGCACAGGCAATGGCCATCGTGAAAAAATACGGCTTGCGCCTTTCCGAGCACGCCCAGTCCCTTCTGGTGCAGGAGACGCCAAAGACCCTTTCCAATGTGGAGACCCATATCACCGGCAGCGTACGCCAGCTGTGTGCTTCTGCGGAGGAAACGGCGCGGAGCCTTGGCTATACGCCCGTGGTGCTGACGGACAGTCTGCGGTGTACCGCCCGGGATGCGGGCAGCTTCCTTGCGTCCATCGCCCAGTATAACCAGTCCAGCGAAAGGTCTCTGGCCTTCATAGCAGGGGGTGAAACGGTTGTCCATTTGACCGGTACCGGTCTGGGCGGCCGCAATCAGGAGATTGCCCTTTCCGCCGCCCGGGAGATTGCTGGTTTCCGGGACACCGCCGTGTTTTCCTTCGGTTCTGACGGAACGGACGGCCCCACGGATGCGGCGGGCGGCTACTGCGACGGGGAAAGCTGCGCTGCTCTTGCCGCCCAAGGCGTTTCCATCCCGGACGTTTTGCAGCAGAATGACGCCTACCACGCGCTGCAAAAATGCGACGGCCTGATTCTGACCGGCCCCACGGGAACCAATGTCAACGATCTTTCCGTTCTGCTGATCCGCAGATAAACGGGTGTATTGACAAGCACCACTTTTTCGGTATAATGAAATAAGCCAGACAACAGATGCAGCGCAGACCGGAAATCCGGTTTGCGCTGCGCTTTTCGGGAGAAATCGGAAAGGGTGAACAAAAATGGTTCAAATCAGAAGGGTAGAAGCCGGGGACGAAACCAGCCTTGCCTACATACAAACCGAAAGCTGGAAAGCGGCGTTCGATGGAATTATCCCCGCCGAGCGGCTTGCAGAGTCCACGAAAATGGAACACGCCGTCGATATGTATCAAAGGCTTCTGGCGGCACATAAGGGGAACGGCTACATTCTGGAGCTGGACGGGAAGCCCCACTGCATCGCCTGGTGGGACGCGACCAGAGAAAAGGACATGCCGGGAACGGCGGAGCTGATCTGCATCCATTCCCTCCGGGACAATTGGCACAAGGGCTACGGAAGCCGGATGATGGAGCGGGTGCTGGCGGATGCCAAAAGCGCCGGATACGCTAGAATTATGCTCTGGGTGTTTGACAGAAACGTCCGCGCGATTCGCTTCTACGAAGCCCACGGGTTCGCCGCGAGCGGAAGAAAGCAGCCCGCTTTCGGCGCCGTTGAGGAAATGTATATCCGTGAGCTGTAACGCCGGGATTTGCGGGAGAGATCAGCCATGAAGAAAATCGAGACAGAGCGCTTAATCTTGCGGGAAATGACGCCGGAGGATTTTGAAAGGCTGTACGCCGTGCTTGCCGACTCCGGCGTTACGCCTATACCTTCGGTGTTGCCTTAACATGCTCCGGGCATTGTCTGTATCAACAAATCCCTCTGTTGCAGCTTACTTTTTCCGGACGAAAAGAATGCCCAGAGTGCCGGGGCCGCAGTGGCAGGAGACGGTGCAGCCGGCCAGGGTTTCGTAAACCTTACGGAAGCGGCCGTAGGTGGACACGGCTTCCACAACGGCTTCGTGGCACTCGTCGCTGACGCCGGTGTGGGTGATGAAGAGAAAACCGTCGTCCAGGTCGTCCCGTCCGTCAAGACGGTCTTTGACATAGTTTGCAAGGCACTTTGCGTATTTTCCGCGATACTTTTTCGCTACGCCCATCTTACCGTCCTTCACCTCAATGCAGGGCTTCAGGTTCAGCAGGTTTGCGCCCAGCGCGGCGGCGGAGGAGCAGCGGCCGCCCCTGACCAGATAGTCCAGCCTGTCTACTAAGAAGCTGGCTTCCACCCGGGAGGTGAAGTCGTCCAGCTCCCGCTTCAGCTCGTCCAGGGACGCGGCGGTTTTCGCCAGCTCGCAGGCTTTCAGCACAACCAGACCCTGACCGGTGGACAGATTCCGGGAATCGACAACCCGGACATTCTCAAAATCCTCCGCGGCAATGCAGGCGTGGCGGTATGTAGAGGAAAAATCCGAGCTGATGCAGATATGTATTACGCCGTCATATTCGCCCGCATATTTTGTAAAATGCTCCTGATACTCGCCGACGCTGACGGCGGAGGTGGAGCAGAGGTCGCCGCCTGCGGCGACGTGGGCGAAAATCTCGGCGGGGGTGATGGTCACGCCGTCGATGTATCCCGTCCCGGCCTTGATAACCGTCAGGGGAGTGATGGCGATGTTGTATTCTTCCAGAATGTCAGCGGAAAGGTCGCAGGTGCTGTCAGCCGTGACTTTGATGTTCATAACAGTTCTCCTATCGGTTTGTTGAATTGACGATGGGATTTGTTCCCATCATGAAGCAGCAGGGTTCCGTGTTCTTCCGACGCAGATAGTCCGCGCCCCAGTCCCGCATGGCTACGAGAACGGGCATCAGACTGCGGCCGGTTTCCGTCAGGGAGTATTCCACCTTGGGCGGGATGACGGGATATACCTCCCGATGAACCAGACCATTGGCCTCCAACTCCCGCAGCTGCTGGGTCAGCATTTTGGGGGTCGCGCCCTTAATGACCTGACGCAGTTCCGAAAAACGAAGGATTCCCTGGGAAAGATGCCACAAAATCAATGCCTTGTATTTTCCGCCGATTAGCTCCAGGGTGGCTTCCACTGGGCAGTTGTCTTCCTTTGCCATTCCGTCACCTCCTTACGGTATCCAAAAGGGTAGTATGGCACATAATAGTGCATACTTGCTTTTTTGGATTATCCTGGTAGAATGGTATCATAAATGAAGGGAATAGTCAATGAATTTATCCGGAATACGGGGTTCATTTGCGGATTCCCCTGAAATGGAGGGAGAATCATGAAACTGAAATTCAATGTCACCGGCATGACCTGCGCGGCCTGTTCCGCCCGGGTGGAAAAGGTGACGAACGCCGTTCCCGGTGTGGAAAAAGCGGAAGTGAACCTTCTTGCGGGAACCATGCAGGTGGAGGCGGCGAACGAGGACGTCGTTCCTGCCGTCGTCAAGGCGGTGCAGGACGCAGGCTATAATGCCGCCCTGCCCGGCGAAAAGAAAGCGGAAAAGGCAGAGGCAGCACCGGCGGAAGCTGCTTTGAAGGAAATGAAAAAGCGGATCATCGGCAGCGCAATCTGCCTGGTCGTCCTCATGTATTTCACCATGGGACACATGATCGGCCTGCCCGCGCCCCACTGGTATCACGGCGTGAAAAATGCGCTGGTTGCGGCGCTGCTGCAATTTTTTCTGACCCTGCCCGTGGTGTACCTGAACCGGGTGTACTACAGCAGAGGCCTGAAAGCCCTGTGGCACCGTGCGCCCAATATGGATTCTCTGATCGCCGTTGGCTCGATGGCCGCGTTGGGCTATGGCGTGGCGGCGCTGTTCCGGATGGCCTACGGTATGGGGCACGCGGATTGGGAGCTGGTGCAGTCCTACAGCGAGAACCTGTATTTTGAATCCGCGGCCATGATTCTGACGCTGATCACCCTGGGCAAATTTCTGGAGACCCGTGCCAAGGGCAAAACCGGCGATGCCATCCGTTCGCTGATGGACTTAAGCCCCAAGACCGCCTCCGTGCGGAGAAACGGGGAGATCGTGGAGATTCCCGTGGAGCAGGTAGCTGTGGGAGACGTGGTCATCGTTCGCTCCGGCAGCAGCATTCCCGTAGACGGCACCGTGTTGGAGGGCCGTGCCTCTGTTGACCAGAGCGCCCTCACGGGAGAAAGCGTCCCCGTGGAAAAGGGCGTGGGAGACAAGGTCGCCGCCGCGACGGTCAATACCGAGGGATATCTGGAATTCCGGGCGGACAAGGTGGGCGAGGATACCACTTTGGCCCAGGTCATCCGCATGGTGGAGGACGCGGGCGGCTCCAAAGCGCCCATTGCCCGGCTGGCGGATAAGATCGCGGGCGTGTTCGTCCCGGTGGTTATGAGCATCGCGGCGGTGACGTTCATCGTCTGGATGATCGCGGGATACGATTTGGAATTTTCCCTGAACCGTGCCATTTCCGTGCTGGTGATCTCCTGCCCCTGCGCGCTGGGGCTGGCCACGCCGGTGGCCATTATGGTCGGCACCGGCCGTGGCGCCAAGATGGGCGTGCTGTTCAAGAATGCCGAGGCGCTGGAAAACCTGCACCGGGTGGACACCGTGGTGCTGGACAAGACCGGTACCCTCACCACCGGCAAGCCGGAGGTGACGGATGTTCTCCCCGGCGCAGCAAATGCGGAAGAGCTGATGCGGATTGCCGCCGCCCTGGAAAGCAAATCCGAGCATCCCTTTGCCAAGGCCATCCTGAACAAGGTGGGGGATACCCCCTATCCGACAGCGGAGGATTTTGAGACCCTTCCCGGCCGTGGCGTTTCCGGTATTGTGGACGGCGTCCGGTGCTACGGCGGCAACGGGCGGCTGATGGAAGAGCTGGGCGTCAGGGTTCCGGCCATGCCGGCGCTTGCCGGTGAGGGAAAGACGCCCCTGCATTTTGCCAATGAAAAGGGCGCTTACCTCGGAACTGTTGCCGCCGCCGACGTACTGAAAGCGGATTCTCAGGCCGCCGTGCAGGCGATGACAAAAATGGGACTTGACGTAGTGATGCTGACAGGCGATAATGAAGCTACGGCCAAGGCCATTGCCCGGAAGGCGGGCATTGCCCACGTGATCTCCGACGTACTTCCCACGGACAAGGCCGGGGCGGTGGGAAAGCTCCAAGGGGAGGGACACCGGGTGCTCATGGTGGGCGACGGCATCAACGATGCGCCTGCCCTGGTCAGTGCCGACGTGGGCATGGCCATCGGCGCGGGAACGGACATTGCCATTGAGTCGGCGGACGTGGTGCTGATGACCGGCTCCCTCGCCGCCGTCAGCGGCGCGGTGGAGCTGAGCAAGGCCACCATCCGCAACATCCGGCAGAATCTGTTCTGGGCGTTCTTCTACAACACCCTGGGAATTCCCCTCGCCGCCGGTGTGCTGTTCCTGCCTCTGGGATTGTCCCTCAGCCCGATGTTCGGCGCGGCGGCCATGAGCCTGAGCAGTGTGTTCGTGGTGACAAACGCTTTGCGTCTGCGCCTGTTCAAGCCGAAGACTTCCCCGGCGACCGTGGAAGTCCCGAGACACGAAGAAATCAAGGAGGATACAATTATGAAAACGGTTATCAAGGTCAACGGAATGATGTGCGCTCACTGCAAGGCTCACGTGGAGACTGCCTGCAAGGGCGTTCCCGGCGTGACGGACGCGGTTGTCGATCTGGACGCCAAGAATGTCACCGTCACCGGCGACGCGAATCTCGCGGCGCTGAAGAAGGCCATCACCGACGCCGGTTATGAGGTGGTGGAGTGAGAGCGGATTTCTGGTTTGATTCCTGCGGCGCGGGGAAGATTCACGTCTGCCGCTGGATGCCGGAGGGAGAGCCCAAGGCGGTGTTCCAGATCGTCCACGGCATTGCGGAGGTGGCGGAGCGCTACGACGCTTTTGCCCAGGTGCTGGCGCAGCGGGGCTTCGTCGTGGTGGCCGACGATCACATGGGTCACGGCGAGTCCGTAGGCGAAGGGGACACCAAGGGCTACTTTACCGGCGGCTGGTTCAGTGCCGTGGCGGACAGCTATCATCTGCTGGAAATGACCAAGGCGGAATATCCGAATCTTCCCTACGTCCTGTTTGGCCATTCCATGGGCTCCTTTATGGCGAGGACAATCCTGTGCAAGTACCCGGACAGCGGCATTGACGCTGCCATCATCTGCGGCACCGGCTGGCAGCCTGCCTTCGCGCTTCCCGCCGTCATCAAGGTGGTGGAGAGCGTGTGCAAACGTGTGGGGGAGACCAACCCCGACGAGACCCTCCACAAGCTGGTGTTCGGCGGCTACAACCGGAAGGTGGAGCATCCCCGCACGGAATTTGACTGGCTGACCCGGGACGCCAAGATCGTGGACGCCTACATCGCCCATCCCATGTGCGGCTTCACCGAAACGACGGGGCTGCTGCGGGATCTGATGACGGGCATCCGCCACATCGAGAAGCCGGAGAGCCTTGCCGCCATGCGCAAGGAGCTGCCCGTATTTTTTATTGCGGGCGGAGACGACCCCGTGGGCAACTACGGCAAGGGCGTCCGTCGCGCAGCCGACGCGTTCCGCAAGGCGGGAATGACGGATGTTTCCCTGCACATTTACCCGCTGTGCAGGCACGAGATTCTCAACGAGATCAACCGGGAAGAGGTCTACGGGGATATTCTCCAGTGGCTGTCCTCCCACATGAAAAAAAGTTCGCCGTAAGCCTAATTAGTCCGATTTATTGGACTGATAGCGTGTTATACTATGGCCAGAAACCAAAAGGAAAGGTTGATGGCTATGTTTCAGATGCGTTATGTGGGTGGACACGTTCAGGTGTATGACAGAAACGGCAAGTTCCTGTTCTCGGCGGATACCGAGCGGGAGGCCAGGGAAGAGATGGAGGATTATGCGGAATCTGCGGCTTGATATTTGCTACGACGGCACCCGCTACCGGGGCTGGCAGCGCCTGCCCGGAAGGGACGACACCATCCAGGGCAAGCTGGAAACGACCCTTTCCCGGATTCTGGAGGAACCGATCGAGGTCAGCGGCAGCGGCCGCACCGATGCCGGGGTACACGCGCTGGGGCAGGTGGCGAATTTCCACTGCGAAAGCGCCATGCCGTCGGAGGAGATTTTGTCCAAACTGCGGCAGTATCTTCCCGAGGATATCGGCATATATTCCTGTGTGGACGTGCAGCCCCGGTTCCATGCCCGACTGAATGCCCGGGCAAAGACCTACCGCTACCGTATCTGGAATTCTCAGGAGCCGCGGGTTTTTGAGCGGCGGTACGTGGCGGCCATGCCGGAACGCCTTGACCTGGACGCCATGCGCCGCGGGGCGGCACTGCTGACGGGGGAGCATGATTTCTCCGCGTTCTGCGGCAATTCCAAAATGAAAAAGTCCACCGTCCGCCGGATCGACTCCATCGACATTCAGCGGCAGGGGGAGGAAATCCAAATTTCGTTCACAGGCAACGGCTTCCTTTACAACATGGTGCGGATCCTGGTCGGTACGCTGGTGGAGATCGGCAGGGGAGAGCGGGAGGCGGAGAGCATTCCGGCGCTGTTCGGCGGCAAGCGGGAGGACGCGGGCTTCCTGGCGCCTGCCCAGGGGCTGTGCCTGATGGAGGTAACGTATTGAACATTCAGATTTTCGGCAAAAGCAAATGCTTTGACACCAAAAAAGCGGAGCGCTACTTCAAGGAGCGGCGCATCCCCTTTCAGTCCATAGACCTGAAGGCATACGGCATGTCCGGCAGGGAATTTGACAGCGTTCTCCGGGCGGTGGGCGGCATTGACAACCTCATCGACTGGGACGGCAAGTCCCCGGACATCACCCTCATGAAGTACATGGACGACCAGCGGGCGAAGGAAGACAAGGTCTTTGACAACCCCACCCTGATGAAAACGCCTGTCGTGCGCAACGGCAAGCAGGCCACGGTGGGCTACTGCCCGGAAATCTGGGCGGCATGGGAATGAACATAATCAATCACGAAAGCGGTTCTCCGAAAAGGAGAACCGCTTTTTTGACATTTTATCAAATTATCTCTTGCAGTTTCAACAAAAAAGTGGTATGCTAGGAGGACAAAATGACCAAATACATCGACGGCCTGAATCGAATCGTCTGGGGCGCGCCGGCCTTGGTGCTGATCGTTGGCGTGGGGCTTTACCTGAGCCTGCGGCTTCGGTTCGCCCAGCTGACGCTGTTCCCCGGAGCGTGGAGGCGGTTTGTCGCCATGCTCCGCCCGGGACGGAAAAGCGAGGACGGGGTTACGCCCTTTCAGGCGCTGTGTACGGCGCTGGCGGCGACCGTGGGGACGGGAAACATTGTCGGCGTTGCCGGCGCGATTTGTCTCGGCGGGCCGGGAGCCGTTTTCTGGATGTGGGTTTGCGGCGTCCTCGGCATGGTCACGAAGTACGCGGAGGTCACGCTGGCGCTTCGCTATCGGGTGAAAACCCCGGCGGGCTGGATCGGCGGCCCAATGTATGTGATTACCCAGGGCTTGGGGGCGAAATTCTCGCCTATGGCCGTTGCCTATTGCCTGTTTGGCGTGATCGCGTCCTTCGGCGTGGGTAACGCTACCCAGATCAACGCCGTGATTTCCGGCGTCAACGATGTGGTGACCCGCTTCGGCGGGGAACAGACCAAACTCGGCAATCTGGTGATGGGACTGGTGCTGGCCGCGCTGGTGGGCGCAATGCTCCTTGGGGGCGCGAGACGTATTGGCATTGTGGCTGAGCGGCTGGTGCCGTTCATCTCCGCCGCGTATATTTTGCTCTGCGGGGTGGTGCTTGCCTTACGCTGGCGGGAGGTTCCGGCGGCGTTCGCGTCGATCGCGGCGGGGGCATTTTCCCCGCGGGCGGTGACGGGCGGCGCTCTGGGTTCTGCTTATCAGGCGCTTCGCGTCGGATGCAGCCGCGGGGTGTTCACCAACGAGGCCGGCATGGGCACCGCGTCCATTGCCCACGCTTCGGCGGAAGTTTCCCACCCGGCGGAACAGGGACTGATGGGGATTATGGAGGTCTTTCTCGATACCATCCTCATCTGCACGCTGACGGCGTTGGTCATTCTCGTCAGCGGCGTGCCGATTCCCTACGGCAAAGACGTGGGTGCGGAGCTGACGACGAAAGCGTTTGCCATGGTATACGGCGATTTTGCGCCGATCTTCATTGCCGTTTCCCTCGTCTGCTTTGCGTTTGCCACGGTGCTTGGATGGGGACTGTACGGTGCGCGGTGCGCCCAGTTTCTCTTTGGCGCCCGGGCGTGGAAGCTTTTTGTCGCGGCGCAGATGGCGGCCGTGGTCGCCGGGGCGTGCCTGCAAACCGGCGTCGTCTGGTCGGCGGCAGAGACCGTCAACGGCCTGATGGTGATTCCCAATCTGACGGCTCTGGCGATTCTCACCCCGGAGGTGGTTCGCCTTACAAAAGAATACAGGAAGCTCTGATTCCGGCGAAGATTCAGAGATTCCGAAAGAAAATCCGGCGGAAGTACCGCCGGTGGAGGTAGTTATGCAGATATCCATCAACGCAAACCGGTGTGAGCCCTCGCCCATGCGGAAATTCCATCCCTACGCCGTGGAGGCGGAGAAAAAAGGCAAGAAAATCTATCACCTGAACATCGGCCAGCCCGACCTGCCCACGCCCACGGCTTACTATGATGCCGTGCGGAAGTTTGACCACAAGACCCTGGCCTATGCCGAGTCTCCCGGTATGCCTGTGCTCATTGACGCTGTGCGGAGCTATTACCACAAGCTGGGGGTGGATTTGGCGCCCAACGACGTTCTCATCACCACCGGCGGCAGCGAGGCGCTGCTGATGACCTGCCTGAGCATTCTTGACCCCTACACCGAGGTTATCATCCCCGAACCGTATTACCCCAACTACACCACCTTCGTCCATGCGGCGGGCGGCGTTATCCGCGCCCTGCCCACCAACCCCTGGGAGGGCTACCACTATGCCAAGCGGGAGCGGATCGAGAGCCTGATCACCAAGAACACCCGCGCCATTCTGATCACCAACCCCGGCAACCCCACAGGCGTTGTCCTCGACCAGAAGGAAATGCGGATGATTGCCGACATTGCCAAGGAGCGCGATCTGTTCCTGATCTGCGACGAGGTTTACCGGGAATTCTGCTACGACGATAAATTTGGTGTGCCGACCATGGCGCATTTCCGGGACATCGACGAGAATCTGGTTATCATCGACTCCGCGTCCAAGCGGTTCTCTGCCTGCGGCGCGCGGGTGGGCTGTGTTGTGACCCGGAATAAGGAATTGCAGGCGGCGCTGCTGAAATTCTGCCAGTCCCGTCTGTCCGTCGCCACCATCGATCAGATCGGCGCAGCGGCGCTGTATACGGTGGATCCCGAATTCTTCCGCCAGAGCAAGGAGGAGTATCGCCGCCGCCGGGATACGGTGATTTCCAAGCTGCGTCAGATTCCCGGCGTGGTGGTGGAGGAACCCATGGGCGCGTTCTACGTCATGGCGAGCCTGCCGGTGGATGATGCGGACAAGTTCCAGTATTGGCTGCTGGAGAACTTCGACCATCAGGGGGACACCGTTATGTTTGCCCCCGGCGCGCCCTTCTACGAGACCCCCGGCAAGGGCATCAACGAGGTGCGTATCGCCTATGTCCTCAAGCAGGAGGATCTGGAGCGGGCTATGGACGTGCTGGCTCTGGGCATTTCCGAATACCAGCGCAAGGTCATGAGAATTACCCCCGTGCCTGTGGGATAACAGAATATTCCGATGCCGGACAAGCACAAAACGCTTGCCCGGCATTTTTTCGCCGGAAAACCCCTCGGCCTTCCTTCCGTGCTTCGACTGCTTGTTCTCCCCGGAAAGGGTATACTGTAGCCAAACCGGGAAAGGGGAGAAGCGAAATGCTAAAACGGCTTGTATTTGCTTTATTGGTGGTTGGACTGCTGCTGGGAGGCGCCATTCCGGCCTACGCCGCCCAAACGGGTTCCATCCGGGTTATCCCGGAGACGAAGCCGCCTGCCGAAAGTGCCGTGACGCTGTACCATGCGGGCGTCGAGGCGGACGGCGGCTACTGGCTGGACGAGGTTTACGGCGGGGGACTGATAAGATGGGGCGACCTGCCGTCCTTGTCGCTGGCGTCGTGGCTGGCGGAGCATGAGGCAGCGGAGGGAACAACGGTTCCCTTTGACACGGAGGGCAGCGCCCTCTTTTCCAATCTGTCGCCGGGGCTGTATCTCATCAGACAGACCGGCGTTTCAGCAGGGAATGACACAATACCGCCCTTCGTAATCGAGCTGCCCTATGAGGACATCTGGGAGATCACGGTACGTCCTCAGACGATGACCGCCGATCAGTCACCGCCCCCTACAGGACAGGAGCCGGCACCGATCGTTGCCGCGGTGGTGCTGGCGGCTTCGGGAACGGGGCTGCTGGGAATGGCTGTCTGCACAAAACGGAAGCGCGCCACTGGCTGACGGGGCTGTGGCGTCCCGATTGCGCATTTTTGGAAAAGATTCTCTTGTATGGATGGCGCAAATGTGATACACTGAAATCATCCGACAGAGAGGTGGAGTGCGCATGAAAAAGGTTTTCCTTGGCCTCACGGCGGCTACGATTCTGTACGCCGTCTACAATGTCATCCTCGACATTAACGATGGGGTCTTTGATGGCCTTACCATTGTAGGGCTGGTGTTTCTGCTGCTGGTCGCGGGCGTGTTTGCCTTCCTGGCATGGCTGTTTGACGGGAAATCCCCGGTGAAACGGACGGCGGAGCAGGCAAAAAACATCGTGAAACAGGAGCAGGAAAAGATTGACGCCTATGTGAGCTATTCGCCTGCCATCAAGCGGCGGATCTGGAAGTTCCGGATCATCGGTCTGATTCTGATTGCCCTGGCGGTGTGGCTCTGCTTCGTCGGAAACTGGGATACTATCCCGGTGTCCATTGCAACTGTGATCCTGATTATCGGCATTGCGGTGTTCAACATGGGTTCTCCGGCGGACTACAACGCCATGACGGATGGGGGCGCCATGATTGCCATGGATGCGCCCCGGAAGATCGATGAGTTTTACCGGGCGTTTCAAAATGAAAAGACGCCCCTTGGCTCTGCGTATCTGGGGAAATTTTCCACAAGCCCCTATACCAGCCTGATTTTCGGGCCGAATGTCCGGGGGGAGTTTCTGTATTTTTACCTGAACCGTGACGGGCTGATTGGCTATGTGGGCTACTCCATGCTGGATGCTGCCATTTCGGAGCGCCTGACGGAACCCCGTTTCCCGGCGGAAGCCGATGCGGGAGAGAGCCTCGCGGGGCATCTATGCTACCATTCGGACGTCTTCCTGATGCGGGAGTGGCTTCAGAAAAGCCTGGAACATTTCGTGAAAACCGGCAGGATTTTGCCCTATCAGGAAATTTCTGCCTCTCAGATTTACACCTTCAGCGAGGATTTCAAGCTGACGGGGCAGCATTTTACCGTCCAGGATACGGACGGCAATGTCCTCTACACCGTGGACGGAACGGTGCCGCTGGTGAAGCTGCGGGTGCTGGACAGCTACGACCGGGAGGTTTTCGCCATGACCAAGCAGCTGGGTCACGCGCTGGCTACATACAAGTTCTATCAGGACGGTGCAGTTTACGGCACGCTGGAAAAGCAGTTTGATCTGGTGCGGGACCGCTTCACCATGGAGGTGACGGAAGGGAAACTGGAGCTGCGGGAATACAGCGGCACCGTTGGCCACAACTACAAGGTCACGCTCAACGGCGAGATGCTGGGCGCGATCATGGACGACATGGATTTAACCGTTGAAAACGCAGTGTTCGATAACGCCTATCTGATCGTCTACCGGTCGGATAAGCTGCCGCTGCTGGTGTGCATGGCCGTGATGGCCGCCCGGGAGTTGGCGAGGGACAAAGAGGGCGCGATCACAAATCATACTATTTCTCGATAAAATGGTTAACACCATTTTATCCTGCGAATCCTTCGCAGGCCGTCGGCTGCTGAAACAGCAGCCGAATAAAACGGTTTTTAACCGTTTTATTAAAAACGAGTATCAGATGTAGGAGGAAAAGAGAGATGAAAAAGGGAATTGCGCTGATTATGGCGCTGATTCTCAGCGTTTTGCTGCTGGGCTGTGAGGAAGCGGCGACCTATGCCACCGCCGATGATGCCAAGGCGGCGCTGAATGGGCAGGGTGTGATCACCATCAGCGGTGATTTTTCGGAAGCCAATCAGGCCAGCGACATCCGCGTGGACGGCACCTTCGCCGGATTCATGCGGGAAACGGGGCTGATCAACGGCAAATGGACGATTTCTGCGAACTACGAGGAGTGGTTTTACGCCAAATACGTCACGGACGAGCCGGTGAACCACCAGGAGGGCGTCAATTCCGGCTCCACCCTGGGCTTTTATGACATGGACGACAACTGTCTCGGCTATGCCCAGGAGCGGGTGGACCCGAACTGGGACAACGCCTATATCGTCTATTTCCTCGACCCGGATTTCACCCCCACCGGACTGTACGCTTCGGAGGACTGCAAGACGCTGTGGGACGACAGCGAGACCGTACTGGCCGAGGGCGATATCGACTGGAGCTATTCCAGCGATATGTGTACCATCACCATCACCCCCACCGGCGGCAAGGATGTTCCCCTCTATGCGAAAATTGCCATGTATGTCAAATTGTACTATGAAGCGAACATGCTGAAAATGTGATTCCATGACAAATGCCCCCAATATGCACAGTAAGCGTGCATATTGGGGGCATTGTGTTTTTCAGATGCGGGTGAACTCGTAGTTCTCGAACTTCAGTTGATCGCCCACATCCACGCCAAAGGGCAGCAGTGCGATGGCGACCTCGGAGACAACGCCGGTGTCCTCGTATCTGACGTAGGCGTAATCGCCGCGAATGTCCGTGACGGTGCAGAGCATAGTGGCCCTCCTTTACCGGATGAAGTGGGTGGGGGAGACGGGTTCAGGCTCCGGCAGGCCGAATTGCGCCTTGCCGAGGGCGATGGACTTCATCAGAAAGGCCATGTTCTTGGCAAGATTCCGGACGGTGGCGATGCCCTCCAAGTCCTGCGCCGCTTCGCCGGGGACGCGGCCGTGGACGCTGTTCCAGTAATGGCTGGACGCGACGGGCATTCCGCTGATGGTGAAATACTTGTTCAGCTCGTCAAACGTCGCAGAGCAGCCGCCCCGGCGGGCAACCACCACGGACGCGCCGACCTTCATCCGCTTGTCGAAGCCGGTGCTGTAAAACAGCCGATCCAGAAAGGCCACCAGCGTGGCGTTGGCCGAGGCATAATAGACCGGGCTGGCTGCAACCAGACCGTCAGCTTCCCGAAACGCCTCCGCCGCTTGGTTGACCACGTCATCAAAGACGCATTTGCCGGTTTTTCGGCAGCTTCCGCAGGCGATGCAGCCTCGGATGGGCTGGTTGCCCACCTGGAGAATTTCGGTTTCGATGCCCTCTGCGGCAAAGACCTCCGCCATCTGGGAAAGGGCATAGGCCGTATTCCCCCTTGCCTTGGGGCTTCCGTTAAGCAGCAGTACCTTCATATCATTCCTCCTGATAAGTTGGGAAAACCCGCCCCCGTTACCGGGGACGGGCAGTTTTCGTTTGCGCAGAATCGGAAGTATAGGACGATTAGTCCTTGTACATCTCGACCAGCTTGTTCAGATGCTCCCAACGCTCCTTGGCGGCAGCCTCGTTCTTGGCGAACAGATCGGTTGCACGCTCGGGGAACTCGCGGGTCAGACGGCTGTAACGAGCCTCGTTCATCAGGAACTCCTGATAGCCGTCCTTCGGAGCCTTGCTGTCCAGCTGGAACTTGCCGGTGTCCTTGGAAGGATCGAAGCGGAACAGGTTCCAGTAGCCGCACTCAACGGCCTTCTTCATCTCGGCCTGGCAGTTGGTCATGCCGCCCTTGATGGAGTGCATCTCGCAGGGAGCGTAGCCAATGATCAGGGACGGGCCATGGTAAGCCTCGGCCTCGGTGATGGCCTTGATGGTCTGAGCGGGGTTGGCACCCATGGCGACCTGAGCGACGTAAACATAGCCGTAGCTCATGGCGATCTCAGACAGGGACTTCTTCTTGGTCTCCTTACCGGCAGCCGCGAACTGAGCGACCTGGCCGATATTGGAAGCCTTGGAGGCCTGTCCGCCGGTGTTGGAGTAGACCTCGGTATCGAAGACGAAGACGTTGACGTCCTTGTTCTGTGCCAGCACATGGTCAACACCGCCGAAGCCGATATCATATGCCCAGCCGTCGCCGCCGAAGATCCACACGGACTTCTTGGACAGATATTCCTTCTTGGACAGGATGTCCTTCACGGTGTCGCAGCAGACCTTGGCTTCCAGATTCTCAATCAGAGCCTTGGTAGCGGCCTTGTTGGCCTCGCCGTCGTTGTAGGTGTCCAGCCATGCCTGGCAAGCGGCCTTGCGCTCGTCGCAGGTGGTCTTCTCCATGACTTCCTTGACCTTGTTGGCCAGGGACTCACGGATGACGGCCTGTGCGGTGTACATACCCAGACCATGCTCGGCGTTGTCCTCGAACAGGGAGTTCGCCCAAGCGGGACCACGGCCTTCCGCAGTCACGGTGTAGGGAGAGGTAGCGGCGGGACCGCCCCAGATGGAGGAGCAGCCGGTGGCGTTGGAGATGTACATCCGATCGCCGAACAGCTGGGTCACCAGACGGGCGTAGCTGGTCTCGGCGCAGCCGGCGCAGGAGCCGGAGAACTCCAGCAGAGGCTTGCGGAACTGAGAACCCTTGACGGTGTTGTCCTGCATGTCCTTCTTCTCGCTGACCTTGGAGACCATGTAGTTGAAGACGTCCTGCTCAGGCAGCTCGTTCTCCTGAGGAACCATGGTGATGGCCTTGGTGGGGCAGACGCCGACGCAGACGCCGCAGCCCATGCAGTCCAGAGGAGACACGGCCATGATGTACTTGTAGACGCCCTTGCCCTTGCCGGCTTTGACATCCACCAGACGGGCGTTCGCGGGAGCGGCAGCGGCCTCTTCAGCGGTCAGCGCGTAGGGACGGATGGTAGCATGGGGGCAGACGTAAGCACAGTTGTTGCACTGGATGCACTTGGTCTCGTCCCAGTGAGGAACGGTAACGGCAACGCCGCGCTTCTCATAAGCGGAAGCACCCAGGGGGAACTGGCCGTCGGGCAGATCGGCGAAGGCGGAAACAGGCAGGCTGTAGCCGTCCATTCTGCCGATGGGGTTCAGGATGGTCTTGACGACCTTGACGGTGTCGGGACGGCCTTCCAGAACGGTCTCGGGCTTGTTGTCCTCAGCGGTAGCCCAGGAGGCGGGAACATCGACCTTGTGGTAAGCGGTAGCGCCCACATCGATGGCGTTCCAGTTCTTCTCAACAACGTCGCGACCCTTCTTCAGGTAGGAATGCTCGGCAGCGTCCTTCATGTACTTGATGGCATCCTCAGCGGGCATGACCTTCGCCAGGGAGAAGAAAGCAGACTGCAGGATGGTGTTGGTACGCTTGCCCATGCCGACCTTGATGGCCAGGTCAATGGCGTCGATGGTGTACAGCTGAATGTTGTTGTTGGCGATGTAGCGCTTGGAAGCGGCATCCAGATGATGCTCCAGCTCCTCCAGATTCCACTGGCAGTTGATCAGGAACACGCCGCCGGGCTTGACGTCCTGCACGATCTTGAAGCCCTTGGTGATGTAGGAGGGGTTGTGGCAGGCAACGAAGTCAGCCTTGTTGATGTAGTAAGGAGACTTGATGGCCTTGTCGCCGAAGCGCAGGTGGGAAACGGTGACGCCGCCGGTCTTCTTGGAGTCGTACTGGAAGTAAGCCTGTACGTACTTATCGGTGTGGTCGCCAATGATCTTGATGGAGTTCTTGTTGGCGCCGACGGTGCCGTCGCCGCCCAGACCCCAGAACTTGCACTCGATGGTGCCTTCCGCGGCGGTGTTCGGGCAGTTCTTGTCCTCTTCGAGGGACAGGTTCGTCACGTCGTCGACGATGCCGATGGTGAACTCGTGCTTCGGCTCATCCTTCTTCAGCTCGTTGTAAACGGCGAAGATGGAAGCAGGAGGCGTATCCTTGGAACCGAGGCCGTAGCGACCGCCGATGATGGTCGCCTTGACGCCTGCGTTGGCCAGAGCGGTCACAACGTCCATGTACAAAGGCTCGCCCAGAGAGCCGGGCTCCTTCGTGCGGTCGAGGACTGCGATCTTCTTGGCGGTAGCCGGGATAGCCGCAACCAGCTTGTCTGCGCAGAACGGACGGTACAGGCGGACCTTGACCAGGCCGACCTTTTCGCCGTGCGCGTTCATGTAGTCGATGACTTCCTCAGCAACGTCGTTGATGGAACCCATCGCGATGATGACGCGGTCAGCGTCGGGAGCGCCGTAGTAGTTGAAGAGCTGATAGTTCGTGCCGAGCTTCTCGTTGACCTTGCCCATGTACTTTTCGACGACTGCGGGCAGCTCGTCATAGTACCGGTTGCAGGCCTCACGGTGCTGGAAGAAGATATCGCCGTTTTCATGGCAGCCGCGGGCAGCGGGATGCTCCGGGTTCAGCGCGTGCTGACGGAACTCCTCGACAGCCTTCATGTTGCACATTTCCTTGAGATCGGCGTAATCCCAGCAGGCGACCTTCTGGATCTCGTGGGAGGTACGGAAGCCGTCAAAGAAGTTCAGGAACGGAACCTTGCCCTCGATCGCGGAAAGATGCGCGACGGGGGACAGATCCATGACTTCCTGCGGGTTGGTCTCGCAGAGCATGGCGAAGCCGGTCTGACGGCAGGCCATGACGTCGGAATGATCGCCGAAGATGTTCAGCGCATGGGTCGAGACGGTACGAGCCGAGACGTGGAACACGCAGGGCAGCTGCTCCGCCGCGATCTTGTACATATTCGGGATCATCAGCAGCAGACCCTGAGACGCCGTGTAGGTGGTCGTCAGAGCGCCGGCGCCGAGGGAGCCGTGAACCGTACCGGCCGCACCGGCCTCAGACTGCATCTCGGCAACCTTGACGCGGGTGCCGAAGATGTTCTTCAGACCTGCAGCAGACCACTGGTCGACAAAGTCCGCCATCGGGGAGGACGGCGTAATGGGATAAATACCGGCGACTTCGGTATACGCATAGGATACGTGAGCCGCGGCATTATTGCCGTCCATGGTTTTGAATTTACGAACCAAAACAATTACCTCCTAAAAGTAATTACATATTCATGCATAATGACTATATCACATTTTCTTGTCAATGTAAATCAAATTTGAGATAAGCTTTTTGGATTTGGCGGAAATCTTTCGAAAATCTGCCGCGCATTCCGGCAAGTTTTGAAAAACCTGTTGGTTTTTGACGTGAAATGCGCTATGATAGGGGGGAAGAAAAAAGCGGAGGGATGCAGATGCTCAGTAAAGTGCTCTCGCTCGGCCTGTCCGGCGTCAACGGATACGAGGTGCAGACGGAATGCTACATCGGCACGGGGCTTCCGGCGTTCGATCTGGTCGGTCTGCCGGACGCGTCCGTCAAGGAGGCGCGCGAACGCGTGCGCGCCGCGATCAAAAACTGCGGCTTCCGGTTCCCGGTCAGCCGCATCATCGTGAACCTCGCTCCGGCGGGTACGAAGAAATCCGGCACGCTCTACGATCTGCCGATCCTCCTGTCTATTCTGGCTGCCTCCGAGCAGGTAAAGCTTCCGAAGAAACGCTGCGCGTTCCTCGGTGAGCTGAGTCTGGAGGGGGCGCTGCGCGCCGTTCCCGGCGTCCTGCCGATGGCGCTGGCCGCGAAGCGGCTCGGCTATGAGGAGCTGTACGTCCCGGAGGATAACGCGCGCGAGGCCACGCTGGCTGGCGGTCTGGCCGTCTACGGCGTAAAGGACATCCGGCAGCTGACCGCGCACCTGACCGGCCAGACGCCGATCAATCCCGCGCCCATCTGGCAGCCGGAGCACAAAACACAGCAGCTTTTGGACTTCAAGGATGTAAAAGGGCAGGAAAATGCAAAGCGCGCCCTTGAAATTGCGGCGGCAGGCGGGCATAATATCCTTCTGGTAGGCCCTCCCGGCTCCGGCAAGAGTATGCTCTCAAAGCGCCTGCCGTCCATCCTGCCCGATATGACGCGGCAGGAGCAGCTGGACGTCACGCAGATCTATTCCGTCATGGGCCTCCTGCGCCCGGATCATCCGCTCATCGAATCGCGTCCGTTCCGCAGCCCGCACCATACCGTCTCCGCAGCTGCACTGGCCGGAGGCGGGGCGAATGTCCGGCCCGGCGAGATTTCTCTCGCGCACAAGGGCGTGCTGTTCCTCGACGAGCTGCCGGAGTTCCGCCGGGACGCCATCGAATCCATGCGCCAGCCGCTTGAGGACGGACAGGTCACCATTTCCCGGGTGCAGGGCTCGCAGACCTTCCCGTGCGAGTTCATGCTGGTCTGTGCCATGAATCCCTGCCCCTGCGGCTGGTACGGCGACCCCAGCGGCCGGTGCACCTGCTCACAGGCAGCGGTCGACCGGTATTTAAGCCGCATTTCTGGCCCGATGCTCGACCGTGTGGACATGATCGTCGAGGTCAGCTCCGTCAAGTTTGACGAGCTGCGCTCCCGGTCAGAGGCGGAGCCGTCGTCCGCCATCAAGGCCAGAGTCGACGCGGCAAGAAGCATCCAGAACACACGCTACAGCGGCACGTCGACTCGCTGCAACGCCTATATGCAGCCCGCGCAGCTGCGCACGTTCTGCCAGCTGGACGAGGACTGCACCGCCCTTATGAAGCAGGCGTTCGACGCGCTCGGCATGACGGCCCGCAGCTATGACCGCGTGCTGAAGGTCGCAAGAACCATCGCCGATCTTGCCGGCAGCGACCAGATCCGCCCCGAACACATCGCCGAGGCTGTCCAGTACCGCTCCTTCCAGCTCGGCGGAGAAAACGCAAGATAATTTTATAAAACCAAATTCACTTTTATAGAATAGGACACATATCATGAAAGAACTTTTTTTACTGAAATTGGGCGAGATCGTCCTGAAGGGACAGAACCGCCGCGTCTTTGAGGATAAGCTCAAGACCGTCACCCGCCGCCGCATGGCGAAATTCGGCGAATTCAAGGTCAATATCGTCCAGTCGACGCTCTATGTCGAGCCGCTGACCGAGGACTGCGATCTGGACGGCGCGTGGGAGGCCTGCGGCACGATCTTCGGCGTGGCCCAGATGTGCCGCTGCCGTGCCTGCGAAAAAAATCTCGACGCCATGTTTAACGCCGTCTGCGAGTATCTGGGCGATGAGCTGTCCGCAGCCAAAAGCTTCAAGGTCGAATCCAAGCGCTCGGATAAGCGCTTCCCGCTGAACTCCATCCAGATCTCGCAGGAGATCGGCGGACGGCTGGCAGAGGAATTCCCGAACGTTCTGGTCGACGTCCACAACCCCGACTATACCGTCAATATCGAGGTCCGCGAGACGGCGGCCTACGTCCACGGCCCGTCCGTCCCCGGCGCAGGCGGCCTGCCGACGGGCACTGGCGGACGCGCGGCAGTCCTGCTCTCTGGCGGCATCGATTCCCCGGTCGCGGGTTACATGATCGCCAAGCGCGGCGTGGAGATCGAATGCATCCACTTCTTCTCGTACCCGTACACCTCGGAGCTTGCCAAGGAAAAGGTTCTGGAGCTGGCGCACATCATGACGAAGTTCTGCGGCCGCATGACCGTTGATATCGTCGGCTTTACCGAAATTCAGGAGGCCATCCGCGACCACTGCCGTGAGGAATACTTCACGATCATCATGCGCCGCTTTATGATGCGCATTGCAGAGGCCATCGGCCGCGACCACGGCGCGAAGTGCCTTGTCACCGGCGAAAATCTCGGTCAGGTCGCGTCCCAGACCATGGACGCCATGGCCGTGACCGGCGCGGTCGTCCATATGCCAATCTTCCATCCGCTCATCGGCATGGATAAGGAGGAGATCGTTACCGTCGCCCGCCGTATCGGGACGCTGGATACCTCCATTCTCCCGTATGAGGACTGCTGCACCGTCTTTACGCCCAAGCATCCGAAGACAAAGCCGGTTCTCGCGCAGGTCGAGGCCGAGGAGCAGAAGCTGGACGTGGAGGGCCTGATCGCCCGCGCGATTGCCAACACGGAAAAGACCCAGATCCGGTATTATGAAGATGAACACAGGGGCTGAGGCCGTCGTCAAGCGCCTGAAGGAGCAGGAGCTGACGCTTGCTACGGCAGAATCCTGCACTGGCGGCCTGATCGGCAAGCTGCTGACTGATGTGCCGGGCGCGTCTGCCGTATATAAGGGCGGTGTGATAAGTTATGTAAATGAAATCAAGCACCGTCTGCTCGGCGTGGAGCAGGAGACGCTTGACGTCTGCACTGCCGTTTCCCGCGAAACAGCGCATGAAATGGCACGCGGCGCACGCGAACGCCTTATGACGGACTGCGCCGTGTCTGTAACGGGTCTTGCAGGGCCGGATGGGGACGGCACGGGCCGTCCGGTCGGCCTCGTCTACATCGCCGTCGACACGGCAGGCTTCTCCTTCTGTAAGGAGCTGCACCTGTCCGGCGACCGCGCCCAGATCCGCGAACAGGCCGCCGATGCGGTCTTCCAGCTGATTCTGGATACGATTTGAGAAGAACAGCCGCGCGGGAGTGTTCCCACGCGGCTGTTCTTTTATTGACTGGTCAGCGCCGGACAGGCCGGAGCGTGATCGAATCCGTTACGGTGAGCCCGCACTCCGCCACAAATGCCTGATAAGGCGCAAATGTTTCGGGCTGGAAGAAGCAATCTGGGTCGTGCGCGTCGATCCCGGCGACGATCGTGCTGCCGCAGTCCTTTGCGATCTGGAAAAAGCGTGCGGAGGGGTACGCCCGGTTCGCGCGCAGCCCCAACAGGTTCAGCTCCAGCGGAATATTCCGTTCCTTCGCAGCCAGACACAGCCGTTCCATTTCCCGCCGGTAGAGCAATTCGGAGCCGGTAAACTGAATCAGATCCGGGTGCGCCAGATAGGTATACAGCCCGGTATCCAGTCCTGCAATGCATTGGTTTACATAAACTTTCAAAATCTCAGGATCATCCGTTGGCTCATAGACATAAACACCATCGATCTCGTTGTGGATATAGTGCTGACCGAGCAGCAGATAGTCGACGGGATACTGCGTGATGCGCGCAAGCAGATCGTCAAAAAACCTGGGATAATACTCCGCCTCGTAGCCAATCAGAATCTCGATGCGGCCGGCGTATTCTGCCTTGAGCGTCAGAAGCGTCTGGATATAGTCGTTTAAATCCTCAGGGAACATATGAAAATAGGAAACATGGCCATCCGGGAACCGATATGGCGCATGCTCGGAAAAGCCGAGCGTCTGGAAGCCGTTTTTGATGGCGGATTCGATATATTCGCGCTCCGTACCGACCGTGTGATGGTTGCGGAACGTGTGCGTGTGATAATTGTGAAGCATGGCGCACCTCAAGTGTGATTTCCTGTCAGTATACCACGCGGCGCAGCCAAACACAATGGGGTTGTCACAAAACCGTGCTTTTCTGTATATTCTGGATTAGAAACCAGAGGAACAGAAAGGGGAGTGCGCCCATGGAAAAGCGGCGGATGGGACTGGATGCGCTGCGGCCGGGGGAATATGGTGTCCTACGCGAGATTTTGATGCCGGGCGAGGCCAAGGCGCGTATGGAGGAGCTGGGACTGCTGCCTGAAACGGAACTCAGCTGCCTGTATTGCGCGCCGCATATGTCGCCTGCGGCATATGCGGTGGGCGGAGCAGTGTTTGCACTGCGGAAAAAGGATGCGGCGCAGATCATTGTGGAGGCAGCCAGATGAGCCGGAACGAACCCGCGCTCCGCGCCATTGCGCTGGCCGGAAACCCGAACGTCGGCAAAAGCAGCATTTTCAACGCGCTGACCGGGCTGCATCAGCATACGGGAAACTGGCCGGGGAAGACAGTCGCGGTAGCGCACGGCACATATTCCTATGCCGCGCAGGCATATGCCGTGACGGATCTTCCGGGCGCATACTCGCTGAAAACCGGGTCGGAGGAGGAACGCATTGCGGCGGAATATCTGCACGCGCATACAGACGCCTGTGTGATCGCCGTCTGTGACGCAACGTGCCTCGCTCGGAGCCTATCGCTTGCACTTCAGCTGATGCCGCGGTGTGAAAAGCTGATCGTCTGCGTCAATCTGATGGATGAAGCGCAGGCAAGAGGAATCCGGATCGATCTTCATGCGCTGCAAATCCTGCTGGGGGTTCCGGTCGTCGGTACATGTGCAAGCGACGCGAAGGATATCCGCCGGCTGCGGCAGACGATCCGCGATGTGATGGATGGCTACATCACGCTTACGCCGCACCTGCCGGAGCACTCTGCGCCTGCGGACTGCGTTCGCCATGCCCGGCAGCTTGCGGGGAAGGTCGTGCAATCAGGAGACAGCGGCAGGACACAGCGCAGTATTCGGATAGACCGGCTCCTGACGGGGAAATATACCGGTGCAGCCGTATTTATGATTCTGCTGGCCGTGCTGTTCTGGCTGACGCTGGAGGGCAGCAACGTTTTCTCTGTCTGGCTGCAAAGCGGTTTTGACTGGCTGCAGCGGGTTCTGCTCCAAGCCTGTTCGGGCTGGCCGCACTGGCTTGCGGATGCGCTGATCAACGGTGTCTATGCAACGGCGGCGCGCGTCACCGCTGTGATGCTGCCGCCTGCGGCGATCTTCTTTTTCCTGTTTTCTGTCCTGGAGGACGCCGGATATCTGCCGCGTGCAGCCTTCCTGGCTGACCACATTTTCGCCCGCTGCGGCACCTCCGGCCGCCAGGCACTGACGATGTGTATGGGTCTCGGATGCAATGCAGTTGGGGTAACGGGGTGCAGGATCATGCCGACGCGGGCGGAGAAGCTGACGGCAGTCTGCACGAACGCGATGATGCCGTGCAACGGACGGTTCCCGATGCTCTTGGCGATGGGAGCGGTTCTGCTGGGGCGCGAAAACAGTCTTCTGCTGGCGCTGGTATTGACGGCGGCGGTCTGTATGGGCGCGGGCGGAACGTTTCTGGTGTCTTCTCTGCTCAGCAAGAGATTGAACAGGGAAACCGGTATGCCATTTGTATTGGAGATGCCCGCATATCGACGGCCGCAGCTGAAAAAAATTCTGAACGACGCAGTTTTGGGGAAGACACTGCATGTGCTTTCCCGTGCCGTGATGGTTGCGGCACCGACGGGGCTGCTTTTATGGGCGCTTGGCGCGTGGCAGGTGAACGGGAAAAGCTTATTGCTGTGGATTTCCGGTGCACTGGATGGAGTGGGGCGGCTGTTGGGAATGAGCGGAGTGATTTTGACAGGCTTTTTATTTGCGCTGCCAGCCAACGAACTGGCGATTCCGGTCATTTTGATGCTGCTGACGCAGCAGAGTGTGCTTGGGGATGCACAGGTGGCTGAGGCTGCGGCACTTCTGGCTGCCAGTGGAATCACAGCGAAAACAGCGCTGTGTTGTCTGATTTTCTGTGTATTTCACTGGCCATGCAGCACAACGCTTCTTTCCATCAAGCGCGAAACAGGCAGTTTCCGGTGGACGCTTCTGGCGGCGGCAATCCCGACAATGATCGGCGTGCTGCTCTGTATGCTGGTTAACATAATTTTATAATGCTGCAAAAAACCGGGCTGCATCTGCAGCCCGGGATTTTTGGTGACAAGTAAACTTACTTGACCTCGACCTCTGCGCCAGCTTCCTTGAGCTCGGCAGCGATCTTCTCGGCCTCGTCCTTGGAGACGCCTTCCTTGAGGTTCTTCGGAGCGCCGTCGACGAGTTCCTTAGCTTCCTTCAGGCCCAGGCCGGTCAGAGCACGGACGACCTTGATGACAGCGATCTTGTTGGCGCCAGCGGCCTTCAGGACGACATCGAACTCAGTCTTCTCTTCCTCAGCGGCAGCAGCACCGGCAGCGGGAGCGGCGACAGCAGCGGCAGCGGCGGAAACGCCGAATTCCTCTTCCAGAGCATGAACCAGCTCAGCCAGCTCAAGAACGGTGAGGGTCTTAACTTCTTCGATCATAGCAGTAATCTTTTCGGATGCCATTGTAGTTACCTCCAGTAAATTGTTCAGTAAAATGTTTCAGTCGAAATTTTATTGATTGATGGATTAAGCCTCTGCGGGAGCTTCTTCCGCAGGAGCGCCGCCCTTCTGCTCCAGAATCTGGTTCAGGACAACTGCCAGAGAGGAGATGGGCGCGAGGAACGTGCCGAGAACCTGTGCAACGAGTGCATTCTTGGAGGGCAGTTCGCCGAAGGACATGAGTTCTTCAACAGACAGAACCTTGCCTTCAACCATGCCGCCCTTGATCTTGACGACGTTCTTGTTTTTCTTTGCGAATTCGCAGACGACGCGAGCCGGTGCAATGGGATCGTCGGTGGTGGAAGCCATGGACGTGGTGCCGTTGAGAAGCTCATCGAACTCGGTGTAGCCGGCCTTATTGGCAGCGAACCGGGTCAGGGTGTTCTTGACGACAGCGTACTCGACTCCCGCAGCACGGAACTGATTGCGAAGCTCGGTATCCTGCGCGACGGTGATGCCCTTGTAGTCTACAAAAACAGCAGAAGTAGCGTTCTGAATTTTCTCAGACAGAGCATCAACGACGGTTTTCTTGCTTTCAAGTACCTTTGCGTTGGGCATGAATGTCACCTCTGAAAATAAAATGTCCTCACGCCAAAGACGTGAGGACACAGAAATGTTACCATTTGTGCGGAACCTCGGCAGGAAGGGCAAACCCTGTTACGATAAACTATCTCCTGCTGTCTTTGGCAGCTTGTATATTATAGCAGAATCTGCGCGAATGTCAAGAGCTATTTTTTAGATCTTGGTGGTAGCAACCTTGATGCCGGGGCCCATGGTGCTGGCAACGGTGCAGCTTCTGATATACTGGCCCTTTGCAGCGGCCGGCTTTGCCTTGATAACAGCGCCCATGAGTGCGTTGAAGTTCTCAGCGAGCTTTTCGGGGCCGAAGGAAGCCTTGCCGATGGGGCAGTGGATGATGTTGGTCTTGTCGAGACGG
>ERZ839767.1212-NODE-1212-length-40413-cov-4.478889_pt1 | contig 40413 bp, 37 predicted proteins | sample MGYA00519879_ERZ839767 | MGnify/ENA primary metagenome ERZ839767 (study PRJEB31850, sample SAMEA3708852) | human gut metagenome | biome: human gut; feature: human-associated habitat; material: faeces | place: China | collected 2014 ... | reverse complement strand
TCACGATCGGGTATCATCCGGAGAATGGCTGATGTCAGGAGTCTGTGGCAGACTTGCTTTTCTGCGACTGTGTATATAGTTATGGCAGAAGATATTTCACGCCCCAGATGGTTTCGTTATTATCACCTTTGGCACTGAAACACATGGTATTATTGCCTGCCTCGTCGGTCATTTCCAGAACGACACCTGTGTAGGTGGTTTCACCGAGAGTCACGTCAATGTATGGTGTGCCTTCCTCTGCTGTCCAGGCGCCTTCCAGTTCCTCTCCTGTGACGGTTCCGTCCGCGTTGAGCTGGATTTTCTGCGGTTTGTGTACTTTGTCAGAAATGTCTGTACCGTGGTTTACCAGATAGAAGGTTCCCTGAATCTCGTCTGAGGAATATCCATCTTCATTCCCTGTTTACCGCTGAAATTGATTAATTCGTCGGTAGTGGTTTCTTCCAAATGGTCGAGCACTTGAGTCAGCTGTTTGCCGAGGAAGCTGGAAATGATAGCGGGAGGCGCTTCGTTGGCACCCAAACGGTGAGCATTGGTAGCCGACATAATGCTGGCTTTCAATAATCCGTTATGGCGGTAAACAGCCATCAACGTATTTACTACGAATGTTACAAAACGAAGATTGTCTTCCGGAGTTTTTCCGGGAGCATGCAACAGAACTCCTGTATCGGTACCAAGAGACCAGTTATTATGTTTACCCGAACCGTTTACACCTTTGAACGGTTTCTCGTGCAATAATACGCGGAATCCGTGATGACGTGAAACCTTACGCATTAGAGCCATCATCAACATGTTGTGGTCTACAGCCAAGTTACATTCTTCATAAATAGGAGCAAGTTCAAACTGGTTGGGAGCCACTTCATTGTGACGCGTTTTACATGGAATACCTAATTTTAAGGCTTCTATTTCCAAATCTTTCATGAATGCAGCTACGCGGGTTGGTATCGCACCGAAATAGTGGTCTTCCAACTGTTGGTTTTTAGAAGACTCGTGTCCCATTAAAGTACGTCCTGTAAGTAGCAAGTCCGGACGAGCTGCGTATAAACCTTCGTCAATCAAGAAATATTCCTGTTCCCATCCTAGATAAGAATATACTTTTTTCACATCCGGATTGAAGTAATGGCAAACGTCTACAGCTGCTTTGTCGACTGCGCGAATGGATTTCAATAACGGAGCTTTATAGTCGAGGGCTTCACCCGTATAGGCAATAAATACAGTAGGGATACAAAGTGTATCATCAATGATGAATGCAGGAGATGAAGGGTCCCAAGCACTGTAACCACGTGCTTCAAACGTATTACGGATACCTCCGTTAGGGAACGAAGAAGCATCCGGTTCCTGTTGAACCAGAAGTTTTCCGGAAAACTCTTCCATCATACCGCCTTTTCCGTCATGTTCCACAAAAGCGTCATGTTTCTCGGCTGTACCTTCAGTCAACGGGTGAAACCAGTGAGTGTAGTGAGTTACTCCCATTTCAATAGCCCATTTTTTCATTCCGGCAGCCACTTCGTCAGCAATACTGCGGTCGAGTGGAGCACCATTGTCTATCGCATCGATAAGCTTTGCATAAACCTTGCTAGGAAGATATTTAAACATCTTATCCTTGTTAAATACATACCTACCGAAGTATTCCGACGGTCTTTCTACCGGAGTGGGAACTTCAACAGCTCTTTTCTTAAATGCCGTTTCAACGACTCTGAATCTTAGTTTTGACATAATACTTAATTGTTTGTTGTTAATATGTAATAAATTCTATTTTCTTTTTTGTTCCCGGAAAGGCGGTCAAACCCGTCCGGGATAATTTGCTTTATCTATATTAGTTATAAGCAGTTTCTCCATGCTCGTAAATATCAAGCCCTTCTTCTTCAATACGAGCCGTAACACGTAAGCCGTGAACCTTATCAAGGATTTTGAAGATAATGAATCCCATGATGGCAGCCCATCCGCCAACTACTACCGCTCCGAATAGCTGAGCCAGAAAGAAGTTTGCTCCAAATCCGTAGAACCAACCTTCGGAGGTAGAAAGCAAACCGGTGAGAATCGTTCCCAGAAATCCGCAAACACCGTGTACGGAAGAAGCTCCCACAGGGTCGTCTATTTTTAAGGTGCGGTCGATAAATTCGACTGAGAATATCATTACTATACCACAGATGGCGCCAATTGCGATAGAACCGAACGGAGATACACAATCGCAACCTGCCGTTACCCCTACTAAACCTGCCAAAACACCGTTCAGTGTAAAAGATAGAGAGGGCTTTCCGTATTTGAACCAGCTGACAACCAATGCAAAGAATCCACCGGCACAAGCAGCCAAGTTTGTCGTCAAAAACACATGAGAAATAGCAATTTGGTCATCGGAGGTAGAGGCTGCCAGTTGTGAACCCGGATTGAATCCGAACCAGCCGAACCAAAGGATAAATACACCAAGTGCTGCTACCATGATATTATGTCCGGGGAGTGCTTTTGATTTTCCGTCTTTTCCATATTTACCGATACGTGGGCCAAGAATGGCGGCACCAACCAATGCAATCCAACCACCCACGGAATGAACCACTGTAGAACCTGCGAAATCGTGGAATGTATGGCCAAATGTATTCATCATGAATGAACCTTCTTCGCCGTTCATCAACCAGCCGCCTCCCCATGTCCAGTGGCCTGAAATCGGGTAGATGAGTACACTGATACAGATGGTATAAGCCAGATACATGGAGAATTTTGTACGTTCGGCCATGGCTCCCGAAACAATGGTTGCGGAAGTAGCACAAAATACAGTCTGGAATACGAGAAATCCTTCGATAGGAAGACCATTGTCAATGATTTCTGCCATCACATCCAGATTAAAAAAATGCGGCATACCAACGAAACCTCCGATTCCAAACATCAATCCGAAACCGATAAACCAAAACAGGAGAGAACCGAACATAAAATCCACGAAGTTTTTCATTAAAATGTTCGCTGTATTTTTAGTGCGGGTAAAACCTGCTTCAACCAAAGCAAATCCGGGTTGCATAAAGAATACCAGCATAGCAGCCAGGAGCATCCATACGGTATTGATACCTGTAGACAATTCGGAAACAGCTTCAGCAATATTGGTTGGAGCCACACTTTCGGCCGGAGCTACAGCGGCGGAGGCAATCGTATCGCTAACGGCTACAGTGACATCTATAGCAGTAACGTCTTGTGCCCATGCGCTGACGGTGAAACATGAAAACAGTAACAGAATACTCAAGGCACATAGCCTGAATATATATTTTTTATATGTGTCCATAATCTTTTATCTTAATTGAGTGAATACCTTATTTCTTTTAAATTATTTTTCTTGTTCAGCATTGTATAAAGCAATGTCTCCTTTTTCTCCGGTACGGATGCGTATCGCATTCTCTACAGGAATAACAAAAATTCGTCCGTCACCAATCTCTCCCGTATGGGCGGCTTGTGTGATGGCCTGGATTGTTTTATCCACATTTTTGTCCCGAACAACAATAGAAATAAGTATTCTCTCAATGCAACTGGTGTCATATACTACACCACGATAAATTCGTCCCTGGCGTGTTTTTCCCACGCCTCTTACATCATAGTAAGAAAACCATTCGATATCAGCTTCGAGTAATGCGTCTTTTACATCCTCGAACTTTGTCTTACGAATAATAGCTTCAATCTTTTTCATAATAAACGAATCTTTTATATAAAGAGGTATAGGAAGGAAAACAGCCTAAAGCGGGTTACCATACAACAAACCAGTATATCTCAATAAACTATGAAAACTTCCTATACACTCTTTAGTATTTTGTATTATAATCTTTTACTCACCTTTAAAAACTAACTCCGAAAACAAAGTAGGTTCCTTCTGTTTTGGGATTCATGGTTATTTTTGCAAAGATGGGAACTGAATAATTCTCTGTAATTTTAATCTCCTTTGAAGCTCCCAGACTGATATCGATAACCGAGAATCCGGATGTATCGCCATATACAGCCGACGATTTAAAAGGAGTGGCTCCTATAGAGGCCATAAAATCCAAACCTCCCAATTGGAAAGGGGCGCTTGCTTCCACGTAGGAAGAGTAAGCTCTGTCACCATCTGTTTTGTAATCGTCTCCGGCAAAATTAGTGAACCAGTTAATGGCTGCTATTCCAAAGTCATATCCTACAGTAGCCTCAAATACATGCGTTGTATTGTGAGCTCCATACTTCAAATAACCCGGTCCGCCGGTAAACCAATAGTCGGTTACCCCTACATTCAATCCCCCTGTGGTGTATCCCAATGTCAGGTCGAATTCTTTCGTTTGCTCTTCTCCACCGGACAGGTTACTGATACCAACAGACCCCCATGCGGAAAGAGATAACCCTTTGTACGAAACGCCTAGTGAAGGTTGAATGCTGACATTCCCCAAGTCTTGCCCACGCCAGATATATCCGCTGACGATATCGGCTCCTACTGAGGCCTCCACTTTGTCCTGAGCGTTTGCTACCATCGGTGTCATCATTGCCATACCTAGTAACAATGTGACGGTTGTCAAACTTTTCTCCATAATCTCTAAACCTTTTAAATTAATACTTAGCTGTACAGTTGCATTTGTACTTCTATTTTCTCTCTCTTGAAATTCTCTCGTATTGTATTGTAATCTTAATTATTTCAGCCAAGTTTTTAATCTTCTCATTGCTTCTTCGCAATTTGCCCGGTCGCCAAAAGCAGTCAGACGGATATAGCCTTCTCCACTTGGTCCGAATCCAACACCGGGAGTACCCACCACATTTGCTTCGTAAAGCATCTGTTCGAAGAACTTCCAGGACGAGACGCCGTCAGGGGTCTTTACCCAAAGATAGGGAGCGTTTTCTCCGCCATATACGGATAATCCTGTGCTTTGAAGCCCTTCCCGCATTATTTTTGCATTCGTCATATAATAGTTAATGGTATTTTTTACCTGTTCTTTACCTTCCGGAGAATAGACAGCTTCCGCTCCCCGTTGTGTAATATAAGAAGTGCCGTTGAACTTCGTGCATTGGCGGCGATTCCATAACCGGTTTAAAGGAATTCGTTCTCCGGAAAGCGTTCCGGCAGTTAATTCTTTCGGAACAACCGTATAACCACATCGTATTCCCGTAAATCCTGCGGTTTTGGAAAAACTTCTGAATTCGATAGCTACCTTTTTCGCTCCTTTGATTTCATAGATTGAATGAGGTATCTCCGGGTCTTGTATATAAGCCTCGTAAGCTGCGTCATACATAATGAGTGTATCATTGGCTAAGGCGTAGTTTACCCATTTCTTCAGCTCATTTTTACTAATGACCGTACCGGTCGGATTATTAGGATAACAGAGATAAATAATGTCAATGCGTTTTTCCGGTATCTGGGGAATGAAATCGTTTTCTTTTAAACAAGGAATATACACCACATTGCTCCATTTTCCATCTTCCAGCACTCCGGCTCTGCCACACATGACGTTTGAATCGATATATACCGGATAAATAGGGTCGGTAACACCGATGTTATTGTCGTGTCTCAGGATATCTCCGATGTTTCCGGTATCGCTTTTAGCTCCGTCATTAATAAATACTTCGCTCGGTTCTAAATGTATGCCTCTTGAGGCATAATCATTTTTTATGATTGTTTCTATTAAGAAATCATAGCCTTGCTCAGGTCCGTATCCGCGAAAAGTTTCTTTGCAAGCCATTTCGTCTACAGCCTTGTGCATCGCTTCGATAACAGCTTTAGGTAAAGGTTCGGTTACGTCTCCTATACCTAAGCGGATAATGTTTGATTTAGGGTGAGTAACTTTGAAGGTATTTACCTTTTTTGCTATGTCGGAAAATAAATAATTGTTTGGTAACTTTAAGAAGTGTTCGTTTACAAGTGCCATATTAGTTGTTTTTAAGTTGGTTGTTACAAATCAATTTCTCCTTCGAAAACTTTCGTAGCGGGACCGGTCATGTATACATGATTGTCTTTTTCGCTCCATTCGATAATCAAACTTCCTCCATCCATTCTAATCTGAGATGTTCTTCCGGCTTTTTTATTTAAAAAACCGGCTACGGCTGTTGCGCAGGCACCGGTTCCACAAGCTTGGGTTATGCCTGACCCTCTTTCCCATACCCGCATACGGATGTTCCCGTCGGGCAGAATCTGAGCAAATTCAATGTTTGCCCTTTCCGGGAATAAGGGATGGTGTTCCAATAAGGGGCCGATTTTAGGTAGTTCTATTTCTTTGATATCTTCTACAAAGATAACGAAGTGGGGATTACCCATGCATACAAACGTTCCGATATAAGAGACTCCTTCTACTTCGATGTTTCCGGCAATCATTTCACCGGTTGGAGTATTTAGCTGCTGCTTGTTTTGTAAAGAAGGTATTCCCATATCTACTGTCACAGCGGTAACCTTATTCTCTTCAACCTGGAGTTTTAATATTTTAATGCCGGATAAAGTTTCCAATGTAATTTCTGTTTTATCGGTCAATTTGTTTTCATATACATATTTTCCAATGCAACGTGAGGCATTTCCGCACATCATCGCTTCAGAACCATCGGCATTGAAAATGCGCATACTGAAATCTGCTTTTTCTGAAGAACCGATTAATACTAATCCGTCCGACCCGATTCCCGTATGGGGAGCGCTCCATTGAACCGAAACCTTTTGGGGCTCACTTATGGGGTATTGTAATGTATTTACATAGATGTAATCATTACCGGCTCCGTGCATTTTTGTAAACTTGATTTTACTTGCCATTTTCTATTAATACTTCTTTTATCGTTGCTTTTTGTTTTATTCTGATGCAAATATATATCTTTTTGTTTTATTCCTAGCTAAAAATATGACTTATTATCTATTGTTGTTTGATGTTTGTTTCAATTAGTAAGTATTTTATTAATAATATATATAGATTGATAGGTATACCAATTTAATAAGTTATAAATTGTTAGTTCTTATTTGATTGTTTCGTGAAAATGGTTTTGGTAAGACTAATAAATCTATCATAATGTATTCTATAAATTAATTGGTGTGGCATATTGATATAAATAATTGTGTTTTTACTTACTTTTGTTTTAGTTTCATTATTCGGTCGATGATAAGAGCTATAGCTCCGTCGCCGGTTACATTACATGCTGTGCCGAAGCTGTCCATGGTTATATATAGGGCAATCATAAGCGCCTGGTCCGATTGCGAGAATCCTAGCATGGAGCTTAAAATGCCAAGAGAGGCCATGATGGCTCCTCCGGGGACTCCCGGTGCGGCTACCATGGTAATGCCCAGCATCATGATGAAACCGGCAAAGGTTCCAAAGTCGTATGGAAGGTCTTGCATCATCATCAATGCCAAGGCACAAGCTACAATTTTTAAAGTGCTTCCGGATAAATGGATAGTAGCGCATAAAGGAATAACGAAGTCCGCTATTTCTTCCCGAACTCCGTTTTTGCGTGTTTGAGCCAGTGTAACCGGGATGGTTGCTGCGGATGATTGTGTTCCGAGCGCTGTAAAGTAAGCCGGCAACATTCTATATAATAACTTGAATGGATTCTTGTGTACAAACAGGGCGGCTATACAATATTGGAAGATTAATAAGAATACGTGCAAAAGGAAAATGATTCCTATAATCTTAATGAAAACAGTTAATACCTCATAGACCTGTCCGGTGTGAGACATATTCATGAAGATACCGAATATATAGATAGGAAGAAGGGGAATGATAACAACACTGATGGTTTTGACAATGATTTCTTTAAAATCGTTACATACGTTCTTTAAAGCGGTAGAAGAAATGTAAGCAATACCGATACCTAAAGTAAAAGCAAGTATTAATGCTGTCATGACATTCATAAGGGGAGGTATGCTTACGGAAAAATAAGGTGATAATCCTTGAGTTTCTTCTATGGTAGAAAGGGAGATATTGGGTTCTATTAGAGAGGGAAAACATAGGATTCCGGTGAAATAGGAGAGAAAACCGGAAAAGACGGTGGCAGAGTAGGCAATGAGAACGGTGACGATTAATATTTTTCCTGCGGCTTTTCCAATGTCACTAATGGCAGGTACCACTAGGCCGACGATAATCAGAGGAATGATAAAGCCCAGAAATTCTCCGAAAAGGTCATTAAAAGTAATGAAAATTCGTGCAAATGATTCTGGAAGAAAGTGCCCGATAAAGATGCCCAGACAGATTGCAATTAAAATACGGGGGAGTAGCCCGAGTTGTATTCTTATCATAATCTTATGTTTTTAATTCGCAAAGATAATGTTTTCGAACAATAATTCTATTTTATTGTTTCTAAAATAAATAGACAGACTATGGATAAATCGAACATTGGATTAATTGGCCTCGGAGTAATGGGGCAAAATTTGGTTCTTAATATGGCAGATAAAGGTTGGACTGTATCTGTATGGAATAGACAAGAACCGGGAGAGTCGGAGAGTGTGGCATCTCGCTTTGTGCGGGAGAGAGGACATGGAAAACCAATTATCGCCTGTGAGGAGTTGGATGATTTTGTTGATACCTTGCAACGTCCGCGCGTAGTGATGCTTATGGTTACAGCTAGTGCGGTAGGAGAGGTGATAGAGAAAGTAATTCCTTATTTGGATGAAGATGATATAATTATCGATGGAGGTAACTCCAATTTCGAAGATACGGAACGGCGCGTGAACGACCTTTATAACAGGGGCTTTTACTTTATAGGTGCGGGGGTCTCCGGTGGGGAGGAAGGTGCTTTGCATGGTGCTTCCATTATGCCCGGAGGCGCGGAAGAAGCGTGGCCGGTAGTGAAGCCTATTTTGCAGAGCATCGCTGCGAAGGCCGAAGACGGTACTCCTTGTTGCGAATGGATAGGAAAAGGGGGAGCCGGGCATTATGTAAAAATGGTGCACAATGGTATTGAATATGCTGAAATGCAACTGATAGCGGAAGTTTATTCTTTAATGAAGCGAGTAGGAAATCTGAATAACGAAGAGATGGGATTGATATTTACCCGTTGGAATGAGACTGATTTACATAGCTTCTTAATTGAAATTACAGGTAAAATCCTGCGTCATCGGGATGTTACCGGAGCGTATGTGGTAGATAAGATATTGGATGTGGCCAATCAGAAAGGGACGGGTCGATGGAGCGTACAGAATGCGCTGGATTTGAATGAACCTTTGGATTTGATAGCGGAAGCTGTTTTTGCCCGTGACTTGTCTGAGAAAAAGAAACTGCGTGAAACGTTGAGCCGCGTCTATTGTCGGGAGGATAGCCTGACATTGTATCAACGTGACGAATTGTTACAACCGTTGCACGATACACTGGGCGTATCCCGTATCATATCGTATGCACAAGGTTTCTCTTTGCTGAAAAAGGCCTCCACGGTTTATCATTGGGAACTGAATCTGGCTTCTGTTGCTTTGATTTGGCGTAACGGATGCATTTTACGTTCAGAGTTACTGAATCCTATAGCAGAAGCTTTTCTGGAGAATCACCAGTTGGAAAATTTATTGGCCTCTCCTTTTTTCAGCAAGAAGGTGAAAATAGCTTTGCCTTCCTGGAAAAAGATGGTGGCACTGGCGGTGAGAGAAGAAATTCCCGTACCCGCTATTTCGTCGGCGCTTCACTACTTTTATAGTATCACTGCCGCCCATCTTCCGGCTAATTTGATTCAGGCACAACGCGATTTCTTTGGAGCTCATACCTTTGAAAGAGTGGACCAGCCCAGAGGTTCTTTCTTTCATGAATTATGGAGGAGTTGATTATGAGAATACCGCATTCAATGATTTTGGTTATTTTCGGTGCATCGGGTGATTTGTGCAAACGAAAACTGATGCCCGCATTATACCTATTATATAAGGAGAAACGGGTACCTTCTATATTCGCTATATTGGGAGTGGCCCGTACCTCTTACTCAGATGAGTCGTTTCGGCAGACTATGGCCGCTGAATTGCGGAACTACTTGTCTGAGAGTCAATTTGATGAATCGGTCATGCAGGCCTTTCTCAAATGTTTATATTATCAGCCCATGAATCCGGCAGAAGAGAATGATTATCGGCTTTTGAGGGAACGCTTGAGTTTTATGGATGATGAATTGGGTAATAAGCATAATTACCTATTTTATCTGGCTGTCCCTCCAACTCTTTATGAAACCATTCCTCTGCTATTGAAAAAGGCGCATTTAACCGAAGCTCCGGGTGTTAAGCGTATCGTAGTGGAAAAGCCATTTGGTTATGATTTGGCCTCGGCACAAAATTTGAATAAAGTCTATACTTCAGTGTTTCATGAAGACCAAATTTTCCGGATAGACCATTTCTTAGGGAAAGAGACGGTGTTGAATATCCTTGCTTTCCGTTTTGCCAATAGCATCTTCGAACCCTTGTGGAACCGGAATTATGTGGATTATGTAGAGATTACGGCCGTTGAAAAACTAGGAGTGGAACGCCGTGCGGGTTTCTTTGAGCAAACGGGTACTTTGCGTGATATGGTGCAGAACCATCTTCTGCAATTGCTTGCCCTTATTGCCATGGAACCTCCCAGACAATTTGACGCCACTTCATTTCGGGATGAAGTCTCAAAAGTATATCGTTCTTTAAAACCTTTTACGGAAGAAACGGTGAAGCATTTAGTTGTGCGGGGACAATATACGGAGGCGGATAAAGTAAAGGGCTACAGAGAGGAAGAGGCTGTAGCGAAAGATTCGCGTACAGAGACATTTGTTGCCATGAAGGTATTTGTGGATAATTGGCGGTGGAGCGGTATCCCTCTCTTCCTGCGTACAGGAAAGCGTATGCCGACAAAGGTAACCGAGATTATTATCCATTTCAAGCAAACTCCCTATCATTTGTTCGAATGCTCAGGCATACAGTGTCCGGTAACCGATTCGTTGGTTATTCGTATTCAGCCGGAAGAAGGCATTGCCTTGAGGTTTGCCCTGAAAGTGCCCGGCTCCGGATTTGAAGTGAAAATGACAGATATGGATTTCAGTTATGCCTCCTTAGGGCATCTGCCTGTTATGGATGCTTATGCCCGTTTAATAGAAGACTGCTTTTCGGGCGATTCGACTCTCTTTTCGAGAGGAGATACGGTAGAAGATAGTTGGACCTTTTTTACTCCGGTGCTGGATTATTGGAAAAACCATCCTGAAGCACCGCTTTATTCTTATCCGGCTGGAACCTGGGGACCTCCGGAAGCAGATAAATTAATGAACGATTTGGGATTCAACTGGTCGAATCCCTGTAAAAACTTAACTAAAACAGATAAATATTGTGAGCTATGATATGGAATAATTATCAGACGGGAAAGGATGCAGCTTCGGCTATGCTAGTACAAATGATAGAAGAAATGGATTGTAATCCTTTGCGCATATTCCATATTGCTTTATCCGGAGGAAATACAGCTCGGTTGTTGTTCGAAGTGTGGAGAGATGATTTTGCAAATCGCACTCCCTGGCTGCGCATACACTTTTATTGGGTGGACGAGCGGTGTGTGGCACCCAGCTCCCGGGAAAGTAATTTTGGAGAAGCCGATAGAATTCTGTTAACTCCTCTGAATATTCCCCGAACTCAAATACATCGGATAATGGGAGAGGCGGTTCCTAAAGAAGAAGCCTTGTCTTATTCAGCTTTAGTAAAAGCCTCTCTTCCCGTAGAAGAAGGAGTCCCTATATTCGATTATGTGCTACTTGGAATAGGAGAAGATGGGCATACCTCTTCTTTATTTCCTCACAATCCGAGTCTGCTCGATTGTCCTGAAGTTTATACAGTAACGCGAAATCCTTATAATGGAACGCTTCGTATCGCTTTAACCGGAAGACCCCTTATTCAGGCCAGGCGCACCTGTTTTCTGGCAGTTGGTAAGGATAAAAGCCATATCATACGGAAGGTGGTAGAAGAGGATACAAAAGAACTTCCGGCATCCTACGTGTTTCACTCTGCACGTCTTTCGGAGTTATTCACTGCCATTTAAAGAAAGATTTCTTTGATTTTTTGTGAATATTTGCTGAAATTGTGTATGTTTGTATCGGAAATAATTTTATTCACTATTAATATACTACTATGACGAAACATGTATGGATGCTGTTGGTAGCGTGTGTAATAACTATATCTGCTTTTGCGGAGCGGGTAGATATGAAACAGGCAGGAGCCAAAACGGATGGAAAATCATTAAATACCCAGTTAATTAATTCTACCATTACGCGGTTAAGCGAAGCCGGAGGAGGAACCTTGTTTTTTCCAAGTGGAACTTATTTAACCGGTTCTATTCATTTGAAAAGTAATATCACCTTGGAGCTCGAAGCGGGTGCTACCTTATTATTCTCTACTAATTTCGACGACTTTCTTCCCTTTGTAGAAGTTCGTCACGAAGGAGTGATGATGAAAAGTTTCTCTCCGCTTCTTTATGCCGTAGATGCTGAAAACATCACGATTAAAGGAGAAGGAACGCTCGACGGCCAGGGAAAAGCATGGTGGGACGAATTCTTTAAAGTACTGATAGATTTGCGCGACAATGGAGTACGTGATGTAAACAAATACCAGCCTATGTGGGATAAGGCAAACGATATGAAAGCGATTAAAGCCGAAACCAATGAGGATTGGCATAAAACAGCCGACCGTCGTTTCTTCCGTCCTCCTTTCATTCATCCGGTACGTTGCAAAAACGTGAGAATAGAGGGAGTGAAGATTCAAAACTCACCTTTCTGGACAGTGAATCCTGAATTCTGCGATAATGTAACGGTAAAAGGCATTACTATCCATAATGTACCTTCTCCCAATACAGATGGAATCAACCCGGAATCATGCAGCAATGTGCATATCAGCGATTGCCATATTTCTGTTGGCGATGATTGTATTACGATTAAAAGCGGACGCGATTTACAAGCGCGTAAGCTTGCCAAACCTTGCGAAAATATTACCATCACCAATTGTACGATGCTTAGCGGACACGGTGGGGTAGTGATTGGTAGCGAAATGAGCGGAAGCGTACGCAAAGTAACTATAAGCAATTGTGTTTTCGACGGAACCGACAGAGGTATTCGTATGAAGTCGACCCGTGGCCGTGGAGGTATTGTGGAAGATATACGGGTTAGCAACATTGTGATGAACAATATTAGAAAAGAAGCATTGGTATTTAATTTGAAATATAGCCGGATGCCGGAAGAACCTAAAAGTGACCGTACGCCGGTTTTCCGTAATATCCATGTTTCGGGAGTAACCGTTGTCGGTGTACAGACTCCTATTATGATTGTAGGTTTGGAAGAAGCGCCTATTTCTGATATTGTATTGCGCGATATTCATATTAAAGACGCAAAACAACCTTGTGTTTTCAAGGATTGCAAAAATATCAAGATGGATGATGTAGTGGTTGACGGAAAAGAAATAAAAGAACTTGAATAACTATAAAACCCGAGAAAATGGTACCGGCATGTAGGTGAAATATTCCTTGTGCCGGTATTTTTTTTGTAACTAACTATGTTACGCGCCATAGCATAGTTAGTTATTTAAATAACATACTATGTTACGCAGCCTAACTAACTATGTTATCGTTGTGAGATGGAATTGGTATATAAAGCAAAACTATTTATTCTTCTGTACGTTTTATATATAAACACATTTAAATAAAATAAAGAGATGAATGCACTGTATCGTTTCCTTTTTCCGATGAAACCTGAAAACACCGCGTTTTCACTGTTTCTTTTGGCTTTACGCCTTTTGATAGGCTCGCTTTTCCTTATGCACGGTTTTCAGAAACTGATGAACTATGGAATGTTGTCCGGTACTTTTCCCGACCCGTTGGGTGTGGGAACGGAGTTGTCATTACTAATGGCTATCTTTGGAGAATTGGCCTGTTCTGTAGCTTTCATTTTTGGCTTTCTTTACCGTTTGTCCCTTCTCCCTATGATTTTTACTATGTGCATAGCTTGTTTTGTGATACATGGAAATGATCCCTTCGCGGCAAAGGAATTGGCATTCGTGTATCTATCCATCTTTGTACTGATGTATATAGCCGGCCCCGGAAAATACTCCTTGGACCAATGGATAGGCAAAAGAACGAAACACTAATTGCTTACATTGTTTTTTCGTTTAAGTAATTTTGTAATTCCTGTTTGTAGCTATCGGATACGGGGATGTATTCCTTCCCAAAGACAATACGTCCCCGGTCAATGATTTTAATTTTGTTTTTTTGTACAATGAAGGAACGGTGTACACGGATAAAATGAGAAGAAGGAAGGCGCTCTTCCATCGCTTTCATACTCATTAAAGATAAGATGGCTTTAGGCTCATTCTCTATGTAAATCTTCACATAGTCTTTTAATCCCTCTACATATAAAATGTCTTTCAGTTTAATCTGTACCAGTTTATAGTCGCTTTTTACATAAATGCAGTCGTCTTCTACCTTTACAACGTTGCCTCCGGCAGAGGCGTTTTCTTTCATCTCGAACCAACTCAGCGCTTTGTTGGCTGCCTCCAGAAAGTCTTTGTAACTGATAGGTTTCAGTAAATAGTCGAGTGCGTTCACCCTATACCCGTCTAATGCGTATTGGCCGAAAGCCGTGGTAAAAACGATACGTGTTTCCGGATTCACCATTTTAGAATATTCGAGTCCGCTCAGTTCGGGCATCTGGATATCCAGAAAGAGTAAATCCACCGTTTTTTCTTGTAGCTCTTTCATTGCGGCTACGGCACTGGAGCATTTACCTACTAAATTAAGAAAAGGTGTTTTACGCACGTATGTTTCCAATAAATCGAGCGCTAAAGGCTCGTCATCGACTAAGGCACAGTTTAAAATCATAATTCTCTATTTATTAAGTTCCGTAAGTTCTTTTCTCTTCACCTTTCCCTATGGCTATACTCTTTTTTGCCTTATACAATGTGTCCCTTTCTGTTGTAGGGCACAATCTATTTTTCTTAAACGAATACTTGTTTACACCCGTATCGTAAGAATAGAAGAATAGACCTCTCCGTTTTCGCTTACCTCTTTTTCCCATTCGTATCGTCCGGGATACAACAGTTCCAAGCGTTTCCGTACTTGTTCCAGTCCAATGCCGCTTCCGCTTTTATCCGAATTATTTTTCGGATGGTTGCTGTTCAATATCTCACAACGAACTTCTTTCTGTTCTATTTGTGCAATGGAAATGCTGATAAAACTGGGTTCGGTAGGACTGATTCCGTGTTTAAACGCATTTTCAATAAGTGAGATGAATATCAACGGAGCTATTTGTATCGTGCTGTTAGGCGGAACATTGATATGGATATATACTTTCACCTCTTTTGCCAGACGGATACGCATTAACTCAATGTAATTGTTGATAAAATCAACCTCTCGTGACAAAGGTACATAAGTTTGTTGATTTTCGTAAAGCACATGCCGCAAAAGTTTACTTAGGTCTTGTACGGCCTGTTGTGCTTTGTCCGCATCAAAAGCAATTAGCGCATAGATATTGTTTAGTGTATTGAGTAAGAAATGAGGATTAAGCTGATTTCTTAAATTATTCAATTCAGCCTCCGTGCGATTCCTTTCCGCTTCCTGTAAAGCCGTTTCGGCCTTGCTCCATTCTCCACTCATCCGAATGGCTGCACCTAACCCTACGGTACACAAAAGCAATATGGTATCGCGCATGATGAAGGTCCAGCGTGGAGGACGGTTAAAGCGCCTTCTACGAGGAGTCGTAGACTGCTGAATCTGGGTTTGGTTCTGATATTCATCGGTTTGTTCCGAATACTTTTCTTCTACGTCCTCTTTAAATATAGGAGGACGTTGTTTATTAAAAGGTGCTTCTCTCAAATGAATAACACAACTGATGGCAACGACTAATAAAAAATTATATAACATGTACTTCTTATTCCGCTTTTTGAGTAGAAAATGCGGCACTAAAAAACAGTAGTTCGCATAGAATACAATAAGAAACATGAGCGGCATTTTGATGTGCCTGATGTATTCCGGCCAGTTGATATCGCTGAGGCTTTTATCTCCCGACAAAAGAATAGGGAAGAAAAAAATCAGCATCCATACAATGATATGTATGAAAAGTCCGAGCGGACGTTGTTTGTTAGAGGTAAAGAACTTCATGTTATATAAATTTTTTTATTATTCATATCGAATTGCTTCAATCGGGTCGAGAGCAGCCGCTTTCTTTGCAGGATACCAACCGAAGAAGATTCCTGTAACCGTACACACTACAAAGCTAAGCATTACACTCCATCCTTGTATAAAAATGGGCCAATGAGCTATATATTTAACAGCGAAAGAAGCGCCCACACCTAAAATCACTCCTATAATACCGCCCGTAATACTAATCAATATCGCTTCTATCAGGAATTGGCTTAAAATATCTATGCCGCGTGCCCCCACAGACATACGTAAACCGATTTCCCGGGTGCGCTCTGTAACTGATACGTACATGATGTTCATTATACCTATACCACCCACCACTAAAGAGATGCCGGCAATACATGCCAATAAGATAGTCATCAGGTCGGTAGTGGAATTCATCATGCTGCTGAGTTCTTGTTGCGAACGGATAGTGAAATCATCGTTGGCGTCTTCCTTCAATTTATGATTGCGCCGTAGGATAGAGGTAATATCCTCTATAGCCTGGTCGGTCATATCTTCGGTGATGGCCGAGCAATTGATGCCTTGCAGATAAGTGACAGCCAGAATACGTTTCATAATAGTGGTATAGGGAGCCAGTATCACATCATCCTGGTCCATACCCATGCTGTTGTATCCTTTTGATTTCAAAACACCGATAATGCGGAAAGGGATGGAATTAAAACGGATAACCTTTCCTATCGGGTCTCCTCCGTTTGGAAACAAGTTGTCGACGACTGTTTTTCCAACAATGCAAACTTTAGCAGAGGTTTGTATATCCTGGTCGGTAAACATATCTCCGTCTTCTACAGACAGTTGGCGGATGGTCAGATAATCCTGACTTACTCCATAGATGGTAGAGGGGGCATTGTTGGCGCCGTAAATAAGCTGTCCGGAACTGTTGACGCTCGGACTGACAGCCGAAACGAATTTTCCTTCGTCGCGGATGTTGTAATAATCCTCCAGTTTAAGGGTTTGCATGGCACTCGGGTCTTGTCTCACTCCACCTCGCATGTCGGCTCCCGGATGAATCATTATCATATTAGAGCCCATTTCGGCAATCTGCGCCTGGATGCTCTTTTTAGAACCTTGGCCGATAGCCAGCATGGTGATGACCGAAGCTACGCCAATGATAATTCCGAGCATGGTAAGAAATGCGCGCATTTTGTTATTGCTTAATGCACGAAGGGCTATTTTGAATAAGTTTGTACCGTTCATATGATTCTTTTCTCTTAGGTTAATCTTCTGCCGGAGCCGGTAAAGCGGCAAGCGCTTCGGCGGCGGAGAGAATCTGATTATTTACCTTGTCTTCTTTTACCTGTCCGTCCCTCAAGACAATATTCCGGCTGCTATACTGGGCTATTTCAGGGTTGTGTGTAACGAAGATAATCGTTCTTCCTTCTGCATGCAGCTTTTGAAACAACACCAATATATCGAACGAAGTACGCGTATCCAAATTACCGGTTGCTTCGTCGGCTAAGATAACAGCCGGGTCGTTTACTAAGGCTCTGGCTATGGCAACACGTTGCATCTGTCCGCCGGACATCTGGTTTGACTTATGCATAAGTCTGTCGCCTAATCCTACATCGGTTAACGCTTTGATAGCTCGTTCTTTTCGCTCTGCTGCCGACACTTTGGAATTGTACATCAGAGGTAATTCCACATTTTCCACAGCCGTTGTTTTGGCAAGCAGATTATAACTTTGGAACACGAAACCGATTTTATGATTACGAAGCCGGGCCCGTTCATTTTTTCCCATTGTCCTGACAGATACTCCATCAAGGAAATATTCGCCGGAAGTAGGTGTGTCGAGGCAACCCAATATGTTGAGGAGGGTAGACTTTCCCGAACCGGATGTTCCCATGATGGTAACAAACTCTCCTTCGTGAATGGTGAATGAGACGCCACGCAATGCGTGGACAATCTCATCACCTACCTTGAAGTTTCGTTTGATATCTTTTAATTCTATAATAACTTTACTCATAGTTGTTTCTTTCTTTATTTTTTCTTTTTTCCCGGAGGGCCTGGTGCAAAGGGGCTTCTTTCCTGACTTTCGCTGCTTGTTTCCGAACTCATGCTGGAGCTTCCCGGCATTTTTCCAATCGAAAGGTCGGTAATGATTTGTGTTCCTTCTGTGATACCATTCAGAATTTCGGTTAGTGAACCGTTACTGATACCCAATTCTACCGCATGCGCTTTGAATGTTTTTCCTTCCCGGGTCCAAACTTTATGCGTTCCTTCACAATCGATAATTTCATCTTCCGGTCCTACAAGCGATTCACTTGGAGTAAAACGTAAAGCTTTGGCCGAAACAGACAGGACATTGTCTCTTTCCAGAATGAAAATCGTTACGTTGGCAGTCAATCCCGGTTTTAATTTTAAGTCGGGGTTAGGAGCTGATATCACCACTTCGTATGTAACCACATTGCTCTCTTCGGTTGCTTCCTGGCGCACTTGTGTTACTTTTCCCTCAAACGTATCATTGGGGTAAGCATCCACTGTAAAGCTGACCCGTTGTCCTTCTTTCACTCCGCCTATGTCCGCCTCATCTACATTGGCAATCACACGCATATCGGTTAAGTCGCGTGCTATAATATAAAGAGTCGGGGTTTCCATTCCGGCATTAACAGTCTGTCCTTCTTCCACCTCGCGGCTCAATACGATACCGTCGATAGGAGAGGTAATGGTGGCATATCCTAAGTTGGTTTGAGCTTTGCTTACCTCGTTTTTATTGGTTTCGTAGGTATTCTTTGCTTTTTCATACGAAAGCAATGCGGATTCATAATCATTGTCGCTGATAAGTTGCTTTTCGTGCAACGTTTTCATTCGCGTGTAGTTTTTCAACTGATACTCGTATTCACTTTTCGAACTGGCTAAGTTACTTTTTGCTGAGGCCAGTTCGTTCAGTAGATTCGTTTTATCGAGTTCGGCAACAATCTCTCCCTTTTTCACATTACTGTTGTAATCTGCATAAAGCTTGCTTACAATACCCGAAACTTGTGTACCCACCTCCACTTTAGTAACCGGCTCTACCGTACCGGTTGCGGTAACACTGCTGCTGATATTTCTTTTCTGTACGGTTTCCGATTCGTAAGTTACTTTATATTTACTTCCCGAACCACTGCATGTCCAAATCACTCCAATCACTATACATACAATGAGGATTGTGAGGATGATTTTTGTTTTTTTACTCATATGGCTTATTTATTTTTAGTTATCTGTTGATTATAAATGAATGTCTCCACCTTGGTAGAAATTCAATAATTGTGCGTTGAGGATAGCCGTATATTTAGACTGTAGTTTATCCTGTTCCGCACTGAGCAAGTTGTTCTTTTCAGTCAATAACTCTACGGTGTTTTTCAATCCCAGGCGGAACTGTTCGCTCACTAAATCGTAACTGATTTGCGAACTTTCCACTTTACTCTGGGCGGCAGAGAATTTCTCTTGGGCACTTCGGGCATCCAACCATAACTTTTCAATGGTACTGAATAAAGTCTTTTGCTCATCCAGTAAGTCCAGTGATACGCTTTCACGTTGTAATTTAGCTTTTTCTACAGAACTTTTAGCTTGGCGGTTATCAAATATAGGCACCGATACAGTGAGTCCTATTGAATTATTCCAGTTGTTCTTTATTTGTTGTCCAAATCCCAGGCCTCTTCCGCTACCATTGCTGCTACCGGTTCCCGCACTGAGGCTTAAAGAAGGCATATAGCCTGCTTGGGCAATACGTATATCTAGGTTTGCCGATTCTATGTTCAACTTACCTGTTTGTATTTCAGGCCGTTGCGCTAAGGCTGCTTCGTACACGCTTATTTGTGAGGGGAGTGGGAGCAAAGCCAGTTCGTCACCTATTGTTGGGGTAGCCAGGTTCATTTCATTTGTCCCGTCAATTTCCAATAACTGTTTCAGCTGCAGTTTGTAATCCTGTAAAGTGGTTTGTGCGTTCACCACTTGATACTTGTCATTGGCAACCTGTGCTTCCAGCTGAGCCAAATCACTTTTGGCAATGCTTCCTACAGCCAGCATTTCTTTCGCTCTGTCGCGTTGCATTTCCGAGAGGCTTAATGCTTTTTTATTTACCTCTATGGACTCTATCGTATATAAAATCTGTACATACAATTGGGTAATGGACTCTTGTAAGCTGTTTTCCGATTCGGTAATGTTCAGGCCGGCTATCTGATTATTCAGTTTTTGGCGTTTGATGTTTTTTAAACGTTGTCCTCCATTCCATACGGTCCACGATGCGTTTAAACCGTAGCTTCCGTTATACGTCGTCTCACTGCTGCTGGAGGTCGCCGTCAGGTTACCGCTTCCGTCATTCACGATGTTTGTCTGTGATTCACTGTAAGGACGGTTCGTCACATTCTGGTTACTGCTGAAGGATAAACTTGGAAATAGCGCGGCTTTGGCAGACTTTAAATCCACTTCGCTTTCTTTCTGGTTTATTCTGCTTTTTTGTAACTGGATGTTGTTTTTGATTGCATAATCAATGCAGTCTTTCAAGCTCCATGTACCTTCGTTTTGGGCTTGTATCCCGCTTCCTGTTAAAAGTGCGAGACTTATAAGTATGAGCTTTCTACGTTTCATATTTTTCTTAATTTAATAAAACAAAGATAGGGTTCATTCAAAAACGAAACAAAAAGAATAGATACCCTTATTGTTTATGCCGATAAAATGTTTGTTTTTATCTATAAATAAGAAACATTGTAAATAGCATCCGGGTTTTCGTATTTTCTTTGTATTTTTACACCGTAAATAACCAAAAATAGTAAAATAGTATGTTTTCCGGAATCATTGAAGAGTATGCCGAAGTTGTTTCGGTTATAAAAGAACAGGAGAATCTCCATCTGACATTAAGATGTTCGTTTGTAGACGAATTGAAGATAGACCAGAGTGTATCACATAATGGGGTGTGCCTTACTGTGGTGAAAATAGAGAACGGTACCTATACGGTGACGGCAATGAAAGAAACCATAGAGCGTTCTAATATTGGAATCTTAAAACCGGGTGATAAGGTGAATGTGGAACGGAGCATGATGATGAACGGCCGTTTGGACGGGCATATCGTACAGGGTCATGTGGACCAGACCGCTAAATGTATAAAAATAGAGGATGCGGATGGTAGCTGGTACTATACCTTTGAATATGCTTTCGACAAAGAGATGGCACGACGTGGCTATGTAACGGTTGATAAAGGGTCGGTTACGGTGAATGGAGTGAGTCTGACCGTATGTAATCCTACGGACGGTACATTCCAGGTAGCCATTATACCCTATACATACGAGCATACCAATTTTCATACATTCCAGGTAGGAAGCATCGTAAACATAGAGTTCGATATTATTGGTAAGTATATCAGTAAAATGATTCAGTATAAATAGATGAAAGATTTTTTAGAGTTGGCGAGTTCTCGCCAGAGTGACCGTGCTTACGATAAAACTCGTGTTGTAGAACGGGAAAAGCTGGAACGCATTTTAGAGGCGGCCCGTTTGTCACCTTCCGCATGTAATGCACAGCCATGGAGGTTTGTAGTCGTTACGGACCCTGAATTGTCCGTGAAGGTGGGAAAGGCCACGGCCGGATTGGGCATGAACAAGTTTGCAAAAGATGCTCCGGTACATATTCTCATTGTGGAAGACTCGGCGAATATCTCTTCGCTATTGGGGTCGAAAATAAAGGATAAGCATTTTCCATTGATTGATATCGGTATTGCGGCGGCTCATATCACATTGGCTGCCGAAGCTGAGGGACTGGGCTCTTGTATTTTAGGCTGGTTCGATGAAAAAGAACTGAAAAAGTTGTTGGGGATTCCTTTTTCAAAGCGGCTGTTACTGGATATAACGATTGGATACCCGGTAAAGGAGAAACGTCCTAAATCCCGTAAGGCCAAGGATAAAGTGATTTCTTATAATAAGTATTGATTAGGCTGAACGCTTTGGGTGGCAACAGGTGGGAAACCATAAAAAGACTGTCTCAAAATGAAAGGAGACAGTCTTACAAGTCTTTTAACAAGACCGAACCTGTACATTGGTAATATTCTTCTCTTGCTTTTTCCAATGTTTCCCATTGTTTACTATAAAGATTTTCCCTATCTATTTTAAAATCTTCAGTTCCCGATGTATCTAATTTAATCAGCAGCGTGGCTACATTCAGTTTGTTGATGTCCTCGGCGGGTAGATAGATGGCATGGTCGCTCTTTTCATCGGTAGAACTTTCATAGATAAGATGCAAATCCAGCAATTCATATAAAATCTTATTCGTCATACGAATAGGAATTTTATGCTCTTGCGACAACTCTTCAGCACTATAAGGCATTTCTCCTTTTGCAAAACGCTTACAAATAAACGACATGACAAGAATGCATAAGAAATCATGATAGCGCCGGCTGATGTTTTTTGTCTCGTTTGCAAAGTTATAGTTCTGTATGTTTTGACTGGAATAACTTATCTCTGCCCCGAATAAGCAGATACTCCATGAAATTTGTGTCCATAAAAGAAACATCGGAATCGCTGCGAAACTACCATATATCGCATTGTAATTGGAGACCCATATCTGACTGTTTATATAAAAGTATTGGAGAAGTTGGAAAGCTGCGCCTGCAATGAAACCCGGTAAAATAGCGTGCCGGAAACGAACTTTTGTATTAGGCATAAAAATGTAGAGCCCGGTAAACATCAGTCCGGTAAACATAAAGGGAATGGAGCGTACCATTGCTTTTGCAAAAGGAGCCAGCACCACAAACCCTTCCAAGTTTTTCACAAAGGAAGTCATGAATATGGATAAACCTCCTGAGATGACAATTACAATGGGAAGCAACAGGAAGATAGAAAAGTAATCTGTAATTTTACGGAAAATGCTTCGGGGCTTTTTTACTTGCCATATCATATTGAATACTCTTTCAATATTTCCGGTCAGTGTGATAACAGCCCAAAGTAATACAATCAATCCGACACCTATAAATATGCCGCTCTTGGCATGCGTCAGATAAGAGTTTATAAGTTCAAGAATGGTTTCTACGGCTACCGATTGTCCCTCTAACCCTTGCCGGAATTGTTGTTCCATGATATTAGAAAAACCTAATCCTCTTGCGATGGCAAACAATATAGCAAGAATGGGCACAATGGAAAGTAACGTGTTATAAGTTAAGGCAGCGGCCCGGTTTACTATCCTGTCTTCACTAAAACGTCTGATAGAAAGTAAGCTTACCTTGATTACATTATATATAGTGTAACGAACCTTGCTGACTTCATCTTCAGTAATGCGCCAAATACCTTCTTTTAAAAAATGCTGTAATTCTTTTATATCGACATTCTTAATCATCATAAGGGCATATATTAAGGTATAAAAAGAAAAAAGCAGATAACCTATAAGCCGGGTTCTGTACTTTTTGCAAAGTGCCTGTCATTTATCTACGCCTGTTGTCACCAAAAGGCTCTAGCAATCTACCCTCCGACGAATTGGGGCGAGCAACCCTCATGACGCCGGTTTACATGATCTTACAGCTCCTAAGACACACGGCTCGATATGTCACCATACGACCGGTAAGCTCTTACCTCACCTTCTCACCCTTACCAGCCTGACGGCTGGCGGTTATTTTCTTCTGCGTTACTCCACCCTCACGGATAGCTTCTCGTTAAGAAGTAGGATGCTCTATGCTGCCCGGACTTTCCTCCTCCGTAAAAAATACGTCGGCGACAGACCGGTTATCTGCTTTCTTCTGCAAAAGTAGAAAAAATAACTTATTAAACGGAAATTTGTTTGAAAAATAGTCGTTTTGTACAGATTGTCAGTTATGTATAATGAATGTAAATTTGGCAGATTTTCAACTTAACTGCTGTTAAGTGCGTGACAGGCTCTGTTAAAAGATAGCAAAAAACAGTGACAAAGAGACTAAGAGAATATTTTTTGTTTTTACTTTAACATCGTGAATGTTAAAACAGTCTTGTAAATTAACAATTAAAAGGATATTAATTATGAAACAGACAACTAAAAAGCTCTTTGGAGTAATGGCTATCGTTCTCTTGAGTTCTGGTGTGGCAGGTTTTACTACCTATACGTTGATGAAATCGGATGGAGGAGATAATAGTTTAGTTTTTGAGGAAGCATTCCAGACAAATAAGAATACAAAGATGGCTTCTTATAATGGGATGAATGCGCAACCGGTAGATTTGACACAGGCTGCGGAAAGTTCATTGCACGCAGTGGTGCACATTAAATCTACTCAAAACGGTAAGGTACAAACCGTACAGGCTCCTACGGATATCTTTGACTTCTTTTTCGGAGATGGTCGTGGACAGCGTCGTCAGATACAGACACAACCCCGCGTTGGTATCGGGTCGGGAGTCATTATTTCTAAAGATGGTTACATTGTGACGAATAATCACGTGATAGATGGAGCCGATGAAATTAGCGTTACCCTCAATGACAACCGTGAATTTAAAGGCCGGTTGATAGGTACGGACCCGAGTACGGACTTGGCGCTTTTGAAGATTGAAGGGGATAATTTTCCTACATTGCCGGTAGGTGACTCCGATGCTTTGAAAGTAGGAGAGTGGGTATTGGCGGTAGGAAACCCATTTAACCTTACTTCTACGGTAACAGCCGGAATTGTAAGTGCTAAGGCTCGTTCGTTGGGTGTTTATAATGGGGGTATTGAGTCTTTTATCCAGACAGATGCGGCTATTAACGAAGGAAACAGCGGTGGCGCTTTGGTGAATGCGAAAGGAGAATTAATTGGAATTAATGCAGTTTTAACTTCTCCTACGGGAACCTATACAGGTTATGGATTTGCTATTCCTACCAGTATCATGACTAAAGTTATAACCGATTTGAAGCAGTATGGAACAGTGCAGCGTGCGTTGCTGGGAATTAGTGGAAGAGATTTGCAGGTGGAAAAGGGACTTGAAGAAGAGTCCAGAAACAAAGATTTTGGTACGGTAGACGGCGTTTATGTGTCTGAGATTGTAGAAGGAGGTGCCGCTTCGGGTGCTGATATAAAAAAGGGTGATGTCATTACGGCAATCGATGGAAAGAAAGTAAAGAATATGGCTGAGTTGCAGGAAAATATGGCAAAACATCGTCCGGGTGACAAGGTAAGTGTAACATTGTTGCGCGATAAGAAAGAGAAGACAGTCAATGTAACTTTAAAGAATGCACAGGGTAATACGAAAGTGGTGAAAAATGCCGGTATGGAAATATTAGGCGCTGCCTTTAAAGAATTGCCTGCAGACTTAAAGAAACAGTTGAACTTAGGCTATGGTCTTCAGGTAACCGGGGTGACAGGCGGTAAGATGCAAGAAGCCGGCATACGCAAAGGATTTATCATCCTGAAAGCGAATGGTGAACCCATGCGTAGTGTAGCCGATTTGGAAAATGTATTGAAATCTGCAGCCCAATCTCCTGACCAGGTATTGTTTATTACAGGTGTCTTCCCTTCGGGAAAACGTGCTAATTATGCTGTAGATTTAGCACAGGAATAGTTTCAATAGGTAACCAATATTACATAGGTATTAGTTTTTATGATTAGGGAAAGCCAATCTGTCTTAGCAGGTTGGCTTTCTTATTGATTGTTAATTTAATGGGAAAGTTTGCTTTCCTGTGTGGAGATTTGTTACATTTGCACGATAAAATAAAGAAAATAGTTATGAGAATGTTTAAATGTTTAGCGGCTCTTCTTTTAGTATTTACACTTTGTTCCGCATTTTCATTAAAAAAGAAAGCTCCCAAACAAGTCTATCTAATGGGAGTCTCTATATCTTTTGCCGATTCACTTGTTTACCTTACAGATGTACAGTTAATGCCTGATGTGAAGTTGACAAAAGAAGGATTCTTACCTCAAAGGGATGATTACAGTTATCAGTTACGTAATTATTTGGAATCAAAAGATGGCAACCGTAATCATACTTGCATTACTTACTTCTCTGTAGATAAAGCTAAATTGCAAAAGAAAGCCTCTCAGATGACTAAAAGATATATGAGCGACCATTCTGTAGTGATTCAAAACCTGAGCAAAGATGATTTCCAATATGTAAAGCCTGAAGAACCTACTTCCGAATAATATAATAACTCCATGAACACACCTCTTAAATATAGCCGGTTAATCGTACTCTTTTTTTTAGCACTTATCGTTTCGGCGTGTCACGACGATGATGAAACACCGAAAACCGGACCTGCTAACCGTACGGTATTGGTCTATATGATGGCGGAGAATTCTTTATCGAAGTATGCAGAAGAGGGAGGAAGTCTGGATAGCGATATTCAGGAAATGATTCAAGGGGCTTCTTCCATCCCCGACAATGACCATTTGATTGTGTTTTTGGACGATGCAGACGCTTCACAAAAGCCTCGTATTTATGAAATAAAGAAAGCGACTAAGAAAAAAGAGGCGCAAGCCGAATTGGTGAGAGAATACACTGAAGAGGTCTGTTCCACCGACCCCGCTGTATTGGAGGAGGTTTTAAACTATGTAAAGAGGAACTATCCGGCAAAAGGATATGGTTTGGTGATGTGGTCGCATGGAAGCGGATGGCTTCCGGCAGGACAAAAAAAAGACTCCCGTTCCATTGGGGTGGATAATGAAAACAATACCAGTTCAAATACAGGTATAGAAATGGAAATCTCGGATTTGGCAGAAGTGATTGCCGGTTTCGGTAAATTGGATTTTCTCTATTTTGATGCCTGTTATATGCAAGGAATAGAAGTAGCATACGAGTTGAGAGGGGTAACCGATTATGTTATCGGTTGTCCGGCAGAGACTCCGGCTTTGGGGGCAAGATACGATAAAATTATTCCGCCGATGTTTGCTCCGGTGGCAGACATAAAAGGTATTGTAAACAATAACTTCAACTATTACTTATCTATTTATAATACGAATACTAAAAACGATGCCGAGAATTACGGATGTCTGATGTCTGCCATAAAATGTAGTGAATTAGATGCTCTGGCAGAGATGACGGCTCCTATCATTTCAAACTATGCGTCCAATCAGCATCTGTTAACTATCAATAGTAACGTACAAACCTATCGTGGTACGACTGCTTGGCCTGACTTTTATGATTTTCAAGGAGTGATACAAGATATTTCTACGGAAAGTGAATATACCCAATGGCTATCCCAATTTGATAAAGCGGTTGTTTGTCGCGTACATACAAACGAATGGTTCAGTGGCAGAAATAGCTGGATTGAATTCTTTGTAGATGATTCCGTTTCGCCTCATGGGATAGTTTCTATGTATGTACCCAAAAACAGTTCTTCTTATATTACCTGGAATAACGATTTCAAAAAGACTCGTTGGTATGCCGCCGTTTGGGGTAACACGGGTTGGTAATTTCTCTTGCTATTTCTTGAAAAGGTGTATATTTGCATCTGTATAATCCTTGAAAAGGTGTATTTTATTGGGTTTAATATCCTTGAAAAGGTGTAATCGGATTGTGTATTTGCCGCTGTATATGGCTCCCTTGTTATGAAGCTAACTGGAGAAAAAAAGATAGAAATGTCTTGTATATAAGACAAAAATAAGCTATCTTTGTCTTATATACAAGACAAAAAGAGTTATGATAAATTTGGCGACCCTGAAGGAAGTAATGTTGGAGAACCGAAAAGAGGTTGAACTCCATGATGTGGTGAGTCGGGATGTAAACATTTCAGACTTTGGTGATTATGTATTGGTTGGTGTCCGCCGGTCAGGTAAATCATATATTCTTTATGGGCGTATGCAACAACTTCTTCGTGAAGGTTATACTTGGGACGATATGCTTTATCTTAATTTTGAGGACGAACGGTTAGCTGGAATGGAGCTGTCTGATTTGAGTGCAATTTTAGAGGTACATGGTCAACTGTCTTCACATCGTCCCATGCTTTTCCTTGATGAAATTCAGAATATTGACGGATGGGAACAGTTTATCAGGCGATTGTCAGACAATAAGTATAGAATAGTGGTTACGGGAAGCAATGCCAAAATGCTATCTCGTGATGTGGCGGCCAAACTGGGTGGACGTTTTATTATAAAGGAAGTGTATCCGTATAGTTTCAAGGAGTTCCTGTTTGCGAAAGGTTTGAACGTGGGTGATGATAATCTCTTGGACACTACTACGGGACGTTCGGAGGTAATGCGTTTTTTTGATGAATATTTCTCGTTTGGCGGCTTTCCTGAATGTTTGTCGTTGGAAAGTAAACGTGATTATCTGACTAGTCTTTATCAGAAAGTGTATCTGAGTGATATTGCAGTCCGTAATGGCATTACGAATGTCTTTGGGCTCCGAATCATGTTCCGTAAATTAGCGGAGAGTGTAAAGCAACCTACTTCCATAACCCGCATAGCCAATATTGTATCTTCTACAGGAGCAAAGGTAGGTAAAACTACTATGGCCAATTATATAGAGTATTCCAAAGAAGCTTATCTATTACTGAATATCAGTAATATGGCAGATAATCTGGCTGACAAAGTGACGAATCCGAAGTACTATTTTGTAGATAATGGCATTATATCGATATTGGCTATGGATGTTCGTACTTCGCTTTTGGAAAACCTGATTGCGGTATCCCTCATACGGCGCTATGGCACCGAGGAGGCTGTATTTTTTTATAACCGTAATGTGGAGGTTGATTTCTATGTGCCAGAGGCTGGGTTGGCTATTCAGGTATCCTACTCCATATATAAAGATGATGACACGTTTAAACGTGAAACCCTTGCTTTAGCGAAGCTGCAAAAACAGTTTTCTGTAGAACAGGCTTTGATTATCACTTATAATGAGTCTGATTCGATAGAAGTAGATGGTTGTCATATTGAGGTTGTTCCTGCTTGGAAATGGTTATTGCGGTAAGTAGCTTTTATAAGGGAATGTCTGATTTTCCGGCTGTCATCACTCTCTTCATATTTGTTTTTTATTCAGCCTGTTGAAAAGCGATTCAGTGCACCGTGAATATTGTAGTATTCCTGATTGATGGCTTCGACCAGAAAATTACGTCCCCAACCGTTTTTAAGGCACTGTATCATATACCAATACCGAGCTTTGAGGTCTTTTACCTTTTGCATCAGAATAACATTGTGTGACCAACTTAATTGTTTAACAGGTAACATGATTTTTACGTCGGTCAAATACGAAACAGGCTGTTTCGTATTTGTAAGTTCTTGATTATATTCGTTATAGAACTGAATCATAAACTGGCAGTTTCTTACAGAGAAGCCTTTTACCTTCGGATAATCATTCTTCAAGTCTTTGGATAACTGTTCAAGGGCATTGTTGCCCCAACCTTCATATAGTCGTTTGCCAATATCCCAATATATAATACCTTGAAATCCTGTGAGCCGCCGTCGTATATGAGTTTGTTGTGGTGCAGCCACCGGAGAATTTCAAAACCGGACTGACTGCTGAAGTTGCGGACACAGTATAGCCGGGAAAGGCGATACCTTTTCAGGTGGATTAGTAGATGTTCGGTGGTGAATATGCTAAGTTTCCGGCACATCATCCGGCAGATTTGACAACCGTTCCTTTGTCGATGAAATCGCTGTTATCCGTCGTAAAACGGACGATGGTAACGTCTTTCACGCACCGGGCGGAGACAGATTTTAACAGACGGGCGGCTCCTTTTTTCTTCCACCTCTTATATAGAGGCGGAAAGATTCTGTTGCAAAGATAGCAAATATTGCTGTGGTACAAAAAATTGTCAATGGAAAAAAGATGGAAAAGTGTACTTAAAACGAATGATAAAAAATTAATTCCTAACTTTTATCTATTATATCTTATTGGTTGTTAGTGTGTTTTGAAAAGTTTCCGCCTCTATATAAGAGGTGGAAACTTTTCTTCTTTTTGAATGAATTTAAAATGAGGGAAAGCTGAATTCTATTTACAAATAAAGGGAAACTGAAAATGCGAATTTTGGAAATAATTCCAAATAACATGAATGTTTCTAAATGGATAATTAATTGAAAATAAGTAAAATACCTCAGGCAATCTTATGCTTTGGGGGAGTATGAAGAATATCCGAATGCAAGATAAGTCGATAGTTGAAAATGGAGAGAAAGATAGTTCTGTATGGTATATTATGACCTCTCCAAACCCGAAAGCGATTGAGGAATATTTGCTGGAGGAAAACATTCGGCGTCAGGAACGAGGTGAGTATCCTTTTCAGTATTTTGTTCCGTATCGTTTCTTAAAACGCAGGATTGCAGGAGCCGGTCCGGATGAGGAACCGGAAGATATTCCCTATTTCAATCCAAAGAATCGTGAGGACGTAGCTTCTAATAATGCACTTCGTGCAGCGTTAAAACGATATATCTTTATAAAAGCTGGTGGCAGAGAATTGGAGAATCTCTTATTAGATAAAACGCATCAAGATTTTTGTAAATCCCTCTGGTATTACCGTGATAAGAGCAGAAATAAAGTAACTGTTCGGCATAGTGTAATGGAGCAGTTTATCAATGCCTGTTGTGATAAGCGTCTTCAATTTGAAGTCTGGCCAGCCCTCGACTCCATAGAACAGAATGATGAGGTAGTGCTCAATACTACACAATTTAAAGGATATAAAGCAAAAGTCCTTGAAATCCGCCATGATAGTAGAAACGGTTATCAGCTTACTGTCGGATTTCATCTTTTTCATGGGGCGATGCTTTTGAAATTGCCAAACCTCCGTCCTCAGGATGTTCTTTACGAACGGAAGGATACCGAAAGAGCTGTTCGCGAAACCAATCGCTATAAATTTATAGAAGATATACAGCGCAAATTGTTTGCAATAATGAGTCGCCGGTTGAAAAATAGCCCGTCAGAGAAAAGCAAAAAGAAGGATGCTGCTACGTTAGAGTTACTTTATACCTATCGTTACCGTCTGTTTGAAAGCGATGCCATGCGTCGTAAATTTTGTGCGCTAATGTTGCTTTGTGCCACGTTGCGCGGCGATATTTTTGGTAAGTCCGAACTGACGGAAAAGGTGAAGAGAGAATTAAGTGCAATCAACTTTCAGCCGGAAGGAAAAATGTCTACTGATGTTCGTGCCTTTCTTCAATCAGTCCTTTATATAGCTACGCACGAACCGATGTATAAGGAGGAAGCCTTGGTTTATTTCCGTTCCCATGCCAAACCTTCGGCTACGCACAAACAATGGATGAAATTTTTAATAGCGACTGATTTTCCATGTCCTCACAAACACTAAAAGACAAAACAATAAAAGGGGTAGGTTGGAGTGCTGTAGACCAGGTATCCAACCAAGGCATTACTTTTCTTGTCAGCTTAGTACTGGCGCGTCTGCTGTCTCCCGATGAATACGGATTGATAGGGATTATTACTATTTTTATTTCTGTATTTAACATTTTTATTATCAGTGGCTTTAATGCAGCGTTGATACGAAAGAAAAATGCAAATGACAGGGATTTCAATACTGTCTTTTGGTTCAATATGGCGGTCAGTGTCGTTTTGTTTGGAGTGTTGTGGCTGATAGCTCCGAGTATAGCCGATTTTTTTGAACGAGTCGAATTAACCGCCTTAATAAGGACTATGGGAGTGTTGCTGCTTATCAATGCTTTCGCGCTTATTCAGACTACCATACTAACGAAACAGATAGACTTTAAAAAACAAACCAAGGTTTCATTGATAGCTTCCATCTCCAGCGGAACAATCGGCATTGGGATGGCTCTGTGTGGATTAGGAGTATGGAGTCTTGTAGGGCAACAGATATCGCGTCAGGGATTTAATTCTTTATTCTTATGGATATGGAGTAAGTGGCGGCCACGTTTGGAATTTTCGGCAACCAGTTTTAAGGAGCTTTGGGGGTTTGGATGGAAGTTGCTTGTTTCCGGCTTGTTAAATACGATATGGGGCGAAATGTATCAGGTAATCGTAGGAAAGTTTTATGCACCGGCTACATTGGGACAGTACGCCCGGGCACAGCAGTTTGCAGGTATATTTTCCAGTAATCTGACCACCATTGTCCAGCGTGTCAGCTATCCGGTGCTTAGCAGTATTCAGGATGATAGGGAACGCCTGAAAGAAGCGTATCGCAAAGTGATAAAATCAACTATGTTGGTTACTTTCATCTGTATGCTGATGCTTGCTGCCATTGCCAAACCAATGGTTCTGGTGTTGATAGGTGAAAAATGGTTGCCTTGTGTCGTTTTCCTTCAGCTCATCTGCTTCAGCATGATGCTTTATCCCCTTCATGCTCTTAATCTTAATATGCTTGAGGTTCAGGGACGAAGCGATTTGTTTCTGAAGCTGGAAATCATCAAGAAGGTGATAGCCGTAGGTCCTATAAGCCTTGGCATCTTTTACAGTATTTATGCAATGGTTATTGCTTCGGTGTTCGTCGGTTTTATTTCCTATTATCTGAATGCCTATTACAGTGGTCCTTTCCTTCACTATGGCATTCGTCATCAAATCCGGGATATACAGCCTTCGTTCTTCGTGGCGGCAGGAATTGCCTTACCCGTATATCTCCTTTCATTCCTTCCGTTTTCTCCGTTCTTGCTGTTGCCTTTGCAGCTTTTTGTCGGAGCGGTTCTGGCGGTGGTTTTTTGTGAGACTACTAAGTTGCCGGAGTATCTGGAGATAAGGGAAATTATCCTGAAAGTGATAAGAAAATTCAGAAAAGAATAAAATATATTTGTCATGCAACAACAACCAGTCATTACGGTGACCTCTCCGCTACTCCCTCCCTTGGAAGAATTTCAGCAGATGATAGCCGACATTTACAAAAGCAAGTGGATAACCAACTGCGGCACCTATCATCAACAGCTTGAACGGGCTTTGGCCGAATATCTGAAGGTGCCTTGTATCAGCCTGTTTACCAACGGTACCCTGCCGCTGGTCACCGCCTTACAGGCATTACGGATTACGGGTGAGGTCATTACTACACCTTATTCATTTGTAGCCACTACCCATGCCTTGTGGTGGAACGGTATCAAACCTGTGTTCGTGGATATAGACCCCCGTACAGGAAATCTCGACCCCGACAGGATAGAGGCGGCCATCACCCCGAAAACCACAGCTATCCTGCCCGTGCATGTGTATGGAAAGCCTTGTAATACGACGTGTATCCGGAAGATAGCGGAGAACTATGGATTGAAAGTGATTTATGACGCCGCACATGCTTTCGGGGTGGAAGTAGACGGAGAAAGCATTCTGAATGCCGGAGATTTATCTACGCTCAGTTTCCATGCGACCAAAGTGTATAACACGATAGAAGGAGGTGCAATGGTGATGCGCGATGAGGCCACTAAGAAACGAATCGATTATTTGAAGAATTTCGGTTTTGCCAATGAAGTAACAGTTATTGGACCCGGTATCAACAGCAAAATGGATGAGATGCGTTCTGCCTACGGGCTGCTCAACTTGAAACAAGTGGATGCTGCTGTGGAAGCCCGTCGTCAAGTAGCTTTCAAATATCGTGAGGCATTGCGGAATGTAGAAGGCATCACCTTTTTTGATGATATGCCGGGCGTGAAGCACAATTATAGTTATTTCCCGATATTCGTTAATGCCGGGAAATATGGCATGACACGCGACGCGCTTTACGAGAAGATGAAATCACGGGGAGTGTTGGGCAGGCGGTATTTCTATCCTCTTATCAGTGAGTTTACCACTTATCGCGGATTATCCAGTTCCAATCCGGAGAATTTGCCAAATGCACATAAAATGGCTGATTCCGTCATTTGTCTTCCGATGCATCATGCGTTGACGGAGGAAGACATTCAGAGAGTTTTAGATTGTATAGTAAGTTAATAAATTAGCAATAGAATGATACACGTATCAAAAGTGTCGGAGGCAGTTCAACCATCCTTGACACGTAAATTGTTCAATATGGCAAAGGAGTATGCCGATGTTATTGATTTTACACTTGGCGACCCTGATATACAACCTCATCAGGCCATAAAGGATGCCGCCTGTGCCGCTATACAACAAGGTAAAACCCGCTATTCGCAGAATGCCGGATTAGTTGAATTGCGCCGTACCATAACAGATTATTATTATCGTACGGAGGGTCTTACCTATAATCCCCAAACAGAAGCTATCGTAACGGTAGGAGCCATGGAGGGACTTTATCTCGCCTTATTGTCTTTGCTCAATCCCGATGATGAGGTTCTTATTCCGGCTCCCTATTATGTCAACTATGTACAAATGGTGCATCTTTGTCATGCCCGGCCTGTTATTGTAGACAATCCGGAAGTGAGCGATTTGTCTTTTCGTGTTGAAGATATCGAAGCGGCTGTAACTTCCCGTACACGTGCTATCATTATCAATACTCCGTCTAATCCTTCCGGTCGTATGATTCCGCAGGATAAGATAACGGCACTTGCCGAAATAGCGAAAAAATATGATTTGATAGTCATCTCCGATGAGGTTTACAAATGTCTTATCTATGATGTTCGGTCCTTCCGTAGTATCGTGAATATAGAAGGCATGCGCGAACGTACCATACTTGTAAACAGCCTTTCAAAGGAATTTTGCATGACGGGTTACCGTGTGGGTTATGTACTGGCTCCATCGGAAGTCGTATCTGTTATGACCAAACTCCAGGAGAATGTTTGCGCTTGTGCTCCGTTACCTTCCCAGTATGCGGCCATAGAAGCTTTGAGTGGTAAAGGCAGGTATTCGGAAAACATGGTGGCAATCTTTACGAAACGTCGTAATGTTTTGGTGGAAGGAATCAATAGTATACCGATGCTTTCGTGCAAGGCTCCGGAAGCAACCTTCTATTTGATGGTAGACATTTCCCGGACGGGAATGAAGTCGGAGGATTTTTGTATAGCTCTGCTCAAATCAGTTCAGGTAGCTTGTGTTCCGGGCATTGCTTATGGATTAAGCTGTGACAATTATGTTCGTATTGCTTTTACGCTTGATGAGGAAAAGATTTGTGAAGGAGTATGTAGAATAAGAAGATTTATAGAAACTCTGAAAAAATGAAAAAGAAAATATTGATGCTGGGGGGCTCTCTTTATCAGACGTATGCCATTAAAGAGGCTGTCCGTTTAGGATATGAGGTGATAACCTGCGATTACTTGCCGGATAATCCGGGACATCAGTTTGCACATGAGTATCACAACGTGAGCACCACCGATAAGGAGGCTGTTTTAAAGCTGGCTAAGGAATTGCATGTGGATGGTGTTGTAGCTTATGCGTCCGACCCTGCCGCACCTACAGCTGCTTATGTATGCGAAAAACTTGGATTGCCGACCAGTCCCTATCAATCTGTAGAGATTCTCTCTAAAAAAGATTTATTTCGTGCGTTTCTTTCCGAAAATGGTTTTAATGTACCGAAAGCGAAGGGCTATACACGATATGAGGATGCGTTTGCCGAAATAGATGAATTCAGATTACCCGTTATGGTGAAACCTGTTGATTCATCAGGAAGTAAGGGCATCAATAAGCTTACGGATAAATCACAACTGAAGCTTTTTGTTGAAGATGCGCTCAGTTATTCTCGTGAAAAGCGTTTTTTGATAGAAGAGTTTATCGTAAAAAAAGGTTATCAAATTTCCGGAGACGCTTTTAGTGTAAACGGAAAACTTGTATTTCACTGTTTTGGCAATGAGTATTATAGCGATAAGTGCAACAAGGATTTTGCGCCGCTTGGAGAGTGCTGGCCGTTTATGATGGAATCCGGATATATTGATATACTCCAGGCTGATTTGCAGCGATTGATGACGTTGTTGGATATGAAGTCCACCGCCTACAATGTGGAAGCCATTGTGGGTGAAGACGACAAAGTTTATATCCTTGAGTTGGGAGCACGTAGCGGTGGTTCGCTTATTCCGCAAGTTACGGAGTATGCCACCGGTGTAAACATGGTAACTTATGTGATTAAAGCAGCCATGGGTGAGGATTGTTCGGGTTTGAAGATGGTGCCGAGCAAAGGATGCTGGGCAAATTATATGCTCCATGCCAACGAGACCGGAACCTATACAGGAATTTGGTTCGATGAGGATTTTAAGAAGAATCATTTGGTAGAGTATGTAACGGATATCAAAGAGGGTGATTCGGTACATCAGTTCCGGGATGCTCAGGATTGTACCGGCGAATTGATATTAAAGTTTTCGGATACGAATACGATGTTTCGTATGTTGGCGGATATGGATAAGTATGTTAGAATTCTAGTTAAATAAAAATCTTTAGCTTATGAATTTTTCTAGATTATTGGATGTTGCATATTGTGCCTTGTCTCAATCTAACGATTTGGCAAATAAAGAGAAGGGATGTAGGTTATTCTATTTGCTTGATATGCTGTATTCATATATTAGATATGGTATATATACCAATCAATATGTAAAATCCAGATTCTTTGAGTTGAATACAGAAGCTCGGAAAGTGGCGGCGGACCAATATTCTGAATTGAATATAATAAGTAGTAGGCAGCGTGATTTCTTGAAACGCTGGTTTAACGAACGCATTCACGGGCAATCCTTGAGACATCAACAGAAACGTCTCAAAGCTTATTATGAATACTATAATAATGATGGGGAATCTTTTATAGATACAGGCCTTTTTCTTGTTGGAGGCGCAAGTATTATGCGCGAACATATTATGTATCCTTTAGGTAAATTTATAGCCGGTAAAAACCTTCAGCTATATGCGAATGTCATTATCGATTATACTTGTGATGTTATAATAGGTGATAATGTTTCCTTATCGCAAGATGTGCATGTATATACCCATGAACATGATATTGAAAATATAATGAGAGTAGGTGATTGGAGTGCTCCGAGTCCGGTTTTACTGAAACATGGCATTAGAATAGGTGATGGTGTGTGGGTAGGTAGTAAAAGTGTTATTCTCTCGTCTGTTTCTTCCATAGGACGGGGAGCTTGCATCGGTTCCGGTAGTGTTTGCCGCAACAATATACCTCCATACGCTATTGTAATGGGTAATCCTGCCAAGGTCGTTGGTTTCAGGGGGTCTGTTGATGAAATTCAAGCATTTGAAGAAAATGTATATTCTGTGGAGAAGCGTTTGTCAAGAGAAGTTCTTGAGAAAAACTACAAGAAATACTTTGATAATAGGATAAATGAGATAAAAACAATATTAAAATAAATATATAATAATCATGGAATTACAAGAATTTATAGAAAAGTTTGCAGAACAGTTTGATGACACAGATGTGTCGGAGTTAAATCCAGAAACAGAATTCAAGGAGTTGGATGAATGGAGTTCGTTGACATCTATGTCTATCATCGCTATGGTAAAGACTCATTATAATAAGACGCTTACAGGCAAAGAAATTCGTTCGTGTGTGACAGTCCAAGATTTATACAATCTAGTAAGTGCAAAGTAAAGATGGATGATTCATTCAATCCTTTTTCTTTAAAGGGAAAAAGAATATTGGTCACGGGTGCCTCTTCGGGCATTGGGCAGGCAATATCCATAGCTTGCTCAAAAATGGGAGGTGATATTATCCTGACAGGTCGTAATGAAGAACGATTGCAAGAAACTTTGTCTCAAATGGAAACGGGCTTTCATCAGGTGATAAAAGCAGATTTGACCAATGCTGATGATATAGATAATTTGGTGGAACAATTGCCATCTTTAGATGGAATTGTCTACAATGCCGGAATTGGGGCTCGTAAAGTCTGTAAACAAATAGATAAAACCGATATAGATACGGTGATGAACACCAATTTTTCCTCTTCGGTATTGCTTCAGTCGGCCATCTTATCTAAGAAAAAAATCCAGAAGTCTTCTTCAATTGTCTTTATAGCATCAAGGGCAGCTTTTTCTCCCAGCATTGGTAATGCTTTGTATAGTGCATCCAAAGGTGCTATTATTTCGTATGCCAAATGCTTGGGATTGGAACTGGCACCGAGACAGATTCGGGTAAATTGTATTTGTCCGGCTATGATTTGGACAGACCTTATCCTGCAAGGCGGAGTCTCTAAGGAAGAATTAGAGGAGCAGCAGTTGGCATATCCATTAAAACGCTATGGCACTCCCGAAGATATAGCTAATCTGGCTATTTATTTGCTGTCAGACGCAAGTTCTTGGATGACAGGTAGCTGCATAGATATAACAGGTGGAGCGAACAAACTTTAATATAATGATGGAAAATGTGTATATAAAGGCTTTGTCTTATTATTTGCCTGAAACGGTCATTTCGAATGAGGACTTGGTGAAGGAATTCCCGGAGTGGAGTGTGGATAAAGTAGCTTCTAAGGTAGGAGTACACTACAGGCATGTATCCGGAAGTGATGAAACGGCCGGTGATATGGCAGAAAAAGCAGCTTTGAAGCTTTTTGAGGAATATAAGATTTCGCCTGAAGAGGTTGATTTTGTCTTATTATGTACGCAAAGTCCCGATTATTTTCTTCCTTCAACCGCCTGCATCCTGCAACATAAGTTGGGCATTCCGACAAGCAGCGGAGCACTGGATTATAATTTGGGCTGTTCCGGATGTATTTACGGACTAGCTTTGGCAAAAGGTCTTGTTCTGTCAGGAGTCGCTAAAAATGTATTGTTGCTAACGGCGGAGACTTACACAAAATACCTTCATCCATCGGATAAAAGCAATCGTTCCATATTTGGAGATGGAGCAGCTGCCTGTTTGGTATCAACAGATGGTTTTGCTAAGATTGGGCATTTTGTATTAGGAACGGACGGAAGCGGTGCAGAGAATTTAATTGTGAAGACCGGCTATGCCCGTCATAGGGAAAAGACCGGATTGTCAAAAGAAGATGAAGAGGGTCGTATGCAGTATAATGATTATTTGTATATGAACGGTAGTGCCATCTTTAACTTTACTTTGGATACGATACCTCAATTGATAAATCAAGTATTAGAGAAGGAACATCTTTCAAAAGAACAGGTTGATTATTATGTTTTTCATCAGGCAAATAAGTTTATGCTGAATACGATACGGAAAATATGCGTATTGCCAAAAGATAAATTCTATGTGAATCTGGAGGAGACTGGAAATACGGTTTCTTCAACTGTATTGATAGGATTGAAGGACTGTATGATGAATGAATCTATCTATTCGGGAATGAATGTGATGATAGCAGGATTTGGTGTCGGATTAAGTTGGGGTGGGTGTATGTTATACTTATTTTAATTATCAATATGAATAAGAATTTAATAATAATAGGTACTGGTTCTACTGCCAAGGTTGTTAGCCTGTTTAAGTTGTTTAACTTGCTTGGATTTGCAGTGAACAAATCATATATTAAGGAGCGAATTTTTTATGGAAAGCCTGTTTATGCAATAGAAAACTTAGATGATAGGTTTGCGTAAAATTGTATTAGAACAATATAGAATAATATTTAATGGTAGGAATGGAAAAAAATTATGCACCGATAATCATTGTTACATTGTGTAGATATGAGCATCTCACACGTTGTATAGAATCACTATCTCATTGTACTGGAGCTGAAAATACGGATGTATATATAGGATTAGATTATCCTTTAAATAAATCTCATTGGGAAGGATATAATTTAATAAGAGCCTATTTAACAGAATATAAAAAAAATAATATTTTTCGTTCATTTAATATTATCTTTCGTGAATTCAATTTGGGAGCATCTGGAAATGTGGATGATTTAATAGAAATGATTTCAAAACAATATGACCGTTGGATTTTTACAGAAGATGATAACATTTTTAGTCCTAATTTCTTGGTATATATCAATAAGGGTCTGGAGTTGTATAAAGAGGATAAAAGTGTGTTCGCTATAAGTGGATATCGTAATTTCTATCCAATAAAATTCGGCAGTAACACATTTTTTAGGCAAAATGTTGCTTTTTCAGCATGGGGTTATGCTGTCTGGAGAGAACGGCATGAAATGTGTTCACGAATTGATGCTAACTATTTTAGAAAAACATTTTCTTTTTCAACATTTCTTAAATTAAGGAAACAAAGCGGAAACTATAGTGCTTTGTTCTATTTTAAATATGCTTTTTCTAATGGATATCTTAAAAAAGAAGATAATTTATTGAGTGTATTTGCGGCTATAAATGGAATGGATATTATAATGCCAACCATTTCTTTAGTAAGAAATATCGGTGTGGATGGATCGGGAGAACATTTTAAGATGATATCAAATAAATTACGTAAACTTCATGATGAACAAATAATATCAGAGGATTGTGATTTTGAATATATAGGAACTGGTATGGAATTTTATGAAGAAAATAGAAAAATATTCAGGGATTCATGTTATGGAAAAATTTCATCTTTGAGACTTATTATAAGAATAATAAAGTTTTTCATTAACCGGAAATTATAAAGTATATAAATATAATAATGAAACAACTAGATAACCTTACCGTAGCTTTTCTCAGCAGAGAGGCTATATATAGCATATTGTGTAATATGGATAGCTGTTTTTCTCCCCCATTGTCGCAAAGTGTTGATTTGGCAAATAAAGAGAAGGGATGTAGGTTATTCTATTTGCTTGATATGCTGT
>ERZ839767.1197-NODE-1197-length-40763-cov-12.133414_pt1 | contig 40763 bp, 38 predicted proteins | sample MGYA00519879_ERZ839767 | MGnify/ENA primary metagenome ERZ839767 (study PRJEB31850, sample SAMEA3708852) | human gut metagenome | biome: human gut; feature: human-associated habitat; material: faeces | place: China | collected 2014 ... | reverse complement strand
ACAAACTCGCCCTAAATAAAATTCTTTTGCCTACTTTTCATCACAGAAAAGTAACCCCCCGCCGGGCAGGCGTACCAGCCGTCACCCTTTGGTGACTCCGCGCCGCCGACAGGCGAGATGAAACTAAGCCGTAGTTTGTGCCAACAATCCCTCCGTCAGCCGGTCGGCTGACAGCCTCTCGCTGTGGCTCGGTCACGGCGCGGCTCTGATATGCCACTGGCATATCATTCACTACCGCGCCGCCACTTCGTTACCCCTTACACAGTGGAGGCCATGGGTTGGAGCGCCGCTTACCCTTTGCATAAGGGAGCCTATGAGGACTCGGCAAACAGTGCAGATATCGCATCGAAAAGGTCCATTTGTATCGTCCAAAATATCTCTATAAAATCCATTATTTAGAGAAATATTGCCACTCTATCCCCTAAAATCCACCAAAAATAAAAAATTTTCAAAAAACGGACATTCCATGCAGGAACATCCGTTCTATTTTGCGTATTATATTAGTAGAGGGCTTTGCAAAGTGTGACCGATCGTCCTCCCGGGCCCTCCCTTTCTCGAGAAGGTGACAATTGAATCATTTGGTGCAAACCGGCGTTTTGGGCGGCGGCTTTCTTTCCTGCACCCTAAATGGACCGTACCTCCACCTGCGGCAGCAGGGCGCCTATGTCGCTCATCACGGGGGGCTGCGTTCCGGCCCGTACCACCTTTGCGGTAGCGGCCGCTACCGCAAATCGCAGGGTCTCCTCGGGTGTGAGCCCGTGCAGCCGGGCATAGATGAGGGCCGCCGTCATGGTGTCCCCGGCCCCTGTGGTATTAAGCGCGGTCACAGTAGGGGCCGCGGCAAAAAGTACCGCTTCCCGGGTGGCCAGCAGCGCCCCCTGCGCCCCCAGGGAAACCACCACCTGCCCTACCCCGCGGTGCAGCAGCTGCCAGGCCGCTTCCGCCAGGGATTCAGTGGTTGCCAGGCGGTAGCCATACAGGGGCTCCAGCTCCTCCCGGTTGGGTTTTATGCAGTCCGGCTTCGCTGTGATCCCCAAAATCAGCGGCTCCCCGGCAGTATCCAGGTAAACGGCGGCCTCCTTTTTCCGGCACTCAGCGGTGAGATCCCGGTACCAGCCGGCCGGTAAATCTTGCGGCAGACTGCCGCACAGCACCACCACATCCCCCGGCAAAAGGCGCTCCAGCAGCTCCTCCCGCAGGCGCCCAGCAGGGGCGGCCTCCTCCAGCAGACCGGGGGCGTTCAGTTCGGTGGTCAGTCCATCTCCCCGGGAGGAAATTTTGAGATTGACCCGGGTGGGATGAGGGGCGGCATAAATGGCGCAGGGCAGTTCCTCCTGCCGCAGCAGTCCGGCCAGCTCCTGTCCGGTCGTCCCGCCCGCGATGGTCAGGGCAACGCAGTCCTCGGCAAAGACGCGCAGGGCCCTTGCCACATTGATGCCCTTGCCGCCGGGGTACCGGCCGCGGGAAAGGATGCGGTGGGTGCCGCCGGGCCGCAAATGCTCCACTTCCAGTGTTTCATCAATAGCGGGATTGAGGGTGACGGTGTAGATCATAAAAATCACCTCCGGGGCAAATTTCCATCCCCAGTATAGCGCATAAGTGGGGGAGTTGTCCACAAAAAGAAAGCTCTCCCCGGGGAGCGGGGGAGGGGAGAGCTATGGATAAATGGCAAACCTCCTGAAAATGCAAATTGCTGGATGTCGTGCCGGATGGCTTTTGCGGCAAATGTGGTTATGTTATTGGAAGATGGGGCAAATTCCCATTTCTGGTATAGTGTATAGATGGGAAAGCTGTCCACTAAAAGAAAGTCCTTTCCGGAGGGGGGAGGGGATGCGCTGTGGCCAAACGGCAGGCAGTCTGAAAAGCGCTAATGACTTGCAGTGGCAGTTGATAGCTTTTGCGATAAATGCGGTGGCTTTAGCGCCGGCTATTTTATCTGCGATTGAGGTGGATTTTCGTTCTAAAAAAACCTCCCTGGGGTAGAGGAGGGGGAGAGGCAAATGGTGAAGAAGCGGGGCCCTGCTGAGGAAGGGCCCGGCCGCAGGCCGCCCCGGCGAAGCCGGGGCCAGCGGGCGAAGCCCGCTGAAACCGCCCGGCGGGCGGTTTGGCCTGCGGCCGGCGTCCCGGATTTTGCAGGGGCCATAAAAAGCGGTTTTGCCGGTTGATTTTTGGCTTGCTGCGGGTGATACAGTAGCAGCGGGTATAGCCGCACGGCTAAACGGCAGGCAGTCAAAAAAGCAGATTACCCGCAATAATGCTCGATGGCTTTGCTAGTAAATTCAGCAGTACCTGTTCCACCGGCAGTGTCGATGCTTTCGGTAAGTTCTCCTCCGCTGGCGTACATCTTTCCGAGTCCGTTCAGAATTTTGGGGGAGCAGGTATAAAAATGCTCTGTAATATAATCTTGGAGTTTTTTTGCCTGTGCCTGAACCGGTTCATCCGATGGGTTCATTTTTTTCATCTGTCCGAACTCAACAAATATTTTCATAAATTCATCTGCGACGGCAGCTTCGTCATCTTTTGTCCAGTCCTTTGTTTTTTCTTCATACTCTTCGTACTCTGCTGTGTGACCCCACTGCTCTTTTGCGAGCTTAGAGTACTCATCGATTTTTTGGGTATCAAATGCTTTGAAATCCATATAGTTTACTCCCATTACTTTTATTCCTCGGGCGAAAAGAATGAGATTTTCGAGATGCTCCTTTTTCATCGTAAGCAATTCAATTTGCTGCTCCAGCGCTTTGCTTTGATCAAAATTGGGAGAATCGAGGATGCGTTTGATTTCTTTTAGTGGAAATTCCAACTCCCTAAACAGTAAAATCTGCTGCAAGCGTTCCATCGCTGCATCGTCATACAGCCGGTACCCCGCCTCAGTATATCCGGCAGGCGGCAGAAGCCCGATGGCATCGTAATATTGCAGAGCGCGTATACTCACTCCAGTCAATTTGCTTACTTCGTTTACTGTCATCATTTGCTTTTCCCTCCGCTCGATAAGGATACAATAAACTATTACGCAGCGTAGGAGTCAATAGTTTTCCTGAAAAATTGATACAAATTTCGGCTTAGGCGGATGATACCTTTCTGAGGGAGGGCAACGGCGGTTTTACCCGGTTTTTGAATTCTTGCCGCAATCGGTACGGCGGCAGCGGGAGCAATCGCCACAGCAGCTGCCGGTATGGCCCCGGCGGACGGCCCGGAGAGCGAAAAATGTGCCGGTGGCGATTACTGCCAGCAGCAGCCAATCGAGGGGGCCCATCAGAACAGCCCTGTGATGGCATAGGCCAGCCAGCCTACTAGCCATGCTACACCGCATTGCAGGATTACCACGCCGACTGTTTTCACGGTGGAGCCGAGCTCCCGGCGGATGGTGGCTATGGCCGCCACACAGGGGGTATACAGCAGGGTAAAGACCAAAAAGCTGATGGCGGCCCGGGGAGAGAACATCCCGGTGACGGCCGCACCGCCCAGCAGGACCTCCAGGGTGCTGACGACAGATTCCTTGGCGACAAAGCCAGAAATGAGGGCGGTGGCGCAGCGCCAATCGGCGAAGCCAAGAGGAGCGAAAATCGGGGCGATCCACTGGCCGATGAGCGCCAGTAGACTGTAAGAGCTATCCGACACGACATTGAGTCGGGTATCGAAGCCTTGCAGGAACCAGATGATGATGGTGGCCAGGAAAATGACAGTGAAAGCGCGCTGCAGGAAGTCTTTGGCTTTTTCCCACAGCAGCAGTCCCACGCTTTTGGCACTGGGGAGCCGGTAGTTGGGCAGCTCCATCACAAAGGGGACGGGCTTGCCGCGGAAGGCGGTGTGGTTCATGATGAGGGCCGCCACGATGCCGATGAGGATGCCGAGAAGATAAAGGGCGATCATCACCAGGGCGCCGTACTGCGGGAAAAATGCCGCCGTAAAAAAGGCATAGATGGAGATTTTGGCAGAGCAGCTCATGTAAGGGGTGAGGAGAATGGTCATTTTGCGGTCGCGATCGGAGGAGACGGTGCGGGTGGCCATGATGGCCGGCACCGAGCAGCCGAAGCCGATGAGCAGCGGCACGATGCTGCGGCCCGAAAGACCGATGCGGCGCAGCGGCTTATCCATTACAAAGGCGACACGGGCCATGTAGCCGGTGTCTTCCAGGATGGAGAGAAAGAAAAACAGGGTGACGATGATGGGCAGGAACACCAGCACGCTGCCCACGCCGGCAAAGATGCCATCGATGATGAGGCTGTGGACCACCGGATTGATGCCGTAGGCAGTGAGGGCGCCATCGACCAGGGCGGTGAGCGCATCAATGCCGACGGCCAGGAGATCGGAAAGACGCTGGCCGATGACATGGAAGGTGAGGTAGAAGGTGAGAAACATGACCGCCAAAAAGGTGGGAATGGCGGTGTACCGGCCGGTAAGGATCTGATCGAACCGGACGGAGCGGGCGTGCTCGCGGCTTTCGTGGCACTTGGTGACCGAGGCGGCGACGACCCCTTCGATGAAGGTATAGCGCATATCGGCCAGGGCGGCATTGCGGTCCAGCCCGGTTTCGTTTTCCATCTGGACGATGCAGTGTTCCAGCAGCTCCTTTTCGTTTTCATCCAGCCGCAGGTCCTGCTCCAGCGTATCGCCGCCCTCAATGAGCTTGGCGGCGCAGAAACGGGTGGGGACGCCCAGCCGTTCGGCGTGATCCGAGATGAGGTGGATAACGGCGTGCAGGCAGCGGTGGACGGCGGAATCATCGGTGCAGAAATCTGTGACCTTGGGTAGGATTTTGCCCCGGGCGACGGTGAGCGCCTGGGTGATAAGCTCCGATACACCCTCGCCCTTGGCGGCGGAAATGGGTACCACCGGGATGCCGAGGGCGGCGCTCATTTTTTGCACATCGATGGAGCCACCGTTGGCGCGCACCTCATCCATCATATTGAGGGCCAGTACCATGGGGACCCGCAGCTCCAAAAGCTGCAAAGTAAGGTAGAGATTACGCTCGATATTGGTGGCATCCACAATATTGATGATGCCATCCGGCTTTTGATTCAGGATGAAATCCCGGGTGACGATCTCCTCCTGGGTATAGGGCCGCAGCGAATAGATGCCCGGCAGATCGACGACGGAGCAATTTTTCTCGCCCCGGATATCGCCCATTTTCTGATCGACGGTGACGCCGGGAAAATTGCCGACATGCTGATTGGAGCCGGTGAGGGCATTGAACAGGGTGGTTTTGCCGCAATTCTGATTGCCGGCCAATGCGAAGATCATATTTCCGCGGCCTCCTTTACCTCGATCTTTTGGGCTTCCTCCACCCGCAGGGTCAGCTCATAGCCGCGGACCCTTATCTCGATAGGATCGCCCATGGGGGCGACCTTTTGCAGGGTGACGCGGGTGTGGGGGATGAGACCCATATCCAAAAGGCGGCAGCGCAGCGGGCCATCGCCGCCCACGGCCGTGATGATACCGGAGGAGCCGGTTTTGAGTTCATTCAAAGTCATAGTGATAATCCTTTCCCTTGACATGTGGCAATTAAAATTAGGATAGACTAATTTTATTATAAGGCGGCAAAAATATCAAGTATCCGACAGGGATCGGGCGGTATTTTGGGCGGAGGGGCAAAGCGGGTGGAGGGCTTTGTCCATTTGAGGCGGGACTGGCATTTTCCTGTCGGCGGGGCATACCCTCTAAAGAGAGAGGGGGGAATAAGTGATGCTGGGAGCAATGGTACTGACGCTGCTGGGTGGGCTGTGGCTGCTGACGCTGCATGTTTCGACTTCAGGTTCATTCCCGCGGCCGCTGACGGCTAAGCAGGAGCGGGACTGCCTGGAGCGGATGAGCCGAGGAGACCGGGCGGCACGGAACGAGCTGGTGGAGCACAATCTGCGACTGGTGGCGCACATCGTGAAGAAGTACTACGCGGTGAGCGGGGAGCAGGATGATCTGATCTCGATAGGGACGATAGGGTTGATAAAGGCGGTGGAGACCTATAACTTGGAGAAGAAGACAAAATTTGCAACTTATGCTTCTAGGTGTATTGAGAATGAGATTCTGATGTATTTTAGGGCGCGAAGGAAGACGGCGGGGGATGTTTCATTAGAGGACCCGCTGGATACCGACCGGGACGGCAACAGCCTGACGCTGATGGAGCTGGTGAGCGATGAGGAGGATATCATTACACGGCTGGATCTAACGCTGAAAGCTGAAAAACTACGGAAGGTCTTTGGGGTGCTGGAGGGACGGGAGCAGCGGGTGCTGCGGCTGCGCTACGGGCTGGATAACCGACCGCCGATGACCCAGCGGGAGGTGGCCAGGAAGCTGGGGATCTCCAGGAGCTATGTTTCCCGGCTGGAGAAGCACGCCATAGAGCGGTTGCGGGAGGAGATGGGCAAGTAAGGGGAAAACAGAGGGACTTGCCGTTTGGGGAAAAATACGCTATGATGGGGAAAAGTATTTTTCCCGGAGGTGCCAGTATGCATATCCCTACCATAGCCACCAGTGAGATGGAGGTATTATCCTTTGCCGAGGCGATGCGCCAAAGCGGCCGGGAGGCGGACTACGATACCGGCCGGTGGCTGTATGTGCCGGACTTTTACACGGAGTACCGATATGTTCTGGGCACCAAGGGCGAGAAACCGCTCATCTGCATTGGGGTGAACCCCTCCACGGCGGAGCCGGACCATCTGGATAATACCCTGAAATCGGTGGAGCGGATCGCGCTGGGAAATGGGTACGACAGCTTTATTATGTTTAATGTGTACCCGCAGCGGGCTACCCGGCCGCAGGATATGGCGCTGGAGCGGGATGAGCGGCTGCACCGGGCCAATATGGAGGCTTTCGAGTATATTTTGGGACTGAGTAAGGAGCCGACGGTATGGGCGGCCTGGGGGAACATCATAGAGATGCGTCCCTACCTGAAAGGCTGTGTGCAGGATATGATAGCGGCCGGAGAGCGGCACGGCGCCCGGTGGGTCACGGCAGGGAAGCGCTCGGTGAAGGGGCACCCGCACCACCCGCTGTACCTAAGGAAGGACAGCGGGCTGGATCCCTTTGATGTGGCGGAGTACTGCGAACGGTGCATATGAGCTGCGGCAGGGAAAAGGCAGGCGGGCGCACCGGAGCGGGAAAGGGCCGCCCGCCGGGGGCGGAGAATGCGCGGAAGGAAAAAAACAGCACCGAGGAGCAGTTCCACGGTGCTGATTTTGTTATTCGTTTGGTTCCTGCGGCAGGGGAGGCGTTTTGGCGGCTTCCAACTCCCTAAACTTGGCCTGCATGGTGGGATTGTTTTTCGTCAGGCGCTTGACTGAAAGCTCCTGGGCTTTATCATTGGCCAGGCGGAGATTATTTTCGGAGGAGAGCAGGGCGTCCTTGGTCTTTTGCAGGTGGTCGATGGTTTTATCGATCTCCTCGATGGCGGCTTTGAACTTGCGGCTGGCCAAATCGTAATTGCGGCCGAAGCGGGTCTTGAAGTCGTTCATTTCCTCCTCGAAGTGGGAGATATCGATATTCTGATTACGGATCTCCGCCAACTGCCGGCGGTATTCCACCGTATGGAGTGCCGAGCCCCGCAGCAGGGTGATGATGGGAATGAAGAACTGAGGACGGATGACATACATTTTGGGGTAGCGGTAGCTGACATCGGTGATGCCGCCATACAGCTCGCTGTCCGGCTCCAGCAGGGAGACCAGGACGGCATATTCGCAGCCCTTTTCCTGACGGTCCTTATCCAGTTCCCGGAAGAAATCCTCATTCTTTTTTTTGCTGGCGGTGGTATCCATCTCGTTCTTCATCTCGAACATGATGGAGAGAAATTCGATGCCATCGGAGGTGGACTCCCGGAAGATGTAATCGCCTTTGCTGCCGGTGCGGGCGTCGTTGTCCTTCTCAAAGTAAGCGTTGGGGAAAGCGGCGGACCGCAGACGGTTGAATTCGATCTCACAGTGCTGTTCCAGCGTTTCTCCCACCATTTTGGTGGAAAGGCGGGTTTTGAGGTCCTTATAATAGGCGATGACCTCATCCTTGCTGCTGAGCTCCCGCTTATAGCTTTCCCGCAGCTCCTGCTCCTTTTCCCGGCTGGCGGCTGCGGCTTCCTTCAGCTGATAGTTCAGCTTATCGATTTCCCGCTGACTTTCGATCAGTTCGTCCTTCTTCTCAGAGGTCACTTTTTGAATGGCCAGCTCCCGCTCGGTTTGAGCGGCGTTCAGGCGGGCCCGCAGTTCAGTAATGGTCTGATCCCGGGCGGAAAGATCGGCGGTCTGCTGCTCCAGGGCTTTCTGTACGGCCAGCGCCCGCTGGGCCTGCTGGGAGAGAAGCTGGGCCTTCAGTTCTTCGATCTGCCGCTGCAGCTGGGCCTCGGACTGCTCCTGAGAGCGGGCGGCCTGAGTGCGTACCAGGGCCAGATCTTTTTCTTTTTCGGCGGCCAGCTGCTTTTCCCGCTGGGCCAGCTCCCGGTGAAATTCTTCATCCCGTACCTGACCCACGATGGCTGCATAGCCGGATTCATCCACGGTAAAGACTTCGCCGCATTTGGGACATTTGATCTCGTGCATAGCCGTACCTCCTGGTGAACTTACTGGATGTGGCCCATGGCGTGGCGCTTGATGGCTTCCATGGAGGCATCGCTGATGACATGCTCCATTTTGCAGGCGTCCTCCGCAGCGGTCTTTTCGTCAACGCCAAGTTTGACCAAAAAGCTGGTGAGCAGGCGATGACGCTCGTAGATCTTTTCCGCCACGGCCTGGCCGGATTCGGTGAGTGTGATGCCGCCATCTTCCGCCACATGGATATAGCCCCCCTGCCGCAGAATGCCGACGGCGCGGCTGACGCTGGGCTTGGAGTAGCCCATTTCCTCTCCGATATCGATGGCGCGGACAAAGCCTGTGCGTTGAGAGAGAACAAGGATGGTTTCCAGATACATTTCGCCGGATTCCTGCAGGGACATAAGGGGCACCTTCTTTTCTTGATGGATATATTTATTTAAGGATAGCATAAAACGCGGTCGGTTGCAAGGGAAGCGGGGGGAAGAAAAACTCCCTGCCCGAAGGCAGGGAGAATGGAGCTGGAAACGTGACTTGAACACGCGACCTGCTGATTACGAATCAGCTGCTCTACCGGCTGAGCTATTCCAGCATTTTTGAGGTTACTAAAGTATTCTATCATACCAGCTGGAAAAAATCAATCAAAATTCATGCACAGTTCATTTACTTTCGCGGCAGTGGGCACTATAATAAAAATATACCCCATTTTAACGGAGAACGAACAGAATGAAGAGAGTAACGGCGCTGCTGCTGGCAGCGATGATGATAATAACAACCGGCCTGATAGCACCGGCCATGGCAGCGGAGGATGATGTGCCGGAAACCTACAGCAATGCCTATGTGGTGATGGACGCCAAGACCGGGCAGGTGTTGCTGCAAAAAAACATGTACGAGAAGGAGTATCCGGCCAGCATTACCAAGATACTGACAACAGCGCTGGGGCTGACCTACGCCAAGCCGGAGGACCGCATCACCGTTTCTCAGGAAACGGTAAGCGATGTATGGAAGTGGGGCGAGACCACCCACCTGGCGCTGGAGCCGGGGGAGATCATTACCCTGAAGGATGCGCTGTACGGGGCGATGGTGGAATCCGCCAATGACTGCGCCAATGCCATAGCCCAGGCGGTGAGCGGGAGCCTGACCGACTTTGCGGAGCTGATGAACCAGCAGGTGGCGGCGCTGGGACTGAGCGATACCCACTTTACCAACGCGCACGGCCTGCCGGATAAGGACCACTATACCACTGCCTATGATATGGCGCGCATCACCCGGTGGGCGATGACGGTGCCGGGCTTTGAGGAATATTTCTGCGCGACGGAGTATACCATCCCCAAGACCAACAAAAAGGATGTGGCAAGAAACATCGGTACCCACCACCATATGTTGGTGGAAAGCGCTTACTACTATCCCTACGCCAAGGGCGGCAAGCTGGGCTGGACCACCGAGGCGCAGCATACGGCGGTGACCTGGGCGGAGAAGGATGGACTTTCTTTGCTGTGCGTGGTGCTGGACTGCAGCGACAAGTGGGGCAAGTACAAGGACACCATAGCGCTTTTTGATTACTGCTTTGAGCGGTACAGTATGGTTTCGGTAAAGACCGATGAGATAGCGGCGTATGATATCCCGGTGGGGAGCCTGACCAATACTGCCGGGATGGTGCATATAGCGGCGACCGGGGACCTGGATGTGCTGGTGCCGAAGGGAACGGCGGTAGAGAGCATCGCGCTGAAATATAATATCCCCAGCCGATATAAGGTGGGAGAACGCATAGACCCGCAGGTGGAGCTGTGGTGCGGTGGTGAGCTGGTGGGAACTTTCCCAATGGAGTACACTGTGGAGACCTATGCCCCCGTGGAGGATGTGCCAAAGGATGATGTCACGACGGCCGGCAGCGGCTCTGTGGTGCTGACGGTGCTGAAATGGATTGGCATAGTGCTGGGGGCGTTGATCGTGATCCTATTTGTGCTGCGGGCGTACTTTATGGCGCGGCGGCGCCGCCGTGCCAAGCAGCGCAGGCGAGCTCAGCGCCGGCGCATGAACTGAATATTCGGCAAAAAATATAGGGCGGGCCGCTGGGCCTGCCCTATATTTATGCAACTGCACAAATATGGGGAAAATGTATCCTTTGCGGCAAATTGACTGGACAACTTTCCCCCAAATGAGTTACAATAAAACAGTATGCAAAGATGAAGTAATGGGCGGGTGGATGCCCGAAGGAGAAGAAGACATGGATATTTTTGCGCTTCTGCGGCTGGTACTGGGCCTGGCCTTTTTCCTGTTCGGTATGAATGTGATGTCCAGTAACCTGGAAAAGATGGCGGGCGGTAAGCTGGAGCAGCTGCTGAAAACAATGACAGCGAGCCCCTGGGTGAGCCTGCTGCTGGGCGCGGCCATTACCATAGCGGTGCAGTCTTCCTCGGCGGTCACGGTTATGCTGGTGGGTCTGGTCAATTCCGGGATCATGAAATTTGGCCAGACGCTGTATGTCATCTTCGGCGCGAATATCGGCACCACGCTGACGGCGTGGATCCTCTCCCTTTCCGGCATTCAAAGCGGGAATGTGTGGCTGAAGATGCTGAAGCCCGAAAATTTCTCGCCCATTTTAGCCATCATCGGCGTAGTGATGATGATGGTGTGTAAAAACGATAAGAAAAAGAGCATTGGTACGGTGCTGGTGGGCTTTACAGTGCTGATGTACGGCATGGTGGTGATGAGTGACGCGGTAAGCCCGCTGGCGGAGATGCCGGAGTTTTCGGCGATCCTAGCGGGGCTGCGTAACCCGTTACTGGGCCTGGTGGTGGCCACCCTGTTTACCGCCGTGATCCAAAGCTCGGCGGCCTCGGTGGGTATTCTGCAGGCGCTGGCGCTGACCGGCAGCCTGACCTATGAGATGGTCATTCCCATGGTGATGGGCCTAAACATTGGCACCTGCGCCACCTCGCTGATTTCCAGCATTGGGACAAGCTACAAGGCCAAGCGGGTGGCGGTCATCCACTTTTCCATCAAGGTCATTGGTACTGTTATCTGCCTGCCGTTGTACCTGTTGATCACCTCGGTGCTTCAGCTTGATTTTATCCATATTGCAGTGACACCATGGAATATTGCCATGGTGCATACCATCTATAACCTGGCTATTACCGCCATTTTGATGCCATTTACCAAGTACCTGGTGAAGCTGGGCAAGTGGCTGGTGAAGGCCAAAGACGAAACGGCACCTAAGGACTCCATGCAGTACGCGCCCGACCTGCTGCTGCTCCGTTCCCCTTCGGTGGCGCTGCAGGAGTGTGACCACTATACCTTCCGGATGGCCGGGACGGCAAGAGATTCGCTGGAACGGGCGATCTCGCTCATCGGCGCCTACAATGAGCAGGACGCCGAGGTGGTACTGAAGCAGGAGGATACGCTGGATCTGTATGAGGACCGGCTGGATACCTACCTGGTGTACCTTTCGGCGCAGGCGCTTTCCCAGCAGGATAGCCGCCGCGTGGGGAAAATGCAGCACGCCATCGGGGACTTTGAGCGGCTGGGCGACCACGCCGTGAACCTGGTAAAGGCCGGCAAGGAGCTGGAGATCAAATCGCTGTTTTTCTCGGAGGAGGCCCGGCGGGAGTTGGGGGTGCTTTCCGCTGCGGTGCGGGAGATTTTGCAGTTGACAACCGATTGCTATATCAATACCGACCATGAGATGGCCCACCATGTGGAGCCGTTGGAGCAGGTCATTGACGCACTGACCAAGGAGATCAAGCAGAATCATCTGGCACGCCTGCAGGCGGGCCGCTGTTCCATCGAGCTGGGATTTATCCTAACCGACCTGCTGACTGACTATGAACGGATTTCCGACCACTGCTCCAACATTGCGGTGGCGGTCATCGAGCTGCAGCACGATGCGCTGGACTCCCACCGCTACCTGAACGAAATGAAGCGTGACAGCGATGCGTTTAGGGAGATGTATGTGAAATTCAGGGAGAAATATACACTGCCGGAATCGGCCTATATTGCCAGACAGGCGGCGGAATACCGCTGAGCACAGAGGAGGATTGCAGGGTCCTCCTTTTTTTACCCAAATAGGTCGGTGTGTCCCAAATTAAGATAATGTTAATATTCCCGGATGGAAATAAGGCGGCCGTGATGCTATAATACCTCTTACAGCTTTTTTCGCCATACTGTAAATGAGGAAAAGGAGAAACCTATGACGATCTTGACGCCCATTTTGATCTGTCTGGCCGTAGCGGCTATCCTGGGAGCGCTGTGGCTGTTTGCGCCGGAGGCCGCCCTGCAGGCGACCATCTCGGTGGGGGTGATCGCGGCTTTGGGCATCAGCGGCGGGATCATTGGGGAGCTGCTGCCCCGCCGGTGGTTTCACTGGGATCGCTTCCCCTACAAGACCTGCGCATGGGAGAAAAACGGCAAGATCTATGAAAAAATGGAGATCCGCAAGTGGAAGGACAGGGTGCCGGATAAAAGCCGCTGGGGTGGGCATGAATATGCCAAGACCATTCGTGGGCAGAACGACGCCGAAAACGCTACCCGACTGCTGCAGGAAACCTGTGTGGCGGAGCTCATCCACTGGGTACTGATGCTGGCGACGCCGCTGGTATTTGTCTTTGCTCATGGACCGATGGCGGTATTGGTAGTGCTGCTGTATGGGTTCTCTCACATTCCGTGTATTATCATCCAACGGTATAACCGGCCGCGGCTGTGCGCCCTGCTGCGGCGCTGCCAAAGAAAGGGGGCCGAAACGACATGAAAGTTCTCATCCTGACCTGCAATACCGGCGGCGGACACAATGCCGCGGCGGCAGCCCTGCGCCGGGAGCTGGAATCCCGCGGGCACACCTGCGCGGTGGCGGATGCTCTTTCCTTTGGGCCCAAGCATTTTTCGGAGGCGATCAGCCACCTGCACACCATCGCCTACCGGTATTTCCCCAAAATATACGGGGCGGGCTACCGCAAAAAAGAGGAGCGAGTGCTGGGGGAGGACGAGACCTCCTTTGAATACAAGGTGAATGCCATCTGTGTGCCGCAGCTGTACCGCTACCTGCTTTCGGGTGGGTTTGACGCCATAGTGACGCCGCATGTGTTTCCAGCGGAAATGCTGACCAGGCTGCGCCGGAAATATGAATATAAAAAGCCGTTTTATTTTATCGCTACCGATTACACCTGCAGTCCTTGTGTGGATGAGATCACGCCTGATTACTGGGTCATTCCGGATGAGCGGCTGATCCCGGAATTTGCCGCCCGGGGCATCCCGGAGGATCGTCTGCTGCCGCTGGGTATTCCCACCAACCCGGCAATGGCCGCCCATGTGGACCGGAATGTGGCCCGGCGGTTGCTGCACCTGCCCCAGCAGGGGGAGATGGTGCTGGTGATGAGCGGTTCCATTGGCTGCGGGCCGATGACGACCCTGGCCCTGAAACTGCTGCGCCGACTGCCCAAGGATAGCTTTGTGGTGGTCATCTGCGGGAAGAACAAGGGCGACCTGAAGGAGCTGCAGCGGTATGCCAAATTCCTGGAGCGGCTGTACCCGGTGGGCTTTACCGACCGGATGGATCTTTACTATTCGGCGGCCGACCTGGTAGTGGGTAAGCCTGGCGGGCTTTCCTGTACCGAGATCGCCCAAAAGAGGGTGCCGGCGGTGCTGATGCTGAGCGTCCCCGGCTGCGAGAGCCGTAACCTGGAGTTCTTTACCCGCTATGGGATGGCGCTGGGGACCGAGAGCGTGCGGGATACCCTTTCTGCCGTGCGGCGGCTGCTGAGCAGCGCAGCCATGCGCAACCGTATGATGCTGGCGCAGCGGAGTATTCCGCGGGGAGCGGTGGCGGCAATCACGGATCTGATAGAAAAGGGAACGGTACCTTTGCCCGCAAAAGAAGAATAATGCTGCATAAAGAAAAGGGAGCCTTTTGGCTCCCTTTTTTGCGTGGGGTTGGCTTAATTGCAGCCACAGCCGCAGCCGCCGCAGCCGTTCGTGCTGGTATCGCCGCAGCCGCAGGTGCGGTAGGCGGAGATGTTGGTGGCATTGCCTCCGGTGAGCCACAGCCACACCAGAATGAGAATGATGATCCACCACCAGTTATTGCCGCAGCCGCAGCTGCCGCCGCATCCACAAGAATTGCAGCCCATAGTGTACCCTCCTATTATTCAAAAAAGGTTAGTTGCAGCCGCAGCCGCAGTCACCGCAGCCACTGCGTCCGCCGCCGCATGTATTACAGCCACAGCCGCCGCCATAGCCGCTCAGTCCGCCGCTGCTCAGCAGCCAGATAGCAAGAAGAATGATGACCAGGGTGGCGTCATTCAGGCAGATGCCGAAGAGCCCACGGTTGCTATCGGCAGGGCAGCAGGTATTGCAGCAGTTACCAAACATAGCAGAGATGCCTCCTTTACATTGGGATCACCCCATCTTATGTCGCGGGGAGATTTTGGTGCGGCGTTTAAGCGACTGGATGCAGCCAATATTAAGGGCAGAACAAAAAAGGAGGGGAGACCCTATGAATCAATACAATGGCTTTACACCGCGGGCGGCCGCGGCATTGGAGGGCGCCCAGCGGGCGGCGCAGCAGGCAGGGCATACCTATATCGGCAGTGAGCACCTGCTGCTGGCGTTGCTGCGAGAGGGGGCCGGAGCGGCTTATACGCTGCTTTTTCAGCGGCGTGTAACAGCGGGAAAGACCGAGCGTGCCCTGCTGCAAATGGTGGGTAGGGGACATCCCACCCTGCTGGAGTCGGAGGAAACGACGGTGCATTACCGCGCCGCAGTGGAAGAAGCGCTGCGGGAGGCCCAGATGGGCGGATTTTTGCAGGCGGGGACCGAGCACCTGCTGCTGGCGCTGTGCGGACAACAGGATTCCGGGGCGGTAAGACTGATGAATAAGCTCGCAGTGGATATCCCCAACCTGACCATTGCCCTGCGGGAGACGATACGGCTGGAGCAGTGTGAGCAGAATAACGACCGGCAGATCCCCAAAGTGGTGGGAAAGGCCCAGCGGCAGACCCGCAGTGTGATGCTGGACCGCTTTGGCCGGGAGCTGACTGAGCTGGCCCGGCAGGGACGGCTGGATCCGGTCATTGGGCGGGAACAGGAGACAGAGCGGCTATTGCAGATCCTTTCCAGGCGTTCCAAAAATAATCCCTGTCTGATCGGTGAGGCGGGAGTGGGCAAGACCGCCGTGGTGGAGGGGCTGGCGCAGCGCATTGCGGAGGGCCGGGTGCCGCTGGCTCTGGCGGATAAGCGGATCATTACTCTGGACTTGCCAGCAATGGTGGCCGGTACTAAGTATCGCGGTGACTTTGAGGAGCGGATCCGGTCCATTATGGAGGAAGTGGCGGCGGCTGGGGATGTGATTCTTTTTATTGATGAGATTCATACCATTATGGGCATTGGCGCGGCGGAAGGCGCGGTAGATGCGGCTAATATCATGAAGCCGAAACTTGCCCGCGGGGAATTGCAGGTTATTGGTGCCACCACCATAGCGGAGTACCGCAAGACCATCGAAAAGGACGGCGCGCTGGCCCGGCGGTTCCAAAGTGTTCTGGTGGAGGAGCCTACCGAGGAACAGACAATGGCGATCCTGCGGGGGCTGTGCCCGCGCTATGAACAGCACCACGGGATGATCATTACCGAGGACGCACTGGAGGCTGCGATCCGGCTTTCGGTGCGGTATTTCCCGGCGCGCTTTTTGCCGGATAAGGCCCTGGACCTGCTGGATGAAGCGGCAGCCAGGCTGAGAATCCACCGGGCGGATATGCTGGGAAGCGGAATGAGAGCATCCCGGCGGCTGATACTGACCCAGCGAGAGGTGCAGCAGGCGGCGGGGGCGATGACAGGGCTTGCGGGGGGACAGGGCCTTTCGGCCGAGCGGCTGGAAAACGGCCTGCGGCAAAGTGTGGTGGGGCAGAAGGAGGCGGTGGAGACGGTTATCCATGCCATCCTGCGCAGCAATGCTGGGCTGCGGGATCCCCGGCGCCCCATCGGGAGTTTTTTGTTCCTGGGGCCCAGTGGAGTGGGCAAGACCCAGTTGTGCTACGCATTGGGCAAAACGCTGTTCGGCAGCGAGGAGAATATCATCAAGCTGGATATGAGCGAATACCGGGAGCCGCACAGTATTTCCCGGCTTATCGGGGCGCCCCCCGGTTATGTGGGGTGTGAGGAAGGGGGCATCCTGACTGAGGCGGTGAAAAAACACCCAATGAGCGTGGTGGTCTTTGATGAGATAGAAAAGGCACACCCGGATCTTTACAATTTGCTGCTGCAGATTTTGGAGGACGGGCGACTGACCGACAGCCAGGGCAGATTGGCGGTCTTCAGCAATACGGTGGTTATCTTGACCAGTAACCTGGGAGCGGAGGCGATGCTGCATCCGCAGAGGATGGGCTTTGGCGATGCCGGGGCGGACGCGAAGACGATGGTGCTCTCCAAACTGCGGGAACAGCTGCGGCCGGAGCTGCTGGGCAGATTGGATGAGACAATCCTGTTCCAGCCACTGAGAAAGGAAGAGCTGCGGCAGATCGCGGTGCAGCTGCTGCAGGGGGTGCAAAGCCGCCTGCGGGAGCAGGAGATCGGGATGGAATTTGAGGACACGGTGGTGGAACAGATTGTTGCGGGGGCGGAGGAGGGCCCCTATGGGGCGCGCCCGCTGCGGCGGCTGGTACGCACCATGGTGGAGGATCCGCTGACGGAACGGCTGCTGGCCGGGGAACTGCGTGCCGGAGATATCCTGTGCTGCGGCTGGGAGCAGAGCACCCTGCAGATGCACGAGCGGATACCGGCGGCGCAGTGAGTGAAGTTTCTGTATGGAGCGGGCCGACCTGCGGCTTTTGCGGATTGTAAAAAGATGTCGCTTTACAGATGCGGCGTCTTTTTTTATAATAGAGGTGGAATGACAAATGCTATTTTGGACAGGCATGAAAATGCATGAGAAAAGACGATATGAGGCTACGGATATGCGAAGGATTACAGAGGCGCTAAACCAAATCGTTCACAGTATAGAATGTAAAAATGTTTTGGAAATTGCTTGCGGCAGTGGAGAATTTTCCCTCGAAGCGGCCCAGTATGCTCATTCTGTAACATGCATTGATTTAGACGATAGTCGCTTGCTGCCATCGGTAAGGAATGCAGAAAACATAGTTTTTCTACTGATGGATGCCATTAACTTACAGATAGCAAGTGATAGCGTCGATGTTATTGTGTTCTATAATGCACTTGCGCATGTTGAAAACGAGTTAGAAAAGATCTTGAATGAATGTTATAGAGTTTTACGGAAAAGAGGGGAGCTATATTTTATCAGCTCTTTTGGAATTGATAAAATCGCTGTAGAAGCCACACTGTTGCCAATGTTAAAGAAACAAAAAATTTATTTCAGCTTGAGTCAAACAAAAAATTTTATAATTGTACAAATAGGTGCTTAATTCAGTTTGAGTAATTCACACAGGATATAACGCTAAATATAATTGTCCATTCAATATGTTTGGCGAGAAAATACAACATAAAAGGAGTACCTACTATGGAAAACAAAATCTTTACCTTACATAAAACCGTTACCGAAGCAGATACCGCTGCCCATGTGGGGAGCGGCAGCCTACCTGTATTGGCAACCCCGGTTCTTATTGCGTGGATGGAAGCGGCAGCCTGTGGCTGCTGTGCCGGACTGATGGAGGAAGGCACCACCAGTGTGGGAACGGAGATGAATATGCGACATACCGCGGCCAGCCCGGTGGGGATGAAAGTGACTGTTACGGCGGAACTGACCGCGGTGGAGGGCAGAATTCTTTCTTTCAAGGTTTATGCCGAAGATACCGCCGGTGCCATCGGCGAGGGCAGCCATACCCGCGCCGTAATACGGGCGGAGCGCTTTATGGAAAAGACCAACGCCAAGCTGGCCCAGTGAGGATGAAGCATGGCCATAAAAACCACTGAAAACCCGAAAGTGATCATGAAACGGGGCGGCATCATTGCCTGCATGGTGCTGACCCTGCTGACACCGCTGGGATTATTGCTGATTCATTTGGCCCGCGGCAATGCCGAGGCAGTGGAACGCCTGTACAGCCGCGGCTGGTACCATGGTATGGCAACGGCTCTGACAGCGCTGACCGGGAGGGTGCCCTTTTCGGTAATGGAGGTCATCCTGCTTTTGCTGGGGGCCGCTGCGCTGGTGTTCCTTGTTCTTTGGATACGGGAAGCCATCCGGCAGGGAAAGCGCTGGTGGATGGTGTGTTTGAAGCGGTTGTGGATCATAGTTTCGGCGGCTTCGGCGGTATTCTTTTGGTTTATCCTTACCGGGGATCTTAATTACTACCGCATTCCGGTGGGGCAGAGTCTGGGGTTGCAAACCGAGGCAACGGATGTGAAAACGCTTCGGTCACTCTGTCATCTGCTGGCGGGGCAGGCGGTGGAGCTGCGGCCACAGTGTGAGGAAGATAGCGAGGGGGTATTTGCTTCTTCCGTGACCTATGCGGAATTGGCGGAGACCGCTACTGGTGCGGTGACGGCACTGGATGAGATCTATGGGGTACAGCTCTTTGACCTGGCGGGACAGACCCGCCCCAAAGCCATGTATTTTTCAGAGGTCATGAGCTATATTCAGCTGACTGGTGTGATTTTCCCTTATATTTCGGAACCGAATATCAATGTACACCAACCGGCCTATGGAATCTCCTCCACCATGTGCCATGAGCTTTCCCACATCTGCGGCTTTATGCGGGAGGATGAGGCGAATTTTATTTCTTATCTGGCCTGCTATAATAGCGATAATACAGAGCTGCGGTACAGCGGCGCGATGATGGGACTTATCCATGCTACAAACCGCCTGTACCGCTATGACCCAAACGCCTGGCAGGAGATTTATACGCTGCTGCCGGAAGGAGTGCTGCGGGATCTGGCGGCCAACAGCCGTTACTGGAAAAAGTATGAAACGCCGGTAGGCGAAACGGCTGACCGCTGGAACGATGCCTACCTAAAGGCCAATGACCAGACCGATGGGGTGCAGAGCTACGGCCGTATGGTCGATCTGCTCATCGCTTTTTACAGGGCGCAGGGATTGATTTGAGTAGTATATTTGCCGGTTCCTGCAAACCGAGAGAGGCCGACCCTGTGGGTTGGCCTTTTTTGCAAGTTAAGGCCATGTTAAATTTCATTTTTGGCTTGACAAATGCCGTGGGCAGGCCTATACTTGCAGATATATTTTTTACGCAAAGGAGTGCGGAACAATGAGTAAAGTGTTCATTCCGGCAGGTTACCACAGCTGCCTTTCCCTGTACGATACCCAAAAGGCCATCAGCCTGATCAAGCGGGTGTTTGAGGATACTCTCTGCGGAAATCTGAATCTCAGCCGGGTATCGGCCCCGCTGTTTGTGGAGGCTTCCACCGGCTTGAATGATGACCTAAATGGAGTGGAGCGCCCCGTTTCCTTTGATGTGCCGGATATCGGCCGGGATGCACAGGTGGTGCACTCCCTGGCTAAGTGGAAGCGCTTGGCGCTGCACCGCTACGGCTTCCGTCCCGGCAAGGGCCTTTATACCGATATGAATGCCATCCGGCGGGATGAAACGCTGGATAACATTCACTCCATCTATGTGGACCAGTGGGATTGGGAAAAGGTTATCACGCCAGAGGAGCGTAATGTGGCCTATCTGAAGGCTACGGTACAGAGTATTGTGGATGCGATCGTTTCCACTCAGCGCACCCTGCGGGCCATATATCCGCAGCTGAATACGGTTCCGGACCTGGTGCCGGAGGTCACCTTCATCACCACACAGGAGCTGGAAGACCGTTACCCGGAGCTGACCCCTAAGGAGCGGGAAAATGTCATTGCGAAGGAATGCGGCACTGTATTCCTAATGCAGATTGGCGGTAAGCTGCGCAGCGGCCAGCCCCATGATGGCCGTGCCCCAGACTACGATGACTGGACCCTAAATGGTGACCTGCTGGTTTATAACCGAGTGCTGGGAACAGCATTCGAGCTGTCCTCCATGGGCATCCGTGTAGATCCTGCGGCACTGGACCGCCAGCTGACCCTTTCCGGCTGTGAAAACCGCCGTACATTGCCCTTCCACCGGATGCTGCTGGCCGGAAAGCTGCCGCTGACCATTGGTGGCGGTATTGGCCAATCAAGACTGTGCATGTTCCTAATGGGGACCGCCCATATCGGTGAAGTGCAGTCTTCGGTGTGGGATGACGATACCATGCAGAAATGCGAAGCCGCGGGTATTATCCTGCTGTAAGTTCTTTAATAAAAAGACCGTCCGGTTTTGTGCCGGGCGGTTTTTGGCATTCCACTTTGTGCAGATACAAAAAGAGGGCACCTGTGGGTGCTCTCTTTTTGTGAGAAAATATATTTAGGGAAAAACATTGAGGGGACGAAGATATTATTTAGCGAGGGTGGTAATGAGGTTATACAGGGCACGAATGGCCAAACCCAGGGTAGCTACAGCAGCAATGCCGCCCAGTACATTACGAATGACAGAGTTGGTGTAGTTGCCCAGCAGTTTTTTGCTATTGGCAATGACCAGCAGCAGAATAGCGATAAAGGGGAGAATGAAACCGCTGATGGCCTGGGCCGCTACGATGATGGCAGCGGGGGAGGTATTTACCATGGCCAGCACGGTGCCAAATACGATAACGATGATCGCCAGCAGCTTGGCCTTGGTGCAGGAGGAACCGCCCTCCCAGTGGAACAGGGCGCTGAAGATGGTCTTGAAGGTGAAGCCGACTGCGATAGCAGAGGACAGACCGGCGGCCAGCAGGCCGATATCGCCTACCACACGGGCCCAGGAACCCAGTACCGGCTCCAGAGATTTAGTGAAGGTCAGGGCGCCATTGACGGAAGTGCCGGTCCCATACAGCACAGTGCCACTAGTGATAAGGATAGAAGCAGTGATGATAATACCGATAATGATGTTGAAACGAATGTCAAAACGGGCATCGGGCAGCTCCTCAATGGAAGTGTACTTGCCCTGAGAGGTGATGGAGTGCAGGATGAGGTTCATGCCGATAAGGGTGGTACCGATGAGCGCCATGGTATTCATTAGGCCGCCTTCGGGAACAACAGGAACCAAACCGGTTACGACTTGGCCCAGGTTGGGGGCAACAGCAATAGCGGTAACAAGGAACAGAACACCCATGACGCTGACGAATACCTGCATGATGGTCTCCAAGACCTTATTGGAGGCTAAGGCGGCGATAAGGGCGATAACGCCGATGATGAGAGCGGAGACCCATTGGGGCATCCCAGTGATATCCTGCAGACCGGCGGAAGCGCCGATCTCATTGCCAGACTGGAACGCGAAGCAGGAGATACCGACGGCTAAGCCGACAAATATCTGGACAAACAGGCGCCAGCCGCGGCTTTCGGGCTTCAGGGCGATGGCTGCATCGATGACATTCTTGTGAGAAGCGATGGCGATGCGGGAGGACATTTCCATGAGGACGATGAGGGCGATGCCGGAGAAGACAACGGCCCACAGCAGAGCATACTGGAACTTAACGCCCACCAGGGTAGCGGTGGTAATGGTGCCAGGGCCAATGAATGCGCTGGTAATAATAGCGGCAGGCCCCATATTTTTCAGCTTTTGCATAAAAGTCTTTTTTTCCATTAGAGTTTACCTCCTAAGTGAACTTCAGATCACATTTTTGGTTAAGTGCTTGTTGGCAGAGGACCTGCGCCCCTCACGCACGGTCTATGCCAGCTTGCACTTTAGCAGATTTGAACGATAGAACTTATTTGGTTTGGTTGAGGCTCAACTTTCAAGGCGATTATACCAACTTGATAAGGCATTAACAATGGTTCTGTGCACGAAATATCGCCTATAGTGGTGGGCAATCTGCACAATCAATTGAAGTTTGTTAAAGAAGAATCAAAGAAATGCGGAAGAATTTTGTTGATGCTGCATATTGTTTCCTCCATCGCCACAAATAATTTGGCGAATTTATTGCCGACTAATAGAAAATAGGGACTTTGTAGTGCTGTGCTAAGATAAATAATGAAATGGCCTGTTGTGCACCATGCATATTCCAGATCGTTTTTTTTTAGATACCGGAAACGATGACGAAAAGCCAGAAAAGTGGCACAATGAAAAAGCAAACCAGCCCAAGTATAAGTGGGCTGCCCCTCCCCGGCACCCCTCCGCCGCGGTAATGCGACTATATACGAAAGAAATTGGTGAATGATATGGAAAGAATAGAACAAGCCAATAAGGAAGCGCTGCGGCGCATCCTCAGTGGAGAACCGGAACTCATTGATGTGTGCCCGGCCGGGGAAGTGATCCCGGAGTTAGATAACCATTCCATCGGCCATGCGGGCCCTCCTATCGCCTGGAAAGAGATGTGCGGCCCGATGCAGGGTGCTATTATGGGGGCCGCGGTATATGAAGGGATGGCTTCCACCCTGGAGGAGGCAGCCAAGATGGCCGCTTCCGGTAAGATCCACTTTATCTCCAACCACAGCATGCACTGTGTAGGCCCCATGACTGGTATGATCACCAGCTCCATGCCACTGTGGGTGGTTCGTAATAAGACCTTCGGCAATTACGCCTACAGCACCTTTAACGAAGGAATCGGTAAGGTCATGCGCTTTGGCGCCAATTCCCCGGAGGTCATCGACCGCCTGCGCTGGATCCAGAATGATTTGGGCCCTGCTATGAAGAGAGCTCTCCAGGAATCCGGCCCCATCTCCCTCAAGCTCATCATCTCCCGCGCCCTTGCCATGGGGGATGAAATGCACCAGCGCAATGTGGCGGCATCCTCGTTGCTTACCCGTGAACTGGCCCCTTACCTTGCCAATGTGGTGGAGGACCCGGCCAAGCGCTTTAAGATTTTTAGCTTCCTTTCCACCAACGATCAGTTCTTCCTGAACCTCGCCATGGCGGCGGGCAAGGCAACCATGGATCCCATCCGTGATATTCCGCATTGCAGCGTTGTTACCGCTATGAGCCGCAACGGAACTAACTTTGGAATTCAGGTCAGCGCGCTGGGCGACCGCTGGTTCCAGGCGCCCGCCTGTATGCCGGTCGGCCTCTATTTCCCCGGTTATTCCGAAGCGGATGCCAACCCCGATATGGGCGACAGTGCCATCTGTGAGACCTTTGGAATCGGTGGCTTTGCCATGGCATCCTCTCCCGCGGTGGTGCGCTTTGTCGGCGCCGGAAATATCAGCAGCGCCATGAAGTATTCCCGCGATATGATGGAGATCACCGTTGGGGAAAACGATGCCTATGTGATGCCGACCATGGACTTTACCGGTACCGGCACAGGCATTGATATCCGCAAGGTTATTGAAACGGGTATTCTGCCTGTCATCAATACTGGTATGGCGCACAAAAAGCCTGGTGTAGGGCAGGTGGGTGCGGGTGTCGTTAAGCCTCCTATGGAGTGCTTTGAACAGGCCCTGTATGCGCTGGCCGAGTACGAAGGGGTAACCGAAGAATAATCGCAACAGATAGTTAATAAAGGAGATAACCATGAGCGATCTGAAGGAAATGATCCGGCAGGCCAATGAAGTTGCCGTCAATAAAATGAAGAATGCCCAGCCCTACTGGGTCGATATCAAGCCCGCCCATGAGGTGCTGGGAATTGACAAGTACACCCTGCTGCATGCAGGCCCACCCATTGCGTGGGAGGAGATGTGCGGCCCCATGCGCGGAGCCATTGTTGCCGTACTGAAATATGAAGGCCTGGCGGAAAATGATGAAGAAGCCCTTGCGCTGGCAGGCAGCGGTAAGATAAAATATGAACCGTGCCATCACCACAATGCCGTAGGTCCCATGACGGGTGTGACCTCCTATTCCATGCCGATGATTTGCGTGTTGAATAAGGAGAACGGCAATTATGCCTATTCCACCATCAATGAGGGCACCGGCAAGGGCATCCGCTTTGGCAGCTGCGGCCAGGATACCGTAGACCAGCTGGTGTGGCTGGAAAAGGTGCTGGGCCCGGCGCTGAAGGATGTTGTCCACACCATGGGCGGGATTAACCTAAAGATGATCATTTCTCAGGCGCTGGCCATGGGGGATGAGCTGCATATGCGCAATAATGCCGCTACCAATCTGTTTGTAAAGACCATAGCGGAAACGCTGTGCGAGGTGGTAGAAAGCCGTGCGGCGCTTACCCAGATTATGCACTTCCTAACCTGGAACAATGACCAGTTTTTCCTCAACTTTGCCATGGCGGCCAATAAGGCCTGCGCCGATGCGGCACATGGCATCGAGCATTCCACCATGGTGACCGCGATGGCCCGCAACGGCGTCAATATCGGCATCCGGGTGAGCGGCCTGGGCGACCGCTGGTTTACCGCTCCCGCAGCGGATGTGGCAGGTGCTTATTTCCCGGGCTATTCCGCGGAGGACGCCAATAAGGACATCGGTGACAGCGCCATTATGGAAACCGGCGGCATTGGCGGCATGGCCATCGCTACTGCCCCTGCCATTGTTCGCTTCCTGGGTGCTGGCAAGTACCAGGACGCTGTGAACTACACCAACAACATGTACGAAATCACCCTTTCGGAGCAGGATCAGTATGCCATGCCGGATATGGATTTCCGTGGTTCGCCCATCGGTATCGATATTCTCAAAGTAGTGGAAACCGGTATTTCCCCCATCATCAATACCGCTATTGCCTGTAAACGCCCCGGCGTTGGTATGATCGGTGCCGGTATTTCTAAGGCACCGCTGGAAATGTTCGAAGAGGCGATGGTTGCCTTTGGTGAAGCGCACGGCCTGCAATAATAACAAAGAGTTTGATTAGCCGGCAGGCGTCGGGCCCCTATGGGGAACCGACACCTGCTGTGCTATGCTTTAATAAAGAGAAAGAACGGAGTATACTATGGAACTCAGTCCAATCCTATTATGCCTGCTGGCAGCAGTGCCGGTACTGTTGCTCATTATTCTGCTGGTGGGCTGCAAGTGGAGCGTGGGCCGCGCGGCGGTCGTTTCGGTCGCCGTAGATGCTGTAATTGCTCTATCTGCATTTGGGGCGCATCCGCTGCAAATTCTGGTCAGCGCCGCCAAGGGCGCATGGAGTTCACTCAGCATTATTCTCATCATCTGTCCGGCAATCCTTATGTACAATATCGTGCGGGAGGCTGGCGCATTTCGTGTCATTCGTGCGGGGATTCAGCAGGCCACCCCCAATAAGCTTCTGCAAATTCTCATCATCGGCTACACATTTTCGGCATTTTTGCAGGGGATCACCGGCTTCGGCGTACCGGTGGCGATCTGCGCGCCGCTCCTCATCGAAATAGGTGTTTCTCCGCTCTGGGCGCTTGCCATTGCCCCTTTGGGCGAGGCGTGGGGCAACACCTTCGGTACGCTCAGCGCTGCATGGGATGCGCTGGCGGCGCAGGCGGGCTTGAACGAAGCCATGCCCCTTTACTGGCAAAGTGCTTTGTGGACCGCTGCGCTGCTCTTCGCAATGAATCTTGTTTCCGGATTACTGGTCTGCTGGTTTTACGGCAGGGGCGCAGCACTTCGCCGCGGATTGCCCGCTGTACTGGTGCTCAGTCTGGTGCAGGGCGGCGGGGAACTGCTGATGAGTCAGGTCAATACCACACTCTGCTGCTTTATTCCCTGCTGTCTGGCTTTGGTGGTATCGCTTCTTTTGGGACGGCTTCCACTTTACAATACACCGTGGGAGCTGGAAAACAGCCGTGCCATGGAGCCGTCGCGCGGAACGCTTTTGTCGGAACAGGCGCCGCAGGGCATGGGGATCCTGCACGCCTTTTCCCCTTACCTTGTCATGACGGCCTTTTCACTGGTCTGCCTGCTCATTCCTTCGGTCAAGCGGGCGTTGGCGGGTGTTTCCGTTTCGCTCCATATTCCTGCCGTTGTCAGCGGCGGTACAGCCATTACCGAGGAGGTCAGCGGCTTTTCTCCGCTCAGCCTCACCAACGCGGGTGTGTTCCTGTTTTTGGCGGCAGGCTTCGGGTTCTTCTATTTCCGCCGCCGCGGTTGGCTGCAGGCGGGCAGTGGGCGGCGTATTCTGCGGGACAGCCTGAAAAAAGCATGGCCCTCCTCTGTTTCGGTTATGGTGTTTCTGGTGCTTGCCAATATTATGAGCGGCACCGGCCAAACCGCTGCCTTGGCGGGTGGATTTTCCGCGGTATTTGGGCCGTACTATGCGGCGCTGGCAGCGCTGGTGGGAATGCTCGGCTCCTTTATCACCGGCTCCAATATGTCCAGCAATATCCTGTTTGGCAGCTTCCAGATGACGACGGCAGAACTGGTGGGCTTGCAGCCTGCCCCTATCCTGGCGGCACAGACCGTGGGCGGCAGCGCCGGCAGCCTCATCAGCCCCAGCAAAATCGTTCTAGGAGCTACAACAGCCGGCCATCCGGAAATGGTTGGTGCTATCATCAGAAAGCTGCTGCCGGTGGCACTGCTGTTTTCGCTCACCTCCGGCGCGGTAGTATTGCTTAGCGGACTGATACTGGGCTAAAAAATATTGGTATACAAAAAAGACTGTGGGTATGATATACTTAACTTATATCATGTCCACGGTCTTTTTATAGGAGGGGGATATCATGTATACCATCGGTTCATTCCTGCGGGAAGAGGAGCTGACCGGCTTAAAGCTTATGACGGATACCGCCGATCTGCAGGCGGAAATCACCAATATCAATATTATCGATAACCCCGATTCCTACGATTGGCTTTCCTCCGGGGATTTTTTGCTGACCACCGGCTATTTTCTTCGGGATGATGAGGCTATGCAGCGGCAGCTTGTACGGGAGCTTTCGGAACTGGGTTGTGTGGGGCTGGCCATTAAAACCCGCCGCTATTTGGATGTGATTCCGGAGGCGATGCTGGAGGAAGCGAACCGGCTGGGCTTCCCGCTCATCAATATCCCGGTCCAGTATCCTCTCAGCAAGATCTGCAAGGTGGTGTTTGGCCGGCTTTCCGGCGGCGGGGTGGAAAAGGCCGACCGCTTTGTTTCGCTTTATCATTCCATCACCGAGAGCATGCTGGAGGCAGATGGCGTTTTCCGGATGCTGGGCGTCCTTAGCGACTTTATCGGTAATGCGGTGCTGCTGCTGGGGGCCAAGTGGGAGCTGATGGCCTATGCCGAAAATGCTGGAAACCCAATGCCGCTTTCGCGGTATCTCCCACTGCAAAAGGGGGAGGTTATTTTCCCAGAGAGCATTACCGGCAATATGCCTTCGGATTTTTCCAAATATGCCAAGGCCATCAAACGGGTCTTTTCCGCTGGGCAGGAGCGTGCGGTCTGCCGCATACTGCCGGTTTCCGGCGGCAATGCCCTGTTTGGTTACTTGGTGGTGTGGGAGACCGGCCGCAAAATGCAATCGGTGGAATATCTGGCCTTGGAGATCGCGGCCTCTTCCTTGGCGCTGGAGCGCTTCCGCACCCGCCAGATCGAGGAGATCCGGATGCATATCCGGCAGGACTTCTTTGACGATTTGCTCAGCGGCAAGCTCCATTCTGTCGAGGAGGTGGGCAGCATTGCCGGGATGCACAATATGGACGCCGAGGGGACCTATCTCTGCATGGTCACTAAGCTGGACAGCGCCGCCCGCGGGACCGAAAACTATGTGGAAATGCAGGATGCCTTCCTGCGCATCAAGGACCGTATGATCGCCCAGATCGGGGAACTTTCCCGCGAAGAGGGCCGCAGCTGCATCTCTATTCATCGTGGCAGCCTTATTATCACCTTTCTGCGCATTGCCCATACCGAACCGGACCAGCGCATTAGTGAGGAAAATCGGCGGTTTATCCAGCGGCTTTACCACCGTCTGCATGCCATCACACAGCAGTATGTCCTCAATATCGGTGTGGGGGAGCCGACCGCCCGTCTTATCAATGTGCGCCGCAGCTTTACCCAGGCGCAGGAGGCTATCCGGGTCTCCGGCAATTTGCGCAGCGTGGCAGGGGTGCATTTTTACGAGGACCTCATCATCTATCAGCTGCTTAGCAGCGGAGTGGAAAATGAAAAATCCGCCGAGCTTTATACGCTGTCTATCCGCAGTCTGGTAGAGTATGATAAACAGAACGCGACCAACATGGTGGAAACGCTGGACTGTTACTTTGCCTGCAACTGTAATGTTAGCGAAACAGCCAAAGCCCTCTTCATCCATCGCAACACCCTCATTTACCGCATTGATAAGATCAAATCTATTCTGGGGAGGGATCTCAAAGATTCCGAAGAGCGTCTGCTGCTGCAGCTAGGCCTGCGGGTCTATCAGGTGCGGCAGATTCGTGAAGCGGCCGCCAATTCTTGAGCCTAACCGCGGGAATGTTTTTCTCTCTACTGCCATACAAAAGAGCAGGAGGGGGAGTTTGCATGAAAAGATGGATGACCCTGCTGCTGGGGTGCCTGCTGCTGTGCACCGCCTGTGGAAAAAAGGAACTGTTAGGATCCATTGCATTGCGGGAAGATACCACCCCGGAGCAGATGATAGAAGAGCTTTCCCAGCGGTATGATCTGCCGGAAAGTATGCTGCTGGAATCTGCCGCGGACCTGGCAGCACTGCTGCAAATAAAGGAAAAGTACCTGCTGTTGGGTTGTGGGCGTATTGCAGCCCCGGAGGACAACCCACAGCAAATACTATTGGCGCAGGCGGCCCCGGGCAAAACGGAAAAGGTGACTGCCACCCTGCAAAAGCGTCTGGAGACAGTACAGCGGGCATTTCCCGGGTATCCTTCGGCGCAGGCCGGGCGGGTCATTACAGCAGGGGATTATGCTCTTTTGGTCATCGTCACCGCCGATGATATGGATACTGTGCAGCAGGAGATTATGGATTATTTTATCGGAGGGAAATAGCAAGAAAAAATGGTTGCACACGAACTTAAATTCGTGTATAATATCTTAGTAGGCCATGACAGGTCGTGCAAAGGCAGCCTTTGTCATGCGGAAATCTGGTCCTGTGCGACGCAGTGCTGTGAACCATGTCAGGCGGGGAACCGAGCAGCATTAAGCAGTATTTGCGGGTGCCGCAGCCAACCGGGTTTCCGTATGATAAAGGCTGTCTTTTATTATAGTGGGGGAGGGGAAAACAGAATGTATCAGGCACTTTACCGCAAGTGGCGTCCCCGCACCTTTGAGGAAGTGGTGGGGCAGGAGCATATCACCACCACGCTGAAAAACGAGATGCTCCAGGGCAAGCCTGCCCATGCGTATCTGCTGATGGGCAGCCGTGGCACCGGCAAAACCACCTGCGCCAAGCTCATCGCCAAGGCGGTGAACTGCCGCAACCCGGTGGATGGCAGCCCCTGCGGCCAATGTGACTGTTGCCGAGGGGTGGATAACGGCAGCCTGGTGGATGTAGTGGAGATTGATGCCGCCAGCAATAACGGCGTGGATAATATCCGCGATCTGCGGGAGGAAGCTGTTTTTCTGCCCAATGTGGCCAAATACCGCGTCTATATCATCGATGAGGCACACATGCTTTCGGTGGGGGCAGTCAATGCTTTGCTCAAGATTATGGAGGAGCCGCCGGAGCATGTGATCTTCATTCTGGCTACCACCGAAGTACACAAAATTCCTGCCACTATTCAGTCCCGCTGTCAGCGGTTTGATTTTAAGCGTATTGCGCCGGAGGTCATCCGGGATAGGCTGCTTTTCATTGCCGGGCAGGAGGACATGACCTTGACGGAAGAAGCCGCGGCTCTCATTGCCCGTATTGCCGATGGCGGTATGCGTGATGCCCTTTCTCTCCTTGATCTTTGCTGGGCACACGCCCATGATATCACCGTGGAGGCCGTCAGCGAAGCGGCCGGGCTTGTGGGGCAGGATTATCTTTTTGAGATCGCCGATGCTGCCGCGACGGGGGATTTTACAGGCGCAATGGATGCCATGGAGCGCCTGGCCGGACAGGCTGTAGAATATGACCGCCTGTGCAGTCAATTGATCAACCATTACCGCAACCTGTTGGTGGCAGCTACCGCTCGCGATCCCGAACAACTTATTGTCTGCCTGCCACAGACGCTGGAACAGTATAAAAAGCAGGCGGCCTCCTTTACCCCGGCCGCGCTGATGGATGCCATCAGAACGCTGCAGGATACCCAGGCCGCTATGGCCCGCAGTACCAGCCGCCGTGCCGAGATGGAATTGGCCCTCTTAAAGCTCAGCGACCGGCGGGTAAGCCCCAGCCGGGAAGCGCTGGTCGCCCGCATCGAGGAGCTGGAAGCCAAGCTCAACCGGCTGCTGGCGGAGGGGATCCGCCCCGCTCCGGCCCCGGCGCAGCAGACGGCTGTCGGAGGAATGTTCCAGCCACAACAAGAGGAACCGGCCGAACCGGAGCAGGTAGCGCTGCCAGGCATGGAGCCGCCCCCGCAGCAGGAGGAAGCAGCCCCACCGGCTGCAAAGCCTGCCGCTACCTCGGTGGAGCCAATGCCGGAGGAACAGTGGCTGCAGGTGCTGGATCGTCTTGGCGTCATCAATAAGATGCTGGCAGGCGCCCTGCAAGGCAGCCATGCCCATTTCCGCGGGCAGACTGTCCTTATCGAGTGTGATAAGCCCATCTTCCTGGAGATGATGCGCAGCAATGACTTCACTCGTCAGAGCCTAAAGCGAGCTATCGCCGAAGTGACCGGTGTAAAATACGGTGTGGGGCCTTACACCGCTGCGCCCAAGGCAACCACCCCGCAGAGTTCTCCGTTGGAGGATCTCATCAAGCAGGCAGAGGGAATGGGCATCCCGGTTACCAGAGAATAATAACCAAAAAGGAGAACCAATATGAAAGCAAGAATCCCCCAGGGCGCCGGCGGCGCCGGTAATATGAACCAGATGATGCAGCGGATGCAGAAGATGCAGGAGGAAATGACCCGTGCCCAGGCGGAACTGGAAGAAAAGGTCTACCATGTTTCTGCTGGAGGCGGCAATATTGAAGTTGAAATCAATGGCAAAAAGGAAGTGACATCTGTTACCCTTAAGCCGGAAGTAGTTGATCCTGATGATATCGAATTTTTGCAGGATTTGATCCGGGAGGGCGTCAATGAGGCCATCCGTGCCTGCACCGCCGATGCAGAGCAGACCATTGGGGCCATTACCGGCGGCCTGGATCTCGGCCTGTAATCTTATTTTTCCGTAAGAGGGGGAGGGTTTCGCATGGATTCCACCGCGGCGCCGCTGCAAAAGCTCATCGAGCAGTTTGCCCGTCTGCCGGGCGTTGGCCGCAAGATGGCCCAACGGTTCGCTTTTTATGTGTTGGATCTGCCGGAGGACAAGGCCAAGGAATTTTCCTCCGCCATTCTGGAGGCCAAAAGCAAGATCAAAAAGTGTTCCGTTTGCGGCAACTTTACCGAAGGGGAGCTTTGCCCCATCTGCTCGGCTAAAGGGCGGGATGCCTCCCTCATCTGTGTGGTGGAGGACCCGCGTGATGTCCTGGCCTTTGAGCGCACCCGGGAGTACAACGGTGTTTACCATGTGCTGCACGGGCTTATTTCCCCCATGGATGGCATCGGTCCGGATCAGCTCACCATTAAGGAACTGCTGGCCCGCATAGCCAAAGGCGATGTCAGCGAGGTCATTATGGCTACCAACCCCACCGTGGAGGGGGAAGCGACCGCAATGTATATTGCCAAGCTGCTCAAGCCCCTTGGCGTCAAAGTCAGTCGGTTAGCCTATGGCATTCCCGTGGGCGGCAACCTGGAATACGCCGATGAGGTGACCCTATGGCGTGCCATGGAGGGTCGCAGCGAGCTTTGATCTTCCCCTTGACAAATCGAAATTTTGTGATATGATGTGATTCCACCGAAGGAAAGGAGTGACTGCGCATGGCAGAAAAGCAGGGAATCAAGCAGATCGCCGTCAACCGTCAGGCGCGGCACGAATACTTTGTGGAAGAATCCATGGAAGCCGGTATTGAGCTGTTCGGTACCGAGGTAAAAAGCCTGCGGAACGGCGGCTTGAATCTCAAGGACAGCTGGTGCAGCTTCGAAAAAGGGGAGCTCTTTGTGCGTCAGATGCACATCAGCCCCTATGAGAAGGGCAATATCTTTAACCGTGATCCGCTGCGGCCAAAAAAGCTGCTGCTACACCGCAAGGAGCTGAACCGTTTGTATGGTTTGGTAAAACAGCAGCAGGGGCTTACCCTTATCCCACTCCAGGCATATTTTAAGGGCAGCCGGGTCAAGATAGAACTGGGTGTGTGCCGCGGCAAAAAGCTGTATGATAAGCGTGCCGATGCCGCCAAGCGCGATGCCCAGCGGGATATCGAGCGGGCCATGCGCGGCCGCGGCTGAAAGTAAAAAAGTGAATATGGGGGCGTACCGGTTTCGACGGGGACTGAGAAACAGGGTAAGCGAGTAGAGGCGCTCGACCTCTATAAAACGGGCAACCTTAAAGATAAACGCTAACACTGATTACGCGTACGCTGCTTAATTAAGCAGCCGTCCGACTGCGGAGGACCACGGCCGCGGGAGGGCGTCGATGAGTGGTGAACGATCACGGGAAGGGCTCCGGGCCTGTGATTGTATCAGGAGCTACTAAAGTCTTCAGCCTGCTGTCCGGCGGGAGGCAGAGGGAACGCTAAAAGAGCAGCTACACTCGTAGAAAGCCGTGCGGACTGGTTTTCGGACAGGAGTTCGACTCTCCTCGCCTCCACCATAAGTCCACCGTAATTTTGATAGAATTACGGCGGACTTTTTATATTGATATGTTATATTGAGTTTGATAAAGTCAGGGTTTATGGAGGTGATAAGAATGAAATGTGCGCTTGCAGGCGTTGGATTTATTAATGAAGATATCGAGTATAACAAAGCAGTTCTCGCTGATACACTTAGAAAATGTGCGGGAAGGGCGGATGTTGTTATCTTCGGAGAAGCATTTCTTCAGGGCTTTTATGGCATAAATTTTATAGCAAAACATGATACAACAGTATCTATTTCTCGTGATGATATGATTATTCGCGAAATATGCAGTATGGCCAAAGAGTACACCATTGCAGTATCCTTTGGATTCATTGAGAAAGATGGTGATGTGTTTTTCAGTTCACAGATGACAATAGATAAAAATGGCCAGATCATAGACTTATATCGCCGAGTATCTCCAGGCTGGAAAGAATCCTTTGCGGGAAAAGAATACTGTGAGGGTGATGGGTTTCACACATTTCACCTTCTCGGTAGGGAGGTTGCCATTGGGTTATGCGGAGACCTTTGGTATGAAGAAAATATCACTCGTCTGAACGAGTTGGAACCGGATATCGTTTGGTGGCCTGTCTATACAGATTATAACTATTTAGAATGGAACAATACAGTAAAGTTTGAATATGCCAAACAGGCCGGCAAAATAAATGCCCCCGTTTTTTATGTCAATTCGGTATGCATGGATAAACCCGATAATCGCGAAATTGCCAAAGGCGGTGCTGCTTTGTTTGATAAGAGCTTCATAAAAGAGGAATTACCGGCAGGAAATGAAGGAGTCCTTATTGTTGAGGTTTAGTCCATATTCCATTGCCATTCACGCATGGCGGAAAAGCCAGGATTTTTGGCGACTATTCTAACGAGAAAAGTAAACTAGTAGATGGGTCCATTTGTGCCATCTCAAAATTTCTAATCAAATAAAAAAGAACCCCTTGGGGCACCCTCCGTAAGGAAGGGACTCCAATGATTTGTATTTAGCTTTTTTCGCGGATTGTGGTGTCATAATCCGATGCTTGCTATCCCTGTGGACACGACGGCAAATGCTTCGTATTATTTATTTATAATAACTCCTTTGTACCAAGTCGGAATGGATTTCGTCATATTCTCATACCAGCTTAGTACATCTTTTGCTTGATTTATCATTACTTGAACTTGGCTCTGCCCAAAAGGAATTGCCCAAGGCACAGAAGATAAAGTATTACTGCTAATATAAAGTGCGAGCAACTCCCAAAACGGAATTGGTATGTCATTGCTGAAGTATGCTCATGTATGCCATCGTCGCCGATGTCTCCGTCCTGGAGATGTTCACCGGCGGTATCATCCCCGGCATCATCATGGGCCTCAGCCTTATGGTCGTCGAGTACTTCCGCGCCAAGAGAAACGGCTACGGCACCTCCGAGCTGGATATCGCTGAGTTCCATACCCAGAGCAAGGCCAAGATCGTTATTCAGAGCTTCCTGGCGCTGCTGTCTCCGGTCATCATCCTGGGCGGTATTTACAGCGGCAAGTTCACCGCTACCGAAGCCGCCGGCGTATCCGTTCTGTACGGTTTCATCATTGGCTACTTTGTGTTTAAGCAGCTCAATATCAAGAAAGCCTATGAGGCCTGCGTCAAGACCGGCGTCAGCACCTCTATGATTCTGTTCCTCATCGGTGCGGCTGCCGTATTCGGCTGGATGCTCACCATGCAGCAGATCCCCAATCAGATCGTTGCTGCCATCAGCGGCATTACCGATAGCCCCGCTGTCGTTCTGCTGCTCGTTAACCTGGCGCTGTTTGTGGCCGGCGCCCTCTTGGATAATGTCGCCGCCATCACCCTGCTCACCCCCGTTTTGGTCCCGCTGATCAGCGCTTATGGCATCGATAAGACCTTCTTTGGTATTATCATGATCATCAACCTTTCCATCGGCCAGATCACCCCGCCCATCGGCATGAACCTCTTCGTCTCCTCCAGCATCTGCGAAGTTCGCCTGGAGAAGGTCATCCGGCAGATACTGCCCTTCCTGGCGGTTCTCATCGTCGATCTGTTCCTCTTCACCTACATCCCCGGCATCGTCACCGTGCTGCCCAATGCACTGCTGCACTGATTCCGGAATTTAGCACGGGCCATACTCCGGTCGGTTTTCCGGCCGGAGCTTCCCTGCATCTTATCCCAATAGAACGGAGGCACCAGCCATGCTGTTTTTCCTGCTTTTCATCGTGCTTATGCCCGCCCTTACCTATGCGGATTACCGCCTGTACGGCAAAAAGATGGAAGAGACCCTGGCCGCCCAGCCGGATTACGACCAAAACCGCGAAAACTACGATGCCCTCTTAAAAAAGCTCGTCCAGCGGCAGAAAAAAACCGATACCCTCGTCTGCGCCGTGCTGTGCATTTTGGCCTTCATCTTGGGCGTCTATACCTCCACCGCCGGCGGCATTATGTAACGGTTAATAATATTTGGGGATGCCATATATTCCCATTCTTAGCAAAAAGCCTTCCATCGCGGGGGCTTTTTGTGCACTTTTTAGGGCGTTTCTGCAATTCACACCGCTTTGCCCGCATTTCGCCCCCTGGGCGAAAAATACCCCCTTTTAGGGGGTATTATGGGGGTTGAAAGTAGGGCCTCTGCGCCCAGTAAAACCACAATTTTAAGAAAAATGAAAAGGAGGCCCACCCCCATGAAAAAACGCCTGCTCAGCGCCCTGCTCGCGCTGGCTTTAGTCTTTGTCCTACTCCCCACCACCGCCCTGGCGGGAGAGACAACAGGGAAGGAGGACTATGATATCTCCATTAACGGAAAAGGCTGGAAGTTTGAGAGGGACAACACTTCTGGTGCTTATATTCCTGCTTACTACTATCATACCAATGAATTTAGTGCTGATGAAAACTACAGAAAACTTTATACCAACGACAATCTAATGCTAACCAAAGAGGGTAATACCGTTACCATTACGATTCGTCGTGGAACATCCCATGATTATAGGGTTTATCCCATAGAATTTGCTCTCAAGAAAGAATCCATCGAAAAAAACGATGTACCCTGTATCGAGATGGGCAATGACAATAACCTTGTAATTACAGGTAAGGGCACCCTTAATATTACTCGAAATGAAAGTAAAAGCTATGGGGCCGCACTGTATTCAAATGTGGGCGATATTACAATCAATGGCGGAATTACCGTAAATGTTAGTTTCCTCAACGGAAAAGATTATTACAATAAAAATGTTTCCAGCAACGCCATTTATGTAGGTGACAATCATAACCTCACCGTTTCAGGAAGTGGAACGAATGTAACCGCAACAAATCAGGGCTTTGATTCATCTCCCGCGACAGTTTGCGTGGAAGGTGGTACTATTACCGTTTCCGGCGGTGCATCCCTTAGCGCAACTAATACATACGCTGACAATTTCTCTGGTTCTAGCGTTACACAGCACTTCAAAAGTTATGCCATTTCGGGTACAGAATCTAAGCCTTGTACTCTAATTGTTGCAGATGAAAAATCTAGTGTTACTGCATGGGCATATGATGAAAAATATGGCAAGCCTTTTGGCTTTGTAACTTATAATATCACCGGTGCCACAGTTAAGGCCGGTAGCGACGCTTACTATGCTACCGAAACTACCATCGATAATATCAATGGCAACGAATATGTAAAAATCTCCATCCCCGCCCTCCAAAGAACCTCTGATGTCCTCATCGCTGGCAAAAACGCCGTTGTCGGTTGGTGGACCAATATCCCAGCAGCTACTGGCACTGGCTCTTATTCCTACGATGCGGATAAGAAAGAGCTCACCCTCAAGGATGTTAACATCGCTAGCAGTAGTATTATCAATGGCATCCAGTTTACAAAAGACGGAACCTATACCATCAATCTGGTAGGTACCAACACCATGAGCGGTTTTAGTACTGGTATTTCTGCTAATAGTGCTGATCAGTATGTTAGCAACATCAATATTACCATTACCGGTGCAGGCAGCCTTGAAGTATCCACTACAAGCTATGCCATTGCCATGAACAAAGGCAATCTCAAGTTCGAAAATACTGGCGAGATAAAGCTAACGACCAGTAACATAAGTAAGAAGCATAATGTCCTCTCGGTGAGCGGCGATATTTCCATCACCGATATGGACAAATACAGTGTTACCGGTATAACACAGACAGGCGGTAATGTAACTGGCGACACTGTAACCCTTGGTGAGGCAAGCCATCTCAAAGGCTATGAAAATCCCGACGGTACAGCGATATGTTTGAAGACCATCACCATCGCTCCCAAGCCTTCAGAAACTTATTACAATAACAAAGCCATGAAGTATGGCGAAACTAGGCCTGCAGGCAGCGGCACCATCTCCTGCGATGAGAATGGTGTAATCACCCTTAGCGGCGCTACCGCAGGCACCCTCGAATTCAGATCCTCCGCCGACAGCACCCTGGTCCTCGAGGGCACCAACACCCTTCCTCCATCGTAACCACGCAAAAGGGCCTCACCATCTCCGGCTCCGGCTCCCTTACCGTCGGTTCCATCCGGGTACCCAATGACACTCGATATACCGCAAACCTCACCATCACCGGCGGCGCTCATGTTACCGTCGGTACCGCTGAACTCACCACCAGAGCCATCGATATCGATGGCGACCTCACCGTAACCGGTGCCACCCTCACCGCCACCAGCAACTCCAATAATGTTCCCACCGTCCAGGTCGGCGGCAATGCCTCCTTCACCGGCAGCACCGTCACCATCACCAATAACAGCACTGCGCTGCACAAAGATGCAGCAGACACCACCAAGGGTGATTCTGTTTCCAGTGCCCTCTATGTGCAAGGCAATATCAATGCTGATAATGCAAAAGTCACAGCAAAGGTGGAAAACGGCGGCGGCAATGCCATCGGTGCGCTTGGCAATATCACCGTCAATGGCTCCACTGTGACCGCAGTAAATAAGGGCCAGAAATTCACCACAATTATAGCAAAGAATGTTTATGTCAGTGGGGACTCCAAAATTACTGCAAATAACCTGAATAAAAATCCCCCTTACAAGGATTCGTATTTAGCTTTCCCGGCAATCGAAGGCAAAATTGTAAATCAGAACACTGATTATAGCCTCAAGTTTGAAGGACAGCATAGTAGAACCTCAGAGCCTAAAACTACCCTCGCTCCCGGGGAGCAGACCACCCTTTATTATTACAATGTCACCATCACCCGCGGCGATAAAGTCACCCGTACCAATTCCCCTGTTGTCATTGATGGCACCACCCTGCTGAATGCCACCTACTATACCATCACCAATGGCAACACAGTAGCCGAGGGAACTGAAAGCAACTACAATGCCTTCTACGATTCCGCAACCAAGACCCTCAAGCTGAACAATGCGGTAATCAGCACTACTACAAATAATGCTGCGATTAAGATTAGTAAAGACTTAACAATCACAGTAACAGGAACTAATGAGCTTACGGGAAATCATAACCACTGCATTGAGAGCGACTACAACTTTACGATTAACGGTACTGGTAGACTGGTGATGACAAACGGTAGCAATACCGATGCTTCTGTAATATACTGCGGCCCCGGTAAGAGTTTGACTATTGCTGCTGAAGTGATTATCAAGAATGAAGCCCAACCCGGTAAGCTGATTCATACAGTTGAAGATGATGCATACAGCTTTGCAAAAGGATATAATGTTTACGCCAGCACGGATGTTTTCGGTTCTCCTTTGGAAGTGTATAACCCCGAAAACTACAGCACCTATAAGTACCTCTGCGTCACCACACGGACCCTCGAAACCGGCGGCTCCACCTGCCAGCATGTTTGGGATGAAGCATGGCACGACACAGGAGATTATCATCATGCTCATCAGTGTACCATCTGCAAAGCTTATGATACAACTACACAAGAGTCGCACAATGTGACTGGTCATAAAGACAATCATGATGGCTCTCATTTGAACATCTGCGGCAGCTGTGGTTACAGTGCCAAGGTAAGCCATTCTTACACATGGGCTCCCAATGCCAATGATAATGAAAAGCATATTGGCACTTGTGTGTGTGGAAATGTAGTCGAAAAAGTTCACAATTTCGTAGGTGATGTTTGCAGTGACTGTGGCTACGATAAATCCACTGGCACAACTTGTGAGCATGTTTGGACCACCGAATGGACAATAGATACAGTAGACAATGAGTATCACTGGCATAAGTGTATAAAGTGCAATGCAATAACAGACAAGAAGCCCCATGCGTACACAATAGTTACTGACAGCGGTACAAATCATATCCGTGAGTGTGAGTGCAAAGTGTTTTATGTAGAGGATCATATCTCCAGTGATTGGATTATCGATACCCCTGCAACCGCCACCACAGCCGGTTCCATGCATAAGGAGTGCACAGTTTGCAAACATAAAATGCAGACTGAAGTAATCCCAGCCACCGGCGAGATCGAACCTCCCACCCCCGATAACCCCGGCACCATCGTCATCATCCGCCCCGCCGAAGAGGAGAAACCGGCCCAGCAGCCCAATCCCTCCACCGGCACCAATGACCTGGTCGGCCTGGCCGTCGCCGCTGCCGTCGCCGCTGCCCTCGGCTCCGCCGCCCTCCTGCGCAAGCATGATTAATTGCCCCACCAAAAAGCTCCCCTCCCGGGGAGCTTTTCTCTTGACAAATCCCCGCCCAGGGTGTATAACATTCCCATGGTAAATCTACCGCTTTAGTCTATTTCGTGTCAGGAGGTATCCCTATGGCAAAAATCTATACATCCGCCGCCCAGCTCATCGGCCACACCCCCCTGCTGGAGCTGACGCACCTCGAAAAAAAATACAGCCTGCATGCCCGCGTTCTTGCCAAATTGGAGTATTTTAATCCCGCCGGCTCCGTCAAGGACCGCATTGCCCTGGCCATGATAGAGGATGCCGAGCAGAAGGGCCTCCTTACCCCTCAGTCTGTCCTCATCGAGCCCACCTCCGGCAATACCGGCATCGGCCTGGCCTCGGTGGCCGCCGCCCGGGGCTATCGTATCATCATTGTCATGCCGGATAGCATGAGCGTGGAGCGCCGCCAGCTTATGAAAGCCTATGGCGCCGAACTGGTGCTTACCCCCGGTGCCCAGGGCATGAAAGGCGCCATCGCCAAAGCGGATGAGCTTGCCGCGCAGATCCCCCACAGCTTCATCCCCGGCCAGTTTGTCAATCAGGCCAACCCCCAGGCCCACTACGCCACCACCGCCCCGGAGATCTGGCAGGATACCGATGGGCAGGTGGATGCCTTTGTGGCAGGGGTCGGCACCGGTGGTACCATCACCGGTGTGGGCCGCTACCTCCGGGAGAAAAATCCTGCCGTAAAGATCGTCGCCGTCGAGCCTAAGACCTCCGCCGTCCTTTCCACCGGCGTCCCCGGTAAGCATGGCATCCAGGGCATCGGCGCTGGGTTTGTTCCCGCCGTCCTGGATACCAAGATCTATGACGAGGTTATCCCTGTCGCCGATGAGGATGCCTTTTCCACTGGCCGGGAGATCGGCCAAAGCGAGGGCGTGCTGGTGGGTATCTCCTCCGGCGCTGCCGTATGGGCCGCTATCCAGCTGGCCCAGCGCCCGGAATACGCGGGGAAGACCATTGTTGTCCTTCTCCCGGATACCGGTGACCGCTACCTTTCCAGCCCCATGTTCGCCGAGTAATATTCGCTTATATCCCGCCCGCCGTTTTCG
>ERZ839767.1179-NODE-1179-length-41091-cov-24.705892_pt1 | contig 41091 bp, 32 predicted proteins | sample MGYA00519879_ERZ839767 | MGnify/ENA primary metagenome ERZ839767 (study PRJEB31850, sample SAMEA3708852) | human gut metagenome | biome: human gut; feature: human-associated habitat; material: faeces | place: China | collected 2014 ... | reverse complement strand
ATATTTGATGTATTCATAATAATTTACTCCTTTGAGTATATTTAAACACATTTAAACACATTTGGCAATATATTCAATTACTTATTTTTTCCTCCTTTATTTAGACTTTTGTATGGTTCTTCCGGCGGTCCCTGTGGTTCCCTGATTCCATCCGGTTATTTCTCCATCCAGGTCAGTTCTTATCTCTTTTAAAAAATGCTGACACCTACCAGATATTATAGCATGAATCCGTTTGAAAGCCATAGCAAAATCGGATTTTCCTGAGATTTTCCCCGATTCTGATTGCCTTTTGCCCATATCAGTGATAAAATAGACAGGCATGGAATGATGGATTCGTGCTTGTATCACAGGACAGGAGGAAAAGTATGAAAGTCTGGCAGGTATTATTAATTATTTTAGTGATTTTGATTGCCGTACTGGTTGTCCTTTATTTTCTTGGCAAACGTGCACAGAAAAAGCAGGAGGAAAATCAGGCACAGATTGAGGCTGCAAAACAGACCGTCAATATGCTGATCATTGATAAGAAGAGACTTCGGATCAAAGAATCCGGACTCCCGCAGATGGTAATCGATCAGACGCCGAAGCTGATGCGCAGAACAAAACTTCCCATCGTAAAAGCAAAGATCGGTCCGAGAATTATGACGATGGTTGCTGACGAGAAGATTTTCGATCTGATTCCATTGAAAAAAGAAGTGAAAGCTACAATCAGTGGTATCTATATCACAGATGTCCGCGGTGTCAGAGGTCCTCTGGAACAGCCAAAACAGAAGGAAAAGTTCTTCCAGAGAATGAAAAACAAAATCGCAAAAAAAGACAAATAAACAATCAAACAATAAAAAACAGAGCTTATTTTCCAGTGATGGATGATAAGCTCTGTTTTTTGCTGCATGCATATTTGTTGCATGCATATCAATAATTGGTCCGATGGACCAATTTTGATTATGCTCTGAAAAATGTAGTCTCTTTGCTGCCCTTCGGGGTTACACGGATATGCATCTGACAGTCCGCTACTTTCTGACCATTCATCCCCAGAACATATTCTGTCTTTATCTCCAGAAGTTCCTCTTCTTCCCCTAAATTTACTCCGGTCGTTGTGATATCCATCTGGATCGGACCATATGGTGTCTGATAGCAGGCCATGTTCTGTTTTTCTGTCTCAAAGACCATATTGGTCTGTACCGGTCCTTTTTTTCGCACTTCCATATGACCGGGACGGATCTTGACCAGGTTATGTATCGGTTCGTCAAGTCCTTCCATCTGTTCCTCATACAACAGATAGTGGGTATTGTTCCGGTAATAATATTCTCCGACAGTGATCAGCTCCAGAGGTTCATCAGAACCATGGGGGGCATCCGTGGTCTGCATACCTTTCAGATGGATCAATACTTCTTTTGTCATCTTTTTATTCCTCCAGATTTACCTGTTTTGTCATCTCCACATCATAGGGGAGAATGGAGTTGGCAAAGCTTTTGAACTTTTCTGCCGCATCACTTACATAGAAACGGTATGGAAATTCTTCTTCTACCGATCCCTGATTCAGCAGGTCCTGTTCGATCAGTAATTGTTTTAATGCCAGTGAGGTTTCGTATGCCGGGTTTACCAGCTGTACCTGATCACCCATAATAGATCCGATCACCCCGCGGAGTAGTGGGTAATGGGTACAGCCAAGGATCAGGGTGTCTACTTTTTCGTCCTGCATCTCTTTCAGGTATCTGCGGGCCACGATCTCTGTGACCGGATCTTTTCGCCAGCCCTCTTCTACCAGTGGCACAAATAACGGGCAGGGTTTTCCGACTACCGTGATTTCAGGATCAATCTGCTGGATCAGTTCTCTGTACAGGTGGCTGTTGATGGTCGCTTCGGTTGCGATAACACCAACTCTTTTTTTTGTAGTCTCTCTTGCCGCTACCCTGGCTCCCGGTTTTACCACACCGATGATCGGGATATCGATTTCTTTTTCAAGGGTATCAAGTGCCAGCGCACTGGCTGTATTGCAGGCGATCACAATCGCTTTTACGCCCTGTTTTTGCAGAAATCGGACGATCTGTCTGGAATACCGGATGACGGTTTCTTTAGATTTGCTTCCATAAGGAACGCGGGCGGTATCTCCGAAGTATACGATTTTTTCCATGGGCAGGTTTCTCATGATTTCTCTGGCTACCGTGAGCCCGCCGACACCGGAATCAAATACACCTATCGGTGCGTTACGATCTGTTTTCATGTCTCTTCTCCCATTCAGGTTTCCTGTTTTTACAGTTACATTTTCTTCTGTCACTGCTTACATACTTATCATATTCTACCTGTTTCGTAAGAAGAATTCAAGTCTAAACCGGATTTTCAGCTTCTGTGGATGCAGAAGGAGGTCATAGGCATCTTCATCGAGTACCTGTTGCAGTTTTTCTTCGCCCTCCTCGGTCATGGAAGGCTCCAGCGCATCCGCAAAGCACAGGGAGGGGTAGAGGACGCACCACCAGTTATGGCCTTTTGCCTGTCCGATATCCACACGAAGGGCATCATAGATTCCTTCCGGGAAAGTACAGGTTCCATAGGTTTTTTCAGGAAACCATTCTTTTTGAAGAGTTACGGTGACGGGTTCCGGAGCGGCCATACGGGTGGCTTCTTTCCGGATGTCTGGGAGATTTTTCCTGATGCACTGTATGGTTTCTGATTTACTGGTGTTTTCGGATAGGATGGGTGTCAGCCATTCCAGGAGGGATTGTTTTATCCGGAGTTTTTTTTGCTGGTCGGCGACGGTATCGCTGTTGGCTCTTATGTGAAAGCGTAGTACTTGTGTTGCGATTTGTTGCTGAAGGGTGGAAGTGGACTTGTCTTGGAGATAGCGGGGGGATTCTGTCACGAGAAGTAAGGAGAGGAACAGGAGGGCTGTTAGGGTTGCGGGGGATTGGTGTTTCATTTTTTATGGCTCCTTTTGTTTTTTTTAGAGGATTGACGGGGGTGGGGGGTGTTATTCATTTTTTTGGGGGAATATTGTTGGTGGCGTGAATAAATCATAGGCAGATGCGGACGAAACAATGGCTCGCACCGGAGTTGCAACCGATGCGGACGAAACAATGCCCCTGCCCCGGAGCGTGAGACAACCGCCGGCAACGCAAATCTGAGCTAAGCATTAACTTCGGCTATGTTCACGAGGGTCGGCGGACCCTCGCGAAAGCCTGCGTAAATGCTGGATCTCATATTTGCTAAAGGCGCCGGCAAAAGGCTGTCTCACGCTCCGGGGCAGGGGCATTGTTTCTGGGTATTGGAAAGCGGCAGGTATGTATAGTGTGGATAGTGTTGAGTTTCGGATATTGCAGGCAATTATTGTGTTTTTCTGGGGTATCAGGCACATAGAAAATCAGGAGGACAAAGGGTTATGAGCTCCTGTTCTCCTGATTTTTTATGTATCGCTTATACACTTGTCTGCGAGTCCCAGTTTGTGGGGGATTTTATCCGAATGAGGGCGGCGTAGCGGGCTACGCTGAGGCTTTTTAAACTGTGCAATCGGATTCGTAGACAAGTGAATGATACAGTTATTTCGAAAACGATGTACTAGTTCAAAGTTGCCCTGCCCGCTGCCTCCTGCCCAGGCACAAACTCTCTCGGGCGTCCGTCTTAAACCACCCCCCAAAAAAGAGAGAGAGCCACCACCCAGTGACTCTCTCCCGTTTACACTCTCAACAATTTTAACACTCCGGCTCAATCAACCCGTAAGTGTTCCCCTTTCTCTTATAAACCACATTCACCTCATCTGTCTCCGCATTCCGGAATACATAAAAATTATGTCCCAGCAATTCCATCTGCACGCATGCATCTTCCGGATACATCGGTTTAATACCAAACTTCTTGGTACGAATGATATTAACCTCTTCGTCCTCCAGAAACTCATCCTCCACAAACTCTTTCTGGAAGTTTCCTCCTGCCTGCTGCTGATTAACAATCTTAGTTTTATATTTGCGAAGCTGACGCTCAATAACTTCTTCCACCAGGTCAATGGATACATACATATCGCTGCTCACCTGTTCGGAACGAATGATGTTTCCTTTTACCGGAATAGTAACTTCAATCTTCTGTCTGTCTTTTTCCACACTCAAGGTTACATGAATCTCTGTCTCCGGAGTAAAATACCGTTCCAGCTTGCCAAGCTTTTCCTGTACGGCTGATTTCAGTCCCTCTGTAATGTCAATATTTCTTCCAATGATAATAAATTTCATGCTGTCCAACCCCTTCGCACTTTATTTTACAAGTAACTGTCTCTGCTTTCACAGTTACGGAGTCAGAATCGATAAATACCACGGTCAGCGATCCTTTCCGGCTCCCTTGTAAGTGTTTTTATTATACCAATAATGCTTGAATTTTGCAACTATTTCGTGAAAATTCATATTTTTTACACATCTTTTTCTGTCAAATCCGGGAGCGATTTTCCAAGTGTTCAGAATCTGTTATTTTTCGAAATAATTTTCACTCTTCTGACAAATATCCAGAACATCCTCCCACTTCATACTGCCACCGAAAAGATCCAGTGCGCTTCCCACTGTTACGTCCACACGATTTTCTCCCGCCATACGCAACGTCTCCAGATCCTGAAAACTGCCTACGCCGCCTGCATAGGTCACCGGGAGCTGATGATTCTTTGCCAGGAGCTTCACCAACTCCACTTCTATCCCGGAAGCCTTTCCCTCCACATCCACCGCATGAACCAGAAATTCATCACAGTGGGAAGAAAATTCTTCAATCGTCTGTTCCGATACGGGTACCTGTGTAAATTTCTGCCAGCGGTCTGTCACGATATAATATTGTCCGTCTTTTTTCCGACAGCTCAGATCCAGAACCAGATGTTTCCTTCCTACTGCACGCTCCAGTTTTTCCAGATTCTCCCAGTTGATCACTCCATTCTTAAATACATAAGAAGTAACGATCACATGACTGGCACCGGCATCCAGAAAGCTCTCTGCATTGTCCTCCCGGATCCCGCCGCCGATCTGCATCCCACCCGGATAGGCTTTCAATGCTTCTATCGCCTGCTGTCTTGTGGCTTCATAATATGGCGAAGTTGCAGGATTTAACAGAATAATATGCCCACCCCGAATCCCCCGGGACTGATAGAGCCGTGCAAAAAAGGGAGCATCCTGCTCAGCCACATAGTTTTCCTGAGCCTGATCTCCCTGATCCTGCAGGCTGCCGCCTACAATCTGTTTTACTTTTCCGTTGTGAATATCGATACATGGACGAAATCTCATAATCTTCCCCTCTCTTCTCCTGTTCTCTTTGTATGCTGTCACGTTGTAACGTGGTAAATTTCTATTATCATATCATGTTTCCATATACACGGCAACATGTCATCTCAACATCTCATCTTAAAATGTTATCGTTACTATTCACTCCGTTCTCAGTAACACGCTTTGCGATGCACAGAATTTATGCTGATCACATACATTCGCGCGTTATGTCTCGGGTTTTCTGTGACCTTCGCTCACAAAAAACACCTCGCGGGATATTACCAATGAATAGTAACATATTATCTACCCTGACATACTATCTCAACATACATTTTCATGAACATAGGTGTAAAAAAGAGGGGCATTCCGTTTTTGCTCTCACCGGACAAACTGTGGTGAAACAACAATTGTCCATGTTTTTTCTATTTCTGCGATCTACCGTGCATTCTGTTGGTTTGCATCCCTGCTTCCGCCACCGGTCAGATCCTCCACGCCTTCTCCGACGCCATCCCCCACATCTTTGATTCCCTCACCGACATCCTCTCCGAGATCTTCAATGATATTTCCATTTTCATCCAGACGGTTTCCGTTCTCATCCACCGTACCTTCCCCGGAAGTGGCGCCGTTCATATTGTTGTTCGTGCCGTTGGTTCCGTTATTGTTCCTATCCGTGTTGGTATCCGGTGAGGTTCCGTTGTTATCACCCGCAGGTACCTGGGAACCGTCGGTGTTGTTTTTATTTTCATTGTCATCCGGCGTATTTTCATCCTGTGTGTTATTCTGGTTGTTGTTCGTATCCTCCGCAGCACTGCCACATCCTGCTGACAGTCCGAGTACAACGGTCATTGCGGTTACGATCAGATATCTCTTCCATACATGTTTCATATTCTGCATCTCCTTTTCTGCTGTGGCTGTAGCTTTCCACAGCATCCCTTTCCTTCATTTTTCAGGCATACAAAACATACACCTGTACAGTTGTAGAATGTGTCGGAAAATGCAAAAATATACGGCCGCTTTTTGAAAAAACGACCGTATCCCTGCTTTCTGTATTCTGTTTTCAATACTTAAAACAATGTAACTGTTCAGTACCTTCACTGTTAATATTACCTGCTGAATAGTTACAAAACAATTTACATTTTAAACTTATCCGATCACATCGCTCATCTGATACCAGCCCGGTTCTTTTCCTTTCAGGAACTTGGCTGCCTGAATCGCACCTTTTGCAAACAGTTTCTTGGAGTAAGCTGTGTGCTGGAAAGTAATCACTTCGTCATCACCGGCAAAGATCACATCATGTTCTCCGACGATGGTTCCGCCACGGACAGCAGAGATTCCAATCTCTTTGTCATCTCTCTGTTCTCTTCTCTGACTTCTGTCGAAAGTATAATGATAAGCGTTGTCCAGTCCCTCGTTCAGGCTGTCTGCCAGAGCCAGGGCGGTTCCGCTTGGAGCGTCCACTTTCAGACGATGGTGTTTCTCCACGATCTCCATGTCAAATCCGGCCGCTGCCAGTGTCTGGGCTGCTTCTTTAACCAGTTTCATCAGCAGATTGATACCCAGGGACATGTTTGCTGATTTTAATACTGCCACATGTTTGCTGGTCTCTTCCACTTTTTTAATCTGTTCATCTGTCAGACCTGTAGTACATAATACAACCGGGATCTGTCTTTTTTCACAGTATTCCAGCAGTGTGTCGGTCGCTTTCGCTGTACAGAAATCGATCACTGCATCTGCCTGCACATCGCAGGTCCAAATATCAGTAAATACCGGATATCCGTTATCTCTGCAGTCATTTAAATCAATACCTGCTACAATTTCAATTTCCGGATCTTTTTCCACTAACTGGGTGATCACCTGACCCATATGGCCGTTACAGCCATGCATAATTACTTTTACCATTTGTGTTCTCTCCTGTTTCTTCCTGCTGCCTTTATGCCAGTTTGATACCGAATTTTTTCATTTCTTCTGCCAGAACTTCCTGGTGTGCTGCTTCCATTTCGGTCAGTGGCAGACGAAGCGGTCCTACTTCTTTACCCATCAGATTCAGGGCTGCTTTTACCGGGATCGGGTTAACTTCACTGAACAGTGCGTGAACCAGCGGCAACGCTTTTAACTGCAGTTCACGGCTTTCTTTTATTTTTCCTTCCAGGAACAGAGCAACAATATCGTGCGTCTCTTTCGGTGCTACATTGGACAGTACAGAGATAACACCTTTTCCGCCTAGGGACAGGATCGGTACGATCTGGTCATCATTTCCGGAATACAGATCAATGGCTCCGTCGCAGGCATGCATGATATCTGCCACATGGCTGATATCTCCGGATGCTTCTTTGATAGCGGTTACATATTCTGCATTTTTTGCAAGATAAGCAACCGTGGAAGCTGCCAGAGAACAGCCGGTACGGCTCGGTACGTTGTACAGGATCGCCGGTACTTTTGCTTCCTCTGTGATGGTTGTATAATGTTTGATCAGTCCGTTCTGTGTTCCTTTATTATAGTAAGGAGTTACCAGAAGAATACCATCTGCTCCTGCTTCTGCTGCCTCTTTGGACATCTGTGTTGCGGTTGCGGTGGAATTGGAGCCGGTGCCTGCAACAACCGGGATTCGGTGATTCACCTTGTCAATGGCAAATTTGATGGTTCTCATATGTTCTTCTTCGGTGAGTGTTGCAGATTCGCCTGTTGTTCCGCAGATCACAATGGCATCTGTGCCTCCTGCGATCTGTTCCTCCAGTAATTCTTCCAGCTTGTCATAGTTTACTTCCAGATTTTCGTTCATAGGTGTAACAATCGCAACACCTGCTCCTTCAAAAATAGCCATATCTATCTTTACTCCTTTCTTTTGTCTGGATCAATTATCGATCCATCGGACCAATTATTGATATGTAATGTAAAACATATAAAGGTGCACCACCGTCCGGAGGTCCACCTTTTAAGAATCCGCTATGAAATCATCACATGTTTTCTTTGGATAGCACTCCATCTTTCGATGACAGTCATGCCGTTCTTCACAGACATGCCCAAGAACCAAGCTTCAGGTTTCTTCGCCCCTTCGGCACTTTTTCCTTTCCTTTGCCTTCTTCTGTTCCTGAAACATCCGACAAATTACTGATAAAAAATGCAACCTCTACCTAAATTTATAAAAAACATTTTAAATAAACATTTTATTTTTTCAATCATATCATTATTCATTTTTATTGTCAATCCGCATATTCCAGTTTGCTTACAGAAATCTCGTATGCGATCCGCTTCTGCGTCTCTTCTTCACTGATTTTTTTCACGTATTCCCGGCTCTGGATCCTGCCCCAGATCAGGACGTGACCACCCACCTGAAAAGCAGATGCATATCTGGCATTTCTGCCCCAGCAGATACACGGAATGTAGTCCGATTTTCCATACGGCCGGTTGACGGCGATCAGAAGATCTGCGATTTCTCTGCCAAGTGGGGTTTTCCGGTACACCGGCGGTTTGCATATGTATCCGTCCAGGAAAATGGCATTGCTCTTCATATTTTCATCGTCATCTTCCACAAATTCCACCTCTCTGGCAAACACCGAGAGCACCAGCCGGTTTTTCTTTTCCTCATGGCGGTTGTAGGAGCGAAACTGCCCCATCACATGGATATACTCCCCTTCATAATCCTCGTTCACATCCACAAGACGCTCCGAGATCATGACCGGGATCCGGTCCTCGGAATCGCTGAGACGTTTGACCAGCACATCTACCATATAAAAGCCTTCGCCGAATACCTGATGGCTGAATGTAAACCGGGATGCGATTTTTCCCATGATTTCCACCTGATTGTTTTCAATAATCTTATCTGTCATGATTGTAGTTCCCCTTCCTCTTTTTTGTATTTTGTATAATTTATTTCTATTCCGTTCCTTCCTTATTTAGAACCGGATTTTGAAAAAAAAAATTTTTTCCCTTGTAATCTGAAAAAAATGTGATAGACTTGTATCGTTGGAAATGCCCGTTTTACGGGCTCTTTATATGCATAGAAAGGAAATTGTTTATGAAAATCAAAAGAGAAGATATTCGTAACGTGGCGATCATCGCCCATGTAGACCATGGTAAAACCACTCTGGTAGACCAGTTACTGCGTCAGAGCGGTGTATTCCGTGCGAATCAGGAAGTCCAGGAACGTGTCATGGACTCCAACGATATCGAACGGGAACGTGGTATCACGATTCTTTCCAAAAATACAGCTGTTTATTACAAAGATACCAAAATCAACATCATCGACACCCCAGGCCATGCGGACTTCGGCGGCGAGGTAGAACGTGTCCTGAAGATGGTAGACGGTGTTATCCTGGTGGTAGATGCGTTCGAGGGTGCTATGCCGCAGACCAAATTTGTTCTGAAAAAAGCGCTGGAACTGGATCTGCACGTGATCGTATGTATCAATAAGATCGATCGTCCGGAAGCCCGTCCGGATGAAGTTATTGACGAAGTTCTGGAACTTCTGATGGATCTGGATGCTTCCGACGAACAGTTAGACTGTCCGTTCCTGTATGCTTCCGCAAAAGCAGGCCATGCTGTTCTGGATCTGAACGATACACCGGAAAATATGGAACCTCTGTTTGAGACCATCTTAAAATACATCCCGGCTCCGGAAGGTGATCCGGATGCAGGTACACAGGTTCTGATCAGTACCATCGACTACAATGAATATGTAGGTCGTATCGGTGTCGGTAAAGTAGACAACGGTAAGATCGCTGTCAACCAGGAAGTGATGCTGATGAACCATCACGATCCTTCCAAGAAGAAAAAAGTAAAGATCAGTAAACTGTATGAATTTGAAGGTCTGAATAAAATAGAAGTACAGGAAGCAGGCATCGGTTCTATCGTTGCTATTTCCGGTATCCCGGAGATTCACATCGGTGATACCCTGTGTGACGTGGAAAATCCGGAACCGATCCCGTTCCAGAAGATCTCCGAGCCGACCATCGCCATGCATTTTATGGTAAATGACAGCCCGCTGGCAGGTCAGGAAGGTAAATTTGTAACTTCCCGTCACTTAAGAGAACGTCTGATGCGTGAGCTGAACACCGATGTCAGCCTGCGCGTGGAAGATACCGATTCTCCGGACTGTTTCAAGGTATCCGGTCGTGGAGAACTGCATCTGTCTGTCCTGATCGAGAATATGCGCCGTGAGGGTTATGAATTTGCAGTAAGTAAAGCGGAAGTTCTTTATAAAGAGGACGAACGCGGAAAACTGTTAGAGCCTATGGAACTGGCTTACGTGGATGTTCCGGAAGAGTTCTCCGGTACAGTCATCCAGAAAATGAGCGAACGTAAAGGTTCCCTGCAGGGTATGAGTACCGGAAGCGACGGTTCCACCCGTCTGGAATTCGAGATTCCGGCCCGTGGTCTGATCGGTTTCCGTGGAGACTTCATGACCTCCACCAAAGGTACCGGTATCCTGAACACCAGTTTTGATGACTACGCTCCGTACAAAGGAGATATCCAGTACAGAAAACAGGGTTCCCTGATCGCTTTCGAAGCCGGCGAGTCCGTAACTTACGGTCTGTTCGCTGCACAGGAGCGTGGTACACTGTTTATCGGACCTGGCGAAAGAGTTTACGCCGGTATGGTTATCGGACAGAACGGTAAAGCTGAAGATATCGAACTGAACGTATGTAAGACCAAGCATCTGACCAACACCCGTTCTTCTTCCGCTGACGATGCCCTGAAACTGACACCGCCGAAAGTCCTGAGTCTGGAACAGGCACTGGAATTCATCGATAACGATGAACTCCTGGAGATCACTCCTACCAGTCTTCGTATCCGTAAAAAGATTCTGGATTCCAGACTGAGAAAGAGAGCAAATCTGAAATAATTAATATTTCATTTCAAGTAATAGCCAGGTGTATGGATTCTATCCGGACCTGGCTATTTTTTAGTATTTAATTTCCATTAAAATTGGTAACTGTTCAGTACCTTCACAGTTACGAGCCAAATGCATAAAAAATCACCTTCGGTGATGGCATTTTGGCTTGTATGTCTCGTGATTTTGACATATTCATGTCAAAAAACCTCGCGGGACAGTGGCTACTGAATAGTTACTAAAATTGTTCTATGACAACCGCTTCTGAATCTCCCGTATTTTTTCCAGTTCTTCCCCTGTCATATCTGCAATTTCTTCCGGACTTTTTCCCTTTCGTAACATATTTGTTATAATACTTGCTGCTTTTCGTTGTTCACCTTGCTCTGCTCCAATAGCAATTCCTTCTTTTCTTCCTTCTTTTCTTCCTTCTTTTATTCCCTCTTTTCTTCCCACTTCTTTTAATTCCAGCATCTGTGAGTTATAATCGCGAATTGCTTTCTCCCTCGCTTCGTATTCTAATCTCTTTTTTTCATCCGCGCTCATATGTTTTAACATTTCATACGCTTCGTCTATATAAGTGTCTTCTTTTGCCATTTTCTCGAACTCCTTTCTGCTCTTCGCTCCCAGAAAACGCATCCATCGGATAATTCCGGATTCATTCTGTTCTTTTTCCGGCAATTTTTTCAGTTCCAGCACATGGATCTCCAGCAAATCTGTATATTCTTCTCCCGTGTCTTTATCACAGAAAATAATCTTCCGATAGCATCTGTCATCATCCGGGAAATGAATAAAGTTTAAAATACCTACATGGATACATTTCTTCAGCTTCTCATAACTTTCTCCTGCTTTCAGCTGATCCGTATACATTTTTCCCAAATAAAACAGAATTCTCTTTGTCCAATAGGATACTGCCGTCACCTGCATCTCAAAATCCATTTGCGTTCCATTTTTCAAAATCACTTTCACATCCAGAATCCCATATTTATCATCCGGATATTCTGTATGTAAGATCGTTGGCAGTAAAATAGTTTCTTCGATCTCTTCCGGCTCTACTCCCAATAGTGCTGCGATCATTCCCTGCCGTACCTTTGCATTCTGCATTAGTTCCTTAAAGCAGAAATCTACGGTTGGAAGCATAATAAAATCTTCTCTGTTTTGCGTTTCCTGCGTCATTGTTTTCGTTTGTTCGTTCATTGCGTCTCCTTTTCTTTCTTACAGAACAAAATACGGAGACTTTCTTTCTATAGTACCACACTTTCCTCTCCCATCAAAGAGAACGCATTTTACTGACGACATAACTCTGCTTCAAAATTCCTAAAGAAAATGTCTATATTCTGTTCTATATTCATTTTTGTGTATGCATCGGATATTTTCTCAGGACTCTGAGTATTAGATATGTGATTCCGATATGTTAATTAGATATTTTTATCCGTCAGAAAATGCTTACGGATACTATAAATTTTTATCATTGTAACAGAGTCTTCTATACTTTGCAAGATTTTATCCCTCTAAAAACCTTTATCTTTTCGTAACTGTTCAGTACCTTCACAGTTACGAGCCAAAATGCATAAAAAATCACCTTCGGTGATGGCATTTTGGCTCGTACGTCTCGGGATTTTGACATATTCATGTCATAACACCTCGCGGGACAGTGGCTACTGAATAGTTACATCTTTTCATTTTAATGTTTCTGCCAACCACCAGAAACGGATTCCGGAGGCATGGGGAGGCAGCCTTTTGCTGGTGCTTTTAGCAAATACGAAATCCAGCACTTACGGAGACTTAGGCGCGAAGCCTTTGCTGAGCGTCTTAGTCGCAGTTAATGCTTAGTTCGGATTTGCGTTACCAGCGGTTGCTTTCCCCATGCCTCCGGAATCCGTTTCGTCCCCCTTTGAAAGAAAAAACAGGTACTGCACATAAACTCATGTGCAATACCCGTCTATTTCTCCGATTCTTATGTCCCGTTATCTATTATTTTTTATTTCTTTTTCTTCTCTTCAGTGCAAATCCGCCTGCTCCAAGGGAGGCAACAGCCAGTCCAAGCATCTCGAAGATGTTGGTTGGGTCGCCGGTCTTGGCTGTTTTGCTGGTGCTTGTACTTCCTGAAGAAGTTGTTGTTTTATTACCTGTACCGGAAGTTGTTGTGTTGTTCTTCGATACTGCAGGTGTTGTAGTTGGTGTGGTGGTCGGTGTAGGAGTTGCTGCACTTCCATCCGCTTTCACCAGAGCTTCCATGGCTTTGTTCAGTGAAGCTGCTGCATTATCTACACTTGTCTGGTCTTTCTTAGCTTCCAGTGCACTCTTCGCATTTTTCAGTGCTACCTGCAGAACTTTCCAACTGTCTGCGGTGTAATCTGCTTCTTTCAGTGTTTCTGCACTCTGGATTGCTTTTTCCAGAGAAGAAGTATTTACTTCCTGTGTCGGAGCGTCGCTGGATGCTTTCTTATAAGTAAAGCTCAGATCTTTGTATCCGGTTGCAGTTACTACGATTTCAAAACTGTCACCCTCTGCAAATGGTGCTGCATCTGTGATCAGTGTTCCATCATCATTAAACAGTTTCACTGCACCACGTCCGCTTGCTGCATAAGATTTTCCATTTACAGATACGGAAGTAATATTTTTGATGTAATCTGCAAATTCTGCGTCCGTAGAACCTGCTGCTTTTGTCAGACCAGGTTTTTCCGTATTTTCGTTGTAGGATGCAGGAATTGTTTCTGCATATACTTCAAATCCAACGCTGATCGGTGCGTATTTTCCGCTCTTATCGGTAATCGTCAGTGTGTATGCTCCTTTTTTCACATCTTTCAGGATCAGTTTTTCGCCTTTTACGATGGCTGTAGCACCATCTACCGTGTATTCTGCGTCAAATCCTTCCGGAAGAGTCAGACCGGAAATTGTGGTTGCCACACTTGTTTCTCCGTCTTTCAGTTCCGCATCTGCTACAGCAACTGCACTGGTATCGAATTTTACAGGTACATACAGACCTTCATCGCCACCTACCGGGATCTCATAGATACCTTTAGCTGTGTAATAAGTCACTTTGTTGATATGCTGTCCCATCATTGCTTTGTAATGTTCAGATGATGTCGGGCAGTTATGTACTGCTGTGGTAAATCCGGTAGCCCATGCCAGTTTAGAAACTTTCCAGATATTTTCCAGATGGCGCATACCGTAATCGCTGCCTTCTTTTGTGCTGACGATCACACCATAGATGGCTGTTCCGGTTGGAATCGTATCGGTCAGACCGTCGAGATCCAGCTGATAATCACCATACCTGGATTCTGTCATCAGATCTGCAGTCACACCTTCTGTAATCGTAGTTGCTGTTCCCTGTGTGGCACCAAAGGAGAAGGAACCATCCGCATTTACCGTCAGTTCTTTATAGTAAGACGGTTCTTCGCTCAGTGTATAATAGGAATAGCTTGCACTTTCAAACAAAGCGTCTTTTCCATTGTACTCTGTCGTGCTTGTCTGTCCTCTGTTTGTTACGGTAATCTCTACTTTGGAATCATCAGTAACCTGTGTATATTTGCTCAGATCTGTTCCTGCCGGAACTTTTACAGGGAATGTTACACCTGTTATCTCATCACCCGTGTTATCTACATGGTAAGAGCCTCCAGCCAGAGAACCGGTTTTTACTTTGTTCTTTGTTGCGGAAGTGAACGCATCTACTTTTACATCATTGTTTACATCGGCTTTGTAGAACTGATCGTATGGAATATTCATCAGAACATACGTCTCTTTCTGAACTTTCACCAGTGCTTCTATTGCTGCGTTCAGATGGCTGACCGCTTCGTCTACAGTTGCCTGGGTCTTCGGTGCTTTCAGCTCATCTTTTGCTTCCTGCAGTTCAGTCTGCATGGATGCCCAGCTGTCCGCAGTATAATCCGACTCTGTCAGCGCTTCTGCTTTCTCAATTGCTCTTTTCAGTTCGTCTGTAGTTACTTCTTCTTCTTTTTCTTTCACGATATTCTCATCTGTTGCCTGGAACTGATAGGTTACATCCTGATATCCCAGTGCGGAAATCGTAATGGTCCAGTATCCGGTTCCATCTGTTCCTTCCGGCAAGGTGCATCTCAGTGATTTTGTCAGTCCAAGCTGAATACCATGTGTTTTATGCATCCAGTTATCCGCTGCAAATTTTGTTCCATAAGTAGCTTTTGCATTACTGTAGGTACTGTCATTGCCATAATAAGTCCAGGTTACCGCCTGCATATTAGCACCAAGATCTCCATAATCGCCTGTCAGATATACTCTTAAAAACTCACCATAAGATCCTTTTGCTTCTTTTACTGTCAATCCCGCTGCTTCGGCAGACGGTGCGATCTTTAATATCTGATCTGCAATACCGGATTCCGTTCCTTTCTGGCGTGCTGAAAAACGGAAGCTTCCATCTGCATTCTTTGTTGCAGTTTTCAATCCGTTAGTCGCTTCTGTTACATTGGCTTTCAATCCACTGTAAGCTTGAAGTTTATTTTCTCCATAACCACCAGCCAGTTCGCCTCCATTTTCTACCACATGGTATTTCCGGCAGAATGCTTCATAATCTGCACTTGCCACTTTCACCGGCACATACTTCAGTCCTGTTACCTCATGGACTTTCAGCTTTGTAACCGTTCCGTCTGTGTCTGTGATCTCTCCTCTGTTAAATTTGATCACCTTCCCATTCGTCAGGGTAATTTCTTTTCCATCTGCTGACCAGTGGGATACTTCATAAGTTTTTCCGTTTTCTGCTTCAATGACATCTACACACTGGAAACTTCCTCTGTGCAGTCCATGGTTTGCTGTTGCTCTTGTTACGGCATCGAACGCTCCTTTGTCTGCTTCGTTTCTTGTATCCAGTTCACTGGAAGAGCTGGAATCTCCGGCTGCCTGTACCCCTTCTGCGGCCCAGTACTCTGCCCATGTCATCGCCGCATAGACATATTTGTATTCTTCCTGTGCATTCTTTGTATACGTAAATTTCACTTCCGGATAACCGGTGGAAGTAACTGCGATTTCAAAAGTATCACCCTCAGCAAATGGTGTTGCATCTGTTTTCAGAGATCCGTCTTCGTTGATCACTTTCACAGCTCTACGTCCGCTTGCCGCATACGATTTTCCATTGACAGATACAGAGGTAATGTTGTTGATATAATCTGCAAATTCTTCATCGCTTGCATCTGCATTTTTTGTTATAGCCGGATTCTCATTATCGTTATTGTAAGATGCCGGTGCACTGTCGACAGACAGGATAAAGGTTGTTGTCATATCTGCATACTTGTTATTTTTGTCAGATACTGTCAGCGTATATTTTCCTTTCTTTGCATTTTCAAATACGATTTTTCCGTTTTCCACAGTGAATTCCAGTCCAGCAATCTTGTATTCCGGTGAGAAATCTGTCGGAAGATTGGACACTGTAAGTTCTGCTTCCCCTGCAGATACTTTCGCATCTGCTACCTTTACCGTCTGACCTGCTTTTTTCGGTACATACAGATCCGCTACCGGAACTTCATAGATGCCTTTGGAAGTATAGTATGTCACTTTATTGATATGCTGTCCAATCATGCTCTTATAATGCTCAGAGGATGTCGGACAATTGTGTACTACTGAAGTAAATCCGGTACACCATGCAAGTTCTGTCACTCTCCAGATATTCTCCAGATGACGCATACCGTAATCATTGCCTTCTTTTGTACTTACAATGACACCGTAAACCTGTGTGCCACTCTGGGAAATGGTATTCTCCAGTCCGTTCAGATCCAGCTGGTAATCCCCATAAGAAGACTGTGTGGTGAGTTCCGGTGTTACTCCGGATACTTTCGTTACTGTTCCCTGTGTTTTTCCAAAGGAAAGACTTCCGTTAGCATTCAGGGTTACTTCTTTGTAATAAGACGGTGCTTCGCTCAAGGTATAATACGAATAACTTGCACTCTCAAACAGGGCATCTTTTCCCGTATATGTAGTTGTACTGGTCTGTCCTCTGTTTGTAACCGTAATATCTACAGAAGATTCATCTGTAACTTTTGTATACTTGCTCAGATCCACTCCTTCACCAACTTTTACAGGGAATGTCACACCTGTGATCTCATCACCGCTTGCATTCACATGATAAGATCCGCCTGCCAGACCGGCTGTACGAACTTTATTCTTCGTTGCTGAGGTAAATGCATCTACTTTTACACTGTTATTTACATCTGCTGCATAGAACTGATCATACGGAATGTTCATCAGGACATACGTTCCGGTTGTAACGTCCGGTTTCTCCGGCTCTGATGGTTTTGCTTCCAAAGCTGCAACTGCTGCATCCAGTGCTGTCTGGGCTGCGTCAACTGCTTCCTGGGATTCTTTTGCTTCCAGAGCCGCTTTTGCTGCGGTAAGTTTCTCGGTTAGAGCTGCCCAGGATGCTTCTGTGTAATCTGCCTGATTCTTTCCTTCTGCTGTTGTGATCGAATCCTGGAGAGCAGCTGTGTTTACTTCAACCGGAGTTGGATCCTGTTTTTCAGATGCTGCCTGCATAGCTTCAAGAGCTGCCTGTTTTACTGCAGCAGAGGTACGGGTTGCACCACTTACTGCATTGATTCCATTCACGGATGCTTCCGTAGCTGGTTTTCCCTTCAGATTCTGAATTTCAGTATTCAGTTTTTTTACATATTTCTTGTTCCCAACTTCTATATCGCCATCTGCTTCTACGACAGCTTCTGTAATAATCCCTTCTGCCGATGTAATGCTGACTTTCACATTATATTCGCTCCAGATCTCCTCATTTTCATCATCTTCCGACGTTCTGGATACATGTGCTGTTTTACTGTATGTTCCATCTGCTGCCACCTGATCCCCGGTCACTGCAAATGCTGTTACCGGGCAAAGTTCCACTGCCATTGCTGCGGCTACCGCCATGGCCATTGCTTTGGTCCTGACTCTTTTGTTGTTCATAAACTCCTCCTTCTTTTACCATAAAATGTTATAGTAGCTTATTATGTAACTATTCAGTAGCCAATGGGGAGGTACTGAACAGTTACCTTATTATCAAGTTAGTCACTATTTCTACTATTAGTTGATAATATTTATCATTAGTTGTGGCTAACCTATAATCAAAAAAAATAGACGTTATCTCTTTTCTCAGGAATGTACCTGACAGCTGCCTCTCTCTCATGGGCTTTTATCAAGAGAGAAGTACCTGTCAGATACATTCCTTTTCGTTTATTTGTAACTGTTCAGCACCTTCCCGGTAGCTACCGAATAGTTACATTTATTTGCTCTTTCTTTCCGCTCCCGCGCCCTGACTGACTGCCGGGAGGATTTTACGGCTCACCACGCCGATCAGAATACCTGTGACCGTTCCCGCGATCATCAGCACCGGCAGGTAATAGATCAGCTTCGTATTTTCCAGCACACACATCGCAACCACGATCTGTCCGATGTTATGGGACACGCCTCCGGCAATACTTATGCCGATCATGGAAAATCCTTTGATCCGCTTCAATAGCAGCATCACCAGAAAACTTAAAATGCCCCCTGCCAGACTGTACAGGATCGACATGCCGTTTCCGAACATAAATCCCACCAGCAGCACCCGGAGGATCACCACCAGTAGCACTTCCATCGGTGCTAGAATATACAACCCGGTGACCGTCACCAGATTGGCAACTCCTAATTTAATTCCCGGTACTCCAAGGTTGATGGGAATCAGGCTTTCCACATAACTGAAAATCATCGCCAGTGCCACAAGCATCGCACCGCTCGATACTCTCCGGCTGATGCTGGCCAGACTGCGTTCCCTGCATCCATTTTTCTGCTGTTCCTGTTTTTTCATCTTCTCGTTTCCTTTCGGAGTATGTTGCTCGTAACTCTTCCACGACTTCACAGTCACCTTCTGAATCATTACGATTTCTCATCTTTTTTTCACTTCGCAATCGTATCCGGCACCAGATCGTCATCGGCCGCCTTGCTGTCCGTATCATTCTGACGGATCACTTCCACCACCAGTTTATGGGGCAGACATACGATCGTCTGTTTCTGACCGCTGATTCTGCCCTGCTCTTTGCAGTAGCCGTCCGGGCAGTCCGCTTCTTCCATATACGCCTGTCCGTCCTCGATGCGGATCACGTTGTGAAATTCTCCTTCGGTAACTTCGATTGTCTGATCTTTCTCCAGCGGATAAGTTCCATAGATTTCCCCGTTCACGGTAATCTGTACCTGATCCCCCTTCGTCTCTCCGGTTACATGCATCACCAGAAGCATTACCAGAGCCACCAGCACGATCCCTCCTGCCAGCAGGATATCTCTTTTTTTCATATCTGCTCCTTATCTGTCATTTTTGAAAAAGCGCAGATGTTACAGCCCCAGCCACAGGCAGATGCCAAGCAGGATCAGTGCACGCAGAATCGTAAACCAGAACTCATTTCCTTTGAGTTTTCTGATTCCACAGTGAATGTGCTTCTGTGGACAGATGTCGATACACTTCTGACACTGGAAGCAGTCACCGCTGACCGCCCAGGAACCATCCGACGGAAGTCCGATCTGAGACGGGCAGGTCTTCGTACATGCTTTACATCCTTTTCTGCAATTTTCTCTCGTTCTGTGAAGGGAGAAAAACGGCAGTACCGGAAGCAGGGAAAATACTGCTCCCATCGGGCAGAAGAACCGGCAGAAAAATCTTTCCTGTACACACATGCCCACCATCAGAAGAAGCAGGATCACAAGACCGATCACATAGCCTCCCAGACGGAAATTGCCTGCATGGATCATGGAAAATACATCCCACGGGCTGGTTCCCTGCGCTTTTCCATATACACCAGCATAGCACAAAAGAACAATCAGCAACAGTACCAAATATTTCATATAACTTAAAATCCCGACTGCCTTTTCCGGGATCTTCACCGGTTTCTTTTTCATTTTTTTGCACGCCTTTGTATACAGGGCATGCAGTGCATCTCCAAACGCGCCGAAGGCACAGGCAAATCCGCAGAAGAATCTGCCGAATACCATAGTGTAGAGACAAATCACCAGAAGCACCGTCACAAACGATGTCATAGCAACCTTCTCACCTGCTCCTATCTGGGTAAAAATGTATTTTACCCCCGCAAATGCTGCGGTATAGACAGATGGAATAAATATAAAATAAAGAAGCTGAATTAATGCCCGCAGCCAGGTATGTATTTTTTTTCTTTCTTTCGCTGTTAGATTATGTATATCCATAATTGCTGTCTTAATCCTCCTGGTTTGCTGCTTCTTCCAGTGCCTGTGCCACCGCTTCTTTGATACCGGTGGAACTGAAGGTTGCACCGCTGATCGTATCTACATCTGCACTCTGTGCTTCAAGGATTGTCGGAATAATATCCTCTGCCATAGAAAGATAAGCACCATCCTCTTTTTCCGCCGATGTGATATTAATCTCAGAAATCATTCCATTCTCAACAATCACTTCCACATCCACCGGTCCGCCAAATCCCTGTGCTTCTCCGGTATAGGTTCCGTCTTTATAAGCACCGTCTGTGATTGTGCCTTCCTTTGCTGCATCGACTGACTGTTCCTGTTCCAGTTCCGCCTGCTGCTCTCTGAGCTGTTCTTCTGCCTGTTCTCTTTTGTCGAGTACCGTGTTATATCCGTTCAGGCAGACAACGACAGCCACCACACTGATCGCTCTGGTCAAAAATTCTCCCATTGTCCGTTCTCTTTTCTTTCTTGTTTCATAGGTATTCCGTGCTTTCACAGTTACCTGCTGAATAGCTGCTTTGTTTCTTACTGCCGTTTCGCATTATTGAATGCCTGCTGGCATGCATCGATAATTGCCTGGGATGTACAGGTTGCTCTGGATACTGTATCGATACCATCCAGATTGCCTTTTTCCGTAATCTGTTTTACCACACCCGTCTTGCTTGATGTTCCGTTGACCGCTTTATTAATGTAGCTGTCGTTACCGGATCCTCCGTCTCCATACACATTATCAATTTTTATAATCTTATCATCTTGAATCGTCACCTGTGCAAACAGATTATATGCTTCAAAATCCATATCCGCATCCGGCAGACAAAGCACCGTCACCGGATATACACCATCTATATAGGTGCTTTCCGGCGGCAGATCCGGTTCCGGATCCTCATTAGTCCCATCGGAAATCCGCAGCTCTGCAATTGCCTGATTCAACTGGGCTGCTGCCTCATCAAGCTGTGCCTGCTCTGTCGCATTCTTCAGCGCTTTTCTTGCATCTTTCAGACGAACTTTTACAACTGCCCAGCTTGCAGAAGTGTAGTCACCGCCATTCAGTTCATTGACCGCATCAATTACTTTTTCTACTTCCCCGGTATTTAACTGCACTCCATTGTTATCATCAGCAGTGTCTGTCTCTCCGTTGGTGACACGTTTTGCTTCTTCCAACGCATTCTTCACCGCCTGGATCAGTCCCTTGGAACTATAAGTAGCGCCTGATACGGTATCTACCTCTGTACTCTGTTTTTTCATCATCTGTGTGACCACATCCATGGCACGGCCGAAGAACGCATCGTCATCTTCTTCTCCGATGACCAGAACTGCCTTCAGAGTCTTTTCCTGGATCACAACAGCAACGGTGATATCTCCGTTATATCCTTCTGCGGTTCCATAGTAGACGCCCTCGTTATACGGGAGTGTTCCATTAACCGCTGTTGTATTATTCTCTGTATTTTCTTTGTTTTCCGTATTTGTTCCATCAGCACCGGCGTTTCCTCCGTTTTCCGTAGCTACACTCTCTGTCGCTGCTGCCTGGCTCAGTGCATTCCGCACCGCCTTAATGATTCCGTTGGAACTGAAGGTTGCACCGGATACCGTATCAATACCATTAGTACTCTGTGCACCCAGGATCTGATTGATCACCCCGGAAGCTTTCTGGATATATTCACTTCCATCATTGGTCTCCATGATCTGAATATTACTGATCTTTCCACCGCTGATCACAACTTCTACTTTCAGATTTCCGGCAAATCCTGTTCCGGTTCCATAATAGGTTCCATCTTTATAAGCTGCCGGTTCCTGTACGCTTCCTACTGCCTTCGGTGTTGACTGGCTCTGACTTGCGGAAGTTCCTTCCTGTGAAGAACCCGTCGTACCACTATCTTTTTCTCCGGTCAGTGCATTTTTCACCGCACTGATAATTCCTTTGGAACTATAGGTTGCACCGGATACCGTATCTACCTTTGTACTCTGCTTTTTAATAATCTGATCGATCAGACCTTTCGCCCGTCCGAAAAATGGTTCGTCATCAGAAGCACTTAAAATCTCGATGGATGTGATCTGTTTGTCTTTGATCGTAACCGCTACCGTGATATTTCCCCGATATCCGGTTCCACTCCCCTGATAGACACCATCTTCCAGATCAAAGGAACCCTTTGCCTGTTCCTCTTCTTCTGCCTCTTCATCCTCTTTTGTTTCTTTTTCCGTGCTGGTCTTTACCACCGGTACTTCGTCCTCCTGCTCCTGTGTATCCTCCACAGACGCTTTCATCTCGTAAACCGGCGCTTCATATCCATATAAAGATCCTGCCACACATGCCGCCACAACCGCAGCGGAAACAACCGGGGCAAATGGTTTGCACTTTTCTATCATTTCCCTGATGTCCATCTAGTTTCTCTCCTTTGTTTTCGAGTATTTTTATGTACTGACTTTGTAACTGTTCAGCGGCTTCCCGGTGGCGAGCCAAAATGCATCTAAACATCTTCTGTGATCGCATTTGTACTTGTACGTTTAGGGATTTTCGCATAGCTTTTATTTATGAATCACTGTTACATCCATATCCGTAGTCAGACTGTCGGCGATTCCTTCTGTCACATGCAGTTTTCCGTCTGCCGTTTCCATAATTGTTTCGAATTCATCGCTGTTTTTCCGCCAGAACTGTGCTGCTTTTTCTTCTCCCATAATAAACAGGGAAGTCGAAAGACCATCCGCAAGGGTTCCGTCATCGCTGACGATCGTTACAGAGATCAGCCCGCTGTCTGCCGGATATCCGGTAGCCGGATCAATAATATGATGATATGTCACGCCATCTTCCTCAAAATAACGTTCGTAACCACCAGATGTGATCACCGCCTGATTTTCAATCTCCAAAATACCGAGATAATCTTTCGTATCATCCGGACTCTGGATTGCTACTCTCCATTTGCTGCCATCTGTTTTACATCCCAGAGCCTGTACATTACCCCCGAGATTTACCAACCCGCTTGTCACACCACAATCCTGATAGATCTGCATGATCTGAGCAGAGGTATATCCCTTTGCGATCCCACCCAGATCGATCTCCATGCCATCCCGGTCAAAAGAGATTTTTCTTGTGTCTTTGTCGTAATTCACTTTGGACGCATCGGCAAGTGTCAGTTTCTCCTTCAGTGTATCCTTGTCAGGCACATGATATTCCTGCGTTGGAAATCCCCATGCCTGCATCACCGGGTAAATCGCAATATCAAAAGCACCATCTGTCTTCTTGTACAGTTCCAGTGCCCGCTCCACCAGATATCCGCCATCCTCAGAAAGTATCCCTTTACCACTCTGGTTCAGCTGATAGATCTCACTGTTGTCATCACCGGTAGAAAGAAGGGTATCTAGCCCTTCCACCCGTTCCGCTGCCTTATCAACCGCTTCCTGTGCATGCTCTCCATACGCTGTCAGCGTCATATAGGTGTCCATAGCAAAGAGCTCGCGGGAGGCTTCTTCTGTTTTCTCATTCGTATCTTTGCCGGATGCTTCCGTTTCTGTGGTTCCCGTCTCTTGCTCATCCTGCGCAGATTCTTCTGCAGTGTTTTCCTGTTTCATTGTATTTTCTGCTTCATCTGTTGTTGCCTTCCCACATCCACCGATAACAAATGCAGGAATCAGACAGACAAGTAATGCTTTTTTTAATTTCATTTATTGCCCTCTTATTAGTCCTTTCTAACTTTTGATAGTATATACTTTATTTCATTTCATTGTCAATTCTTGATTTTCTTATTGTACTTATTTTATCATTATTTTTTGTGTGCTTGATAAATTTTTTCATTTTATATATTTTCCGCACAGGCAAAGCTAAGTTAGCTCTCCGTTACCGACAGGTAGCAAAAAACCTTCGAACCGGATCTTTTCCCTTACATCCATTCGAAGGTTTTTCCATTTATTTTGATATTCTTTTATATTTGTGGTTCACTCTTCCTTCCGCGTCAGGTCTTTCACCCATCTATATTTTTTATAATTGGCAAATACAGCCGGCAGCTTGATGATTTCATCAATATTGATCAGCATATACACCGCCAGTACCGGCAATTTCAATACAAATGCACTGATCAGACCGATCGGAACCGTTACACACCACATGGTTATTGTATCACATACCAGTCCGAATCTGGAATCCCCTCCGGCACAGAAAATACCGCCAATATTCGTTGCCGTGATCGCTTTTCCTGCCAGATAGTAAGTACACATCAGAAGCATCCATTTCAGATAATGATGCGCCTGTGGTGTCAGATCCGTAACCTTTAAAATCAACGGAATCATTGCCAGAAGCACTGCTCCCGAGATCACACCGATCCCGACAGCGCATCTGCACAGACGGTCACCGTAGGCTTTCGCCCGCTCCAGTTTCCCGGCTCCCAGTTCGTTTCCGATCAGAATACCTCCGCCGCTTCCCAGTCCACCACAAAAGCATGCCATCAAGCTCTTGACCACGTTGGCAAGCGAGTTCGCCGCTACCGCATCCGTTCCCATATGCCCCATGATCACAGAATACATCGTATAGCCGCACCCCCAGATAATCTGATTGCCCATCGCCGGTGCCGTATATTTCCAGAAATCCTTCCGAAGCAGTGGATCACTTTTCAGTGCGAAGGTCAACCGGAACCGGATGCCGTCTTTTCGCATGGATTCTGCGATACACCATATCAATTCCACAACTTTTGCAAGCACAGTTGCAAGCGCTGCTCCCGCAATCTCCATCCGCGGCAGTCCACACAGTCCAAAGATCAAAAGCGCATTCAACAGCACATTCAAAACCACCACGACAGAACTGATTGTCGTTGCTTTTACCGCTTTCTCGCTGTTCTTTAACACACACAGATAGATCTGTGAAATACCGGACAACAGATAAGACAGCGCAACTACCCGCAGATACTGTGCTCCACGCTCGATCAGCACCGGTTCATTGGTAAAGATCTTCATCAGTAGTTCCGGGATCGCCAGACCGGCTGCACAAAACAGCGCGGAGACGATCGCTGTCACCTTCAGGACATAGGCAAATACTTTTTCTACCGACCGCCTGTCTCCTTTTCCCCAATACTGCGCCGCAAACATACTGGTTCCGATCGTCATCGCTCCCAGAAACAGATTCTGTACAAACGTCACCTGCCCTGCCAATGATACCGCCGCCAGCGATTCCTGTTCTACTTTTCCCAGCATCAGCGCATCCGACGCACTGACGATCGCCAGCATAAACTGCTGAAATGCGATCGGCAGTACCAGTCGTACCAGTTTTTTGCGGAAAATATCGTTATTTATATGCATTTTTTCACTCACGTTTTTCCTCCTATGTCGATATGCTCTCACCTTTTTGTATATTCTTCCTGGAAAATTATCTGTCGATTTATCCTTTTCAACAATTTTCTATTATGCTACATTTCCCACAATTTTTCCACTCTTTTTTGCATGTAAAAAGAGCCATATCTCAAAAGACATGACTCTTTAAAATCTATTATGTAACTTCGAATTACAGCACACGACGAACTGCAACGATCGGTCTGTATGCAGCGTTTCCGCTGATCTTAATACCGTCTTTTGCGTTACTTGCATGTACAATCTGTCCACCGCCCATGTAGATCGCTACATGACCTGCGTAGCAGATAATATCTCCAGGCATTGCCTCAGAGTAGGAAACTCCACGACCACAGCCTGCCATTGCTCCGGAGGAATGCGGAAGGGATACACCAAACTTTGCATATACACTCATGATAAATCCGGAACAGTCAGCACCGTTTGTCAGGCTTGTACCACCCCATACATAAGGATTGCCAACAAACTGACATGCGTAATTAACAACGGACTGTCCTGTCGGGTTATATGATACGCTGCTGCCTGAGTTTCCTGATGAGCTGGAAGAAGAGCTTCCGTTGTCCTTGGATGTTGTTGCACTTGAACTGCTGCCTGTATTGTTGCTGCTTGCATTGTTACTGCTTGTATTGCTATTAGATTTATTGCTCGTTGAAGAACCGGAACCTGTATTACTGCCGGAAGCAGAGGAAGATTTCTTGCTTGCTTCTGCTGCTTTCTTTGCTGCCTCATCTGCTGCTTTTTTGTTTGCTTCTTCCTGTGCTTTCTTTGCAGCTTCTTCTGCTGCTGCCTTCTTAGCTGCTTCCTCGGCCGCTTTTCTTGCTGCCTCTTCCGCTGCTTTTTTCTCTTCTTCTTCAATTTTCTGGATCTCAGCATTCTGCTGCCGAATCAGTTCCGTGTACTGTGCAGCCTGGTTCTGCGCCTGTGCGATCTGTGCATCATAATCACTGGAAGTTGCTTTCTTTTCTTCCAACTGGGTCTGCATACTCGCCTGACGATTCTGATACTCCTGGTTCATCTCTTCCAGTTCTGCTTTCTCACTGTCCAGCTGATCCCCAAGGTCTTTTACCTGCTGTACAGTCTCTTTGAACTCTTCCAAACTATTTCTGTCACTGTCATACATCTGCTGTACATATTCTGCCTGGTTCAGAAGACTGGTAAAGTCCGATGCCTGGAACAGCATCTGTGCCCATGCATCATCTCCACCCTTTTCATACAGATACTGGATTCTCTTCTTCATGGCTTCATACTGTTTCTGTTTATTTTCTTCTGCCACTGCCAGATCTGCTTTGGTCTGCTCGATCTGCGCTTCTTTATCGGATAACTCACCATCCAGAATCTCAATCTCAACCATAATATTTACCAGATCTGAATCCAGCTGATCGATCTCAGCGGAAAGTGTCTGTTTCTGGTCTTCCAGATTATTGATTTTGGACTCCTGTGCTGCAAGCTGACTCTGTGCTGCTGCCTTATCCTGTTTTAACTGATCTTTTCTGGATGCAGCACCGGCAGGTACTGCCTGTGAAATTGTCAGCATTAATCCTAATGTTAAACAAAGGATTCTTTTTTTCATACATTTCTCCTTTTATGGTTTTACATTGTGTTATATACTCTCGTAATATTTACGAAATATTCTCTTTACATTCCTTAATATATTAACACAAAACCTTTTTTCCTGCAACCCCTCTATGCTAAACTCATTTCAATTCATAGAATCTAAAGTTCATTTACTGGTAACTGTTCAGTACCTTCACAGTTACGAGCCAAAATGCATTTAAAATCACCTTCGGTGATGGCATTTTGGCTTGTATGTCTCGGGATTTTGGCATATTCATGCCAAAACACCTTGCGGTACAGTGGCTACTGAATAATTACATTTACTGTTTCCCTGATTCAGAAAAGACGTTAATCATTCGTTGTTGGCATAGTTACATCAGACAAAGAAAAAAGATGGTTGTCGTCAGCCATCTTTTTTCTTTGTAATTTTCTTATTGCGGTCCAATCAATTTTTCAAGTACCTGTGCTGCCGTCATATTACGCAGTCCATCCGGATCTCTCATACTGCTGGAGGACCACTGGAAACGGTCTACGTTATTCACATATGCTTTACTTGCGATACACAGATTATATTTGCCGGCTGCATCTGAATAATATTTCTTCATATATGCATTTGCCAGTTTTACAGCCTCACTGTTCGTGCTTCCTGCTGTATTGACCGTACCGCTGATCTGAACTACCGGTGGCGTCGCATGAACGATCACCAGACTTCCATCCGAACACATGCCAAGAACAACCCACACATGACCGGTCATACTTACCACGTCACCAGGTGTAAATGTTCCACCGGAAACTTTTCCGTGCAATCCAAAACCTTTGTTGGTCAGATAAGCCGGAAATCCGGTAGATGTTGAACTGTATGCCGTTTCTTTCTGATTTGATTTCGTATTATATGTATTGTAGACAGCCCAGCTGACCAGACCGGAACAGTCCAGACCATTCTGATACTCATATCGATGTTTCGTATAATTATACGAAGCTCCCTGCTGATTATAGAACTGTTCCCACTTCGGGTTCATACCGATACGCAGTCCGTCTCCGTCTGTCCAGGCGTCATGACCGCCACCCCATACATACAGGGTGTTACCTACCGGCTGAATCATTGTTTTCAAAAACTTGGTCAGAGTCCCAATCGCCTGACTTTCTGTTCTCGATGCTTTTCCATCTGCTCCGATTTCAACACCGCCGATGACTGTACTTACCGCCATGGCGCCACTGCTGTAAAAATAATACTCTGAACCGTCAATATTCTGCCAGTCCGTCAGCATGGCACCGCTGCCGTTCATATAATATTTACTTCCACCAACGGTTGTCCAGCCTGTTGCCATCTTACCGGTCGTCGGATTCAGATAATACCAGGTACTTCCGATTTTCTGCCAGCCTGTCAGCATGGCACCGCTGCCGTTCATATAATACCAGTCACTGCCCAGTTGCAGCCAGCCTACTACCATGGCTCCATCCTGATTCATGTAATATCGGGTTCCTCCAATGGTTGTCCAGCCCGTTGCCATATCGCCATTTCCCGGATTCAGATAATACCAGGTACTTCCGATTTTTCTCCAGCCCGTTGCCATGCCACCATTTCCCGGCTCCAGATAATACCAGACATTCCCAATCTTTTTCCAGCCCTGCGCCATATCGCCATTTCCCGGATTTAGATAATACCAGGTACTTCCGATTTTTCTCCAACCGGTTACCATATTACCGTTGCCCGGCTCCAGATAATACCAGCTGCTTGCGCGTTTTAGCCAGCCGGTTACCATCCAGCCACTGCCGTCAAAATAATACCAGGAACCATTAATTACTTTCCAGTTGTTTCTCGGATAGGAACCATCTGCTTCCCGATACCACCATCGTCCGCCGCTGGACACCCAGCCTGCTGTGGAAACTGTCTGACTGCTTTCTGCTTTGTTCTGGGAAGTCTTTCCTTCCACCCAGACACCATCGCTGTTCACGTAGTAGGCACCATTATCCACCCAGGTATCATGCTGCATCACACCGGAACCGTTCATGAAATAATATTTCCCATTCAGTTTCACCCATCCGGTAGCCATCGCTCCACTGGATGTAAGATAATACCATTCGCCGCCCAGTTTTTTCCAGCCAGTCGCCATCCAGCCATCTGATTCAAAATAATACCATGAACCGTTGATCAGTTTCCAGGTACTCTTCGGATAACTCCCATCTGCATTTCGATACCACCATCGTCCGCCGCTGGACACCCAGCCTGCTGCTGTCGTTGTGGTTCTCACCCGCTGGTTTGTGCTCTGATTATTCTTCGCCGCATAACCCTCTACAGGTACAAGCAAGATACTGAGGCATAGAACCAGAGTCAGATATCTCCTGATTTTCTTATTCAGTTTTACCATTTGTTTCCCCTTTACTCCTTTTTGTGATCCTCTTCCATCTGACGGATCTGCCTGGCCACTTCACAGCTGCCCCGATGAATGCACCGTCTATATCCACAGTCCACTTCGGTCAGTTCGAGTCCTTCTTCCTTCTCTGTAAACTCACAGGTCACTGTCTGTGCCTGATTATACGTCCTGCAGAATCCGGAAAATATCTCCTCCCTGATTGCCTGTTCCACAAATATCACCGGCTTTCTTCTTTATTAATAGTGATCACGTTTGTTTTTCAAGGTATCTCACCATTACACACTTTGCGATGCACAGAATTCATACTAATCGCATAAATTCGTGAGATATGTCTCGGGTTTTCTGTGACCTTCGCTCACGAAAAACGCCTCGCAAGATAGTATCAGTGAACCGTAACAATTATGTTACCGTTTCAGTATAACTTTCTTCCTCATAAATATCAAGTGAAAATCCACAAAAAGAGATTGTTTTTTTCTCGTAATTCTTGACTTTTTTGCTAATTTATGCTATTCTTTAAAAGAAGTCTGAAAAAGAAGATCCTGGCTACTGACGGATATGTGGAGGAACCACAGGAAACCAGGATTCATATCGGCCGACCGTCTGGGCAGCAATGTAGAACATGATTACATTTGCTGCGTTTTTTTATTTACGGAACAGATGCATTCTTCACTTTTTGTTCCGTTTCGGGGGCAGACGTCTGGTCAGAAGAAAGGAGAAATAACTATGGGATACAAAACAGACATTGAGATCGCACAGGAATGCGAAATGAAACCAATCACCGAGATCGCAGCAAAAGCAGGTATTGATGACAAATATCTGGAACAGTACGGAAAGTACAAAGCAAAGATCGACTACAATCTGCTGAAAGAATCTGACAAAAAAGATGGTAAACTGATTCTGGTAACCGCTATCAACCCGACACCGGCCGGTGAAGGAAAGACTACAACAACTGTAGGTCTGGCAGACGGTATGCAGAGAATGGGTAAGAACGTTATGGTTGCTTTAAGAGAGCCATCCTTAGGACCGGTTTTTGGTGTAAAAGGTGGAGCAGCCGGCGGCGGATATGCACAGGTAGTTCCGATGGAAGACATCAACCTGCACTTTACCGGTGACTTCCATGCCATCGGTGCAGCCAACAACCTGCTGGCAGCTATGATCGATAACCATATCTTCCAGGGCAATGCTCTGAACATCGACCCGAGAAAGATCACATGGAAACGTTGTGTTGACATGAACGACCGTCAGCTGCGTAATGTAGTAGACGGACTTGGCGGAAAAACCAACGGTATGCCGAGAGAAGACGGCTACGATATCACAGTAGCATCTGAGATCATGGCAGTTCTGTGTCTGGCAAGCGATATCAACGACCTGAAAGACCGTCTGGGACGTATCATCATTGGATATACATACGGTAAAGTGGCAGAACAGAAGCCGGTAACCGCACACGACCTGCATGCAGAAGGTGCCATGACCGCTCTGTTGAAAGATGCCCTGAAACCAAACCTGGTACAGACACTGGAAGGTGTACCGGCTATCGTACACGGCGGACCATTCGCCAACATCGCACACGGATGTAACTCCGTAACAGCAACTAAGATGGCTCTGAAACTGGCTGACTATGCGATCACAGAAGCAGGCTTCGGTGCCGACCTGGGTGCTGAGAAGTTCCTGGATATCAAGTGTCGTATGGCAGGACTGAAACCGGATGCAGTAGTTATCGTCGCAACTGTACGTGCCCTGAAATACAACGGCGGTGTTCCGAAAGCCGAGCTGAATGCAGAAAACCTGGAAGCTCTGGAAAAAGGTATGCCAAACCTGTTAAAACATGTAAGCAACATCAAGAATGTATACAAACTGCCATGCGTAGTTGCCATCAATGCATTCCCGACCGATACCAAAGCAGAGCTGGATCTGGTTGAAGAAAAATGTAAAGAGCTGGGCGTTAACGTTGCTCTGTCTGAAGTATGGGCAAAAGGTGGCGAAGGCGGCCTGAAACTGGCAGAAGAAGTGATCCGTCTGGTAGAGGAACCAAACGACTTCACATACGCTTACGAACTGGAAGGTTCTATCGAAGACAAACTGAACCAGATCGTACAGAAAGTATACGGTGGAAAACGTGTCGTTCTGACAGCAAATGCTCAGAAACAGGCAAAACAGTTAGAGGCTCTTGGCTTCGGCAACTGCCCGATCTGTGTGGCTAAGACACAATACAGCCTGACCGATGACCAGACCAAACTGGGTGCACCGGCAGACTTTGAAGTAACCGTAAGAAACCTGAAAGTTTCCGCAGGCGCAGGCTTCATCGTAGCCCTGACCGGTGAGATCATGACCATGCCTGGACTGCCGAAAGTACCGGCTGCTGAGAAGATCGATGTAGATGAGACAGGAAAAATTACTGGTCTGTTCTAATAAATAATCCATATGGCTGCCCGGAAACCGGGCGGCTGTATCAGAAATAAGCGGAGGAAAGAAGCAATGGGATTTTCAACTGTACCATGCAATGAATTTGTAGAAGTATTGGCTTCCAAAGCACCGGTTCCGGGTGGCGGCGGCGCATCTGCTCTGGTTGGAGCAATCGGAACCGCTCTGGGCAACATGGTAGGAAGCCTTACCGTAGGTAAGAAAAAATATGCGGATGTAGAAGAGGAGATGTGGGAGCTGAAGAAAAAAGCTGATGAACTTCAGAAAGAATTGCTGCATCTGATCGAACGTGATGCGGAAGTTTTCGAACCACTCTCCAAAGCATACGGAATGCCGAGAGAGACCGAAGAGGAAAAAGCAGAGAAAGCCAGAGTTATGGAAATCGTCCTGAAAGATGCCTGCTCTGTACCGATGGAAATCATGGAAAAATGCTGTGAAGCGATCGAGATCATCGTGGAATTTGCAGCAAAAGGCTCCACACTGGCAATCAGCGATGCCGGTGTAGGCGCAGCATTCTGCAAAGCAGCTTTACAGGGTGCCAGCCTGAACGTATACATCAATACCAAATCCATGAAAAACAGAGAATACGCAGAGGAACTGAATGCAAAATGTGACGCAATGCTGGAAAAATATACCAAGATTGCAGACGAAGTTTTTGAAAGCGTATTAGGCAGACTGAAATAGGGAGGATAAACAGAAATGGCAAAACAGTTATTAGGAAAAGAAGTAACCGCAGCTCTGAATGAAAAAATCAAAGCAAACGTTGCAGCTTTAAAAGAAAAAGGCATCAACCCGACACTGGGTATTATCCGTGTAGGTGAAAACGGAAGTGATATCTCTTACGAAAGAGGAGCAACCAAACGTTGCGAGACTCTGGGTGTAGAGTGTGTAAAATTCCTGCTTCCGGAAGATGTATCCCAGGAAGAACTTCTGGCTACTATCGATAAAGTAAACAAAGATGACAACATTCACGGCGTACTGTTATTCCGCCCGCTGCCAAAACATCTGGATCAGTCTGTAATTGAAAACGCTCTGGATCCTGCAAAAGATGTGGACTGTATGACAGACGGATCTATGTCCGGTGTATTTACAGGAAAACAGGTTGGTTTCCCTCCATGTACACCACAGGCATGTATGGAGATCCTTGATCACTATGGAATTGACTGTACAGGTAAAAAAGCAGTTGTCATCGGACGAAGCCTGGTAGTAGGAAAACCGGCAGCGATGATGCTGATCAAGAAAAATGCAACTGTTACCGTATGCCATACAAAAACTGTTGACATGCCGTCTGTAGCAAAAGAAGCAGATATCATCATCGTAGCAGCAGGTCGTGCAGGCGTTGTTGGCGCTGACTATGTAAAACCGGGTCAGACAATCATCGATGTAGGTATCAATGTAAATGCAGAAGGAAAACTCTGCGGTGACGTGGATTACGCAGCTGTAGAGCCGATCGTAGATGCAATCACTCCGGTACCGGGCGGTGTTGGAAGTGTTACCACATCTGTTCTGGTAGGACATGTGGTAGAAGCAGCTATGAGAAAATATATGTAAGCGCGGAATCATTTTATCAGAACATAATAAAATGATATAGATCTTCCGGGGACAGAAACGAATATCCGAATCTGTTCCCGGAAGATTTTTTATTTCATATGTTGTTTCTCTGATAACCCTTGAAAAAATCCGTATTTCTGTTAAAATATCTGTAGTGCGATTTTCACGTATTACGTGGAAACCGTATACGATGTGAGTAAACAGTCGTACAGAATAGTTCTGTACAGCAAGAGGAGGAAAACATGAGTAAAAAACCTACCGTTTTAATGATTTTAGATGGTTATGGATTAAACGACAAGTGCGAAGCAAACGCAGTTTGTGAAGGAAAGACACCGGTTATGGATCAGCTGATGTCTCAGTGTCCGTTTGTAAAGGGTAACGCAAGCGGCATGGCAGTAGGTCTTCCGGAAGGACAGATGGGTAACTCAGAAGTTGGACATCTGAACATGGGCGCTGGTCGTATCGTATATCAGGAACTGACAAGAATCACCAAAGAGATCCAGGATGGCGATTTCTTTAAAAATGAAGCACTGCTGGCAGCTGTAAAGAATGCAAAAGAGAACAACTCTGCGTTGCATTTTATGGGACTGTTATCTGACGGTGGTGTACACAGCCACATCACTCATCTTTTTGGTCTGCTGGAACTGGCAAAAAGAGAAGGTCTGGAAAAAGTATATGTACACTGCTTCTTGGATGGTCGTGACACTCCGCCGGCATCCGGAAAAGGTTATGTAGAAGAACTGCAGACTAAGATGAAAGAAATTGGTGTTGGCGAGATCGCAACCGTTGCAGGACGTTACTATGCAATGGATCGTGATAACCGCTGGGATCGTGTAGAACTGGCATTCAAAGCCATGACAAAAGGCGAAGGCGTAAAAGGAACAGACGCAGCAGAAGCTGTACAGGCTTCCTACGATGCAGAAAAGACCGATGAATTCGTTCTGCCGACCGTTATCGAAAAAGACGGCAAACCGGTTGCAACCGTTCAGGATAAAGATTCTGTTGTATTCTTCAACTTCCGTCCTGACCGTGCACGTGAGATCACAAGAGCATTCTGCGATGATGATTTCAAAGGTTTCGCACGTGAGAAAAAACTGGATGTAACTTTCGTATGCTTCACCGATTACGATGAAACTATCGGAAACAAACTGGTAGCATTCGTAAAACAGGAGATCAAAAACACATTCGGCGAGTACCTGGCAGCTCATAACATGACACAGGCTCGTATCGCTGAGACAGAAAAATATGCACACGTTACCTTCTTCTTCAACGGTGGTGTGGAAGAGCCGAACAAGGGCGAAGACAGAATCCTGGTTAAATCCCCGAAGGTAGCAACCTACGATCTGAAACCGGAGATGAGTGCATACGAAGTATGTGACAAACTGGTAGATGCGATCAAATCCGACAAATATGATGTGATTATCATCAACTTCGCTAACCCGGATATGGTTGGACATACCGGTGTGGAAGCAGCAGCAATCAAAGCAGTAGAAGTTGTTGACGAGTGCGTAGGACGTGCTGTTGACGCTCTGAAAGAAGTAGACGGACAGATGTTTATCTGTGCTGACCACGGAAACTGTGAGCAGCTGGTAGATTATGAGACAGGAGAACCATTTACTGCTCATACCACCAACCCGGTTCCGTTCATCCTGGTCAATGCAGATCCTTCTTACACACTGCGTGAGAACGGCTGCCTGGCAGACATCATCCCAACCCTGATCGAACTGATGGGTATGGAACAGCCTGTTGAAATGACAGGAAAATCTCTGCTGATCAAAAAGTAAGATTCGAGGAAGTTTGATTTTTCAAACATGAATAACTATGAGAAACACGCTCTGCGAGTTTCTTATAGTTATCGCGGCAGTTGCCAAGGTCTCGTGCAAGCATGGACTTTGGCTCGTTGCTCACGTAAATAAAAATGCAGGAAATAAAGACACAATGTGCTTTATCTCCTGCATTTTTTTCGTTTACAGATGTGTGTTTAAATCTGCTCAACTTTCAGAACGTTTGTATTGCCGGTGCTTCCGTTTATTGCACCTCCGGTAAGGACAAGGTTGTCGCCTTTTTCCAGTGAAAATATTTCCCGGACTTTTGCAAGATCATGCTGGAACATGGCCTCCATGGAGTCGAATCTGCCACACAGGATCGGGGTTACACCCCAACTTAAATTAAGTTTGCGCCAGCCTCTTTCAGAGTATGTCATACCAAGGATATCTACCGGGCAACGGAATCTGCTGACCATCCTGGCGGTGTGTCCTGACAGGCTGTTTACAATGATAAATTTTGCCTTTAAATCAGTAGCCATAGCACAGGTAGAATGGGAAACGGCATCCAGATTATTGGTGATTGCAAACTCAGCTTTTTTAAAACGGTTCTCATAAGATATACTGCTTTCAGTGAAAGCAATGGTTTCTACCATATTTTTAACAGCGGCAACCGGATATTTTCCGGAGGCTGTTTCACCGGACAGCATTACAGCTGAAGTTTCATCATAAACAGCATTGGCGACGTCTGATAGTTCTGCTCGTGTTGGTCTTGGATTATAAATCATAGATTCAAGCATCTCAGTTGCAGTGATAACACGTTTGCCAAGCATACGGCACTTCTGTATAAGATATTTTTGAATGCTGGGCACTTCCCTGGCTGGAATTTCCACTCCCAGATCGCCCCTGGCAATCATAATTCCATCTGCTACTTCACAAATCTCGTCAATATTGTTTACACCGGAGCGATTCTCTATTTTAGCTATAATGTCGATATCCTTTCCATTATTGGAATCTAAAAAGATCCGCATATCCAGCATATCCTGCTTGCAGGAGACGAAGGAAGCAGCAACAAAATCAACCTGGTTTTCAATTCCGAACAGAAGATCTTCTTTGTCCTGCTCGCTCAAAAATTCGTGTTTCATTACCCGGTTTGGAAAATTCATGCTTTTAGAGTTGGACAGTTCACCACCAACAATAACTTTGCATTTGGCACGGGAAGAACTGAGACCAACAACTTTGAAAATAACCAGCCCATTATTTACAAGAATGGTATCTCCAATCTCCAAATTTTCCATCAGCTGCTTAAAGTTCACGGAAACAATATGTTCATCTCCAATAATGTCTTCTGTGGTAAATGTAAAATCATCTCCATCATGAAGAAATACTTTTCCGTTCCGGAAAGTACGGATACGATACTCAGGTCCTTTGGTATCCAACATAATTGGTATAGGAAGATTCAGTTTCTCCCGGACTTTTTTAATAAGTTCGATTTTCTTTCCGTGTTCTTCATGAGTGCCATGTGAAAAATTTAAACGCGCTACATTCATTCCTGCCAGGCACATTTCTTCAAGTATCTGCTCGTCTTCACATGCTGGACCTATGGTACAGATCAATTTAGTTTTTCTCATTTTTTCTGTCCTCACTTTCGTTGGAATGATTGTTATTTTCGGAAGAGTCTCCACGACTGATCCACCATGCCCATACACAGGCACCCAGAGCTAATACACATAAAATTCCTACAAAAATATTCTGACCCATTTCGTTCTCCATTTCCTCAGGCTGTCTGCCGTTCATCAGGCAGAGCCTGAAATACACTCGTTTTTTTGCATCAAAAACAGCCCATTACAGTAATAATAATGGGATACAGAAAATGAGAATCAGAGTCGTTTTTTACCGTCCGATTTATGAAGATAACTGATGATTTTTTTGCCCGGTAATACAGGACAGAACAGAATAATGAAAGAAATAAAATAATAATTTTGTGAAAGGCGGGGAACAAAATAAAGACCTGGAGTATATGCAAGCCTGTTTATACTGTTTCGTGCATTGGTATTGCGCGAAAGGTACTGTTCACAAAGAGTATAAACGCGCTCCTGTAGCATTTCCCTGGTGCAGGGAGTCGTATTATTGGCAGATATGCTATCCGATCCGGAATAGAAAGTGGCAGAATCGGCTGAAATGGAAGCATACAAAGAAGAATGTGTCTGATATGGAGCAAAACACATTCCAAGCATGAAAAACATGATCACTAATGCGATATTTCTTTTCGACTTATGTAAGGTATTCACAGAACCACTCCTGCCGGAAATCAATTTCCAATAATTAATATGGAAAAGTATAACATAAGTGTTATGAAATGACAATAGAATATATTTTTTGCATAAATAAGAAATGAAACACACATATTTTTCTCTGCTTCGGACATACTGAAAAAGAGCAGCAGATGACAGAAACAGGAGGAATATGTGATGTATCGATATCTACCGATTCGAAGAATCTACGCAAGAGAAGTCCTCGATTCCAGATCCAATCCTACGGTGGAAGTGGAAGTGACGGTAGGAGAAGGAATCATGGGAGTGGATGGATATACAGGAAGAGCCATTGTGCCGTCGGGAGCATCTACCGGCAAATATGAGGCTGTGGAACTGCGGGACGGAGAAGAACGCTTCGGTGGTCTTGGTGTGGAACAGGCGGTACGAAATGTCAATGTCCGTCTGGCAGAACAGATCGTAGGAGAAAATGCGCTGAATCAGTCCTATATTGACCAACTACTGATCCAGGAAGACGGAACCGACAATAAAAGCAGCCTGGGAGCAAATGCGACACTTGGCGTGTCTCTTGCGGTAGCCCGTGCTGCGGCGAAAGCGCTGCGTCTGCCATTGTATCAGTATCTCGGGGGCGTGCATGCGGTGCGGATGCCGGTTCCGATGATGAACATTCTGAACGGGGGGCGCCACGCGGACAATACGGTAGATCTTCAGGAGTTCATGATCATGCCGGTGGGAGCGGAAAGCTTTCGGGAGGCAGTACGCATGGGAGCGGAGATCTATCAGCGCTTGAAGATCCTTTTAAAACACAAGGGGCTGTCTACCGCGGTCGGTGATGAGGGCGGTTTCGCGCCGGATCTGGAAAGCGCGGAACAGGTGCTGGAATTTCTGACAGAAGCGATTGAAGACGCAGGATACACACCGGGAAGCGATGTGGTGTTTGCCATTGATGCGGCGGCAAGTGAACTGTATGATGAGGACCGGGAAGGGTACTATTTTCCAGGGGAGAGCCGGATGCAGGGATATGAGGTTGTGCGGACATCCACAGAGATGATTGCATATTATGAAAACTTGCTGGATCGCTTCCCGATTGTTTCGATTGAAGATGGTCTGGAAGAAGAGGACTGGGAAGGCTGGACGGAGATGACCCGGAGGCTTGGAAACCGGGTACAGCTGGTTGGAGACGATCTCTTTGTGACCAATAAAAAGCGGCTGAACTGTGGCATCCGCCTGGATGCTGCCAATGCGATCCTTGTAAAGGTGAATCAGATCGGAACCCTGACAGAAGCTCTCGAAGCGGTAGAGATGGCGTACCGTTTCGGATACCGTGCGATTATTTCTCATCGTTCCGGTGAGACAGAAGATTCTTTTATCGCAGATCTGGCGGTAGCCTGTGGCAGTGGACAGATCAAGACCGGTGCGCCGTGCAGGTCAGACCGGAATGCAAAATATAATCAGCTGTTGCGTATTGAGGATTATCTTGGCAAAACAGCTGTGTATGAGAATCCTTTTGCTCGCCCGACGGGTAAGGAGATCGGATAAATAGAAAATAACGAAACCACAACTAAATGACATTGAGGATAAAATAGTAGATTGTGAAAAGCTGATTTTGATGTTAAGATGAAATTGGGAACATGTTACGAAAGATACAAGGGTTTCTTAAAAGATCTTACCATCATGAGCGATGTGTTTATGCGGAATGTATACAAGAGGATACAGAATTAAGCAGACTGATGCATGATCTTCACTGTAAGAATGCAGAAGATATGCACAGTAAGATACTTGCCGACAGAGTATACGAATTGAAGGAAAGATGGTACAGAAATGGATTGACGAGAGCATGAGTGTAGCACATTAACAAACGATAAAGTTTAATGGAGCTACCAGGGGATACTAATTCTTCTGGTGGCTTTTTGTGTGTTGCATGTATATAAAAAAATTAGTTATGCGGACATCCACTGAGATCATCATTCATAGTAACTTTACTTTTTCCTGTTTCGGAGTATGACCATAGAGAAATAACTAAATTATATAGACAGTTTATAGCAACAGCAGGTTGCTTTTCAGACTGCAGATTTATTGATATGATAAAGATAACGGAGGAGGTGACGACTATGGAAACAAAGAATATTATTTTAAAGCTTCGCACGGAAAGCGGAATGTCACAGGACGAGCTGGCAGATAAAATCATGGTTACAAGGCAGGCAGTATCACGTTGGGAAAATGGAGATACCGTTCCAAATACTGATACACTTAAGCTCTTATCGAAAGAATTTGATGTTTCAATCAATACGCTTTTGGGAGAACCAAGAAAGCTGATCTGCCAGTGCTGCGGGATGCCAATTGATGATGATTCCATATTGGGACGTGATAAGGATGGCACATTAAATGAGGAATATTGCAAATGGTGCTATGCTGACGGAACGTACACATATAACGATATGGATGAATTGATTGATGTGTGTGTAAAGAATATGGTAAATGAAAGCTTTACCGAAGAACAGGCACGCTCTTATCTGAAAGAAATGCTTCCAAAGTTAGATTACTGGAAAAGGTATGATGAACTTAGTGACAATGGGCAGTTTGAAGAGTTTAAAAAACAATTGATAAATGAAATTAATGATCTGCATATAGACGGACTTCCAAGGGTAGACAAACTAAATGCACTTGTGGGGAAATATGTGAATCGGGAATATACTCTGCCGAATGGACAAAAAGTGAAATTCCTTGAGAATCAGAAAACCTATCTGGGGAATCAACTGAAGTCTGAATTCGGAGGAGACAGGTACTTTGGCATTCTGGCGAATATGGATTTTATTCTGGTATGTGCATATGAGAAGAATGGAGAAAATCCAGAGCTGTTGATTTATAAAAAGAGATAATATAAGCAAAAAGAAAAGCCTTGACCGTTATCGCTTTTTAGATGGGAAAATTGTTCTTTATGACAGAGTAGATACTGCCTTTACATATGTAACAGTAATTATGTTGGTATTGGGTATTGGATCCAATATATTTGTGTTTACTCAGTGGGGCATTTGGTGGTGGAGATGTAAACGGAATCCTTTATTTAATGCCGCAGGCATGGGTATGGACGATTTTCGCCTTCATATTACTTTTTAACATATGGATTCTATTAAAAAAGGTAAATCCAACGTATACTGCGTCATTTAAGGAAAGATGAAACAAAAGGAGAAAATATGGAATCAGATATCATTAAAATCAGCCACCTGAATAAAAGCTTTGGCGAAGTAAAAGCTGTAAATGATTTGAGCTTTCGTGTGAAAAAAGGAGAATTGTTTGCATTTCTTGGAGTAAACGGTGCGGGGAAAAGCACAACCATTTCTATTCTCTGTGGACTGCAAAAAAAAGACAGTGGAACGGTTCAGGTAAACGGAATAGAAACTGACAAAGCCGACACACAGACAAAAAGGATGCTTGGTGTTGTATTTCAGGATAGCGTACTTGATAAACCGCTTACGGTGAAGGAAAACCTGATGAGCAGAGCTGCTTTGTACGGCATTACAGGAAATGCCTTTGATAAGAGATTACAGGAGCTGGTCGAGATTCTGGATTTTGACGAGTTTTTAA
>ERZ839767.1164-NODE-1164-length-41441-cov-6.675180_pt1 | contig 41441 bp, 40 predicted proteins | sample MGYA00519879_ERZ839767 | MGnify/ENA primary metagenome ERZ839767 (study PRJEB31850, sample SAMEA3708852) | human gut metagenome | biome: human gut; feature: human-associated habitat; material: faeces | place: China | collected 2014 ... | reverse complement strand
AGCACGAGCAGCACCCGGACAACCCCATCCTGTTCCCGTCGCCCCGCACAGGCGGTTACTGGAGTCCGGACGCCGTGTCGAGGATCAACCGGAAGCTGCTGAAAAGCGCAGGCATCGAGGAGCATGTGCGCTTTCATGACCTCAGACACACCTTCGCGACCATGGCCATCTCCAGCGGCGTGGATGTGAAAACCCTGTCCAGTATGCTGGGCCACTTCAGCGCCGGGTTTACGCTGGACACCTATACGCACATCACCAACGATATGCAGCGAGGTGCGGCTGAGAAGATCGGTGGCTTTATGGAATCGGTCACGGCAGCCAACACCCCGGAGCCTCCCGACCCGCCGGAGCAGGGTCAGTGCAAGGTGATACCGTTCGAGAAGGTGGGATAAAAGCAACAAGGCCCAAGGGACAAGATTGCGTCCCTTGGGCCTCTGCTTTTCATGTGCAAGGAATACTCCCTCGTTTTTGTGCAGTAAAGTTGTTTCCATTAATTTCTATCGGACTTTTTTCTCCTCAGTATTCCCATAATGGGGGAATTCTCTTTGTCTTTAGGGATAATGGGATCATCGCCTGGTATAATAGCACACACCGACAAAAAATCATTTTCCAATATATCACTGGCGTTACAGATGATAATACTCTCCCGATTCATTTTGATTGCTAATTCCGTGTAGACGGATGGTTCTGCTGTTCTATCTGGCATATAGGCAGGGCACAAAAAGAATTCCTGATATTTTCCAAATTCGCTCTCGAACATTTTCAGATTTGCATCACTGGATGGCTGCATTGTGTGAAGCCGCATAGGTAAGGAAGCGATGAACAAATCCTCTCCAGAATCACTCGAAAAGCTATTTGGCCCAATGGCAACACGATACCAATTAGGATGCTTGCGATCAATGCCCTTGATAATGCGAATCCCAAGCCGATTATTAATATCATGATTGCCCATTAGTTTGCGCCAATCCTCCCAAATTGCTTTGCCATAGTCTGTTCCAAAAACAAAGGACAGTACAGGAGGCACGCAATGTCCTTTATATGCCATGAACATAACCCCCTTCCATTGCGCTTGATTCCAGGCAGGGATATTAATGATTGAAGAAGTGTACATATTGGTATTGCTTATTTTGGCGAAATCTGTGTTGAGAGGTACATCAAAAACCACATTTTGGGGTAGTTCCGCAGGTTTTGCAGTTTCCAGCCTTGAAGCACTTGTTATCGGAGATTTTTGCGTTCTTGTCATCTCCAGACAAGGATAATCGTGTACTAATGCAGGATAATAAAAAGCTTCTTTTCCGAGAACTTCCATACCAAAAAATAGGCTATTTGCAAAAACTCCTGAGCGATCAAATGCGGCGTCATTCTGCACCATTTTCTCGATTTTTGCTAATTCTGAAGGAATCGGGAACATAATAGAAATGACTTCAGCCAGCAAACCGCTCATGAAATCCGAAAAAAGTTCCTGTTCATGGACGATATTTTGAGAATCATAGTCTCTGAAAACAACCTCAATACTTGAAGGCGTTTCGGCGGGATGTAAAATCCGAACCAATTCTTGGGTCGAGTTGTCGTAGCGGAGATTTATTTCTATCGCTCCGTGTAGGGAAATAAGCTTATTAGGCAAACCTGATCCAAGAAAGCTTTCGATGGTGGCAAGTATAGTCGCTGCAAGCTCAAATTCTCCATGATTATAAGGGGCAGAAGAATTCACACGAATAGAGCATCCGAGAACTCTGGAGTGAAGTGAACAGGAGTCTTCAGAACCATACCAAGGAACATTGACCATTTGTTTCAGTGCAGGTTGATCTTTCCACTTACCAATTACATCATCAAATGCTTCAGTACTGCCTCCTAATTCAGCAAGCATTTCCTCATCGTAGTGACCAAGCTCATATTTCATCGCAGCCCTTGAAAAACTCAAACCTTGCTCGTCCAAAAAGGCCGGAAATTCTCCAAGTCTTTTTGCGGTTTCGTATGGTGTGCGAAGTAGTTGAAGTGCCAACACATAATCAAAACTATCGCCCTTATCATCCTTTGAGCGAATCTCGCCAGGGTATATGAGTTCAGCAATAAGTGAAAACCTGTGAAATACAATTGCATTAAGAACATGCCCAAGCCTTAATTCAATGTTTTTCAGAGAATATGCACTCATGAAAAGTACAGGTGAGACATCACCATATTTGAAGTACTGATTTAAGCAGAGAACAAAATCATAGTAATAAAAATTCCTGGCAGCCCAATACAGACCGATGCTTTGGAAGATGTCTGCCATATCCAAAACTACAAAAGACAGAAGCTCTTTGCTTTCTTCGCTGTAGAGCTTACTCAATGTGCGGCTGAAATAAATCAACGCCTTATATGGCTTCTCATCTTTTAACTTGCGACCACGATTCATAAGAAGTTTAGCGGCCTCGATATTTCTCTTCTGCTCACTCATAATATCAACGGAACGCTCAAACATCTCGGGAAAGCGCTTGGTATTTTCGAATACAGGAAACTCTTGGATAGCACGACAAAGAGGTCGAATGTCCAAATCAAGATGTCCAGAACTTGCCTTTAAAATCAGGATGATATCATCAACAATTGTATCTGGATCATCCCCCAGGAAGAAGCGTATTAATTGAAATGCAGCCTTAGCTTCAATAGCTGTGTTCGGCTTAGAAGGGTCCCCCGTATAGCGAGAATACTCGTCTTTTAGAATTTGAGTATGCTCATCTATTGAAAATGTGTTGTCGTTCAAGGACAGTGAGAATAGATTAATCCAAAGAGTGATCAAATCAATAAAGAGATGTACATTTTGACTTTCCACCACAAGTTTTTCATAATCTTTATAAAAACGATAGTAATGGTTTTTATCTTCATACCACCAATATACAGTCCATGCTGCATCGCGTACAGCATTGGCGTGGTCAATAGTGCTCCCCTTTTCTGCCGAAAGCCTAATACTGCGATCAATAAGCCCTAATAGCTGATGCAAGGGATATTCGAGTTCTCTTGCTAAAATAACATTTCTTTGTGCAAGAGACACGAGTTCTGACTGCTTGGTTTGCTGGGAAGCAAGAATTTGTTCATTTTCTTCAAATTCCTGTTTCCGCTTTAAATCCTGCGATCCCATTTTGACCTCATCGCGAAAGCTTTCAGAAAAGCCAAAAACAGATATTGTCATATCAATGTTTTGAGGTGAGGAAAAAACCTTATCGAGAATCCAGTTCCGGTCTAAAATCCGAATATCCAGGCCGTGCAAGTTTCGTAATTCATCTTCTACTTGGGCTCTTTTCTTGTCTGGGACATACTGATTGGACATAAAGAAAATCTTAGTGTATCCGCGTCCCTCTTGTTGATTTACTGAGACAATTTTGACAACATCGGATTTCACCTTTGACTGCCAGTCCTTCTTTGCACTTATAGCGAACGCCCATCGTTCTGAAGCGGCTGTGTTCCCGAAGTACCATCGATCTGATATTTCTTTTGAAACAGGATATGTTTCACTGTCCACCTTGCTATCACCGCCTCCGGTTGGGCCGGTTTGTGGTAATAAATTTGGACATACTTCTGATTCAGCAAGTTTTCTACAAAATTCCTCAAAGGTTTTCTCGAGGTTCTTACTTGTAAGAGACTCGAGGTAATAATCGAACATGTCTCGGCTCAGGTTTCCCTTTTTTACTAACACTGAATCCGAGAATTGTTCAGGATGTGTCTTTTTGTAGAATTCATTCTGACGTCCCATATGAATCCCTCACTATTCGGACATTATTTTGAATGCATTACGGATAAAAAAGCCGCATGGGAATACACCCACACGGCTGCCTTGGCGGCGCAAAGGCCTACCGTAGAATTATTATAGTGGATAATGTCGGAAAATTCAAGTTTCCGGCGTATCTGCGCCGAAAATACCGAAGTTATACCCGTTAGGGATGGGTTAGGGATTTTGCGGTTTTCGGCATTCCTCCGTACCAAGGACGCAACCGTTATTTTACCGCTCTGACCACAATTGAAATGTGGTTAAGCACACTTCGAAAATCGAACTTATAACGCAGAAAAACCGCCTAAAAGGCGGTTTTTCGATGGAAGATGGTCCGAGTGACAGGATTCGAACCTGCGGCATCCTGCTCCCAAAGCAGGCGCGCTACCAACTGCGCTACACCCGGTTATTTCGTTATTTTATCCGGCTGGTCGTATTCTCCCCCAAAACAAGCGCCCTACCAATTAGACCACTCCCGGATGCCTGTAGGGCATTATACACCATCCGTGGGGAAAAAGCAACCAGAAAATACGTATCCACGGACTAAAAAGAAAAGTATGAATTACAATATCACCGGAATGCCAGGATTGCCTTGACAGGATTCTCCAAATGGTCTATAGTTAACCTGCCTGTATAGCGAAGGGGAGGTTTGCATGAAAAAGAGAGAGTTAACCGGGTTTGAGCTGGTCTGGTATCTGGCCGTTTTTGGCTTTTTGCTTGTTTGGTTTACACAAATCCATCCACTGGTGGTTTACGACGCGGATGACTGGACTTATCTTGCCTATGTACGCAGCGCAACACCGATTTGGGGTGACTGGAATCCGGCAAAGGTGTTTCCGGAAACGGTTATGCCGTTTTTTTCTACGGTTGCCGTCTATACGCTGATGCCGCTGCTGGGAGATTATATCCTGGCTCAAACGGTGATGCATGCTCTGGTGGTCAGCGCTTTTATCACCGTTTATGTGTTCTGTTTTACAGAGCTGGTGAAGCGTGTGCTGCCTGTGAAGACGGCGGGTGCGGTTTCTGCCTCCGCTTTGTTTTTGCTGCTTCATTTCCTGATTTTCCGAAGCCGGCAGCAGGACAACAGTTATCTGTTTTTTTGTTTCGACCTGAATTGCTACTATAATTACCTGATTCCCGGTCTGCTGAATGCGTCGCTTGTGATGTACATGCTGAATAATCCCGGCTTCGACGATTTCCTTGCCGGAGGAAGTCCTGCAAAAAAGGGTATATTTTATCTGATCCTTTACTACGCGATATTCTCTAATTTGACGACCAGCGGTATTCTGGCGGCATTTGCCGGCAGCTGCATGTTGATCTCCATAATTCGGAAAGGGAAGTCTTTCCGGTTGGGACAGTTTGTCCGTGAGAATGCGCTGTACCTTGGTATTCTCCTGGCATGGCTGGTCAGCGCAATATTTGAGTTGAGCGGCGGAAGAGCTACTTCCAGCGAATGGAACGGATCGTTTGCGTGGAAATTAAAATACACGCTTTATGGATTGAAGGAAGTGGCCTTGGGGTGCAATCCGGTTTTTTGGTGCATCAGCGTCGGCTGCGTTATTGCGGCAATTGCCGCGTTGGTGGTATCCCGAGGGAAAAAGCCGGGAAATAAGGTAGACCCCTGGCTGTCCGGTGTCTGCATCGTTGCGGCGGCTGTCATACTGGTGTATACGCTGTTCCTGTGCGCCGCAGTTTCGCCCAGCTATATTTACCGCAGTGAGTATTTGTTCGAGTTCTGCTTCTTCGGCCTGATGATCGTTTCTCTCTGCTTTGCGTACCTTCTTTCGGTCTGGCCAAAGCTGTTTTTCTTTACTCCGTTGGCGCTGTGTATCCTGGTTTCCCAAATCAATACCAGAGGCGCGACGTTCCAGGAATCGACGGTGGAGAATCTGGATCCGAAGATTTGCGCGGAAATCAGCCGGGACATTATTAATCAGTATGTTCAGGCAGATCAGGCAGGGCAGAAGCAGATGCTGCTTTATGTCCCGGTTCATACGGAAGACCCCCGATACACAGGACAACTGGCCGCACAGTGTGGTTCTTCTCCCCAGGATAACCAATACGCTGTACGAGCATGGAATCATCAGCTACCCCATCGATATTACGGTGGTTCCCAGCGTGGAAATGAATGAAAAGTACCATCTGGAGATTCCGCAGGGAGAATGATTTCTCTGCACATACGAAAAGTGACCGGCTGCTGTAAGCCGGTCATTTTTCGTATGTACGCAGGCTATTTCCTGGTTGCAATATTGGTTTGCGCGACCAGATAAATGGGGCGACGCTTGGTCTCCAGATAGGTTTTGGCAAGATACTGTCCCAATATGCCGATCCCCAGCATTTGAATACCGCTGAGCAGAAGGATAATGCACACAAGCGACGGCCAGCCGGCAGTGGGGTCGCCAAAGGCCAGAGTTCTTATAATAATGACGACGATCATCACCAGAGCCAGAACACAGCACAAAAGACCCAGCACCGAGGACAAAACGAGCGGCGCCGTGGAAAAAGCGATAATTCCCTGAATCGCGTACAGCATCAGCGACCAGAAGCTCCATTTGGTTTCTCCTGCGGCTCGTTCGATGTTTTCATATTCCAACCACTTCTTCCGATAGCCGATCCAGCCGAAGATACCCTTGGAAAAGCGGTTGTATTCTCCCATGGATAGAATTGCGTCGACCACCTTTCGGTTCATCATCTGGTAATCCCGGGCGCCGTCTACGATGTCGGCGTCAGAGATTTTGTTGATAATTTTATAGAACAGCCTGGCAAAGAAGGAACGAAGGGGCGGCTCACCCTTCCGGGTGACACGACGGGAACCGACGCTGTCGTAGCCTTCCTCGGTGATCGCTCGGTACATTTCAGGCAGCAGGGAAGGCGGATCCTGAAGATCCGCATCCATGATGACGACATAATCTCCGGTGGCGTTTTCCAGCCCCGCGTAAATTCCGGCTTCTTTTCCAAAATTCCGGGAGAAGGAGATGTATTTTACCCGGCTGTCCCTCTGCGCGAAGGATTGTACTTTCCCCAGCGTATTGTCCCGGGAACCGTCGTCTATGAATAAGAATTCAAATTCCGTGTCAGGAAACTCTTTTGCCACGGCGGTGATGGCGCTGTAAAACAGATCAAGAACAGGTTCCTCGTTGTAGCACGGGACGGCTACCGTTATCTTATCCATTTGCACTTATCCTTCCTCTTATGTCGTTTTACCTGAACGTGCTAAGCGTCGCTTCCACTGCACCGGCCGCTGTAGGAGCCACATCAGGGAAAATCCCCAACGGGTATGCAGGTGGCGGCATAGCCAATCCAGAATCGCACCCACCCAGCCGGTTTGACGGGTCATGTAGGCGTGGGTCAGCGTACACTGATGAGGACGCCGGAAGGGATACAGTCCCTTTTGACGCAGCTGATGCAATACGGCGGCGGCATCCTTGCGGGGAAGGGCGGCGGCTTCGTACAGGGAAAACCATAAAAAGACCATCAGCTTGTCGGCGGTGGTGGAGTCCTGTTTGCCGCTGCGGTAGTAATTCAGAAGAATTTCCGCAATACGCACGAAGGAACGGATTTTCCTGCGGCGATTTTCCATGCTGACAACCGTTTCGGCGGAGCCGGAATGCTCCCGGTAGCAGTACAGCGCCAGCTTGATTTCGGCACTTTTTGGGGCGCAAAGACCCACCTCGTACATGAACAGGCCGTCCTCGCCGTGGGTCAGCTCGGGATAGCGGAAATTCAGACCATTTTTCAGCAAAAACTCCCTGCGCAAAAGACTTCTCCACACGACGGAATCATACCAGGGGGAATTGATGGGCAGCTTCCTTTGCCGGGACAGGGCAACTTCCTCGTCGGTCAGGCAGTCGGTGAACTGGTAGCCGCCCACGATCAGACGGTCACATGCGGTTTCCGCCGTTTTGTCCCGCAGGGAGCCAAGAATGTTGGGCAGCAGAAAATCGTCCGCGTCCACAAACCAGAGGTAATCGCCCTGCGCAGCCGACAGGCCGGCGTTGCGAGCCGAGACGACACCGCCGTTCTCCTTGTCAATCACGCGGATATTGCCGTGCTGCGCCGCGTACTGCCTCAGAATCTCCGGGCTGGTATCCTTGGAGCCGTCGTTGACGCAGATGATCTCGTAGTCGGAAATATCCTGCGCCAGCAGCGAATTTAAGCATTCAGGAAGATACTGCGCCGCATTGTAAACGGGAACCACAAAGCTGAGAAACATCCCATACGCCCCCTTTTTCTGCCATTATATCCCGGTTTATCGGAAAATGCAACAAAGCATCAGAAAAAGTTTGCAGTTTTTCCCGGGGTGCGCTATAATGGCGGAAACAACGCTGCGCCGTGAGCGGCGAAGGGGAGTGCTTTATGAAAAAATCCGGTCTTTCCCAGGAAACGCTGAAAATCATTGCCTGCGTCACCATGCTGATCGACCATGTGGGCGCAACCGTGGTGGAGTCGCAGTTTTTTGTGACGCCATTCGACGGAATCTACTATCTGTACTTTGCCATGCGGATCATTGGCCGGGTGGCGTTTCCGATTTACTGCTTTCTGCTGGCCGAGGGGGCGCATTACACCCATGACCCACGAAGATATGCCCTCCGGCTGTTTGTCGGCGCGCTGCTGTCGGAGCCGGGATTTGACTTTGCCCTGTTCGGCGGGTGGACCTGGGAACATCAGAGCGTGATGGTGACGCTGCTTCTGGGCTTCGGAATGGTGGCGCTGATGAAAAAATGCCCCAAATGCTGGATAAAGCTGCTGGTCGTCGTGCCGTTTTTCTTCGCGGCGGAGTGGCTGAAAACGGATTACGGCGGATACGGTGTGGCCGTAGTCGCGCTGTTCTGGCTGACCCGGGAGCTTCCCAATCGCCGGATGATACAGCTTGTGGGGCTGGCGGCGCTGTGTCTGATGATGAACAGTGTGGCGATCTCCTTTGGTGTCATTCAGATTCCCATAGAGCTGTTTGCCCTGTTTGCCATGATCCCCATTTGCCTGTACTCCGGCCGGAAAGCCACTGGAAGCCGGGCGGTGCAGCTGGGATTCTACCTGTTCTACCCCGTACATCTGGCAGTGCTTGCGGTAATCATGAAGCTCTGCTTCGGAGGCTGATGCGTTATGAAAATCCCACGGTTTCCCGGGATGCGGTATCCATTTAGACATAGAAAGAGGTGAGATCGTTGACTGAGCAAAGGCTCTTTTCCAATCAAAAGCTGATACGTCTGATCATCCCTTTGGTCGTCGAGCAGGCGCTGACCATTCTGGTGGGAATGTGCGACGGCGTGATGGTTTCCTCCGTGGGCGAGGCTGCGATTTCCGGCGTTTCTCTGGTGGATATGATCAACAACGTGATTCTGGTGCTGTTTGCCGCGCTGGCCACCGGCGGCGCGGTGGTCACCAGCCAGCTCTTGGGGGCGCGGCAGGGGGAGAAGGCACGGCAGAGCGCCGGTCAGCTGGTGCTGATGTCGGCGGTTCTGGGTATTGCCGCGGCGGCGCTGTGCCTTGTGTTCGCAAAAAATCTGATGCGCCTTTTCTTTGGCTCCATCGACGACGACGTGATGGCGGCGGGGCTTACCTATCTGCGCATTACAGCATTGAGCTTCCCATTCATCGCGCTGTATAACGCAGGCGCGGCGATTTTCCGCAGCGTGGGCAACAGCAAGGTGTCCATGCAGGTGAGTCTCCTGATGAACGGCATCAATGTGGTGGGCAACGCCATCTGCATTTTCGTGCTGAAAATGGGCGTGGCCGGTGTTGCCGTCCCTACGGTGGTTTCCCGGTGCGTGGCGGCGGTGGTCATTTTGCTTCTCGCGGCGAACCCTAAGCAGGAGCTGTGCCTGAAATGGGGCGCCATCTGTCGGGCGGACGGTAAAATGATAGGCAGCATCTTAAGAATCGGCGTTCCCAATGCCTGCGAAAACAGCTTTTTCCAGCTGGGACGGCTGATCGTGGTGAGCATGATTGCCCTGTTCGGCACGGTGCAGACCTCCGCCAATGCGGTGGCAAACACCCTGGACAGCATGGGCATCATCGTTGGGCAGGCCATGGGGCTTGCCATGGTGACGGTGGTCGGTCAGTGCGTGGGTGCGGGCGACCCGAAGCAGGTCAGGTACTATGTGAAAAAGCTTATGCTCTGGTCGTATCTGTCCATGGCCGTGTGCAATGTCCTGATTATTGTGTTTGTCGAAGATCTGATTTCTCTTTACAGCTCCCTGTCGCCCGAGACGGTGGAGCTGACGAAGACGCTGGTCATTATTCATGAGAGCTGCGCTGTTGCTTTGTGGTCGGCGTCCTTCGTCCTGCCAAACGCCTTGCGGGCGGCCAACGACGTGCGGTTCACCATGCTCGTGGGTATCGGGTCAATGATCGCCTTCCGCATCCTCGGCTCCTGGATTCTGTGCGTGCAGATGGGATGGGGCGCGATTGGCGTCTGGGTCGCCATGATCCTGGACTGGGTGTGCCGGACTGCATTCTTTGTGACCCGAATGATTTCGGGAAAATGGCAGAGCAAATATACCCCCTCATGACGCGTTTCGCCGCCGATGGAAACCCATCGGCGGCGCTTCTGCGTCACGGATTTTCGGCAAAATCCGGCATAATCTCAAACCGGCGCTGTTCTCCGCGCCAGGGGAAGCGGATGCAGCAGGAAAACAGCATAGGCTCCGTGCGTTCGTCCCGGGAGCCGTACTTGTGGTCGCCCACCAGAGGATACCCACGGGAGGCAAACTGCACCCGTATCTGGTGGCTCCGTCCGGTGTGGAGACGAACCCGGACGAGACTGCATTCCCCGGCGGAAAGACGGATGAATTCCAGCCGCGCTTTTTTGACGCCTGAGCGTTCCCGCTTTACCACGTATACCTTGTTTTTTCGGCTGTCCTTCCACAGAAGGTCTTCCCAGTCGCCGGACTCCGGGGGAAGCCCATGAACCATGGCCACGTATTCCTTCACCATGGCGCCGTCCTGCACGGCCCTGGACAGGGTGGCGGCGGCTTGCTTTGTGCGGGCGTAGACCATAACCCCGCCCACATTTTTGTCCAGCCGGTGGATAGGGAAAATTTCCCCGCCCAGCGCCTTTTTCAGCTCTGCGGGAACCTGGGCTTCGGAATCCAGTCCAACGGGCTTGACGCAGACAGCCAGGTCTTTATCGTAAAATAAAATCTCCATTTGGGAGCCTCCTTCGGTTCAGCTGACGGTGACGCTACTATAGCACAGTTTTCCGGATTCCGAAAGGGAGACGCTTGAATTTCCTGTAAAATCATGTATAATGAACGGAGAAACGGAGGTTTTTGACATGACGACACAAGATTACCGGGAAAAATCAGCATTGACGATTTTCCTGAGCTACTTCAGGAATCATAGACGGCTGTTTGCTGTTGACGTGACCTGCGCCGTGGGCATTGCGGCGATCGACCTGCTGTTCCCGATGGTAACCAGAAGCGCCCTGTATGACATGCTGCCAAATCAGATGTACCGCACGTTCTTCACGATCATGGCCATTGTGGCGGTGTGCTATATTCTGCGCTCGTTCCTGAATTACGTCGTCGCCTATTACGGGCATACCTTCGGCATCCGGGTAGAGGCGGACATCCGCCGTGACCTGTTCCGGCATATGCAGGAGCTGAGCGTGGATTTCTACGACCGCAACCGCACCGGTAAGCTGATGTCGCGGCTGACCTCCGACCTGTTCGAGCTGACGGAGCTTGCCCACCACGGCCCGGAGGACTTGATTACCTCCATGCTGACCATTCTGGGGGCGCTGATCGTGATGGCGTCCATTCGCTGGCAGCTTGCCGTGATTGTTGCGCTGACCATCCCAATTTTTCTGGCGGTGGCAATGGCCATGCGCGGCCGGATGGGACGGGCGTCCGCCGTGGCAAAGGAGAAGATCGGCCATATCAATCAGGAGATCGAGAGCAGCCTGTCCGGCGTCCGCACTGCCAAGGCATTCGCCAACGAAAGCGTGGAAACTGCCCGGTTTGATGCCGCAAACGCCGCTTTCAGGGTCTCCAAGCGGGATTTTTACAAAGCAATGGGCATGTTCAGCAGCAGCGTGGAGTTCTTCCTGTGCAGCCTGAACGTCATTATCATCGGTTTTGGCGGCTTTTATGTCATGGAGGGGGAAATGGACTACCGTGACCTGCTGACGTTCTGCCTGTATATTTCCTCCTTCGTCAACCCCATGCGCAAGCTCTCCAGCTTCTCCGAGACATTCGCCAACGGCTTTGCGGGACTGAAGCGCTTTGTGGACGTCATGCGCACCGAACCAACCGTGCAGGATAAGCCCAACGCAAGAGAGCTGAAAAACGTCCGGGGGGAAATCAGGGTTGACCATGTTTCCTTCGCCTATGAAAGCGATCTGCCGGTGCTTCACGACGTGAATCTGACCGTCGCTCCCGGGGAGACGGTTGCCATCGTCGGCCCCTCCGGCGGCGGCAAATCCACGCTGTGCCAGCTGATCCCCCGGTTTTACGACGTCAGCTCCGGCTCCATTTCCATTGACGGTCAGGACATCCGGGACGTGACCCAGCGAAGCATTCACGAAAACATCGGCATTGTCCAGCAGGATGTGTTCCTGTTCGCCGACACCATTCTGGAAAACATCCGCTACGGCAAGCCCGACGCCACCATGGAGCAGGTCGTTGACGCGGCCAAAAAGGCGGAGATTTTCGACGATATTCAGGCCATGCCCGATGGCTTCAACACCTACGTGGGCGAGCGGGGAACCCTTCTCTCCGGCGGGCAGAAGCAGCGGATCGCCATCGCCCGTATCTTCCTGAAAAACCCGCCCATTCTGATTCTGGACGAGGCCACCTCCGCGCTGGACTCCGTGACGGAGGCAAAAATCCAGCACGATTTTGACAAGCTCGCGGCAGGCCGGACGACGCTGGTCATCGCCCACCGCTTAAGCACCATCCGCAACGCCGACCGCATCATCTCGATTTCCGACGGCGTCATCACGGAATGCGGCACCCACGACGAGCTGCTCAAAAAGGGCGGCATTTACGCCGAGCTGTATAAGACGCAGAATGCACTGGCGTTGGAGACGCTCAGGCAGTAAACGAGCCGGAAGGATAGAAGCCCATTTTCAACATGCTCAGAAATGCAATCACAGATTGCCTAAATGTAAACCGCATGTGGTTTACTCTCGGGAGGGGTGAACTAAAATGGAGACAGAAACCGCAAGAAACTTACCGGCGAAACTGGTTTCTCTGAGAAAGCAAAAAGGGATAACACAGATGGAACTGGCAGAGAAACTGAATGTTTCCCGTCAGGCGATATCCCGATGGGAGGTCGGCTTGGCAGTACCAACGACAGATAATCTGAAAGTTTTAAGTGAGCTGTACGGCGTATCTATTGATTATCTGTTGAATGACGCGGCGGAGAGTGTCAGCAAGCAAAATGAGGTAAAGCAAGATCAGTCGGCAGCCAGTGAAACGGAAGAGAAAAACGGATTCCGCAACCGCAGGAGATGGTACATTGGCGCTGCGATTGGCTTAGTGCTGATGGCGATTATTTTAGCAGTGGTGGTGACTGCTATTGCTACAGCGAGAAATTCAAAAGGAGAACGAAGTCAAGTCATGCCAATAACGGATTTGACAGTTGCAGAGGAAGACAACTATACAACGTATACGTTCTCCTTCGAATAATCCCATTTGAAAGGGGGTGATGAATATGCGGGTGAAAAGAATAATCTGTATGGTTTTGGCTTGCGTTGCGATTGTGGGAGCAGTTTCAGTGCCTGCAAGTGCGGCCGAAATTGAAATCACTGCCCTTGAAAATTTTACAGACAAATTGATCGCCCCCTTTGCAACAAGATCGTTCAATATGAGCATTCCTGCAAAATCCAAGGTAATAGCGAACAGCAGCTTTCCTTTGGCTGCGTGGGAAACGGTTACCATTAAGGCATCCTATTCTCCTTTTTCTGCAAGCGTAGATTTTGGATTGGTTGATTCTCAGGGAACGTTCTATTACTTCAATGTGACCGATGGAAGCGTGGATAAGACCATACAGGTTGAAGAAAGTGGGGACTATACGCTCCAGATACGGAACAACTCTACTGTAGAAGTAAAGGTGTCTGGCTTTGTGAACTACTGATAAAAGGAAGGTTTGCTATGAAGAAATTATTTGCTTTGGCGTTGACTCTTGTTTTGGTGTTCTCCGTATCCGTCTCTGCCTTTGCGAGTGAAACAAGTGAAGATGATACAGCCTATTTTACTGTTGACGAGCAGCAAATGCTTGAAAACATAAATCCTGTATTTACAACGATGCCGGAAGTCCTTGAATTGAAGAAACAGGGGCGCCTGAATGAATTGACGACAGCAATCGAAGAAGCGTATACATCAAGATACGCTTCAGAGAAGGAAGACTATACTAAGTCTATTGAAAACTGGGGTTTAGCCCTTGATATGACAGTTGAAGAACTGGCTGACGTTGCTCAGAGCTACTTGGATGAAAATTATGATGGCATTCAAAACGAAAGTGCAGCATTTCAGGATTTGGTTAAAGAAATGTTCCAGGGAGACAGTTATCCGCTAATGCTTATGACTGAGGAAGACCCTGATTTTGGCGCACTGTATCTCTATATGTGTATATACTATGACGAAAATATAAGCGACGAAACATGGGACTTTACGAATGCTGTAGAGCAGCCCCTGCAAAGTGCCACGGCGGAGAAAACATTGGAGCAGGTCTTTGAAAATGACTTTGACCGAGATTTTCAGGAAACCGTAACCATGGAGGTGGTGCATGAGGTGGCAGAGAATGCTTCCGTGATGCGCGCACCCGAGAACCCATTGGATGGAAGTGCTATTCAGACTTATGCAAAAACGTGGGCAACCACGTACAATACGGATTCATATGTAACACAGCCGTCTAGTTCTGGGGACTGCACGAATTTTGCTTCTCAGTGTTTGTATGCCGGCGGACTTCCTAAGACGTATAATACTTCGGACCAGACTGCCAACGGGTATGTGAGTACGACTTCAAGATGGTTTTATTTTAACAATTCATCCAGTTCGGAGTATAGTGCATCAACTTCGTGGGTTAGAGTTGTTGATCTATATAGTTACCTCTCGCCTAAATACGCTGTTTTTGAGACGTCGGATGGAACGACAATGAGCAGATATCTGAATAAAGGATTCTTGTTGCAGGGGAAGCCGATCATTGGCCGCTATAACCACAGTGTCATTGTTACAAAGGATTCTAATGGAAATCTGTGCTATTGCGGACATAGTTACGACAGATTAGACGAACCCATCAGCACATTTTATAATGGCTACAATAAATTCCGGGTAGTACAGACGTATTAAATTACAAACGTTGATACTTCCGAACTCCTGAGAAGGATAGTGGAACCGAAAAAATAAGGCTCGCATGTTGCAATATTTAGCAATGCGTGTTTATCCATAACGATACCCCTCTCGTGTAGGCTTGCTGTCCTGCACGAGAGGGAGTTTTGTCTGTTGCTTATTTTACCGGTTCAGCTCAGCTCAAGGCGTTTTTTCTTTATTTCCTGTCCGAACTGCCCGTCCTTTGCGTCTTATAGAGCAGAAGGGCCTTTCACAGAAGCGGGACGCCCCGGAATAGACCCGGGCTTCCCAAGGAGGAACAGCATGAACGATGAACAGATTCTGGACTTGTATTTTGCCAGAGATGAACAGGCGGTGGCGGAAACCGACCGGAAATACGGCGGCTATTGCTTCACCCTCGCCAATTCCATCCTGCACAGTGATCAGGACGCGGAGGAAACCGTGAGCGATACATATTTAAGAGCATGGAACACCATCCCGCCCAAGCGTCCGGGCATCTTCAAAATGTTCCTCGCCAAAATCACCCGGAACCTCGCCTTTTCCCGCTGGCGGAGCATGAACGCCGAGAAGCGGGGCGGCGGGGAGATGACACTGGTGCTGGAAGAGCTGGACGACTGCATTGCCGCGCCCGGCTGTGTGGGGGATGGGATGGACGCCAAGGAACTGGCCAAGGCCATCCGGGCGTTCCTGAACACCCTCCCGGCGCGGGAGCAGGACATTTTCCTGCGGCGGTACTTCTTCGTGGAGGAAAGCGGTGTGATCGCCCAGCGGTACGGCATGAAGCCTGCCACGGTGCTGCGCACCCTTTCCCGCACCAGGCAGAAGCTCAAAAATTATCTGATACAGGAGGGCTATACGGTATGAAAGCGGAAGAACTGTTTCTCGCCATCGGCGAGGTGGAATCCAGCCGCCTGACGCGCAGTGAGCTGACGACGGCAAGACCCTCCGGTCAAAGGGAACAGGAGGAACCCCAAATGAAGAAAAGAAACGTTTCCCGGATTCTCCGGAATCTGCTGGTGGCGGCGCTGATCGTAAGTCTGCTGGCCGTGACGGCCTACGCGGTGGCGGGCTTTGTGATCTTCGACAGCCCCCAGGACATGATATCCGGTCTGTTCGGCGACAAAACGGGCTATGACCACAAGGATGTGACGCATTTTACAGACCCGGAAAAGCCCGGCGAGGTCTACGACATCCCGGCCTATGACCGGGTGCCGGTGGACGAAAGCGTGGCGGTGTCCGAGGCGGTGCCGCTGGTCAGCCCCGTGGGGCAGACCATTTCCTGGGAGGGCTACACCCTGACGGTGGACGCCAATATGTACGATCAGGTGACCAAATGCGGCGTGCTGACCTACACTTTGGAGAATCCCGACGGCATTGCCGACTATGCATTACAGGAGAACGGTGAAATTTATTTCCCGGAGGGGGAAATCCTGGACATCAATCAGTACGGCTACAGCTACATCATTCCCGATCAGTCCACGGACACCAAGCTGACGGCGGCGTATTACTACCGGCTGGACAACCCGGAAAGCACCGATCTGGTGCTGAGCTTCACCCAGTGGGCGCCGATCCGTCTGTCGGATTATAAGGAACTGTGGAAGCAGACCAAGGAGCAGGTCAAGCAGGAGTTCAGCGAGGACGAGGCGATAGAGCATCTGAAGCAGGCGCTGGGCGACGAATACGAGGAAGTGGCGTCTGGGGTTTCCCGTGAGGAAATCGTGGATACCGGATATGAGAGACTTGTGTACGAGCGGCTGGATGGGCGGTTTGACTGCCCGGAGAAGATCACGATCCCCGAAAAAGCGCTGGGAGAAATGAGCAATCTGACTCTGGCGGACGGGAATATCAAGGTTTCGCCCATTGCCATCTGCGTGGATACCAGAGAAATGCAGGACTATCCAGAAAGGTGCATTGGACGGGTGAAGATTTCCTTCAAGGACGGCACGGAGTACGTGGTTATGGACGAGAATGTTGCCAACCATATGTTTGCGGTAGGATACACCGACCGTGACGTCACCCTGATGTTCAACCGCATGATCGACGTGAACGAGATCGCGTCCGTCATTCTGGACGGCGATGTAGAGTTTCAGGTGTCGTAAATAGCAGTATGCCCCCTCCCAGCCGGGAGGGGGCGTTGCCGTGTGATACTAGTTTTTCATAAAACGGTTAAAAACCGTTTTATTCGGCTGCTGTTTCAGCAGCCAGCGGCGTAGCCGCAAAAAACGTAAGTCCATACATTTCTCGCCGCCACCGGCGGCCTGCGAAGGATTCGCAGGATAAAATGGTGTTAACCATTTTATCGAGAAATAGTATGAATCATTCCGGGGCGGTCAGGAATTGGGGAATGCCGTGCAGCTCCTGATATAGGCCGACGGCGCGGGTGACGCCCAGCGCTTCGCCTTCGATCAGTAGCTCATCTAAATCCTCCGGGGTGCGGAACAGGGTGAAGCGCGCGCTGTCCGCGTCTGTGTGGATTTGGTAGTGGCAGTGCAGTTTTTCGTCCCGCTGTCCGCCTGAAAGCTGCGCCGCCGGGGGCAGGGGAGCTGTGGTGGCTCCTGCGGGTGTCAGGGTAATGGTCTCGCCGTCCAACGCCAGCTCCAGCCAGATTTCCCGCCCCTGCCATGGGGCAAGATAATTTGCAAGACTTACATCCGGCGGCACGGGCGGCAGAAAAACCGGGCAGTTCAGTCCCCGCCCGTAAAGCGCGGACACGCCCACGGGGCAGGGGAGGGCTTCGGAAAGCTGCCCCGCAAGATGTCCTGCCTCATCATATCCGGGCCGCTGAAAATCCAGCAGAACGCCGCTGCATTCCATTTCTTCCAGCCGGGAGCGCAGCTGGGCGGCGATGGCTTCGGCGTCATGCCCATGGATGGGGGTGATGTCGTCCAGAATCACCATGGAGCCGGGGGGCAGTGCCTTCGGCAGATTGGTAAGCCCCGTGGAATAGGGGGAAAAATGACAGGCCATCCAGGCAGTTTTCGGCGGAAGCGTCTCGGTTCCCCGGATTTCCGCCGCTGTCATGGCAAGAAACGGACGAATCGCCATGGACAAATCCTCCTTTCCGTGATATAATATAAGCCGATATGCGGGGGCTGCCCGCTCTACGATCACTATACGAACCACGGGAGGATATTATGCCCTTTTCTCTACTTCCCAAGATCATCGCAAACCGCCTCACCGACATAACGCCGGAGCTGCTCCACGCCCGGGACATCCGGCTGCTGATGCTGGATTTTGACAATACCATTGTACCCTACACCACCGACGTCCCCACGGCGGAGATGACGGCGTGGCTGAACCGGATGAAGCAGACGGATATCGCCGTGTGCATCGTCTCCAACAGCCGCAAGGATCGTGTGCCCCGCTTTTGTCAGGAACACGGTCTTGACTGCATCACCCATGCGAAAAAGCCCTTTTCCAAGGGTATCCGGGAATGTCTGGAAAAATATGACATTCCCGCAAAAAACGCCGCGCTGGTGGGCGATCAGATTTACACCGATACCCTCGGCGCCAACTGCGTCGGTGTGACCTCCATTCTGGTCAGCGCCATCAACAATCACAATTTCTGGCTGAAGGCACGTCACGTGCTGGAGCTGCCATTTATTTTACCTGCAAAGAAAAGGAGAATCTGACCATGAAAAATCTTGACAAGTATCTGACCCTGCTGGACGGGGAGGTGGACGGCCTGCTGCTGACCTCCCGCTACAGCCGCCATTACGGCGCGGAGTTCGACATCGCCGAGGGCGTTGCCATCGTCACCAAGAAGGGGTGCCGCTACTTCACCGACAGCCGCTACATCGAGTCCGCCGAGAAGAACCTGAAGGGCTTTGAGGTTCTGGAGGTGAACCGGGAGAACAGCTACATCCAGCGCCTGAACACGGCCATTGCCGACTTCGGCGTGACCGCCCTTGGCTATGAGGAGCATTATCTCACCGCAGAGGAGTATTTCCACTACAACGAGAAGCTGAACGCCAAGCTGGTGCCCTTCCACAAGCCCATCTACGCCTTCCGCGGCACCAAGGAGGACTGGGAGCTGGAGCTGATGCGCAAGGCGCAGGCCATCACCGACAGAGCCTTTGCCGAGGTTATCACCCGCATCAAGCCCGGCATGACCGAGCTGGAGCTTCAGGCGGAGCTGATCTACTGCATGTACAAGAACGGCGGCACCGGTCTGGCCTTTGACCCCATCGTGGTATCCGGCCCCAATACCAGCCTGCCCCATGGCGTCGCCGGGGAACGGGTCATTCAGAAGGGCGACTTCGTCACCATGGACTTTGGCGCGTCCTACATGGGCTACTGCTCCGACATGACCCGCACCGTGGCCGTGGGCTACGCCACCGACGAGATGAAGCACGTGTACGATACCGTTCTCAAGGCGCAGCTGACCGCCATCGCCGCCACGAAGGCCGGCGTTCCCGGCAAGGATATTGACGGCACCGCCCGGAAGGTCATTGCCGATGCCGGCTACGGCGCATACTTCGGCCACGGCTACGGCCACAGCCTTGGTCTGGAAATCCATGAAAATCCCAGCCCCAACGCCAGCAACACCGAGCCGCTGCCCGCAGGCGTCGTCTGCTCCGCGGAGCCGGGCATCTATCTGCCCGGAAAATTCGGCGTTCGCATCGAGGATGTAACCATTATCACGGAAGAAGGCTGCGAGGATATTACGGGAAGCCCCAAGAACCTGATTATTATCTGATTATTCGGGTTTGCTTCCTCTTTTTACGAAAATGGTATAGCGTGAGCAGTTAAGGAGAATAGGGTGCAAGAACCACTGATTTCTGTTATCGTGCCTGTCTATAATGCAGAAAAGTATATCGAAAAGTGTGTTGCCAGTATCCGTGGGCAGACCTATCGGAATTTGGAGATTATTCTGGTGGATGATGGGTCCTGCGACAGAAGCGGGGAGCTGTGCGAAGCCTTTGCTTTGGAGGATTCCAGAATTGCCGTGATTCGTAAAGAGAACGATGGCGTGGGGCCAGCCAGAAACGCTGGATTGGATGCTATGCATGGCGATTATGTTGGATTTGTGGACGCGGACGATTGGATTGACCCGGAAATGTATGAAGTCCTGCTGCAAAGAATGATAGCGGAAAATGCACAGATTTCCTGCTGTGGCACGGCAATTGTTACAGGGGAGAAAATCACAGGATATTTTAACCCTGATATGGACGTCCAGTTTACAGCTGGTGGTACCGATGCTCAGTCGGAACTGATTCGTTGCAGCTGCATAACCAATGCGATGTGGGATAAATTATATGCTGCTGAAATGTTTGATGGGCTACGGCAGAAAAACGTGTATATGGAAGATATGGCTATGCAGCATCTGCTTGTCGCAAGGGCAAAGCGGGTAACCTACACGGCACGGCCGATGTATTACTGGTATCAGTCGGAAAACAGTATTACACGTGGGCATTTTACAACGCGCTTCTTTGAATGGATTACCAGCACCAAGGAACGGCTGGCTTTTTATCAGGAGCATTTCCCGGCGTGTGTCCCGGAGGCCTACAATCAGTATATCGGCCTTTGTATGGATATGCTTCTCATCACCTGGAAGATGCCGGAGTGGAAAGATCAGAATCAGGAGCTTGTCCGGAGAATCGCTGCGCCTCTTACAGGTAATTATGGCGATGATATGGGAAGAATTACGAAACTTAAGCGGCTTCTGGTTAAAATTCACCCCCAACTGTTTATCTGGCTAAATCCGTTTTTTGAGAAGCTCAGGGCGCGGCAGGGATAGAAGACAGGAAGCGATTTCTGCCCGCAGAAACAATCGTTTCTACACGTTTGATTAGGCTGTGACGGAGAAGGCAAAGAAGAATCCGGATAGGGCGCAATTTTTATTGGATTTCCCTATTGAAAAGTCGAATTTTTTAGGCTATAATACATGTGTAAAATTCTTGTATACACAATTTGCTTTTCCCAGGAAAGGCATCATAGGAGGAAATAGAAAATGATTTCTGCAGGCGAATTTAGAAACGGCGTTACCTTTGATATGGACGGTAAGGTTATGCAGGTCGTGGAGTTCCAGCACGTCAAGCCCGGTAAGGGCGCGGCGTTCGTCCGTGTGAAGATGAAGAACGTCATCACCGGCGCTGTCACCGAGACCAGCTTCAACCCCACCGCCAAGTTCCCCACCGCGTTCGTTGAGCGCAAGAAGATGGAGTATTCCTACAATGACGGCGCCCTGTACTACTTCATGGATCAGGAGACCTATGAGCTGGAGCCCATCGATGCTTCCGCTCTGGACGATTCCTTCAAGTTCGTCAAGGAGAATGACGTCTGCACCATTATGAGCTACAAGGGCAAGGTGTTCGGCGTGGAAGTCCCCAACTTTGCCGACCTGGTGGTCACCAAGACTGAGCCCGGTTTCGCCGGCAACACCGCCACCAACGTCACCAAGCCCGCTACCGTGGAGACCGGCGCTGAGGTGAAGGTGCCTCTCTTCATCAACGAGGGCGACAAGATTCAGATCGACACCCGCACCGGCGAGTACCTGGGTCGCTCCAAGGCTTAATCCATAAAAGCAGGGGGCGTTTTTCGCCCCAATTACGTGTAAAGGAGGATCATTATGACGATTTCCGAAAAGTCCGCCTACCTCAAGGGCCTGATGGAGGGCATGAACCTGAACACCGAGTCCAACGAGGGCAAGATGATCGCTGCCATCGTGGACCTGCTGGGGGACATGGCCAAGCGCGTCACCGACATTGAGGAGACCACCATTGCCATTTCCGACGAACTGGATGAGATCGAGGAAGACCTGGACGCCATCGAGGACTTCATCATGGATGAGGACGATGACGACTACGAGGATTACGACGACGAAGACGAGTGGGATGACGACGAGGATTCCGACGAGGGCTTCGAGTTCGGCGACGAGGAGACCACCATTTATGAGGCGGAATGCCCCAGCTGCGGCGAAGTGGTCGACTTTGACGAGGAGACGCTGGAAAAGGGAAGCATCGTCTGCCCCAACTGCGGCGAGACGCTGGAGTTTTCTCTGGAAGACGAAGAAGAGTAATTTAACACGAATCGCCTGATTTGATGGGTGGTTGTAAAGCAGTGATGGAGCGTATCGGTACAGATACGCTCCATTTCTCGTACTAAGGCAACACCGCACAATTGTGCCTGCGAGTCTCAGCCGCCTTTTTGCCCCACTTCTTCAGTTTGAAAAACGAGAAATATAGCGCAGCCGTTGCCAGCGCAAGCTGGCTTACGGATGCGGCATACCCCTTGCGGGTACATACAGTATTCCTTCGTTTTCCAAACTTTGAATTGGAACAAAAATCCTGGCTGAGCCTTCTTGTCAAATTATGCGGTGTTGCCTGAAAACTAGTATCAGCACCTTCCCAGGGGGTCGTCCCGTCCCTGGCGGGTCTTGTAGATCACCTGACCCAGCTCTTTTCCGTCCACCGGCCGGTCGGGGATTTCAAAGGTATAGCGTTCGGTGGCGTTGATGAGGGTCGTGCCGTTGTAATCCCGCACCCGATCCCGGGCGCCGTAGCGCAGGTGGACATGCCCGTGGACAAGATACTTTGGGTGGTATGTATCCAGCAGCCCCACCAGGGATTCAAACCCCCAGTGCGCCGGATCGTCCCCGTCGCCCAGGCCGTAGGGCGGCGCGTGGGTCACCACGATGTCCACCCCCCCCATACGCTTGAGCTTCCACTTGAGCTTCTGGATGCGGCGGCGCATCTGGTCGTCGGTGTACTGGTGGGGGCCGGGATGGTACCTGCGGCACCCACCAAGACCCAGGATGCGCACCCCGTTGTAGGTCACGATGTGGTCGTCGATGCAGTCGCAGCCCTCCGGGGGAACCTGGCGGTAGTTGGTATCGTGATTCCCGTGGACGTACAGCAGAGGGCACCGCGCCATGGTGACGAGAAAGCTCAGATACCGCGCGTTCAGGTCGCCGCAGGAGAGGATCAGGTCATACTCCTTCAGCCGCCCGGGGACGTAATGATCCCAGAGTGCGGCACATTCCTCATCGGATACGGTCAAAATCTTCACGGGGCTTCCCCTCCTTCTCTGCGGGAATTTTATCTCGGTAAATGCCCAGCTCCCGCACCATCTGCTGGGAGATCGGCAGAATCTGATCAAAGGTGGGGATGCTGCCCACAATGTTGTCGCACAGCCAATCCATGTGCAGCAGCTCCTCCGGGGCGAACCCCCGGGTACCGTCGGATTTCACCGTACCGTCCTGGGCGGTGATGCGCCGCCGGAAGGGGTCGAGAACGCCGTCCTCCAAGCCCTTTTTCAGAATCTCCGCAAACTGATGCACGCCCTCCGGAAGCTTTTCGGACAGCCGGACGCCGATGACGCCGCTGTCCATGCCCAGCCAGTAGTTCAGGGCGGTGGATTCTCCCTTGTCCCGCTTCCAGCCTCCGGCGAAAATACTGCGGATGACGAATTCATAGAACTTGCCCCAGACCCAGATGGGCGTTCCCAGAGGAATCAGGTCGCCCCGGTCGTTCATCAGGTAGGTGCCGTAATTGCAGAAGTCCAGATACATTTTCGCCTGGGTCGGCGCGTCCCGGTTGGATACCACACGGATGCCGTCCGCCAGCAGATCGGCCTGGGGCGTTCCCTTGACGCACGACCACCGCAGCTCAATCTGCGCCCGGGGGTTGGTCATCTGCGCCCCCAGGGCAAAGGCGTTGATGGAGGCGGGAACGCCGAAAATCGGGTAGGAGGCGATGTAGCCGATGCGGTTGTTCTGCGCCATGGCGCCGGCGATGGCGCCGGTGATGAACTTCGCCTCGTAGATCCGTCCGTAATAGGTGCGGATGCTGGAATAGGCCTGATCGACGGAGCAGTTGAGAAATCGCACCTTGGGATGCTCCACCGCGGCCTTCAGCGTGGCGCGGCTCAAGGGGGGTGCGGTGATGAACACCACCTGCGCGCCGTCGGCCACCGCCTGCTCGATGATCGGCTCGGCCAGCTCCGGACTCGCGGCGTCAAAGTAACTGCGCAGGGTGACCCGGTCGCCGAACACCTTTTTCAGATGCTCCTTCCCCTCCTCGTGACCCAGCACCCAGGTGCTGCTCCCGGGGTTCATCTGATGGACGAAGGCCACGTTCAGATGGTCGGGGCTTGCGGAAATGAACCGCTCCAAGAGGGACGTCCTGGAGGTGTCCTCCGCCTTGGTCTGCACCTTGACGGCCTCCTGCTTTTTCGTGTTGGCGACCATGTCCTCCCGCAGGGCGGCGACGCTCTTTTTCAGCTCCGCCGTGGACAGCTGCCCTAAGTCCTGAAACGGGTACAGATCCAGCCACAGCAGCAGCGCTTCCTCGGGGAGAACTTCCTCCGGCGGCACCTGCAGGGCGCTGAACGCGTCCCGGAAATAGTGGAAATAGGCGTTGAAGGTGCGCCGTTCCGATTCCTCCCAGATTTCGTCGCTTTTCTTCCCCAGATGCGCCAGAAGCCTGGCATAATCTCCGGGATGGCGGAATTGGACGCAGTACAGGTGGGAGGCCTTGTAAAAGTCCATAAATTCATAGTACGCCTGAATCCGCGGCTCATCCGTCAGGGGCGGCACAATCCGCTTGACGGTGCCGGGAATCCGGGGGGAGCCAAAGTGCCGCAGGACGCTGACCCGCTTGTTGCCCTCCTGAACGTAGAAATTCCCCAGATATTCGTAGCACAGAATGGGGTCGGTGATGCCCGTCTCTCCCAGGTGGGCAGCACAGAGGTTGACCCACTTGGTGGCAAACTCGGATTTGCTGTCCAGCAGCGGGCAGAAGGAGGCGGTAAAGGCCGAGATGCGTCCGGCGGATTTGGTGCCGATGATCCGCTCCGAGGGGATTTCCACCAGCCCCACGTCCACCACGGAATCCGTATTGTTTTCCGGCAGAATATCGTCCAGCACGGCAGGGTAGGGCGAGCGCCCCTCCATCACAAGCTCCCGGTATTCCCTCTGGCCCTGTTTCAGCGCCAGGTTATATTCATCTAAAGCGGTCTGAATCGACATGGCAGCCTCCCAAGAACAATGGTTTACCATATGATACCACATTTTCGCCGGTTTGCAATCACTATCTGCTCTTTCCTATTTGCATTTCTTACGAAAAAGAATGCAAATCCGCCCCGCCGCAAGGAAATCTTAAGGCGCCTGCGCTCCCTCCGACTTGTTTTTTCACGGAAAAACGAGTACAATGGGGGAAAACAGGAATTTCCATGAAAGAGGTGGTTGGATGCCGGCCAGAGACAATTCCGTAGCCAGCTACGCCCAGCAGATTCTCACCCAGGTGAAAACCGTGGTTGTGGGAAAGGATCCCGTGCTGCTGTGGGTGCTGGCGGCGATCCTCGCCCGGGGGCATATCCTGTTGGAGGACATTCCCGGCGTGGGGAAAACCACCATGGCGCTGGCCTTTTCCCGGGTGCTGAGCTTAAGCTGCAGCCGTGTGCAGTTTACCCCGGATGTCCTGCCCTCCGACGTGACGGGCTACTCCGTGCCTGACGCCGCCGGGGAAATGCGCTATCAGCCCGGCGCGGTGCTGTGCAATCTGTTCCTCGCCGACGAGCTGAACCGCGCCACCTCCCGCACTCAGTCTGCCCTTTTGGAGGCCATGGAGGAAGGGCAGGTCACGGTGGACGGGGTGAGCCACCCCCTGCCAAAGCCCTTTACGGTCATTGCCACCCAGAATCCCACCGGCGCGGCGGGCACCCAGCTGCTGCCTGACAGCCAGATGGACCGGTTCATGGTGCGCCTGTCCATGGGCTATCCCAGCCCCAAGGACGAGGCCGCCATGGTGCTGAACCGGCAGGGCGGCAACCCCCTCCATGAGCTGACACCTCTGATGACCCGGGAGGATTTGACCGCCATGCAGGACACGGTGGAAGAAACCTACCTCAGCGACAGCGTGGTCAATTATATTGTAGCCCTCATCAGCGCCACCCGGGGCAGCGCCGACATTCTCCGGGGTGCAAGCCCCCGGGCGACCCTGGCCGTCACCGCCATGGCAAAGTCGGTGGCACGGCTTCGGGGGCGGGATTACGTGACCCCGGCGGATGTGAAGGAGGTCTTCGTCCACACCATCGCCCACCGGCTGATTCTCTCCCCCAGGGCGGAAGCCCAGGGAAAGCAGCCCCAGACGGTATTGCAGGACATCCTCACCGCTGTCCCCGCCCCCCGGCTTCGCTGACATGGTCGGGCGGAGATTGTGGTATCTGGCGGCGCTGTTCGGCTGCTGGGTATTTTACATTGCCTACGGCGAGTGGTTTTCCTGGCTGGCGCTGATGATCGTAGGGGGGCTTCCCTGGCTGTCGCTGATGATCAGCATCCCCGCCATGCTTTCCTTCCGCCTGTCCCCGGACGGGGCGGACGCCGTTCCCATGGGTACGGAGGCGGAAACCTGGCTGCTGGGCAGCAGTGCCTTTCCGCTGCCGCCCTTCAAGGGAAACATCCGCCTGCGCAGCTGCATCACCGGTCAGACACAGCGCTATCGGGCGGGTTCCGGACTGCCCACGCAGCACTGCGGCGGCATTGTCGTCACCGTGGCGCGGGCGCGGGTCTGCGATTATCTGGGGCTGTTTGCCTTCCCGGTGAGGAAGGTGGCGGCCAAGACCGTCCTCGTCCGCCCAAAGCCCCTGCCCATTCCCGCCATACCCGACCTTGACCGTTACATTGCCCGGGCGTGGAAGCCCAAATCCGGCGGCTTTGCGGAAAACCATGAACTTCGGCTCTACCGCCCCGGGGACAGCCTGAATCAGGTGCATTGGAAGCTCACCGCCAAAACCGGCAAATGGATGATCCGTCAGCCCATGGAACCCCAGCGGGGGCTGGTGATGCTGACCATGACCCTCCGGGGAGCCCCGGAGGAGCTGGACAGGAAATTCGGGCGGCTGTTGTGGCTGGGGAGCTATCTTGTAGGGAAGGACGTCCGCTTTGAGATCCGCGCCCTGACCGCCGATGGGGTGCAGTCATCGTGGGTGCAGACGGAGCAGGAGCTGAGCAAAACCATCGACACGCTGCTGTGCGCCGGGGAAGCAAAAGAAGGCTCCATCCGGGATTTTGGCTTCGCCGCCTCCTGGCAGTACCACATCGGAGGTGAGCCGGATGAAGCGTAAGCTCTGGGTCACCGCCGGAATCGCGGCGGCACTGGCCTTTCTGATCGCCTTCGGCGCGGTGGGATGCGTGGTCAGCGGATTTGACCTGCCCTTGGACGACTATGCCGGGGTGGTGCTGATCTGCGCTGCGGCATCGGTTTTCTGCGCCGCGGCCTTCAGCCTGAAATGGGGCGGCGCGGCGGTGCTGTGCGCTTTTGCGTTGCTTGCCGGTTATGCCTGGCGGCGGGAGGAGGCGGCAGAGCAGCTGTTTGGGCTGCTGTACCGTATGACCTCCATTTACGGCAACGCCTACGGCTGGAACCCGCTTCCGTTGTCCGACGGCGCGACGGCGGTGGATATTCCCATGGCTGCCCTGGGGGTTCTGCTGAGCGCCGCCGTGACCTGGTCGGTGTGCCGGAAGCTGGGGGCGTTCCTCCCGGTGCTGGCGTCGCTGATCCCCCTTTCCGCCTGCATGGTGGTGACGGATACCGTTCCGGATGTGCCGTATTTATTCTGCCTGCTGTTCGGCCTCGTCATTCTGATTCTCACCGGCCGCGTCCGCAGGCAAAGCGCCCCCCAGGGCAACCGTCTGACCGCCATGGCGGCGATCCCGACGGCTCTGGCGCTGGCGGCGCTGTTCCTGGCATTCCCGCAAGAGAGTTATGTAAACCGCTCGGAAGCGACCCGGAATGCCATTCTCTCCTGGTTCCAGAGCATCCCGGAAAAGGTGGAAAACGTCCGGCAGGAGGTGACCGTTTCCGTTTCCTCTCAGGAGCCGGATCATGTGCGCCTTGCGTCCCTGGGGCGGAGAATCGAGTCGCCCGTAACGGTGATGGAGGTCACGGCGGAGATCGGCGGCACCCTCTACCTCCGGGGGCAGGATTATGACGGCTACGACGGCATGACCTGGACGACCTCCCGGCACCGGACGGAGGACTTTTCCCTCACCGGGGTGGACTACGGCGACGTGTCCATCCGCACCGCAGGCGAACGGGCGCTATTGTACCTGCCCTATTATCCCGCCCGGAGCATGGCGCTCATCGGCGGAAACATGAGCAACACCTGGGCATACACCGAATACGTCATCCCCCGCGCCGGATTGCCGGACGACTGGCGGGCAACGGCAATTTCCGGGTCGGCGACCCCGCCCAGTGCAGCATCCCCCTATCTTGCCCTCCCGGACGCGACCCGCACCCGGGCGGAAGCCCTTCTTGCGAATATTCTGGGTGACGCTTCCTCCACCGTGGAGAGGGCAGAGAAGATCGGGGACTACGTCCGCGCTTCCGCCCGGTACGATCTGAATCCTTCCCGGATGGGCGAGGGAGAGACGGATTTTGCCCTGTGGTTTCTGGAAAGCGCCGAAGCGGGCTACTGCGTCCACTTCGCCACGGCGGCGACGGTGCTGCTCCGGGCGGCGGGGATCGAAGCCCGCTACGTCAGCGGCTATCTGGTGAAAACCGCCCCCGGTATGCCCGCCACTGTCACCGAGAAAAACGCCCACGCCTGGGCGGAATATTATGAGCCGACGCTGGGCGTCTGGCTGGTGCTGGAAGCCACGCCGTCGGACATGGCCGCGGCACAGCAGCCCGCCCCGGAGACCGTGCCGGAAGCCACCCAGGAAGCCGCCCAGCCACCCTCCCCGGAGCCGACGACCCCGTCGCCCTCCGCAGCTGCACCCTCCAACCCGCAGACGCCGGCCGCGTCCACGCCGCCCCAGCCGGACACGCCGAAACAGCACACCGTCGGAAAGATTCTGGCCGTGCTGTTCATACCGGCACTGCTGGCCTTGACGGCAACAGCCCAGCGAAGCGTCCGCATTCACCTTCGCCGCCGCAGACAGGAAACCGCCCGCCCCAACGCCCGGGGGCTTGCCATGTGGCAGGAGACGGAGCTGCTGTCCAAACTTTTGCACCAGCCACCCCCGGAAGCCCTGGAAGCCCTGGCGCAGAAGGCCAAATTCAGCCAGCACACATTGACGGTGGAGGAGCTGGAACAGTTCACGGCGTACTTGACCGACGCCCGGCACCGGCTGGAACAAACGCCCTGGTATCTGCGGCTGGTTTATATGTATCTTTATGCAGCGATCTAAGGAGAAGCCTATGGAAGAAAAATTCATCGCCGCCTGGGCGGCAAACCGGGAGAAAGCGGAAACCCTCGGCATTCGGATGCGTCCCGTCCCCACCGAAGACGCCATGAAAACGGCGCACCGTGCCTTATCCGGCAGCCGCCTCAGCGACGGCTTCAACGCGCTCAAAGAAAAGCGCCGTCTTGACCTGACGCTGGAAGCCCTGGCCGTGGACAAGCGCTTCACGACGCTGTTCAGCGACGAGGAAGCCAACGAAGCCCTGACCCGTCTGCTGGAAGCGGGCTACTACGGCGGATAACGGCAAAAAGAGGAAACGTAGTGAATGGTGCACCCCTTGCCTCTCCCTTTGGGAAAGGTGGCCGAGCGAAGCGAGGACGGAGGGGGTACGCAAGACTGCAAAGCCCTCTCAGTCACCTTCGGTGACAGCTCTCCCAGAGGGAGAGCCAAGGCATAGCATGATGGAACGAGAAATGGAGCGTATCTTTATTGATACGCTCCACTAACTGTTTTACAGCCATCCATCAAACGGACAGCTTTCTCTTTTTGATTTCAAAAATTGGAAAAACCTCACTTTTCCAGCGCCATAACCTTATCGATCCGGCGCTGATGGCGCGCCTCCCCGGAAAATTCCGTGGCGAGCCAGACGTCCACGATCTCCATCGCCAGATTTTCGCCTACGACCCCCGCACCCAGTGCCATCATGTTGGTGTCGTTGTGCAGACGGGTCATTTTTGCCGACCAGGGGTCGGACAGCAGGGCGCAGCGGATGCCGTCGATTTTGTTGGCGCTGATGGACACGCCGATGCCGGTGGTACACAGCACAATGCCCCGCCGACACTCCCCCCCGGCGACAGCCCGGGCGGCCGCCGCGGCAAAGTCGGGGTAATCGCAGCTTTCCGTGGAATAGGTGCCGAAGTCCCTGATCTCATGCCCCTGCTTTTCCAGATGCTGGATGATTTTATTTTTCAGCGCAAACGCACCGTGGTCACAGCCGATGGCAATTTTCATAGTTCAGTCTCCTTTGTTCTCAAATTACGTACCCGCCGCTGACGCCCAGCACCTGCCCGGTGATGAATTCCGCGTCCGCCAGATACGCAATGGCCTTCGCTACATCCGTGGGCGCACCGTTGCGCCCCAAGGGGGTTTCCTCCGCCATTCCCGCGAGGATGTCCGGAGCGACGTTCGCGCACATGTCCGTGAGAATGACCCCCGGCGCCACGCAGTTGACCCGAATGCCGCTGGGGCCAAGCTCCTTGGCCAGCGCCTTGGTCAGAGCGATCACCGCCCCCTTTGTGGCGGAATACGCCGCCTCGCAGGACGCGCCAACCTGCCCCCACATGCTGGCCACCGTCACGATGCTGCCCCGGTGGGTCTTGAGAAAGGACGGCATGACGGCGTTGACGCAGTGGTAAATCCCCCCCACGTTAACGGCAAACAGCCGGTTCCAATCCGTTTCCGCCATCTGAGACAGCAGCCCAAAGTACATCGTCCCGGCGTTGCAGACGAGGATATCCACATCCCCCATCCGGGCAAACGCCCGGTTCACGGCTTCTCCGTCCGCCACGTCGCAGCAGATGGCCGTGGCTCCGGTCTTCTCCGCCACGGCTTTCGCGGCGGCGTGGTTTTTTTCGTACAAAAACGTCACCCGGTCGCCCCGGGCGGCGAACAGCTCCACCGCCGCTGCGCCGATTCCCCGGGAGCCGCCGGTGATCACAACATTCCCCATAGAATTTCCCGCCTTCCGCAGTCCATTTCCGTCTCATGAAAAACGGGCTGCCAGGGCAGCCTCACCGTATCTAAAAAGCCTCGCAGAGGAAAGCCGCCCGCAGGCGGCAAATAAAATTGAATCATTTTCTGCCGGGGCGTGTACCTGGCAGAAAATACCTCTCAGGCTGCAAAGTGTGCGAGTTGGCCGCCTGCGGCGGCCAAGGAGTGCGCGCAGCAGACTGCCATCCCATTGTTCCAAAAGGCCGACGGCCTTTTGGAACAGGATAGCCCGTTTTTTTACCGCCTTCTGCTCTTGGTGCGGTGATCCGCACGCATGGAGGAGAGCTTGTTGTCGGATTCGGACATGAACGCCTTCAGCTTTTCCTCAAACAGCTGGTCGGCCGTCTTGGGGGCGGCGGGCTGCATGGGGGCGCGCTGGGGGCGGTTCTGCGCCGGAGCGTTGTTCTCCCGGCGGAAGCCGCCGTCCTGACGGGGTGCGCCGCGATAGTTCCCGTTCCGATTTCCGCCGTTCTCACGCTGGGGCTTGGGTTCCAGACGCTTGATGGACAGGTTGATCTTGCCGTTTTCCAGGCCGATGACCACGACCTTCACGTCCTGACCCTCGGTCAGGTGCTGCCGGATATCGCTGACGTAGGCATTGGCGACCTCGGAAATATGTACCATGCCCGTCTTTCCCTCCGGAAGGGAGATGAATGCGCCGAAATTGGTGATAGACTTGACTTTACCCTCTAAAATGGCTCCAACGGTTAACTCCATAGTATGCTGTGATTCCTCCATGTATTTTCAGTTAATGAATTGATAGGATCAGGACTGCGGCTGTAGATCCAGAATAAGGGTATTGGGGTCAGCCAGCCCCAGCTCGCTTCTTGCGATGTCCTCCACGCTCTTCACGGAACCCAGATCCTCGATCTTCTCCTCCAGATCCCGGCTCTGCTGTTCCAGAGCGGCGGCTTCGTCCCGCAGCTCTCCGGTTCGTGCCTGAATGCCGGTGTGTACCCACCTCAGAGCTGCCAGCGCCGCCATAGAGAATACGATAAGCACTGCCACGATGATCTTCAGCGCCAGCGAGCCTGACCGGAAAATCACTTTCCCCCTGCGTTTCTGTTCCAATGGGTTCACCTCTTCGTTTTCGCCGTTTTTCCCGACGATGATTCCATCTTATTGTAACCCATTTTTCCGCAGATGCAAATAAAATTTTTGCAAATTTTGAAAAATTTTTTACGGGAATGAGAGCAAAGCCCAGGAGCGACCTCACGAATTTCCAGAATCCGGAAAAAACAGGCGCGATCAGGCCGCCGAATATCAGATCCCAGACGATCCCCCCGGCCAGAAGTCCGGCGGAATACCCCAGCCGCAGGTCGCCTCTGCACACGCGAAAGCTCATGAGCAGCCAGACCCAGGCGCCCCCCGACAAAAACAGCACGTCCGCGGCAAATGTATGCCGTGGGCGCAGGGGGCGCAGGAATTCGTAATACACCCCCAGCGCCGCCCCCAGCAGACAGCAGCACAGAAAGCGGTGCGCTGCCAGCGCGGGGGCGGTCATCCGAACAGACGGCGCTTCCATCCGGCGGCCTGCCTGGGTTCCTCATAGGCCAGCGCGGAAACATTGCCGTCCACCTCCACCTGCCCACCCTCCAGGGACAGGGTTTTCAGCTGCAATTCCTTCCCCTGGACGATCAGCGTCCCCAGGGAGGTTTGCAGCACCACCGCCGTATCGTCAAAGCTGACCACCTCCGTCACCCCGGTCATGGTCAGCTGCCGCCGCTCATTCAGACAGAGCCTGTGGGGCATACGCTCATCCGCCATAGCCATCCCTCCTTGTCTTTGCCATACGCTATGCTCCAGGCGGCGGGAATATGCCATAAAACTTCATGCAGGAACGCCGCACCACGAACATGTGCAAATGCCAAAGCATGAAGGTTTTGTGCATCCTTTCCGGTTGCCCAGCAGGGGCGAGAAAATGGCGTATTTCCCACTTTGCACAACAAAAAGCAGCCAGGGCGTTTCCTGCGTCCTGGCTACGGTTTCAGTTTTCCATCTGCTTCCCCAAGAAACCGGCGGCTGTCTTGACCAGCCCCTGGTCTGCCTCCTGAAGGGGGCTGTCGTTTTCCCCCAGAAGCAGCAGTACGCAGCCCATAAGGTCGCCCTGGGACAAAATCGGCGCGGCGGCGCCAAGACGGTACTTTTCCTCCCCGTCAGCCGCCAGGATGGGGGCATCCCCGTTTTTGTAGAGGTAATTTTTCCGCTGTTCCATGAGCTTTTCCAATTCCGGCGAATTGGGCTTGTCCATCAGCTCCCGCTTGGGGATGCCGTAAAGGGCGATAATACTGTCCCGATCGGTCACCGCGGCGATATGCCCGGTGGCGGATCCAATGGACTCACACATCTGGGCAGCGAACTCCTGCAAGTCGCCCATAGGGGAATACTTACGGAAGATCACACCCCCATCCTTCTCCGTATAAATCTCCAACGGGTCGCCCTCGCGGATGCGTAGGGTTCTTCTGATCTCCTTTGGAATGACGATTCTGCCCAGATCGTCCACCCGTCGTACGATGCCTGTTGCTTTCATAATTCTCTTCTCCTTTGAAGCGCATGACGCGCGGTTTGCTCCTGTAGAAGTATTTGCAGGAAAAGGGGAATTATGTATGGATACCGAGGCATTCTTCTCATTCGGATGCACCGGATTTTGCTGAAAACAGCGCGTCAGGGAAGTTCCGGAAACACAGCACAGCGAAATAATTCTGATTTTCGATGGACATTACCTGCCGAATATGGGAAAAATATTGCAAACAAACGACCAAGGGACGGCTTGTTGCGACTGCCAGGGGTATGGCTGACGAAGCGGCTATGGGAGGCAGAGGGAACCATGTTTTACAAAATGATTGAACGAGCAAGGGACCGGTGGTATGCCTCCCCGGACTGCACCATCGGGAATATTATCGATTATATGACCCGGCAAGAAAACCTCCGGGATGCGCAGATCGGTGCGATCAAGACCTATCTGTTCCTGAAAATCGGCTGCGAAAACAAACCTCTGGCCACTCTTTTTTCGGCGGAAGGTTCAACTCACTAAATCCGGATGACCTTGAAATATCCAATAAAGTCCGGGCTTACTTTCTCGAAAACCCCACCGCGGCTTTATAGGAATACGCCTGCCTGACCAACGATTTCAATGAGCAGCTCGCGGCAAAGGTTGCAGCGCAAATCCGGACGGATGTGGACGGAATTGAATACGCACATTTTTTCCGGAAGACGTTTTATTAAAAACTCGTATTATTTGACATGGGAGGCCTCCTTGTAATTGAGCGGTGGGGACACTTCCAATTACAAGGGCCTTTTTGCTAACCGCAGTTAGCAAAAAGGCTGCACAGTTTCCCCTGTTTGTCAAGTATAATTTGAAATTGTTGAAAAAAACTGTGGCCCGCATTTCTGCGAGCCACAGCAGTTCTTACCTTAGTGACATTGGCCGGTTAGGGCAGACCCGTTTGTTAAAATCAGGCTTCCAGGTTGATGCCGGTCTCCTTGGAGAAGACGTGGCATACGTGGCCGGGGAAGGAGAAGTGAACGGTGGAGCCGCTGGACAGAGCAGCAACCTCTGCGCCGGTCATGTTCATGGTGGAAACAACCAGAACCACGTCACGACCCATGGAGGTAACGTGCAGGTGGACGGTGGAGCCCATCATTTCGGACACGTCGACCTTGCCCTCGATGCCGCCGGCGGTCAGCTCAATGTGCTCGGGACGGACGCCCAGAACAATATCCTGCTCCGCAACGTTGTTGGCGGCGAGCTTGGCCTGCTTCTCGTCGGACAGAACCACGGTCTGGTTGTCCAGCTGCACGGCGTACTTGCCGTCAACCTTGATCAGCTTGGCGTTCTCAAACATGTTCATCTGAGGCGTACCGATGAAGGTGGCGACGAACAGGTTGTAGGGATGGTTGAAGACCTCCTGAGGCGTGCCGATCTGCTGGATGAAGCCGTCCTTCATGATGACGATCCGGTCACCCAGGGTCATGGCCTCGGTCTGGTCGTGGGTAACATAGATAAAGGTGGTATTGATGCGCTCGCGCAGCTTGATGAGCTCGGCACGCATCTGGTTACGCAGCTTGGCGTCCAGGTTACTCAGAGGCTCATCCATCAGCATGACCTGGGGGTCACGAACGATGGCGCGGCCGATGGCAACACGCTGACGCTGACCGCCGGACAGAGCCTTGGGCTTACGGCCCAGGTACTGGGTGATGTCCAGGATCTCAGCAGCTTCCTTGACCTTCTTGTCGATCTCGTCCTTGGGAGCATGACGCAGCTTCAGAGCAAAGGCCATGTTCTCGTAAACGGTCATGTGGGGGTACAGAGCGTAGTTCTGGAAAACCATGGCGATGTCGCGATCCTTGGGTGCAACGTCGTTGACCAGACGGTCGCCGATGTACAGCTCGCCTTCGGAGATCTCTTCCAGACCGGCGATCATACGAAGCGTGGTGGACTTACCACAGCCGGAGGGACCGACCAGGACGATGAATTCCTTGTCCTTGATGTCCACGCTGAACTCCTGCACAGCCACGACACCCTTGTCGGTGATCTGAAGGTTCACCTTCTTCTCGGGAGCCTCCTCGCCCTTCTTCTTTTTCTTCTTCTTTGCGTCGTCGCCGTTGAAGGGGTAGATCTTCTTTACGTTCTTCAGGGTTACACTTGCCATACTGTTTCGACGCCGAACGCACCTACCATTTTCGCGTGCGTTCTCGCTGACCGGAAAGCAATCTTCCGGGAGCATTACGACAGGTCTCCACACTGCCGCACCGTGCGTCAGACGGGTTTATCCTCCTTTATTTTAGCGGTATTCTGTCTATTATGTGGAGTAGGCAGAATCCACCTGGATAAATAGATGTTACCATAATCCGCAAGAACCTGCAATGGTTGGTTTCTACAATTTTGGATAAAAATTTTTAGGCAGTTTGCCAGTCTGGCCGATTACCGGATGACAAAGCCGGTCTGCGTCGCTTCCAGGGTCGCGCCGTAGTACGCCGCCATGGCATTTTCCAGGTCGATGGCATCGGACACGGCGGCCGTCTCGTAGCACGAGTGCATGGCCAGCTGGGCAAGGCCGATGTCCACCGTGGGTATGCTCACGTGGGCAAGAGAGATCCTGCCAAGGGTGGAGCCGCCGGGAAGGTCAGCCCGGTTGTGGTAGGTTTGCACCCTGACCCCCGCTCTGCCGCAGATCTTCCGGAACACCCCGGCGCTGACGCTGTCGGTGCAGTAGCTGAGGTTGGCGTTGTACTTGATCACCAGCCCCCCGCCCATGACCGGGGCGTTGCCCGGGTCGGCGTACTCCGGATGATTGGGGTGAACGGCATGGGCATTGTCCGCCGACACCAGGAAGGACTGTGCCAGCATCCGCCCCCGGTGCAGTTTCAGGCTGTCGCAGATCCTGCCCAGGGCGTCCTCCAGCAGGGACGATCCCGCGCCCTGGGGGGAAACGGAGCCGACCTCCTCGCTGTCGAAAACGCACAGAACCGGGACGGACGCGCTGTCCCCGCCCTTGAGGAAGCCCTGGGTGCAGCCCCAGGCGCATTCCAGATCGTCCAGGGCGGCGGCGGAAATGTACTCCTCGTCAACGCCCCAGACCGACGCCTTCTGCCGGATGTAAAGATACAGGTCGTGCCCCAGAATCTTTCCGCCCGCTTCCTGCTCCAGCAGCGCCGGGAGCTTGCCCGCCGCCCCCGCGCCGCCGACGAGGGGCAGGGTGTCCACCGCAGGATTCCATTTATAGCCCTCGTTTGCCTGACGGTTCATGTGGATGGCGACATTGGGGATGAGCAGCAGGTCTCTGTCTATGTCCAGCAGCTTCGTTTCCACGCCGGCTTCCGTCTCCACCGTCACCCGTCCCGCGATGGACAGGGGGCGATCCAGCCAGGGGGCGATCAGCATCCCGCCGTAGCGCTCCACCGCCATGCGGGTGTAGGCGGCGGCCAGCTCAAAGTTCTCCTTGATCTTGAAGGTGGGGCGGTCGGAATGGCTGGCGCTCATGAGGAAGCCCTTGGGGCTTTCCTTCGGCACCCGGAAGGCCACGAGGGCGGAGCCGCCCCGGGTCAGGAAATACTTCCCGCCGGGGATGAGCGCCCATTCGTCCTGCTCGTACAGCCGGGTATAACCGGCATTTTTCAGCGTCTCGGCCAGATACGCCTGGGCGTGATACACGCTGTGGGACGCATCCAGAAAATCACACAATGCTTTTGTCCGGCTGTCCATCACTGGTTTCCTCCCTCAAGAAGTCCGCAGACCAGATCGATCTGCTGAGCGACGGTCTGCAAGGCGCTGCGCCAGAATTCCTTGTCCGTCAGGTCGATGCCCGCCACCTGGGCGACGTCCTCCGCCGTGGCGACGGTGGTGGTGCGCAGCAGCTTCTTGTACTTCGGCACGAAGGCCGCGCCCTCCCGCTGGTACTGAGCGTACAGCCCCCGGGCAAACAGGCCGCCGAAGGCATAGGGGAAGTTATAGAAGGTAGCACCGTAATAATGGCTCTTGCAGATCCACATATAGGGATGGCGGAAGCCCGGGTCAAGGCCGTCGCCGTAGGACTGCTCCTGGGCTTTCAGCATCATGCCGCACAGGGTATCCGCGTCCATGAACTGCTGCTCCCGGTTTTCCAGCACCATGCTTTCAAACAGGTACCGGGAGTAGATGTCGCAGATGATCTGGGTGACGTCCTGAAGCTGGGACTCGATAAGCGCCAGCTCCTCGTCATGGGATTTTGCCTGCCGGATGGCCGCCGCCATGACCACGCACTCGTTGAAGGTGGACGCGGTCTCCGCCACGGGCATGGAGTAATCCCGGTTCAGCGGACGGTGGGCGCGGATGCACTGGTTGTGGAAGGCGTGTCCCAGCTCATGGGCGAGGGTCACGATGCTGCCGAAGGTGCCGTCGAAATTGGTCAGGATGCGGCTCTGGCCGATGCACGCCACCCCGGCGCAGAAGGCGCCGCCGGTTTTCCCGTCCCGGGGGTAGAAGTCGATCCAGCTTTCGTCAAAGGCGCGCGCCACCATGTCCGCCAATTCCTGATCGAAGGTGGAGAACAGCTCCACCAGAATCCTCTTGGCGTCCTCCGCGGTATACTGCGCCGCGGATTTGCCCATGGGCGCGAACAGGTCGTACCAGGGCAGGCCGTTTTCATGCCCCAGCGCCTTTCCCTTGGCGCGGAGGTACTGCCGGAATTTGGGCATGTATTCCTCCATCGCCCCCAGCATGGCGTCCAGGGTCTGCCGCTTCATGTCGGACTGCTCCAGCGTCCGGTCAAGGGGGGACCCGTAGCCCCGGAGCTGGCAGTCCGAGATGGTTTCCAGCTTGATGGAGTTCAGGGCAAAGGCCACGGAATCCTTGATCCGGTCGTAGCAGCTCAGCTCCGCCTCGTAGGCCGCCTTCCGCACGGCGGGGTCGGGGTCGTAGGCCAGATTGCGGATGGCGGACAGATTGGTGGTTCCGCCGTTGTAGCTGACCGGCACGGTGCTGGTCAGATATCCCTGCAAATCGCTCCAGGCGCTGGAGCCGGACATGGACAGCCTGGCGCTGATCTGCTCGCCAAGACTGCCAAGCAAATGGGTGCTGTTTCGCAGCAGGCGTTCAAACAGGAAGGTGTAGTCCTTCAGCGTCTCGTCCCCGGCCACCAATACCATTAAATCGGGGATTTTCGACACCCACTCCCGCCACTGCGCCTGAGCGCCGGCGGCGCCGCTGATTCGCTGCATCACCTGTCCCAGACGGGAGCCTGCCTCCGCGTCCCGGGTGTTCACCGACTGGCGCAGGGAGGCGTATTCTCCCAGCTTGGCGGTCAAAACCGTCAGCGTTTCTTCCAGGGCGATGCCCTTTTTCAGGCCGTCCAGGGGTGTCTGTTCGTCCAGTTCCCCGGCGAAGGCCGCGTAATCCTTTACAAGCTTTTCCAGCTTTTCCATATCCGCGGCAAAGGCGGGATCGTCAAAGCCGCGGTAAATGACGTCCAGATTCCATACTTCGTTCATGATTTGTCCCTCCTGACAATATTTTTACTCATTTTACACCAGTCTACTCCTTCCGTCAACTGCCCGCGGGAGCTGTCCCATTTTGTCGAAAACTGTAGAAAAGTTCTAAAAATATGTCGTAATTGTCGAAAACGCGCTGTTTTTGACGAGCGATTATTTTTGTTTTTCCTTGCAAAACCGCGTGCTTCATGGTATTCTTTATTTGTCGCACACGGGTTTTCGTGATTCGTGGCATTGGGGAGCAAAATCTAATCTTTTACATGACAGGAGAGGACTGTATATGGAACATGTAACAACCGTATTGATCGCGGACAGCGCGGACGACTTCTGCACCGCCCTGACCGCCGCATTGCAGCACGCCGACGGTTTCCAGGTCGTTGGAACGGCCAACGACGGGGAACAGGCCATTCGCATGGTGGAGGAGCGGAAGCCCGACGTTCTGGTGCTGGATCTGATGCTGAGCAAGAAGGACGGCATCAGCGTTCTGAAAGCCGTGTCCGGCATGGAGCGCCGCCCGATTACCCTGGCGACCTCCGTCTTCGTGACGCAGTACGTGTCCGCGGCGGCGGCCAATCTGGGGGTGCGGTATCTGATGCTGAAGCCCTGCGATATGACCGCGCTGGTGGAGCGGCTTGAGGAGATCCGGGGCGGAGACGGTCAGAAGGCCGCGGAAAAGCGCCGCCCGGACAAGACCAGCATCGAGTCCATGGTCACGGGCATCATCCACGAGATCGGCGTCCCCGCCCACATCAAGGGCTACCAGTACCTGCGGGAGGCCATTATCATCGCGGTAAACGACATGGACGTAATCAACGCCATCACGAAGGTACTCTATCCCCAGGTGGCGAAAACCTTCGGGACAACCCCCAGCCGGGTAGAGCGGGCGATCCGCCACGCCATCGAGGTAGCCTGGGATCGGGGAGACCTGGATACCCTGCAACGGTTCTTTGGGTATACGGTGAGCAATACCAAGGGGAAACCTACCAATAGTGAGTTTATTGCGCTGATTGCGGATAGGCTTCAATTGCAGCTCAAGTCCGCCGAGGCGGCGCAGTATTGAGGGATTCCCTAGACGTTTTGGCGTTTCCGTTTGAACTACGCAAGCAAATTTTATCGTTCTGAAAAATGCTCCTGCTTTATTGGGGATTTCACACCCAATAAAGCAGGAGCGTTCTATTTATAGTGATCTATTCGCCGCTTAACGTAAGCAGCTCTGCAATTACTTTATCCAGAAGGGGCAAATATTTCTCATCAATCCGGCGAATGGCGTCGAGCCGTTTGGAATCTTCCGGCCTGTCATTACCGAACAGGACATAATCTGCCGACAGGCCGAGAACCTTACAGACCTTGATTAACATTTTTACAGAAATACCGGTTCTGCCGCGTTCCAGCTCTGCCAGATAAGAGACACTGACGTCCAGTTTTTCCGCGAATTTCTCTCTTGTGTAGCCCAGTTCCTCACGCGCTTTGCGGATTCGCATATACATTTACCGTCACCTCAGCATATAGTATCGGTGATAGTTTCACAAATTAACATCAACTAATATTGTATAAATTACATATTGCATTACTTGATATTTTGCTGTATGATGTAGCCATGTCCCTATACAGAAAAGGAGGAAAACCTATGGAGTACATGACAACAAAAGAAGCTGCTGAACGCTGGGGCTTCAGCGAAGAAACCATCAGGAAGTGGTGCAAGTCCAACCAACTTTCCGCTGTGGTCAAGGCTGAGAAAGTGCGTGGGCGTTGGAGAATACCGGCCAATGTGGAATGCCCGAAGCTATTAAAACATAAGGAGGCCGGAAAATGAAAACATCCCTATCCCGCAGGGCAAAAATTATACTAGCAGTACTCGTCTTTATTGCAATTGTCATCGTTTGGACAGTATGCAAGCAAAATCTAAAACATCGAGAAGAAGTTAATCTTATGATAAATAGTTTTTTTAAAACGACATCATGGGATGATCCAAAAACAAAAGAAAAAGCATTAAAATGCTACGGGGAAAAAGGGTTTGAAAAAGCGGTACTTAGTGCAGTTATAAAATATCAGGGAAGCGAAAACGAACGTTTTAACAACTATGGTGTGGTAAATCTTTTGTCTTACCTTCACTTCATTGGCTGCGAAAGCGAGAAATTAGACTCTTATCTGCATGATTACACGCTCCGGAAATTGGAAGAATATAAAACTAACAATGATATGTATTATGCGGTAGAAACTGTGAAGTTGTTATCTAAAGGCGGCATTGAATACGAAGATGTTAGAAACTGCGTTCAGGAAATGTTTCAGGCAAGGCAAGCGATGTTGTTCAATAACGGAGAGAATGACGTGATTATTTCGCTGATATCCTGTGCCGAGCATCTGGGTGAGGATAATTATTACCTAACGATTTATGAATGCTTGCCTTATGATAAAACCGTGGATTACATTAGGGCGTATCTGAAAACTCAAACCTCATATATAAATTGCACAAAATCCAAAAATGCAGTAGAATAAAAGAAAAAGCATAGGGGTGATCTTATGGCAGCAAGGCGATACG
>ERZ839767.1144-NODE-1144-length-41847-cov-5.095018_pt1 | contig 41847 bp, 37 predicted proteins | sample MGYA00519879_ERZ839767 | MGnify/ENA primary metagenome ERZ839767 (study PRJEB31850, sample SAMEA3708852) | human gut metagenome | biome: human gut; feature: human-associated habitat; material: faeces | place: China | collected 2014 ... | reverse complement strand
TAGAGCGTTGTTATATTTCAAATAATGAAAGAGAATACTATAAAAATATAAGGTTTGAGGAATCAAAACTTGGAGATGATAAAGTTAAATTAGCAAAGAGGCAATATAGAGGGCAGGGCTTGTATATTGATGAAATTTTGAAGTAAAGAGGTGACAAATGCATGAGAAAGATTTCAAAGGATGGCGTAATTTTGTGTACATTACAGGCAGAGACGTTTGAAAAATCTGTTGAGAAAATGGATACAAGTTCCGAAATTTTTATTCGACGTTTTATGAAGAGTGAGGTAGCAAAAAGATTTGACAATGAATCCGTTCTTGAAAGCAATATTCAGGCAAACGATATTTTAGAGTTGATAAACGAAGAGTACGGCATTTCAAATTATGGTTCGGTGAAATATACAAGAAATGAAATGTTTTGGATTGGCTACATTTATAGATACTTTGCATTTACTTACAATATGACATCTGCTCAGATATATAAAATAGTAAAACCCAAAGAATTGAGAGATTTATTTTTGCCTTATCATACGATGGATCCGGCGCAGGCGATTGAGCGGATTTTAGAGGCGAAAGGAATGCTAACTGATGAGAAGCAAGAATTGGAACGTCAGTATGAGATATTTAAACGCATACGAAATAAACAGTAAGTTTTTTTACACAGGGATGTTTATTGGACAGCGAAGTGTGGTAGAGTAGAGACGCCGAAAGAAAAAATTGATGTGCTTTTTGAGAGAAAAAAAGGAGTTGGCAGAATAATAAATAAAAAATTAAATGTTTGGTGATGATGGATATAAAAATATTACAAAAAATTACATATTTTTTGACATCATCTTTGAAGTGTGATAATATTGGCGTATAAGGCGCTGATGGGGATAGGTAAATAGGAATGGATGAATCCCCAGAACACAGGAATGTGAGTTGGGGATTTTTTTGGAAAAAAATAAATGTAAAATAAAAGAAAGAGGGGGATTCATTATGGGTGAAATACTAGTAAATGTATTATCTTCTGTTGTTGTGGTTGCCGTTATCACGAAACTTTCCAACGACCATGATAGGAAGAAAAATTATCTTATAGAAGAGGCGAAAGAGAGAAGAAATGAACTCCGTAGAATTTCAAGAGAACTTGAATCTGTAAAAAAGTACAATAAAAATACCAAACGTATATTAAAGGATTTAAAATTGTGTTTGAACGCATATGGTAAATATTCTTCAAATGGTGATAAGAAGGATTTGTTAAGAGATGCCCATATATGGCGAGAGATGGAAATGCTGGAAAAAGAATGTGAAGGACAAAAAAATAACACTGAACCCCAAAATAAGACCGAACAAAAAAAGTATTTTGAGGAACATAAAGATAAATTGCTGCAGTATATGCACTGTTTAATCGAATATCAAACTGAAGTGATAAAAAAAGAGGCAACAACCAGTTATTATAATGTAGCAATAATAGGACTACTTTTTATTCCAGTGGTATTTGCTATTTATGGTTTATGGAATAAAAATATAGAATTAAGTGGGATAGATATCATAAATAGTATTGTGGTTATAGCGTTGGTTTATATACTGGTGCAAATTCCAGTGTTTGTGGAAAAAATGGGCATTAATTTCAGTTATAACTGGTGTATAGTTTGTTTGGTGGTTGGATTATTGTTGTATATAGGTGTTTTTTATATTGTTTTATGGCAATATAGAGTTTTATTTGATATTACGAGTGTTGTTGGTATTGCTTCTATAGTGATGACTTGTGCTATTGTGGCAGCTTATAATTGGCAAACGCATGTTATAAACGCATATAGTATTGCGGTTGCCAATGTGGATAAAAACAATGAAAAAAACAATGAAGATGAGAAATAAGGGAAAAAGAAGGTAATATACGTATCAGTAAAAGCATACTGACACGAAGAAAAGAAAAAACATAGGCCCTCAAATTGTTAATATCAACCCTATATGGTATAATACCTCTAAAATGATTGCAGAAACATGAGATAAAAGGAGGTTTGATAAACTGGTGTACTAAATAATGAAAAAGCGTTAAAAAACAAAAGGAGAGAAAAAATGGCAGAAGTAGAAAACAGCAAAGATTTAATTAGTGTGTTGTGGAGTGGAGCAGATATTCTTCGCTCAAAAATGGATGCAAATGAATACAAAGATTATTTATTAGGAATTGTGTTTTATAAGTATTTATCGGATTCTTTTTTGATTAAAGTTTACGATTTGATTTATGACGAAAAACCTGAGAATATGCAGGTTGCATTGGATGCTTATAAAGAGGCTTTGGAGGATGACAGTGCTGCCGAATTAAAGGATGAACTGCGTGGAGAATGTCATTACATAATTGAGCCGGAGCTTACTTATACTTGTTTTGCCACGGAGGCAAGAAATAATTGTTTTAACCGTGAAAAATTGCAGAAAGGATTTAACAATATCGAGCAGAGTGATCCATTGTTTGCGGATTTGTTTTCGGATATTGATTTATATTCCAATCGTTTGGGAACGGGAGACCAAAAGCAGAGTGATACTATTTCAAATTTAATTAAAGAGATTGACAAGGCTGATTTGCTTAATTCAGATGCAGAAATCCTTGGAAATGCCTATGAATATTTGATTGGTCAGTTTGCGTCGGAAACAGGAAAAAAAGCGGGGGAATTTTATACGCCGCAGGCAGTATCTAAAATATTAACAAAGATTGCGATTGCAGGGCAGGAAAATAGAAGAGGCTTGTCTGTGTATGACCCGTGTATGGGTTCAGGTTCTCTCTTGTTAAATGCGAAAAAATACGCATCGGAGCCGAATTATATTAAGTATTATGGACAGGAGTTGAACACATCAACTTACAATTTGGCGCGTATGAATATGTTTTTGCATGGTATTGTACCTGAAAATCAGACACTTCGAAATGGTGATACTTTAGATGGAGATTGGCCAACTGGAGAAGAAACTGACTTCCATATGGTGTTAATGAATCCGCCATATTCTGCAAAATGGAGTGCGGCAGCAGGATTCTTGCAGGATGAGAGATTTAGTGACTATGGTGTGTTGGCACCAAAATCAAAAGCAGATTATGCATTTTTGTTACATGGACTTTATCATTTGAAGAGCAATGGTACTATGGCGATTGTATTGCCACATGGTGTACTTTTCCGCGGTGCAGCAGAAGGGAAAATTCGTGAAAAACTGCTTCGCTCCGGAAATATATATGCGGTTATCGGATTACCGGCAAATCTTTTCTACAATACGTCAATCCCAACCTGTATTATTGTGCTGAAAAAACACAGAGAAGGACGTGATGTTTTGTTTATTGATGCTTCAAAGAAATTTGATAAGGGCAAGAAGCAAAATGCAATGACAGATGAACATATTGATGCAGTGTTGAATTTGTACAATGACAGAAAAACGGTTGAAAAAGAATCCTATCTGGCTAGTTTTGAGGATATTGAAAAGAATGATTTTAACTTGAATATTCCTCGCTATGTGGATACGTTCGAAGAAGAAGAGCCAATTGATTTGAATGATGTTTTAAAAAGCATGGCGGACATTGACCAAGAGATAGAGAAGGTTCAAGGTGAGTTTGTGTCACTTTTGAAAGATTTGACGTCAGTCGATGCGGATATTATGTCATCACTCAATGAGTTGATTGGAAAGATGGAGAGGTGAGATGATGGGAAAACCGAAGATTAGATTTAAAGGTTACAATGAAGATTGGGAACAGCGTAAGTTGGGGGAAGTGGTTGAGTTTTTTAATGGCGATAGAAGTTCCAGATATCCAAATGATAGCGATATGGTTCCTGAAGGAATACCATTTATCAATGCAGGCGATTTGGTTTCGGGGCGTGTAAAACTTGACACGGCAAATAAAATTACCGAAGAAAAATATAATGAATTATCAGGAGCTAAAATTCAGCGTGGAGACATCATTTATTGTCTTAGAGGAACCCTTGGAAAGAACGCATTTGTCGACAATTTTGATGCAGGAACGGTGGCTTCATCGTTAGTTGATATAAGACCTAAAAAGATTGTTGGAAAGTACCTTTTTCAGGTTCTTAATTCAGATATAGAATATCGACAAAGAACTGTTAATGATGAAGGAGCTGCGCAACCCAATTTGTCTGCAAAGAATTTATCATTATTTGATATTCCGATGCCTTCTGAGTTTGAACAAGAGAAGATTGCATTATATTTTGATACCCTCGATCACCTCATCACTCTTCATCAGCATAAGTGTGATGAATTGCAAAATTTTAAGAAATATATGCTTCAGAATATGTTTGTATAGCTAAAAAGGGTAAAAAAGTGAAAATAAAATAATAAAAGAAGAGGGGGAATAGTATAGAATAATTTTTTGATTTTGTACGATACTTATACTGTAATCCATCTTAAGTGATAATTTGTCATTTTTTGTGTTTGCATATTTTATATGATAAAATGAAAATAGAATGATGACATAATAAATATAATTTTGGTCGAATTTGTAAAAAAAGTGAATTATGTTTGGGAACAGCGTAAGTTCATTGATATTGCTACAAGAGGGTCTTCCGTTTGTACATCTGCATCAGATATTCCAAGTGTAGAGTATGAGGATGTGGTAGCAGAAGAAGGACGGTTGAATAAAGATATCCGCTCAAAAGAAGCGGTAAAGTCTGGAATTACATTTGATGGTTCGCAGGTGCTTTATGGAAAACTTCGCCCATATTTGCATAACTGGTTAAACCCAGATTTTAAGGGCGTTGCAGTCGGTGATTGGTGGGTGTTAAAGCCTATTAATGTGGACAAAAATTTCCTTTATCGCCTTATACAAACACAGCAATTTGATAATATTGCAAATCAGTCATCAGGCTCAAAAATGCCACGTGCAGATTGGAATTTAATATCCAATTCGGAGTTTATGGTTCCGCTTTCAAAAAAGGAACAAAGTAAGATCGGCAGATATTTTGATAACCTCGACCACCTCATCACTCTTCATCAGCGAAAAATTTACATTTTTATTAAAAATTTGCCGATAGATTGGGAACAGCGTAAGTTGGGGGAGATATATGGTTCAATTGGAAACGCATTCGTAGGAACAGCTACTCCATACTATGTAGAACAGGGACATTTTTATCTGGAATCTAACAATGTAAAAGACGGACAGATAAATCATAACTCTGAGATTTTCATAAATGACGAATTCTATGAAAAGCAAAAAGATAAATGGCTACATACTGGAGATATGGTTATGGTTCAGTCTGGTCATGTTGGACATGCGGCTGTAATCCCTGAAGAATTGGACAATACAGCGGCTCATGCTTTAATCATGTTCAGAAATCCAAAAGAAAAAATTGAACCTTATTTTTTAAATTATGAATATCAAACTAATAAAGCCAAAAAGAAAATAGAGAACATTACCACTGGTAATACTATAAAACATATCCTTGCGTCAGATATGCAGGAATTTGTAGTTGATGTTCCAAAATATGAAGAACAGAAAGTGATTGCAGATTATTTTTCCAACCTCGACCACCTCATCACTCTTCATCATCGAAAGTGTGTTGTTTTGCGAAAAATGAAGGTGAACGATTGGGAACAGCGTAAGTTCTCAGAATTGGTAATGATTGAGCGTGGTGGTTCGCCAAGACCTATAGATAAATATATTACGAAAGCTGAAAATGGATTAAATTGGGTTAAGATTGGTGATGCTCCAGAACAAAGTAATTATATAACCAAGACATCTGAAAAAATTATACCTGAGGGACTTTCAAAAACGCGAGAAGTTCATCCGGGTGATTTGATTTTATCAAATTCTATGAGTTTTGGAAGACCATATATAATGGCGATAGATGGCTGTATTCATGATGGTTGGCTTGCTATTCGAGATACTGAAAAAAGATTTGATTTGAAATTTCTTTGTACATTACTTGGAACAGATAGCATGCTTAATCAATATAAAGCAATGGCTGCAGGCAGTACCGTTAATAATCTTAATAAAGAACTTGTCGGTAGTACTATAGTTTCATTTCCAAAGATGGATGAACAAACGAAGATTGGAGAGTATTTTACCAACCTCGATCACCTCATCACTCTTCATCATCGTGAGTGTGTCATTTTGCGAAAAATGAAGGTGAACGATTGGGAACAGCGTAAGTTGGGGGAGATAGCTCCGTTGAGAGGAGGATATGCATTCCAGAGTAATAATTTTTTAGAAGAGGGTATTCCGATTGTTAAGATTTCAAACATCTTATCAACAGGCGAAGTTGCGGGTGAGTTTAGTTTTTATGAAGAATTGGATAATGATACTAATTTTATTTTGCCAGATAAGGCTGCGGTATTAGCTATGTCTGGAGCAACTACTGGCAAAGTATCAATACTGTCAAATCCAAGCAACATTAAGTTTTATCAGAATCAGCGAGTTGGTTATTTTAAAAAAACTGACGGAATAAATTACCCATTTATTTCTACTTTAGTAAGGTCACAAGTTTTTAATAACCAGTTAAATTCAATTTTGGTAACAGGTGCGCAACCGAATGTTTCATCAAAAGATATTGATGATTTTGATGTATTAATTCCCACAAGTTACAAAGAACAAAAAAAGATAGGAGCATATTTCTCCAATCTTGACCACCTCATCACTCTTCATCATCATGAGGAATTTTGCACTGAAAATGTGCTTATTTATATAGAAATTAACAAAACAATACAAATCAAGGAGGATATTATGGCAGAATTAGAGTCAGTAATTGAACAAAAACTGATTGATCAGTTAGTTTATGGAGATTCGCAGTGGACTTACAGAGCGGATTTGAAGACAGAAGAGGACCTTTGGAATAATTTTAGATATATTCTGGAGCAGAACAACAAAGACCGTTTAAATGGAGAGCCTTTATCGGATACAGAGTTTGAACAGGTAAAGAACCAATTACAGTTTTCTTCTTTCTACAAGGCAGGAGAATGGCTGGTTGGTGAAAATGGAAAAGTTATGGTGCATGTGCAGCGTGATACAGAGAGACTTCATTTGGTAGTAATGAATCATGAGCATATTGCCGGTGGCAGCAGTGTTTATGAAGTGATTAATCAGTATCGTGCATTAGCAGATGAGGAAAGCCAGACAAAGGCACAGGACAGAAGATTCGACGTCACTCTTATGATTAATGGTCTGCCTATGATACATATTGAATTGAAAAATAAACAACATTCCTATATGGATGGTTTTTGGCAGATTAAAAAGTATATTGGTGAGGGAAAGTTTACAGGCATTTTTTCAGCGGTGCAGATGTTTGTAATTAGTAATGGTGTTGATACAAAATATTTTTCGGCGGCAAGTGATACGGAATTAAATCCGAAGTTTATCAGCGGTTGGTTAGACAATGAAAATAATCCGGTTCCTGATTATTTGGATTTTGCTAAAAGTGTACTTCGCATTCCGGAGGCTCATGAAATGATAGCGAGATATACGGTATTAGATGAGGAAGCGAAGCGTCTGATTTTGCTTCGACCTTATCAGATTCACGCCATTGAAGCAATTCGTGAGGCATCAAAGACGGGAAAATCAGGTTTCGTCTGGCATACAACAGGTTCTGGTAAAACATTGACATCTTATAAGGCAACCAGAAACCTTTTGATGGATATTCCATCGATTGATAAAGCAATCTTTTTGATTGATAGAAAAGATTTAGATACGCAGACATCGATGGCATTTCAGACATATGCAAATAATGATTTAGTGGATGTAGATCAAACAGATAATGTGTTTGATTTAAAGAAAAAGCTAAAATCCGATGACCGTCAGATGATTGTAACGACAATTCAGAAATTACAGAGATTGATTACAAAAAAATTAGCAGAGGGAACGCCGGAGTATAACAAAATTAAGAACTTAAAGATTGCCTTTGTTGTAGACGAGTGTCATAGAGCGGTAACGCCGGGAACAAAGCGCGAATTAGAACGTTTCTTTGCAAATTCTTTGTGGTACGGCTTTACAGGAACACCGAGATTTGCAGAAAATCCATATCCGCAGTTAGGAGATTTGCCACGTACGACAGAGGAACTATATGGAGAGCGTCTGCATCGATATACGATTCAAAATGCAATTCATGACAATGCGGTATTAGGATTTCAGGTAGAGCATAATGGACCGAAAAATATGGACGATGAGACAGATAGCAGTATGTATGAGAACGAAACACATATGCTGAGAGTTTTGGATGTGATTTTGAATAAATCGTATCATAAATTAGGATTCCAAAACGGAAAAGGAAAGACATATGAGGGACTTCTCACTACGAGTTCGATTCAGTTGGCGCAGAAGTATTATGAACTTTTAAAGAGAGTCAAAAATGGGGAAACTGAGCTTCAAATTGATGAGAAAGTGAAACAGATTTTACCGGATTTTCCGAAATTTGCAATTACTTACTCTGTGACAGAAAATGAAGAAGGCTCTCATTTGAATCAGGAAAAGATGAAGGAGTCAATTAATGACTACAATGAAATGTTTGGTACGAAACTTGATATTTCACAGATACAAAGTTATAACGCAAATCTGAACAAGCGTCTGGCAAGGAAAGAACCGAAGTTCCAAAGCAGAAGTGAGCAGTTGGATTTGGTGATTGTAGTGGACAGACTTTTGACGGGATTTGATGCTCCATGTATGTCAACGTTGTTTGTGGACAGGCAGCCGATGGGACCGCATGACTTGATACAGGCATTTTCAAGAACAAATCGTATCTTTGATAAGAATAAAACGTATGGTCAGATAGTGACGTTCCAAGCACCAAAATTATTCAAAGAATGTGTGGATAATGCGGTGAAATTGTATTCGGCAGGAAGTACAGAAATTGCGTTATTAGCTGAATGGGAAGAAATTGAACCTGCATTCCGAAAGGCATTAAAAGCACTTAGAGTATCGGCGGAAACACCGGCGGAGATTCCGGCAATGTCAGAAAAAGAGAAAGTTTTGTTTGTTAAAGCTTTTCAGAATTTTGATAAATTATTTGCGCAGTTGAAATCATTTACCCAGTATGAGGATAGTATGCTGACGGAATATGGAATTTCCGAGGACGAATACGATGATTATGCAGGACATTATCTGAATGTAAAGGAAGAGTTAAAAGCCGGTGCCGAGGACACACAGAGCGAGATGGAGGAACAGCCAATTGATGTGGATTACGAATTGATGGCTTATAGTAATACAAAGATTGATTATGAGTATATTATCAATCTGATTCAAAACATTGTGACCCCGGATGAAGATGTGGAAATGACTCCGGAGGAAAGACAGAAGCAGTTGGAGGAAGTTAAGCAGTACATTGATGACCTCAGAAAAGAAAATCCGAAAGTTGCTGATATTATGTCGACTTTGGTATCAGAGATTGAACAGGACGAGGTTAAGTATAAAGGGCAGTCCATTCTCAATATAGTAGAGAATATGAAACATGAATGTATTGAAAAAGTGGTAATGGATTTTAGTATTACATGGTATGTTTCAAAAGATGATGTTATGTATGCGGCAACTCATTACCGAAATGGGGAGATACCAAATGAAAGTGCCATTAAGAGTACCGCAGATTTCACCAGTTTTAAGGAAGCTCAAGAACGGGCAATTCCAAAGTTCAAGTATTATAATATGATGATTGAAGAACTTAGAAAAACTTTGGAGGAAGAAATAAAACCGCTTTTAAATAATTAGTGCATTGAATTTCGCTGACAGTTGTTTTTTACTGTTTATATCAGCGTGAGCAGTACTTGAAATGGAGGTAGTTTATGCTAAATGATATGAACAGTACGGAACTGTTTTGCAATTATTACAAACAATGGATTGATGTATACAAAAAAGATGCAATAAGAGATGCAACTTTGGCGAAATATCGGATGACCCATAAGTGGGTGGAGCGACTGGTGCCTGAATTAAAAGTTTCCGATTTGACAAGAACCGTGTATCAAAAACTTTTAAATGATTACGCCAAAGAGCATGAGCGTCAGACGACGCTTGACTTTCATCATCAGTTGAAGGGAGCAATTCTGGATGCTGTTGATGAAGGTCTGATTGAGCGGGACCCAACAAGAAAGGCAATTATCAAGGGGAAAATGCCAAAACCAAAGAAAATCAAATATTTGAATCAGTTCGAATTACATACGCTGATTTCGCACCTGAACATAAAAGAAGCTCCTAATTGGGATTGGTTTATTCTGTTAGTGGCAAAGACCGGTATGCGTTTTTCAGAAGCACTGGCTGTCACCCCGGCAGACTTTGATTTTGCCAGACAGACATTGTCTGTAAGTAAAACGTGGGATTACAAAGGGGAAGGGGGCTTTCTCCCTACAAAGAACAAATCCTCGGTGAGAAAAATTCAAATAGACTGGCAGATTGTAGTTAAGTTTTCGGAGTTGGTTAAGGATTTGCCTGAGGATGAGCCCATTTTTGTTGGCAAAGATAAGGTGTACAATTCCACTGTAAATGATATTCTTACAAGACATTGCAAAGCTTGTGGAATTTCGGAAATTTCAATTCACGGACTTCGTCACACCCATGCTTCGCTGCTTTTGTTTGCGGGAGTATCCATTGCAAGTGTGGCAAGAAGATTGGGACATGCCAGTATGACAACGACGCAGAAAACTTATCTGCATATTATTCAGGAATTAGAAAACAAAGATGTGGATTTGGTAATGCGGACGTTATCTGGATTATAAAAAGAGTGTAACTTAAGAGATATGCTTGCGCTGATAGAGAAAAAATGAGGAGGGAATAAGGTAATGGCTGAAGGAAGAGACAAACTGGATGCACTTAATCGGGAAAAAGAAATTTCTGAACTGTTTCGTATTGTTCAAAGTGCATCGATAAATCGAGCATTTTGTTCGTTTGCAATTGAAGGTACGTGGGGTGTTGGCAAGACGTTCATTTTGGAACGCCTGGAAGAAAAGCTGGAATTGGAACAGAACGAGGAAACAAAAGATAATAGATACTTTGTGTTTCATTATAATTGTTGGAAATATGACTATTATGAAGAGCCTGCAATTGCAATTATTTCCGTACTTAAGGACAAAGTAGAGAATGCAAACAAAATATGTGACGGGGTAGTAAAAGACGCTTGGAAAACAGCAGAAAAATATATAAAGAATATGACAAAAGAATTTGTCAAGAATAAAATTGGAATTGATTTAGTACAGGTTGTAGAAGACGTTAGAACTGAAGGAGCGAAAAGAAAAAAAGAGGAAAATGAATTTGATACATTATTTGCTTTTAATCAAACGCTGGAAAATGTTAGAAAGCAAGTTAAGGAATTAGCAGCTACAAAAACGATGGTAATTGTTGTTGATGAATTGGATCGGTGCATGCCAGCGTACGCAATTAAAATATTGGAACGTTTGCATCACATGTTTGAAGGAATTGACAATGTAGTGGTGATTATTGCAGTTGACAGTAAGCAGCTTAATCATTCTATCCGGGAGATATATGGTGATCAGGTTGATACAGAACGATATTTGAAAAAATTTATATCCTTTAAATATAATATCGGAATAGGGATGGCGCAAAAGTCATTAATGGAGAAATTTGAAGATTATTTCTGCCTTTTTTCAGAATACAAACAAATAGATCAGACAATAATAGAGTTTTTGAAGTTAAGTGAGTTAGACATTAGAACAATTGAAAAAATAATGACAAAAAATAAATTGGTTCATAGACTTGTATGCAACAGCGAGGTCAGTAATTCGGTGTTGCTGTATGAGATTATGTATTCAGTTTTGTCATATTTAGGTTCTAATCCTAAAAGGGGAGATATAAAATCTTATGGAAAAGATTTATATTGGGTTCCTGATATAAATTTACGGACGTATGATGGCTTGAATCAGTGTATCGGTGATGCAATGTTGGAATATTTGAAAGGAATGGTGTTGGATGCTAGAGGATTATTTACGATTTCTGTTAATGATGTAGTACCACTTAATAAGACTCCACAAGGTAAGTGCATTGGATATATGGATAGTATTTTAGCAAAAAAAAAGAAATTTATGGTTGAAAATTATATAGATGAAATAGAGGTGTGTAAAAATTACGGTAAGATGCTTAAGACAATTAGTTGACGATACAAGCACAAATTCAAACATATATTGCCACCCACCCCAAACTCATGCTACACTAAGACCAAACATTCCAACCGAAAGAAGGTGGCTGCTATGGGATTTTTCAAGAAAAAAGAAAAGGCTGCGCCAAGTGGAAATTTTGACAGAGAAAACGAAAAGCCCGTTATTAAAGCGAGCATTTGTAATGGGGAACAGATTGCTGGATTTAAAAATATTCATACAGGCAAAATGAGAGAAATTATGCTGATAAAAACATCGGCTGATTTGGAATATTTCAAGACTATGTATGGAATTGAAACGGAAATCGAAAAAGAGTATTAATGGAGTCGTTGCGAGAACCGCATTTTACCTCCTATCTGTCAAAGATGTGCAACATAAAAGGGAGCCACAGAGTGACTCCCCCAGTGTAGTCCGAAAACATACACCTTTCTCGACACATGTACTATACTATATACTTAAAAAAAATGCAAGCAAAAATTCTAATCTGATAACATACCCAAACGGTTATTTGATTTTGTATCCATGATAGTATCCATAACTTATATTCATTTATACGCTTTCCTTCATTTGAAAAATTATGTATCTGATATAACAGTATAGGAATAACAGTGCAATAAAAAGATATAACTAAACAATCAAAATATATGTTATTTTAGCTTCTTTAGATTGGTTACGCTCTTATTGCCACCATTCCCCAAAACATGCTACACTAACGATCATTGAAAGTGAGTAATATGTTATAAATATGCCTGATGAGATGTTTATTGGACAGTAGAGCGTGGTAGAATGAAGCCATCGAAAGGGAAGAAAGGGGTAATTACATGGCAAGCTATGAAGATAAACAAACAAAGAAATATATGGAATATCATGATGGGATTTATTTTGGTATAGGTTGTGTGCTCGGCACATTGTGTCATACTCTTTTTACATTTCGCTGGGGAGAAATACATTACATCATGTTTTTCGCCGCTATACTTGCAACAATATACTCACTTATCCAAACGCATCGACGCAATTCATATGCTCCTTACAGAGACAAAAAGATAGAAGGGTTTGATATATTTTGTATTCTTCTTGGTATTGTATTGACAATTCTCGTTATTTACAAAATACGCTTATACTAAAAATCCCTCAGCAGTTTTGTCACTATAAAGGTGCTGAAGTCCTTTTCACCCACTCCCAATTCATATTTCAAGACCATGTATGGAATGGAAACAGAAATCGAAAAAGAGTATTAATGACGTTTGCTTAATTGTAAATTATGATGGGAAAGAAACTCAGAATTTGACATAGTAGACAGAGGAGGGAAATTCTATGTTTAGTTATTATAGTAAACAGGAAAGAAAATACCGTGGTTTTCATTCGTATTTTTATTGTGGTATTGGTTTCATTCTTGGGATTTTAATTCATGCGTTGTTTACATGGCGTTTTGGTATGATGCATTACATTTTCTTTTTTGTTGCGGTATTTGAGGTTATATATGCTTTGGTTCAAATGTATCGGTATCGGTCATATGCCCCATTTGAAGGCGGAAAAACAACCGGTAAGAAAAAAATATGTGGTTTTGATAAATTTACTATTATTTTTTGTATGCTGGTTGCAATTATTATGATTTACAAAATGCCTTTTTACTAAAAATCTCTCAGTGGATTTGCTGCAATAATGTAAACGGAAAGGACTGAGTAATATGGCTGCGGCATTAAACGAAGATTACCAGAGAACTTTACATGAGCAGAAAAAAGAAGTTCATGAACTTGTAATGGCTGGGTTAGAACAGATAAAAGAGGGAAAGACAAAAGACTTTAATACTGTGTGTGATAGATTGGAGAAGAAATACAGAGATGAGGCAATATCAAATTAGTACCTAGATGAAAAGGGTGCTATTTTTACAATCAAAAATAAAAAGAAGATAATTGCCCCATCCCCCAAAACATGCTACACTAAAACCAAACATTTCAACCCCAAAAGCACTAAGAAAGGAGCACCTATGCCTACTTACCAAACCCTAACCGAAGGACTATACAACACAGCCGTTGGCAAATCATTTCTCGTGAAAGGAATTGAATACATAAAAATGAACGAAGCACTTCTTATGAGAAAAGACACGGGAACGTATTACACATATGGCATTGATTTTGGGAAAATGCCGGGTTTCTAAAGAAGTCTCCAAAATCCGCTCCGGTCGTTTTATCTGGTGATTGGGGGCGGTGCCTGCGTATATGTTTGTGGTGGACAGACACGATGAATGCGATTTTGGATTTGTTACGTCTGGAAAGTAGCAATATGCAGGTGAGCAATAGTGTATTGAATTGGAGGAATTTCATGGATACAAGAAAAAGTGACGCAATTTACGAAATACTATTACAAAAAGGCTTTGCTGAAAGTCTGTGCCGGGAGATTGCATATAAATATATGAATACCGATTATACAGCGACACGAATGCTTGGCTATTTGTACCGCATGACCGAGCTAAAAGAAGAACAGCTTGTCGACGAAATGATAGCAATCTTAGAAGACAGAGACCGAATCATAAAAAAACATGAGATGGAACAAGCACAGGCAGCCATCAATCGGATTTATAATGAAGGGCTGGAATAAATTGGTTTCACTGTATGCTTAGCCAGAAAATGAGAATGTTCCTCATAGTGAAAGCAACATTCTCATTTTTTGCTAAGCATACAGCGAAATGTTAAAAAAAGAAGATATGTTATATATTTTGCTCCAGATGCAACGCAAATCTTCACAAAATATTAAAAGCGTTGTCATACAGGGCTTCAGGTGGATGTCAGAAAAAGTATGCCCTGCCCCCCCAAAAATGCATTACAAGAACTAGTTTATATACGGTGTTAGATATCAATTTTTCAAAATCCCAGTAAATCATCAAGAAAACGGTTGCGATAAGTGGGTACAAACACGTGGGTATCGAGCATGTGTATTTAACATGCCGATACCCTTACGCGTTTGTTTAACGGGAGTGACCACTTAACGTAACCGTTTTCTTGATAATTTACGAAACTTGAAAAAATGCCACCTTGCAAAACTTATACAAATCCCCTATAATATAGACATAAAATTATAAAGGAGGCCAATTATGGGTTGTGCAAAAATGAAGAAGTTACTTTGCCACGGACTGGCTGTGGCGATGGTTGTGTCATTAACGGCCACGGCATCGGACAGCAGTGCGGCAGCAAAGAAAGCAAAACCTGCAAAAAAAACAATTAAGATTGAGCAGGGAAAATCAAAAAAGATTGTGGTAAAGAATAAGAAGAAAAAAGCAAAATACAAATTTACCGCATCAAACAAAAGAATTAAAGTTTCAGCTTCCGGCAAGGTCAAAGCAGTAAAAGTCGGAACTGCCAAAGTTACGGTGAAGGAAAAGTATAAGAAAAAGACAAAGAAAATTGGAACCGTAAAGATTATTGTAACAAAGAAAAAGACAGTTAAAGTGACGAAGGTACCGGTGCAGACGAGTAAACCAACAAATCAGCCGACAAGCACACCATTGGAGAAACCACTGGTGACCAAAGTGCCGATTAAGACGCCGGAACCGGTTGCGTCGGAAGTATACAGTAACTATTTTGAAGACGGGGACCTCAAAGGATTTGCGCCGATTGGTGGCAAACTGGAAGTTTCCAATTCACAGAACTACACAGAAGGCGGTATGAACAGTCTTCTTGTGAAAGACAGAACGAGTGAAACAGATGGTGCAAAACTTCCAATTTCCGCGTATGTGATTGCCGGTGAGCATTATCAGTTCAGCGTTGTTGTAAAGCAGGATACCGGAAAAAGCCAGAAGGTTGCACTTCGTATGACTTATACGGACCAGAATGGAATGGCAAGAGACGTTACGCTGATTACAAACGCAGATGCAGGAAAAACTTGCATAAGCGGTAAATGGACCACGCTCAAAGGTGAAATTACGATTCCGAAAAATCAGGGCGATGTTGCGATGACACTCACCATGACTACCGCGACGGATTCATTCCTTGTGGATGATGTTATCATTAGCGGAAAAGCACAGAATGATGTGTATAAAGTTACAGATGCTCAGTACGAGGAGATGCTTGAAAATAGTGTGTACTCAACCGGAAATAACGCAAGAATCAAGAAAGTAATCAAAAATGCGAGAGACGGAAAAGATGTCACACTTGCCTACATTGGTGGTTCCATTACAGAGGGGGCATTGGCAAAACCAAACAGCATGTGTTATGCGGAAGTTTCCGCAAAGACGTTTGGAGCAAAATATGGAAAGAACAATGGAGAAAATGTTCACTTTATCAATGCCGGAATGAGCGGAACGCCATCCGATATTGGTGTGGTACGTTACAACCGTGATGTGATTGATCGTTTGCCGGAGGGAAGCGACCATCCGGATGTGCTGTTCATTGAATTCGCTGTAAATGATTATGGTACGGCAACCGCAGGAAAAGGTTATGAAGGACTGATTCGTCAGGCGTTGAAATCCGGATCTGCTGTTGTGCTTGTGTTCTCAGTATTTCAGAAGGCGAGTGGCGGTGTTGTCTGTGAAAACAATTATCGTCCATTTGGTACGCATTATGATTTACCGATGATTAGTATGGGAAATGCGATTTCGTCTTATTTTGGTGGAAATGACCAGAAAGCATTTTATAAATGGTACTTTGGTGATTCTCTGCATCCAAACAACACTGGTTATCAGTTGATAGCAGACTGTATTACACGCATGTTTGATAAGATGGATAAAGAAACGGCAGAAGAAGATAATATCACTGATATGGATGCGATGGCACCGGTTAAGTCATCTGCTTACCAGGGAATGAAGATGTTGGATTCTAAGACTGATGTTACAAAGGACAATGCAATTACATCATTTAGCTCCGGCGGATTTAATCAAAATGATAATGCAACGGGCTCTTTTCAGTACGAGTATAAGGGACAAAAAGGCGCGGCATGGTTCCCGGATAACTGGATGCATACGTCAACAAGCGGCACGGACGCTTTGAAATTAAAAGTAAAATGTAAAGCACTTACGTTAATTTATAAATTAAGCAATTCGAAAGAATATGGTTCGGCTGATTTGTATGTAGATGGAAAACTTCAGGCAACTCTGAGTGGTTATGATACCAGTGGATGGAATAATGGTAAAGTATATGTAGCCATCGAAGAGGATGCCGAGGCAGAGCATACAATTGAACTTCGCATGAATGATGAAAGTGAATCAAAGAAGTTTACTCTGATGGCAATCGGTTATAACTAGATAGTTGAAGGGAAGAAAAACCTGTGGTACACTATGGTTGAAAATGAAGCAAGGATATGAGAATTATGATGTACACAGGAAAACAGCTAAGGGCACTTGTGATGCCTCTTATGTTTGAGCAGTTTTTAAATGTAATGGTCGGCATGGTGGATACGCTGATGGTTTCTAAGGCTGGAGAAGCAGCGGTGTCCGGCGTAGCACTTACGACCAATATTAATCTATTAATTATTCAGGTAATGGCGGCACTTGCGACAGGAGGTGCCGTCGTTTGCAGTCAGTACAACGGACGGCGTGATACAAAAGATGCTGCTTATGCGGCAGGACAGTTGGAAACGGTGTTGTTTATTTTCTCCATGGCAGCAGCGTTTATTTGTGCTGTTTTTGGAAAGCAGATGTTACCGGCAATCTTTGGAAGTGTAGAAGATTCGGTTATGCACAGTGCATGGATTTATATGTTTGTAACGGCACTTTCCTATCCATTTCTTGGAATTTATAATGCGGGAGCTGCCATTTTAAGAAGTGTAGGAAACAGTAAGGTCAGCATGGGACTCAGTGTGTTAATGAATGCGATTAATATTGCGCTGAATGCGGTTTTGGTGGCACTCGGCTATGGGGTGCTTGGTGTGGCTCTTGCAACGCTTGTGAGCCGCGTTGTCTGTGGAATCTGTATGACCGTTTTGGTTGCCCACCCGTATAATCCTTTGCAGATAAAGAAATTTTCTTCACTGCTTCCGAATAAAAAAATGATTCTTCGGATTCTCCGTATCGGAATTCCAAGCGGTATTGAAAATAGCATGTTTCAGGTCGGAAAATTAATGGTGGTAAGCATGATAACAGCATTTGGAACGGCAGCGATTGCAGCCAATTCGGTCAGTTATTCAATTATTGAATTTCCGAATATTCCCGGCATGTCGATGGGACTTGCATTGATTACGGTGGTTGGAACGTGTCTTGGTGCCGGTGAAGTGGCACAGGCAAAAAAATATACGAAAAAGTTGATGTTATTTGCTTATGCAGGGGACTGGATTATGAATATTTTGCTGTTTGTTTTTGCGGTTCCTGTTGTGTCTGTATTTTCGCTTTCGCCGGAGGCGACACAAATGGCAGCAGAGGTGCTTCGCTGGTTTAGTATAATTGCTGTTTTTATCTGGCCACTCAGTTTTACCCTGCCAAATGCATTGCGGGCAGCAGGCGATGTGAAGTTTACGATGCTGACAGGAATTATTTCTATGTGGTTGTTCCGCGTGCTTTGCAGTTATATACTTGCGGTGGTATGTAACATGGGTATTTTAGGCGTGTGGTTTGGTATGTTTATTGACTGGGCGGTCCGCTCGTTGTTATTTGCTGTGAGATATTTGTCCGGGCGCTGGCAGATGAAAAAAGTGATTTAAGATATTTACTGATTTTAAGGAGAACTGGTTATGATACAAGAAATTGCACCAAAAAAGTTTGATAATGCTTATCATGTAAAAAGCCCAAAGCCGGATGATTTTGTCCTTGTTTTTCGTGGACATGGAAAAACAGATGACAGGATTTTGTGCCGTATTGAAGATGGAAAAATTGTGCTTCCAACCTGCAGTGAATTGGGGTGTGAAAAGCATTTATTACAATATTTATTTTCGATCGATGAAACCTGTTATTTTCTTTATATGCCGGGGGATTTATCAGCGGGTTTGTTTATATCAGACATTTTTTCTTTTTCCTATGAACCAATTCGGAGCCTTCGCAGAAATGACCCGGTATACACCTGCTTTGCCGGTATGACAGGATATCATTTGTATGTCTGGTACCGCGACAATGTTTTTTGCGGGCGCTGTGGTGTAAAAACCGTGCATGATAAAAAGGAGCGGATGAAGAGGTGCCCGCATTGTGGAAATTTGATTTTTCCAAAGATTGCTCCGGCGGTGATTATCGGGTTGATTCATGAGGATTCTATTTTGATTTCCACGTATGCAGACCGTCCCTACAAAGGGCGTGCACTGCTTGCAGGTTTCTGTGAAATTGGTGAGACACCGGAGCAGACGGTCGTGCGTGAGGTGCAGGAAGAAGTGGGACTTCGTGTGAAAAATATTCGTTATTTTGACAGCCAGCCGTGGGGATTTGACTCGAATCTTTTACTTGGCTATTACTGCGAAGTAGATGGCGGTACTTCGATTACAATGGACGAAACGGAGCTTGCAACGGCACGCTTTGTTAAGCGGGATAAAATTGAAGAAGACAAAAATCTTTTAAGCCTTACGGCAACGATGATTGACCGGTTTCGCAAAGGACTGGAATAGCTTTTTTATTGCGGTATATTTTCCTAGTTTGACAAATATATTGGTACAAAGAATGTGGTGCTGGAAATGAATATTTATGTTAAAAAAACAAGAGGTTAAGTTGTATCTTGGAACCGTTGTCTTGCTTGAACTTTTGGGCGCATTAGGAGCATTTGTAATTCGGGATGGCATAGCAGAATATGGTATGGGAATTCGGCCGGTTATTTCTCCGCCGGCAGTGCTGTTTCCAATTGTTTGGACGATTTTGTATGCCCTGATGGGAATCGGACTTGCCCGTATTTTTAGCAGTGAAGAAAGCATGGCAAAAACAATCGGACTCAATTTGTTTTGGGTACAATTATTCTTTAATCTTATGTGGGGCGTTTTCTTCTTTAATCTGCAGGCCTATGGATTTGCCCTTGTCTGGCTTCTCATTATGCTTTTGTTGATTTTTATGATGATACTTGTATGGCGCCTCATTGACCCGGTGGCTGCATGGCTTCAGATTCCCTATCTTTTGTGGGTGATTTTTGCAGCGGTTTTAAATGCGTCGGTGTGGTGGATGAAAAAATAGTTGTTCACAGTAAATCAAAATAAATTTTCCGCCGATATAATATCTGTACCATAAAAATATTTACAAATAAGATAAGATTAAGGATAAACGAATGAAAACACTTCTTTTAATTGAAGATGATGAAATAAACAGACAGTTCCTTTTAGAAATATTGCAGGAGGACTATGTAGTGCTGACGGCTGCAAATGGGCAGCATGGACTGGATATATTAGAGAAAGAGGCTCAAAGCATATCGGCGATTTTATTAGACATTCAGATGCCGGTTATGAATGGTTTTTAGTTTTTGAAACACGTTGAAAACAATTCTGATTACAACAGAGTACCGATTTTGGTTACGACAGTATTAGATGGTGAAGAGGATGAAAAAGAATGTTTAAAACTGGGTGTTTCGGATTTTATTGTTAAGCCGTACAGTCCATTACTTGTAAAAATGCGTGTGGAAAATATTATTCATATGACGGAAAGTGAAGATATGATTTCGGAGCTGGAAATGGATGCGTTGACCGGGTGAAATACCGCATTATATATAAGGATGGTACGGTGAAGACAGTGCTTGACTATGGGCGGTTTGTGCATACAGAGATGTATGGGGATGTCTATTATGTATTTATTAATGATGTTACAGAAGACTTTTAAAGTATGGAACAGTTAGCAGAAAATTTTAAGGGAGGAAATTTCGCAAAACGAACAAATGTTCATTTTTTCATTGCAATACAATTTTCAATGTGCTATACTTGTATCACGAGTAGTGAACGACCTATCGATAGGGAATGAATCATATGATTTGTTCCCTATGTTGTTATACCAATTCATCCAGACGGAGGTGGACAAATAAACGATGGACCATTTCGTATTACATTCCGAATACCAGCCGACCGGTGACCAGCCGCAGGCAATTGATGCTCTTGTAAAAGGCTTTCAGGAAGGAAATCAGTTTCAGACACTTCTTGGTGTTACCGGTTCCGGTAAAACTTTTACGATGGCAAATGTGATTGAAAAATTGAACAAGCCGACGCTTGTGATTGCACACAATAAGACACTGGCGGCTCAGTTGTATGGTGAGTTTAAAGAATTTTTCCCGGAGAATGCGGTAGAATATTTTGTGTCATACTATGATTATTACCAGCCGGAAGCCTATGTGCCTTCGACGGATACCTATATAGAAAAGGACTCGGCAATCAATGATGAAATTGATAAGCTGCGCCATTCGGCGACAGCGGCACTGACTGAGCGCAGTGATGTGGTTATTATTGCGAGTGTTTCCTGCATTTATGGACTGGGTAGTCCAATCGATTATCAAAATATGACGGTCTCTCTGCGTCCGGGCATGGAAAAGGATAGGGATGAAGTGATTCGGCGTCTGATTGATATTCAGTACACGCGGAATGATATGGATTTTCATCGTGGCACGTTCCGTGTGCGTGGTGATGTGGTTGAGATTTTTCCGGCATCGGCAAGTGACCGTGCGATTCGGGTTGAGTTTTTTGGGGATGAAGTGGACAGGATACAGGAAATTGATGTTGTGACCGGAGAGGCGACGGCGGACTTAGAGCATATGGTTGTTTTTCCGGCATCTCATTATGTAGTGGCACCGGATAAGATGGAGCGTGCGATTGCGGGAATTGAAAAAGAACTGGATGAGCGCGTGAAGTATTTTAAGAGTGAGGATAAATTGATTGAGGCACAGCGGATTTCCGAGAGGACACATTTTGATGTTGAGATGTTACGGGAGACCGGTTTTTGTTCCGGTATTGAGAATTATTCCATGCATTTGAACGGGCTGCAGCCGATGGAAACGCCGATGACATTGATGGATTATTTTCCGGATGATTTTTTGATTATTGTGGACGAGTCTCATATTACGATTCCACAGATTGGCGGGATGTTTGCCGGGGACCAGTCGAGGAAATCTACGCTTGTAGAATATGGATTCCGCCTGCCTTCTGCCAAAAGTAACCGCCCTCTGAACTTTGAAGAATTTGAGGGGCATATTAATCAGATGATGTTTGTTTCGGCAACGCCTTCGACGTATGAGACAGAGCATGAGCTGCTTCGTACCGAGCAGATTATTCGTCCGACGGGGCTGTTGGATCCGGAACTTGATGTAAGACCGGTTAAAGGACAGGTGGATGATTTACTCGGAGAGATTCGAAAGGTTACCGAGAAGAAGGGAAAGGTTCTCGTTACGACACTGACAAAACGAATGGCAGAGGATTTAACAAAGTATCTGAAGGAAGTCGGGATACGTGTGCGGTATCTGCATTCGGATATTGATACACTGGAGCGTTCAGAAATTATCCGCGATATGCGTCTGGATGTGTTTGATGTCTTAGTCGGAATTAACCTATTGCGAGAGGGGCTTGATATTCCGGAGATTCAGTTGGTAGCGATTCTGGATGCGGACAAAGAAGGTTTCTTACGTTCGGAGACTTCTTTGATTCAGACGATTGGACGTGCGGCACGAAACTCGGAAGGACATGTTATTATGTATGCAGATAAGATTACCGATTCCATGCGTAAGGCAATTGATGAAACCGAGCGGCGTCGCAAGATACAAAAAGAATATAATGAAGAACACGGCATTGTGCCAAAGACAATTCAGAAGGCGGTGCGCGATCGAATCCGTATTTCAAAGAAAGCAGGTACGGATATTACGGAAGAAGAGAAAGATCCGGAATCCATGAGTTTTGAGGAATTGCAGCGTCATATTGCTAAGATGATGAAACAGATGAATCAGGCAGCGGCTGAGTTGAATTTTGAAAAGGCTGCCAAACTGCGTGACCGGATGATTGAATATAAAAAGCATTTAGAGGAAATCCGCAGTGAACTTTAGAAGCAAAAAAGCGATGGAGGTTAGTATGGATACAAAGCGAGAAATACGGATACGAGGTGCCAAAGAGCATAATCTTCAAAATATTGATTTGGATATTCCAAGAGATAAATTTGTGGTGTTGACCGGTTTAAGCGGTTCCGGAAAGTCATCGTTAGCGTTTGACACCATTTACGCCGAAGGACAGAGAAGATATATGGAGTCATTATCTTCTTATGCCAGACAGTTTTTAGGTCAGATGGAGAAGCCGGATGTTGAGAGTTTAGAAGGGCTTCCACCGGCAATTTCGATTGACCAGAAATCGACGAATCGTAATCCACGTTCTACGGTAGGGACGGTTACGGAAATTTATGATTATTTCCGTCTTTTATATGCCAGAATTGGAATTCCTCATTGCCCGAAGTGTGGCAAGGAAATCCAAAAACAGTCGGTAGACCAGATGGTGGATGAAATTATGAAATTGCCGGAGCGTACGAAAATTATGCTGCTTGCCCCGGTTGTGCGTGGCCGCAAAGGAGAGCATGTAAAAGTATTAGACAAGGCAAAGCGCAGCGGTTATGTGCGCGTTGTCGTGGATGGTAATTTGTATTCGCTGGATGAAGAAATCAAGTTAGAGAAAAATAAAAAACACAACATTGAAATTGTAGTGGACCGACTTTCAATTCGGGAGGGAATTGAAAAACGAATGACCGATTCCATTGAGACGGTGCTTAAGTTAGCCGATGGTTTATTGGTTGTCGATGTGATTGGAGGAGAAAAAATTTCTTTCAGTCAGAGTTTTTCCTGTCCGGACTGTGGAATTAGTGTAGATGAAATTGAGCCACGCAGTTTTTCGTTTAACAATCCATTTGGTGCGTGCCCTGAATGTCATGGAATCGGTTACCGGATGGAGTTTGATGAGGATTTGATTATTCCGGATAAGACGCTTAGTATTGCACAGGGAGCGATTGCAGCACCGGGATGGCAGTCTGTGGTAAATCCGGATAGCTACAGTCGTGCAATTTTGGATGCGATGGCAGAGTTTTATGGATTTGATTTAGATACACCATATGGGGAATATCCGGAGGATGTTCATGACTTAATCTGGTATGGTACCGGCGGTCAGCGTGTGGAAGTTCATTATACCGGCAGACATGGACACGGTGTTTATAATATTGCGTTTGAGGGACTGCTTGGTAATTTACAGAAGCGGTATCGTGAGACTGGCTCGGAGACTACGAAGCAGGAATATGAGTCATTTATGCAGATTACGCCCTGCCATGTCTGCGGCGGCAAGCGGTTGAAGAAAGAATCCCTTGCGGTTACGGTTGGGGATAAAAATATTGCAGAAATTAGTGAATATTCCATTATTGATTTGAAGAAATTTATGGATGAATTAATGCTGACGGATAGACAAAAGCAGATTGGACGTCTGGTGTTAAAGGAAATTCGTTCCCGTCTGGGATTTTTGGTAGATGTTGGTCTTGATTATTTATCACTGGCGCGTGCGACGGCTACGCTTTCCGGTGGAGAGGCACAGCGAATCCGTCTGGCAACACAGATTGGTTCGGGGCTTGTCGGTGTGGCTTATATTTTGGATGAGCCGAGTATTGGTCTGCATCAGCGGGATAATGACCGCTTGATTGCTACATTAAAGAAACTTCGTGACCTTGGTAATACGCTGATTGTCGTGGAACATGATGAGGATACCATGCGTGAGGCGGATTATATTGTGGACATCGGACCGGGGGCAGGAAAAAATGGCGGACACGTAGTTGCGTGCGGTACGGCAGAGGATTTGATGAAAGTGCCGGAGTCGATTACAGGTGCTTATTTAAGTGGGAAAAAGCAGATTCCTGTGCCGGCAAAGAGACGCAAACCGACAGGTTATCTGAAAGTAAAAGGTGCCAGCGAAAATAACCTGAAAAATATTAATGTCAAGATTCCTCTGGGGGTAATGACCTGCGTGACCGGTGTCTCCGGTTCCGGAAAGAGTTCTCTTGTGAATGAAATTTTGTGTAAGAGTCTGACCCGCACATTAAACCGGGCTCGCTGTATCCCGGGAAAGCATAAAGGAATTGAAGGCGTGGAGCAGTTAGATAAGGTAATTAATATTGACCAGTCTCCGATTGGACGAACTCCTCGTTCAAACCCGGCAACTTATACCGGTGTATTTGATATGATACGAGATTTGTTTGCTTCGACACCGGATGCGAAAGCAAAAGGATACAAGAAAGGACGTTTTAGTTTTAATGTGAAGGGCGGCCGTTGTGAAGCATGCAGTGGTGACGGTATATTGAAAATTGAGATGAACTTCCTTCCGGATATTTATGTCCCTTGCGAAGTTTGTGGCGGAAAGCGGTATAATCGTGAGACACTGGATGTTAAGTATAAGGGAAAAAGTATTTACGATGTGTTAGATATGACGGTAGAAGATGCCCTTGAATTTTTCCGAAATATTCCGACGATTCACCGCAAGATTCAGACGTTGTATGATGTGGGATTGTCATATGTCAAATTAGGGCAGCCATCGACTACATTGTCCGGTGGTGAGGCTCAGCGTATTAAACTTGCGACAGAATTGAGTAAGAGAAGTACCGGACGGACCATTTATATTTTGGACGAGCCGACGACAGGACTTCATTTTGCGGATGTTCATAAGTTGATTGAAATCTTGCAGCGGCTGACTGAAGGCGGTAACTCTGTGGTTGTTATTGAACACAATCTGGATGTGATTAAGACGGCAGATTATATCGTTGACATGGGACCGGAAGGCGGTGACCGCGGCGGCACGGTTGTTACGCAGGGAACGCCGGAACAGGTGGCAAACTGCGAAGAATCCTATACGGGTTACTATATGAAAAAGATGTTGAAGGAGAATTAGGATGTATTCATTTTTTGCGATGATGGCGCGCATGAAAAATATTGAGCGATGGGCACTTATGCGAAATTCTATTCAGGAAAATATTAGTGAACACTCGCTGGAAGTTGCGATGTTAGCGCACGGACTTTCACTCATAGCCAATGAGAAATGTGGAAAACACGTGGATTCCAATGAAATTGCTCTCATGGGAATGTATCACGATGCGAATGAAATCATTACCGGAGACATGCCTACGCCTGTCAAGTATTATGATGATGATATCAAAGAAGCTTATAAACGGGTGGAGTATGTTGCGAGTAAAAAGATGGTGGATAAACTGCCGGATTATATGAAAAAGCATTATGAGAAATTGTTTTTCCCGCAGGAGGACAAAGCATATGAGTGGCGTCTTGTGAAAGCGGCAGATAAGTTGTCTGCACTGATTAAATGTAAGCAGGAATTAAATTCCGGCAATCAGGAATTTAAGACGGCATACGAAACAACGAAAAAAGCACTGCATGATATGAATATGGAAGAAGTTGAAGTGTTTATGCAGGATTTTCTGCCTGCCTATGATTTGACACTGGACGAATTGCAGGCAAAATAATCGGTCACACATTTTACACAGACTAAACACAGAGTGACCATTTCCTTTCGATACAATGTGACCATAACAATAAATCATTTGTATATGAAGTGGAGGTTACCTATGGAAGGAAAGAAGATTCGAGCAATTGGTACCAGTCTGATTTTATGTTTGGCAGCTATGAACATTTCCGGATGTGGTTCAAAGGATAGTGAGAGTTCAACAAATGCAGTAATGGGGCGTGTGACAAGTGTTTCAGACACGCAGATAGTGATGGATGTTATGGATAAGCAGGATGACAAAAAGCCGGAAGCAGCAAGTGGAGGAGCTGCCGGAATCGAGGGGAATAAACCGCAGGGAACCCCACCGGCTGGTATGCAGCAGGATAATGATGGCAAGAAACCGCAGGGAATCCCACCGGCAGATGCGAAGGATGGTGGCAAAAAGAAAGGTGAGTCAAAGACTTACCAGATTGACAGCGATACCAAGATATATAAGAAATCCGGTGAGGAAAGTACGGAAATATCGGTAAGTGAAATTAATCCGGGAGAGATGGTCAGTGTGGAGACAGATGGTGAGAAGGCAACAAGTATTACCGTTTCCGATATGTCTGCCATGGGGCAGTCCGGACAAAATTCGCAGGACGCTTCTTCCGGTAAATAGCCATGTCAGACTTTTTGTGTAGCATGATTTGACTCGGGATGATTTTGGTCTGAAAGATTTTGGCTTGGAAGGTGAATAAGCCGAATGGATTTGCTGCCGTCTGCTTCTTTGATAACGAGGTAGAGAGAATCGGCAGAACCGGAAAACATGGTTAAAATGTTGCTTTGTGGTGGTAATTGTAATTCGCGGAATGCAAGCAGTTTTTGCAGGGAACTGCTTTCGCATTCTCCGCGAAACAAGCCACGAGGTGTCAGAACATAAAGAGTATTTCCAAGATTTGTGATGTGGAAATCCTCTTTTTTTTGTGCAAAACTGCCCAGTGGAAATGTGTGTGTGACCTCACCGGAGCGGATATCATAGTCGCGCAGATAAATTTCTTCGGTCGTTTTTTTTGTTTCAATTGTTAAATAATGCAAATCGTAAAAAATATTTTCCCCCGGCATACCGCTTATGGAACTGCCGCCAAATGCCAGTCGTTCTAATAAATTGTATATTGTTACATTTCCGTATTGATAGGTGATGGCGATGGAAGTGCCATTACACCGGATATCTTTGATTTCATCCGTATTTTGTTTGTTGTTTAAGTGGATGAGATTTATATTTTTTATGTTGCCGTTATTTCGCAGACAGACAATGGATTGCTTTGCTAATTTGCCTTTTGACCATTTCTTTTTGCAGGCATAGAGAGCCCCGTTCGTATTATACGAAAAATGCTCTAGTGTTTCGGATTTCTTTATTTTCCATGATTCTACGTTAGTCGTCCAACCGGATTTTTCATCCCAGATATTTCGGATATATTGATTTTTTTTGCGAATAAACTGAGACAAAACACGTTCCGTCGGATGATAAATCAATGTCGATTCTTCTTCATCAGAAAGAGAAGTCACACAATAAGAAATGGATGTTGGTTTGTCCGCAGTTGTTTTTGCTGCCGTTTGCTTTTTCTTTGTTATGGGCTTGTCCGATTCTATGTAAAAAATAAGAAGAAAAGCAGTGCAGCATAAAAAAAACAGTAACAAAAATAGTTTTGTGATTTTCTTGTTTCTTTTGAAAATTTGTATCATAATATTCCTCCTTGCTGAATTGCAAACAATGATACGGATTGCTCCGTTGTTTCACAACTTTCGCAATCCTGCAAACATTCGAAATCCGCAGATTTATTGCATAAATCGCTACTTTCTCATGTTTGGCGGGTACCAAGGTCCAACCTCTTATCATGCAAGCATGAACGAGTCTGGACTTTGGTACCCTTGTATCATTGTATGCGCAGCGAGGGGAAACTATGACAGGCTATGCCATATTGTTTGCCGTTTTGTATTTATAAATCATCTCTGCGTGATTTTGTTCTTCTGTCTGGATGTGATTTAAGAGTCTTCGGATATTGCTGGCAGAAAAACGGAAAACATCATCATTATAGGTGGATGAAACGAGTTTTTCTGTTGCGATACAGTCGGTACATAAAAATTGGTCATGTTTTTTCTCTTCGGAGTTGTTACCTGCTGCGTAACTTTCGGAAGGCGTGTATCCCTCCATACCGCTGCGGGCGGCACTTACATTTGGTACATCACCCTTGAGCACCATGCCTAAGGAGTCAAAATGTTCCTGCTCCTCATCACCAATGCGGTGAAATAAGTTTTTTAGTTCTTCGTCATGGGCAGACTGCTCATAAAAGCGGTATTTGTCAACACATGCTTTCTCCTGTGTCTGTAAATCTTTGATTACGTTGGTTTCCTGTTCTGTTAATTGCATCGTAATTACCTCCATTTCCTCTGTTAGTATGCACAAAGGATGAAAAAATATTCATGACTGATTGTGATATTAAAGGATGAATTTTACCAGTAAAAATAAGAAAAACTGAGTTTGGAATGACGGGTTTGTGACAAATGTTCGCTGCTGGTTCCTTTGGATTTCAGTAATTCCGTAGAAAAACTTTGCGACTCGTGGGTTTGAGTACGTCGGTATGTGGCACTGGTAGTTTCAGTGCCCATACCGCTACGCACTCAACGAGCGAGAGTGCCCACGAGACGCAAAGCTTTTCTACGGAATTACTGAAAACAGAAAAAGTGCCAACGAACCCTTTACACAAACCCTTGTGTAAATCTAGTTGAAAGCATGGAAATAAACAGATATAATAGGACCATACAATTTCGTTTTGAAATTATACATAGGAAGAGGTGTTCAAATGAAAAATATCATGAGACGGTGGGAAGCAGTGTTAATTTGTATGGCATTATTATTTTCCTTGTTTTCACTTCGTACAGCAGAAGCGAAAGATGAGGAAACACTGAAAACTATTTTCCCGGTCCATGTGATTCATAAGACAGGTGATGATAAAGAAAATTTTGTCATTGTAATTATGGGAGATGGCTACACGGCAGACGAACAGGACAAATTTTTACAGGATGCGAAGCAGAAAGCACAGGGAATGTTAAGATGGTCTCCGTATAAAGAGTATTCTGACCACATAAATATATATGCAGTGCAGGCTGTATCTAACGAGTCTGGAATTAGTGTGTATGGGGGCAAGAATGCAGATACTTATTTCCACGTTAAAGTCTATGGAAAAGCAGCTGGCTTTTCAAATGGTGGGGATGAGAAGGCAAAAGAACTAAGACAAGATTTGGAGCAAAATTATCTGGACAGGGGGGCTAATGTTGCAACTATTCATGTGCTGTGTAATTCAGAGGGCAGTTATGGTGCTTCAGTAAATTCCTTGTTTTCATTTTCCACTAATTCAGAGGACAATGAAGATGGGATGGTTATGGCACATGAAACAGCTCATAGTATTGGTGGATTGGGGGATGAGTACGAGAGATACACGAATAAACCAAATACTTCGGACACCTCGAATCCGGATACGATTAAATGGAGTAAAATGCTTGGATTTCGAGGAATTGGCGTCACAATGGCAGGAACAGAAACGGCATTTGCACCGAGCCGCGAATGTATGATGAGATGGCTGGGACAGCCTTTTTGTGAAGTGTGTAAAATGGAATTGGCAAGGAAGTTAAATAATACGGATTATGTCAGTAAGCCGGCAGAAATTTATGTCAGTAATCCTGAAATTTCAATTCCGCACAGTAAAACGGGAACATTAGACCGGGATAGTGAAAAATATAGAATCAGCGAGAAAAATATAACAAAGGCAAACAATACGGATTTGGAATTTCGCACCGTGGTACAAAATCTGGTAAACAGAGAGCAGCATTTGAAAATGAGCTTTCAGATTATTGGAGCCGATGGTAAAACAGTTAAGTATCAGGAAGAAAAGACTTACACGATTCCGGCACTCAGTAATTCATACAATCCGGATGAGGCAAGAGAATCACTTTCTATTGTGTTTTCGGATGTGTATGGCTTGTCAAATGGTGATAGGCTGGATGGAAAAGTTATCAATGTGGATACGGGAGAAGTGTTGGCAACGGATAAAACGGCGGAGCAGGAATGGAGCAGAGTTAACATTCATTATCAGGTAAAGAATGCAGACGGGACAAGTACCTTGCTTCCTTGTGCAGATACGGCAACTGTGTATGTACCGAAAAATTCTACCTATATACTGCGAAATCCGGAATTGTCTGGATATATTTTGGCTGGAAACAGCCTGAATCAAGATGAATTGAAAGTGACAGAGGCGGATACCAATATTACATATTACTATCAGGTAAAGTCCGATCAGCCGGAGGAAACGCCAACGATGACACCAACAGTTACGCCTAGTGCGGTGCCAACAGCGACACCAACAGTTACGCCTAGTGCGTTGCCAACGGCAACTCCGACAATAACGCCTACTGAAGCACCGACGGTGACACCAACAGTTACGCCTAGCGCGGTGCCAACGGCGACCCCGACAATAACGCCTACCGAAGCGCCGACGGTGACGCCAACAATGGCACCTAGTGCAACTCCAATAAGGCAGAAGAAGGGCTTGAAAAAAACGACAAATATTGTAGTCGTGGTAAAAGTAACAGGCAGCAAAAATACTTCAAATGTCAGCCGTTCTGTCAAAAAAGCAGTTAAAAAGGCATTGAAAAAGGCAGGCAGACAAAGAAAGAATATTACGGTCAGACTGAAAAGCAAATCAAAGAAAAACATTACTTTGAAGATTGATAAGTCAACCATCAGGTTTTTGGCTGCAAAAAAAGTAAAAAGTGTGCAATGGGATAGAGGAAAAACAAGAGTTGCCATGAGTTTGAAAAAACTAAAAAAAGTAAACAAACGGATGAAGAAAAATATTTATCTGCAAGTAAAAAAAGGTGTTTTGGTTACTTATTATACTCGTAAATAAAATTAATTGTTTTTTTATAATGTAAATTAGTGTATAATAATTGTTAAGGTGTTTTCGAAAGAATATTACGCATAGGAGATTGTTAAAATGATGCAGTTATCTGAGAAGACAGGTATCAAACAAAACGTTTTACAGGAAATAATTAGGCTGGCGAAGGAAAATGATGTAAAAAAGTTAATTCTTTTTGGTTCGCGTGCCAGGGGAGATTATAAAGAACGAAGTGATATAGATTTGGCGTTTTATGGAGGCAATAGCAGTCAGTTTATTTTAGCGGTGGACGAAGAAACTCCAACTTTGTTACAGTTTGACGTGCTGGATTTGGATAAACCGATTCAGGCAGAATTGCTGGACTCCATAAAACGGGAGGGAATGGTGATATATGAAAAAGTTTGATAATTTGCAGGCTGCCATTCATAATTTAAAGGACATTTATTCTTATCAGGCACCATATGGAAATGTGGAAATGACAGGGATGGTTGGCTTGTATGAGATATGTTTTGAACAAGCATGGAAAGCAATGAAAGAGATTTTAACATATCACGGTTACGCAGAGGGAGCGACAGGTTCTCCGCGTACAGTACTGAAAACGGCATATAAAGCGGGAATGATAGCAGACGAAGAATTATGGTTAAGTGCACTTACATCAAGAAATAATGTTGCACATGCATATAATCAGGCGATTGCATTAGATATTATACGTCAGGCTAAAACAAAATACTACGATATGTTTGTAGAACTAGTTAATGAGATACAGAAAAACTGGTTATAAAATTAAAAATATATTTATGCAGGAGGGATTTAGATGAACGAAAACCACACAATTACATTGCAGGATAAAAAATGGGGAATGCCGGTGCGTGTATTGACGCTGATTACTTTTTTCCTGGGAGCGTTTACATTGGTGCAGGCAATTCTTTTGTTAAGTGAATACTATAGCAATTATGATGTATCGATGCCGGTTGTCATTTTGTTTTTGCTGATTACGCCATTTGCTTTTGTGGCGGCACTGATGTTTGCTTTTGGTGTGCACAAAATTGCGCAGGGAAATGGAGCAGATAAAAATATTATCCTTGGATTTGCGATGATGCTTTTGTTAGCAGTGGATAATTTAATTTACATACCGATTCATTACCGCGGAGACAATGGGGATCCGTTAAGTTTTATGATATTGGGTGCGATTGAGTTAATCTGTCTGATTATCTTTTTCCTGTATTATCAGAACTGGGGTAATAAGGCGCTGACATTTTGTGCCGGTGTTCTCTTAGTGCTTAGTTTTGGCTTTGAAATGGTTGAAGCCATAAGACTTTTGAGTGCGGCAGATATTACACTTACATTAGATACCTTTTATAATCTAATGAAAAAAGTGCTGAACACGCTGTTAGCAGTTCAGGCACTTCTGTTTGTCTTTGCATTGAACCCATCGGTTCGCGTTAAAGATTGATTTTTTTCATTGCGAGTGCATACTCGGCGATTTCTTTCATACGTTTTTCGTCCATGCGGTGAATGGGAGCTGAAATACTAAATGCGTATTGCGGCTTCTGTTCACCGTGTTTTATACTTGCAGCGATGCATCGCACGCCCAATTCATTTTCTTCATTATCCATAGCATAGCCGCGTTTTCTGGTTTCTTCAATTTCTTGCATAAATTTTGAAAAATCCGTGATAGTATGCTCTGTCAGTGGCGTTTTATCACTCTTGTCCCAGATACTTTTGATTTCGTCATTTGACATATCGGCAAGCAGGGCTTTTCCGACACCGGAGCAGTAGAGTGGAATTCGTTTGCCGACCATAGACACTAGCCGCACGGAATTTTCGGATTCTTCCTTGGCGATATAAATCGCATGAATCCCATCAATCTGCACGAGATGGACGGTTTCGCCGGTTTTCGCTGCGAGTTCCCGAAGGCTTGGGCGAGCCTCTTCCACAATATCAATTTTTGAGACAAATTGGTTTGCAATATCCCATATTTTAAAACTTAAGCTGTAGCGGGATGTTTGCGTGTCCTGCCGCACATATCCCATGTAAAGAAGTGAATTTAACAGGCGGTGTACGGTTGTTTTGTTTAGGGAAACTTCCCGGCATAAATCCGACAGTCCAATCGGACCGGTCTTTGCAAGTGTTTCCAGAACAAGAAATAATTTATCAGCAACCTGAATTGGATTTTTGGATTCCATAAAAATTCTCCCTTTGTTTCTTTATATTTTACTGCTTTTTTGTTGACAATAAGAAGAAATGCAGTATAATAAAATCATGGTTCACGATGTGAAATACCGTTTCACAATGTGGAACAATAATAGAATATCATATGATACAAAAAAAGTAAAGATAAAAATGGAGGCTATTATGAACAAGGTTTTAGAAGAAATCAAAAAAATTGGTATTGTTCCGGTTGTTGTACTTGATGACGCAAAGGATGCAGAGCCATTGGCAAAAGCATTGTGCGAGGGCGGACTTCCTTGTGCAGAGGTTACATTCCGTACCGAAGCAGCTGAAGAGTCGATTCGCATCATTTCTGAAAAATATCCGGAAATGCTTGTTGGTGCAGGAACAGTTTTGACAACTGAGCAGGTAGACCGTGCAGTTGCTGCCGGTGCTAAATTTATTGTAAGTCCCGGATTTAATCCGAAAGTTGTAAAGTATTGTATCGACCGTGACATTCCGGTTACACCTGGTACACAGACACCAAGTGAGATGGAGCAGGCGATTGAGATGGGACTTGACGTCGTAAAATTCTTCCCTGCTGAGCCGGCAGGCGGTTTGAAGATGATTAAGGCAGTTGCAGCTCCTTATACAATGCTTCAGTTTATGCCAACCGGTGGTATTAATTTGAACAATGTAGAAGAGTACCTTGAGTATGACCGTATTTTAGCATGCGGCGGAAGCTGGATGGTAAAAGGTGATTTGGTAAAAGCCGGTAAATTTGATGAGATTCAGAAAATGACCGCTGATGCAGCCGCATTGGTAAAGAAAATCCGCGGTTAATTATTAAAAAGAATTTTGGAGGATGAATGAAAATGGCAAAGAAAGTAGTTACATTTGGTGAATTGATGTTGAGACTGGCACCGGAAGGATATTATCGTTTTGTACAGGCAGATACACTTGGTGCAACTTTTGGCGGTGGTGAGGCAAACGTTGCAGTTTCCCTTGCAAACTATGGTTTGGATGCAAAATTTGTTTCAAAACTTCCTACACATGAGATTGGTCAGGCTGCTGTAAATTCTTTGAGAAAATATGGTGTTGACACAACAGATATTGTGCGCGGTGGTGACCGTGTCGGTATTTACTATTTGGAAAAAGGTGCTTCCCAGAGACCATCCAAAGTTATTTATGACCGTGCAGGTTCTTCCATTGCAACAGCTTCTAAATCAGATTTTGACTGGAAAAAGATTTTTGAAGGTGTTTCGTGGTTCCATTTTACCGGAATTACTCCTGCACTGAATGATGAAGTTGCTGAGATTTGTTTAGAGGCTTGTAAAGCTGCAAAAGAAGCAGGTGTTACGATTTCCTGTGATTTGAACTACCGCAATAAATTGTGGAGTAAAGAAAAAGCAGGTAAGGTGATGGCTGAACTTTGCCAGTATGTTGATGTATGTATCGCTAATGAAGAGGATGCCGCAGATGTATTTGGTATTACTTCCAAAGGTACAGATGTTACAACAGGTACAGTAAACCGTGAGGGTTACAAAGATGTTGCCAAACAGTTGGCAGACCGTTTTGGATTTGAGAAAGTTGCAATTACTCTCCGTGAGTCCATTTCTGCAAATGATAATAATTGGTCCGCTATGTTGTATGATGGAAAAGATTATTACTTCAGCAAGAAATATAAAATGCATATCGTTGACCGTGTAGGCGGTGGCGACAGCTTTGGCGGCGGTTTGATTTGTGCCTGCCTGAACGAGTATGGTCCACAGGAAACAATCGAGTTTGCTGTAGCTGCTTCTTGTTTGAAACACTCCATCGAAGGAGATTACAACATGGTTTCCATGGATGAAGTTTTGAAACTGGCTGGTGGCGATGGCTCCGGTCGTGTACAGAGATAATAATTACTTTTTGTTTTTCCTATATAATAATGTATAAAGACAAAGGGAGCAGATTTGCTGCTCCCTTTGTCATGTCTATTTTCCTTTTGTGTAATATCCAATTTTGTAATCGGTTGTTTTTCCTTCCTCTGTCGGACTGAGCAGGACATAAAAGGAATTTTCCCCCGTGACCCACATGGATGTCCATTGTTTGGCAATCTGGTAGCGGTCCAAGGTAAGGTAGTAGATGTTATCTGTTTTGAAGTCAGTAACCTTTGTAAAGGCTTTGTCGCCATATTCAGCACGAAATACTCCTTTTTTTGAAACAAGAAGAATTTCATCCTCCCATACACCAAGTGCAAAATGGCAATTTGCATAGGATGCAGTGCCATTATCACAGGCTGCCGAACAATCGAGAGAGTATTTATTCTTTCCGTTGTAATCCTGCACTTCCACGGTGACAAGGTCCTCATTTCCTTGATAGGCAACATAACAGAGAAAATCATTTCCGGTCTGAATTGAGGAAATTGCATTGCCCCGGATACGATTCGACATTTTTTTAACAACGGTATCCGTAGATTCTGCAAAAACCAATCCCTTTTCCAGGGTGTCGTCGGATAATGAATTTACTAAATAGCGGCCGTCTGAAAGAGGAATAAAGGCTACTGCCAGGTCTTTATTTTTTTCTCCGTTTGGTGAGGCGAGAGCGGATAAATCGATTTCTCTTGCTGTTTTCCCATCTTTTGAAATGTGGAATAACAGTGGATTCAGCTCTTCATACTGCTTTTTATATTTTTCCTGGTTCGCATTATAAATAAGAGGGTTCATGCTTGTTTCCATGATTACGACATAAAGGGATTCATCGGAGGCGTACCAGGAATCATATATGTAGCCGCTTCTGTTTTTCATTGTTTTGTTTAATGTGTCACTCCAATTTGTTTCGACCTCTTCAAATGAATTTTCTTTTTTCTCAAACATCATATAAGAGACAAATTCATAAGAGTTTTTGTTGTATTTGGAGCCAAGCCACACGAGATTTTTCTTTGGATTCAACATAAGTCTGCTGTAATAATAAACGTAATTGCTGTCATCCATCTGCGGGCAGTTGATGGCATTCTCTACAAATACATCGGGCGATTTTTGAGAAGGAGCATTGGTAGAGCTCTCTTCCTTTGTAACCGGCGTCGAGCCGACACCGCAGGCACACAGAAAAACTGCGATTACGGTAAAGCATGCAATAAGTTTTGTTGGTTTTTTGAATTTCATAATATGCAAAATCCTTTCTTCAATAATATCAGCGCCAAACGCTGCATTGGTGCAAAGAGGGCGGCTTTTGGCGGCTGCCATTTGCAACAGTAGATGCGAATAAGCTTTTCGTTCTTCAAAAGGCATCTGTTTAATGACTGCTTCATCGCACGAAATTTCCATGTCCTTCTGCATCAGATGCCAGGCAACCCAGCCAAGAGGATTAAACCACAGCAGCGAAAAGGCAAAGAAGGCAATTGGCTTGATACGGAAATCCTGACGGCGGATATGATATTTTTCGTGAGCGAGCAAAAATTTATAAGCGCTGTTTTCTGTGTTTTCCGGTATATAAATGCGTGGTTTGAAAAAACCAAAGACAAATGGCGTATCAAGTCCCGAATGGATATAGCAGCAGTTTTTTGTTTTTACCGCCGTTTTCAACATTTTTTTATCCCTATAATAAGAATAAAAAAGATGAAAGACACAGACAAAAACCCCGCTAAGCCACAAAATAAATAGAAAGGCGGGAAGTTTATCCGAAAGAGAAAAGTCCCGGATTTCTTCTGGTTGTTTTTCAGGGAGCGAATGTGTCAGAACGGATGGTTCGGTTTGCTGCTTGCTTTGAAACCGTTTTTGCTGCACCGGACTTAGGCGGTATTGGTTCATGGCACCGCCAAAGGAAAGTTCCTGTTTTATTTGGGCGTTCGTGGCATTGGCAGCAGGCAGCAGGTGGTAAATGCCGGTAAAGTTTGCCGGACACAATATGCGGAGTACTAAAATGACCCACAGAAAATACATGCCGTTTCTAGGCAGCTTTTTTGCCAGAGGACGGATGGCAAGTAATACTAAAATCGTAATACTGACAAAAAAAGTGCGCTCACCAAGAAAGGTTAAAAATGATGACAAATCCATAAAACTCCTCCCATCTTATTCTTCACAGTGGTCAATAAAATCCTGTAAGGCCTGAATCTGTTCTTTATCTAATTTTGTTTTTGTGGCAAAAGCAGTGACAAAATGTGAAATAGAACCGCCGAAACGCTCATTTACGATTTGCTCACTTTCTCTTGCCAAATAATCTTCTTCGGAAACAAGTACAGAAACCATGGCTTGTTTATTTTCAAAAATACCTGCCTGACAGAGATTTCTCAAAACGGTGTAAGTGGTCGGTTTTTTCCATCCGAGTTCTTCGTTGCAGCGAGTTACCAGTTCACCAGAAGGAAGTGGTGCATTTTCCCATACAATGCGGGCAAATGCTAATTCACTCTCCGACATAACATTTCCTTTCATAAAAATTATCCCCCTTTATTATTTTATTGGTTTATAAACCATAAACTAAATTAAGTTTATAACATATAAACCAACTTGTCAAGTGAGAAAAAATTGGGTATACTAAAAGGCAGATAATAAATGGAGGAAAGTAATATGAAGTTTCGATGTGTAGATGAATTCGAGCAGTTGTCATTTGATGATTCGCCGATTGTTTCTTTTCAGATGAGCGAGGATGAGGTAACATTTACTTTTGGTGGTGCCACTGTAAAAGCTGGAAATTCGCAGAATGGCAGATTTCAGGATATGTATTGTGGAGAAATAACGCTTACACTTTTACAGGCGCAGATGAAGCGTCTCGTAAAAGAGGGCATGAAATATTATGATGCGGATGGAAATCTGCAAAGAGAAATTCCGGATGAAGATGTGCCGGAACCGGCGGTAGAATCAGTAGCATCCCGTTTTGAAAAAGGAACGGTGTTTACGGTTGTTTCCGGTGAAATTGATGGCAGAAAAAGTGCTGAGTTTGGAATTGATGTGCCGCAGGAAGAAGACGAAGAGGAAGTTGACACATACTGGTTCTGTGTTGTGTTTGAAAAATCGGAAGCATCCTGGGATCGTTACTGCAGTCCGGCAGAAGGGGCAGATTCCTAGATAGTAATCCGATAAAGGCAAAATCGCTCTCTACGGTCTTTGTAAACGGCGTCAGAGGCAGCAATTTCATCTATCCTCTCAAATGTTGTATGACGCTCCAAATAAAAAACAGTGTCATCTTCCGGATAGTAGAGAATGAGTGTGATGGTTCTTGGATATTTTTCAAACGAATCCAAGATACGGTTAATAACACCGTGAAAAATTTCCGGTGAAAACGGATTAAAGAAGTAAAAAACAGTTTCTTCTTTTGAGACAAGATAATCTTCGGCTTTACAATTTACGAAGTGTATCTTGTCTTTGCTTCCGTTATATGTTTTTTTGTTTTCCAGAGCTTTATCATAATAAACGGGCGAATACTCTACGCCTGTAGAACATAGAGAATACCGCTTTTCTATATAAAAGTTCAAACGTCCCATGCCGCATCCGTAGTCAACGAAGACATCTGTTTTATTCGGTGTGTAAAAGGTGAATAACTCATCTAAAACTTCATAAGGTGTTGGTTCGTAACGATGGCAGTAATAGGTATCTTTGCCGTCGGTCTGTATTTCTTCGGTTTCTATGCATAAATCTTTATCTGTCATTGTATATCCTCATTTCTTATAATCGGTAACGCCGTTAAAACAAATTTTTCTTTTTGAGTATAGCGGATTTTTTTCGATATCACAACATTTCTTTTATAATGCCAAAAAAGTGACATTGTTTTTTCATTTGCCTGACAAATTCTTGCGTTATAGTGAGGTCATCAAATTTAAGGGAGGCTACATACATGAAGAAGAAAACATGGATGAAATGCATTGCCAGCTGCCTTACATTCGTACTTTTGGTTACAATGGTACCCGTGCAGGCAGCGGCTAACACGGAAAAAGAGGGAGGAACCGGTACCCCGGGGACAGCTAGCGGAGGTGCTGCTTCGATTGCGACGCCGACTCCAACTGCAACAGCAAGTGCGACGCCGACTGCAACAGCAAGTGCGACGCCGGCTGCAACAGCCACAGTGAATCCGACATTATATGAATTGGATGCGCCGACAGTGACGGCAAGAGGTGGTTCAAACCGGGTTATGCTTTCGTGGAACAAGGTGACAGGAGCGAGTGGTTATTATATTTATTCTCGTAAATCCTCCGAATCCGTATATCAGCAGACAGCAGTTGTGAAAGGGGCAGATACAGTTAGTTATTTGATTAAATCCCTGCCACAGAACACGACTTATTATTATCGTGTGGCTGCATACTGTGAAGTATCAGGAACACAAATTGAAGGTAAATTATCCACAGCGGTTTCTGCTAAGACGGCCGCAGTATCAGCGACATCAAAGGGTGCCAAGAAATACAGCACAAAGGCTGCGTTTACGAAATCACCGGCTTATAAGACATACAAAAAAATGAGAAGTGCCATGAATTATAATAAAAGTTTCGCAATACCGGGCATGAAGACGACAAATGTTGCCGGATTTTCCTGTACAACGATGGTACCTCAGGGATTGTGTTTGGCAGGCAGTTATTTCCTCATTACGGCATATGATTACAAAAAAGAGCTGAATTCAGTGGTTTATGTTGTAAGCCGCTCATCAAAATCATATATTACAACCATTGTTTTACCAAGTAAAGCAAAAGTGGGTGGAATTGCCTATGATGGAACGAATGTATGGATTTCTAAAGGAAAGGCGGTTGCCAGCTTCCCATATTCTGTTGTGACAAATGCAGTAAATGCGGGAACTTCTTATACAGAATTGGCAGCATACAAAAGTATTTCAACACTGGATTCAACAGCGTCCTTTATGGGATATTACAACAATGTGTTGTGGATTGGAACATTTCGTCAGGCAACATCGACGATGAAAGGTTACCAGGTTAATAATAAGGCAACATTGCCTTCTCTTTCACCGGCTTATACCATGGATGTACCAAGCAAAACTCAGGGAATCACGTTTGACTCAGCAGGTACGATGATTTTGACGAGAAGTTACCGTACGAAAAAGGCGAAAAGCGGTTATATTTCACAACTTCGCACTTATAAACCGTCCTTTGCTTCGCCAAAGAGTAATGGAAAGGTTCTCAAAAATACGGCGATGAAAGTGACGACGATGCCGCCGATGGTTAAGGGTGCAGCAGTGTATGGAACATACACATATGCCCTATTTTCATCCAGTTATTATAAGAGCTGTAAATATCCGGTTGACCGAGTAATTGCAATGAAAGAAAGTAAACTGGTTGAGTAATGTGTTCTCATTAAAAAATTAAGAAAGGAACAATCTGTGACAGCAAAGCGAGCACAAGAGCAAGAATCAGCAGCGGGAGGGCTTTGCGTGCGGTGCTGATTTGAATGTTTCGTTTTTGGAAAAATGCATGGCGTCTTGCTAAAAAAAGTACAAAATGAATGAAAAAAGCAATAGCAAACAGACACATAGCAGACGTCTGCTCCTTTTTTAAAAAGAAGCAGATAAGAATCCACTCAAAGGCAAGAATGGCTCCTTGAAAAGGAAACGTCAGCGCATAAGGAATTCCGGCGGTTTTTGAAACAATATTTTTTGGCGCACGTTCTTTTGCCTCTTTGAGGTCTTCTTTCAGCTCGGAAATGCTTTGGTAGCGCTGCTCAGGATTTTTCTCTAAGCACTTACGGATGACGGATTCGTATCGTCCTTCGTAAGTGCATTTTTTGTTTGCCGGTGCGCTGCCTGTAAGCATTCGGTGAAAAATCATGCCAAGCAGAGAAATAAGTTTCTTTTCGTGTTTTCTTTTTGGTGTTTTATCATTGACAAAATCAAGCAGTTTTACAGCGCCTGCTGAGGTGATAAAAATGTTACTTGGTTTGATATCGGAATGAATAATTGGCGGATCCGGGCGCAGTAATCCTGCAATACATTCGCAGAGTTTATTCATAATCCGATAGGCTTCTTCTTCCGAAAAAACAGTGTTATTATCTTTGTTCTGTTTCAGAAGTTCTTCTAAAGTATTTCCTTCTAAGTATTTTTCTACGATTAAAGTATTTCCATCAAAATATTTCACATTATAAATGTGCGGCCACTCGCTGTAATCAAGCTGATACAACCGTTTGTAAAGTGCTTCGCGGTTCTGCTGGCGGTACATTTTCAAAATGCCGTCCGGTTTGCCCGGCTCACAAAGACATTTCACATGGTAAATAATCGTGTGATCATTCTGCACGATTGGCTCGCCCATAGGGACATATTGTTTGGTTACAAATTTTTCTTTTTCCGATGGCATGATAAAACCCCCTTTGAGAATATTATAGCAGAAATGTTTGGTACAAGCCATTTTTATTTCATATGTGTTTGTGTCAAGTGTTCGTTGGCACTTTTTTGTTTTCCGTAATTCCGTAGAAAA
>ERZ839767.1137-NODE-1137-length-41983-cov-5.368537_pt1 | contig 41983 bp, 45 predicted proteins | sample MGYA00519879_ERZ839767 | MGnify/ENA primary metagenome ERZ839767 (study PRJEB31850, sample SAMEA3708852) | human gut metagenome | biome: human gut; feature: human-associated habitat; material: faeces | place: China | collected 2014 ... | reverse complement strand
AGAATAATAAAAAGTAATAGAAAAAATAACATAAATAATTACCATATATAAAATATTTTTTCTAATAAATCTTCCATATTTTTTCTTAGAAGGTTTAAGTTTCATCTTACCCATTAACCATCACCACTATTAGTATATATTAATAGTAGTTAAATATATGTCGAAAAAAATAGACATATCACTATGTCTATTGTAAATCCAATCTAAAATTTTTAAGTTCATCAATAAATTCATCAGTTTCTTCATCTTCAGTAATATTATATATCTTATCCTTCACTTTAAGAAGTTCATCATAACTAATAATAGCCTCTTCTTCCTGCTTTTTTTCATATTCTGTAAGTTCTATATTAGAGGGCTTAACATCCTTTTCCATTCTAGAAACAACATCACCAGCAAAACGCATACTATCATTAACATCATACACATCTTCCATACTTTCAAGTGGTGATAAACCATCTTCACCTAAATCTATACCATTAGTATCTAAACTATCATTATAATCATTAAAAGTAGTATCAGAAACTTCTTCTTTCTTAACTATATTAATAGGAGAAGTTTGTCCTCTAGTATTCATTTCTCTAAGTACATTCTTTTTATATGGTCCATTCACATCTTGAATATTATCCTTTATTACTTTTGTTTCATTAACTATCGGCTTAATCTCATTAACCATTTGAACATCATTCTTAGGTTCATCTTTTATTACTTCTTTTACATCAGTTGAAGAAGTAGTATCATTTTCTAATATCTTATCTTCTACTGTAAAAGTAGCATTACTAATAGGTACTTCTTTGTTTTCTATTGGAGCCTCTTCACTTATAGTATTAATAGTAGTATCTCTATTATCTTTAAGTAATTTAATAAGCTTTTTATTTTTAAAATATAAAACAATAAGTAAAAATATTAAAAACACAAACAAGAATACAATTATCCAAAAGAAAAATAAACCATTCGAAGATAAATTATCATAAAAATCATTAAATGAATTAAGTAAATTCATATTATTCACCTCTACTACTATAATAGTTCAATATAGAAGCCACATATATACACGCAGTCTCTACTCTAAAGATCAAATTACCAAAAGAAACCGGACTATAACCATTATCAAACAAATAGTCCTCTTCCCTATCACTAATACCACCTTCAGGTCCTATTACCACTACAATTTTAGCACAATTATCTATATTTTGTAAATAGCAATTTAATAATTTATCCTTTTCTTTTGTTGAAGCAACAAGCCTAACATCACCATCTATTTTAGTCAAATCCTTTAAATTAATAACATCATGAATAATAGGAACACTAGTTCTTTTAGACTGCTCACTTGCCTCTTTACATATAGTATTCCATCTTATCATTTTTTTACTAATTTTATTATCATCAAGTTTAACAATACTTCTTTCCATATTAACAGGAATAATTTCATTAACACCAAGTTCAGTAAGTTTTTGCAAAATAAGATCCATCTTCTGTTCTTTAACAAGCCCTAAAGCAACAATAACATCCAAATTAATTTTATTTTCTTCATTTATAATATCGATAATTGATAAAATTAAAGGTTCCATAGAATCTATATTACATATATATAACTTCTTATCAAATACAACCTCTATTCTATCATCAATCTTCATCCTCATAACATTTTTAATATGATGAAAATCACTATCTCTAAGTATAATTTTATCATTATATTCTTTAGCAAAATATCTTTGCATAATATCACTCCATACACAATAATTCGTAAACTAATTATAGCATATAAAAAAGAAAACTTCTATAAATTAATAAGAAGTTTTCATACATATTTATTTAATTCTTTTATTATACTTAGTAAATTCACTATCATTATCTAAATTAGTAAGAGCAAGTTCTTTAAATAGTTCCTTTTGATCCCTAGTAAGTTTAGACGGAATAACTACATTAGTAATAACATACATATCGCCCTTCTTACCATTAACATCAGAATCAATACCCTTACCTCTTAATCTTAATTTACTATTATTTTTAGTACCATCAGGAATAGAAAGTTCTACATTACCATAAATAGTAGGAATAGTCTTCTTACATCCAAGTACAGCCTCAGTAATAGTTAGTGGAACAGTAATATATATATCATTACCATCTCTCTTAAAGAAGTCATCATCTTTAACAGTAAATTCAATATATAAATCTCCAGCAGCACCACCATTACTACCAGCTTCTCCTTTGCCAGATAGTCTAACTCTATTGCCAGTATCTACTCCCTTAGGAACAGTAACAGTAAGAGTTTTAGGTTTAGTAACTCTACCCTTACCATGGCAATCAGTACAAATTCTATCAAAAGAAGTACCAGTACCACCACAATGACTACAAGTAGTTCTAGATAAAAATGAACCAAACATTGTACTTTGCTGTTTAGTAACAGTTCCAGTACCTTTACATTCAGGACAAGTATGGCTACCAAATCCACCTTGGCCCTTACAATTATCACATTCATCTTCTACTTCAACTTTAATATCTCTTTTAGTTCCATGAACAGCTTCATCAAAAGATATAGTCATGCGGTATAACAAATCTGCTCCATCTTGTCTTCTATTTGAAGAAGAACGAGACGATCTGCCACCAAACATATTACCAAACAAATCACCAAAAATATCTTCCATACCACTAAAGTCGAAACCATCAAATCCAGAAAAACCACCACTTGCATTAGTAAATGCCGCATGTCCATATTGATCATATTGACGTCTTTTACTTTCATCAGACAATACCGCATAAGCTTCTTGAACCTCTTTAAATTTTTCCGCAGCATTTTCTTCTTTAGATACATCTGGATGATACTTTTTAGCAAGTTTTCTAAAAGCTGATTTAATCTCATCTTGACTAGCAGTCTTACTTACACCAAGTACCTCATAATAATCTTTTTTATCCATAATTTCCTCCATACATAAGTATAAAGTTCTAGTAGTTAAAACTTTATACTAGAACTTTAACTTTGGTTATTTTTCTTCATATTCAGCGTCGACAACATCATCATTAGATTTTTTATCTTCTTCTTTATTTTCAGTAGTGTTTTCATTAGTAGCATTTTGATTCTTAGCAGCTTCTTCATAAACTTTAGAAGCAAGTGCATTAGCTTTCTCTAATAACTTATCTTTAGCTTTGTTAATAGCTTCAGCATCTTCACCTTCTAGTGCTTTCTTAGTATCACTAATTAAATCTTCAGCTTCCTTCTTATCACTATCACTAACTTTATCACCTAAATCTTTAATAGCTTTTTCAGTCATAAAGATAACTTGTTCAGCATCATTTTTAGCATCTGCTACTTCTTTCTTTTTAGCATCTGCTTCCTTATTCTTTTCTGCCTCTTTCATCATCTTATCAATTTCTTCATCACTTAAAGTATTAGTAGCAGTAATAGTAATAGATTGTTCTTTTTGAGTTCCTAAATCTTTAGCTTTAACATTAACAATACCATTAGCATCTATATCAAATGTAACTTCAATTTGAGGTACACCTCTAGGAGCAGGTGGAATATTAGTAAGTTGGAAGTTACCTAAAGTCTTGTTATCACTAGCCATAGGTCTCTCACCTTGAAGAACATGAATATCAACAGCAGGTTGATTATCAGCAGCAGTACTAAATACTTGACTCTTACTAGTAGGTATAGTAGTATTTCTAGGTATCAATGTAGTCATAACACCACCTAAAGTTTCAATACCAAGAGATAATGGAGTAACATCAAGAAGTACGATATCATTAACATCACCAGTTAAAACTCCACCTTGAATAGCTGCTCCCATAGCAACAACCTCATCAGGGTTAACCTCTTTAGAAGGTTCTTTTCCAAGTTCTTTCTTAACAAGTTCTTGTACACAAGGAATTCTAGTAGAACCACCAACTAATAAAACTTTATCAATATCTTTAGCAGTAAGTTTAGCATCTTTCATAGCTTTTCTAACTGGTTCAGTAGTAGATTCTACTAAATCTCTAATTAAATCTTCAAATTTAGCTTTAGTTAAACTCATATTTAAATGAATAGGTCCATCTTCTCCTTGAGATATAAATGGTAATGAAATTTCAGTAGAACTCATACCACTAAGATCCTTTTTAGCTTTTTCAGCAGCATCTTTAACTCTTTGCATAGCCATTTTATCTTTAGTTAAATCAACACCACTCTCTTTCTTAAATTCACTTACAATGTAATCCATAACTCTCTCATCAAAATCATCTCCACCAAGATGATTATTACCACTAGTAGATTTAACTTCAAATACACCATCACCAAGTTCTAGAATAGATACATCAAATGTACCACCACCTAAGTCATAAACAAGAACAGTTTGTGCTTTATCTTGTTTATCTAGTCCATAAGCAAGAGCTGCTGCTGTAGGTTCATTAATAATTCTTTCTACTTCTAAACCAGCAATCTTACCAGCATTTTTAGTAGCTTGTCTTTGACTATCGTTAAAGTATGCTGGTACTGTAATAACAGCTTTAGTTACAGTCTCTCCTAAATATGCCTCAGCAGTCTTCTTTAAGTCACCAAGTATCATAGCAGATATTTCTTCTGGAGTATATTCTTTTCCATTAGCACTAACTTTTTCATTAGTACCCATTTTTCTTTTAATTGAAGAAATAGTATCTTTGTTAGTAACCATTTGGTTTTTAGCCTTTTGACCAACAATAATTTCTCCATTCTTAAAAGCTACTACCGAAGGAGTAGTTCTAGCACCTTCTGGATTAGTGATAACCTTAGCTTCACCACCCTCATATACAGATACACAACTATTTGTAGTACCTAAATCAATTCCTATAATTTTACTCATATTTATCATTTCCTTTCATTATTTTTTATCTTTATAATCAAATACTTCTTTAATATTATCATTTTTATTTGAAGCATTATTCTTATTCATTTTAATATTACTATAAATAATAATACTAAGCATTACAACAAGTATAATAGGCAATAACCATATCATAAACTTAACTGCAAGTATCGATAATATAATAGCAATAATAATATAAATAATTTCTTTAATTTTCTCTTTATTCATATTATTCACTTACCTTTACCATAGCGGTTCTAAGCACTTTATCTTTATACATATAGCCTTTCTGAAGAACTTCAGTAACAGTACCAGGTAAGATACCCTCTTTATTATCAACAGCTATAGCTTGATGATAAGCAGGATCAAATGGTTTATTTAATGGATCCATTTCTTTAACTTCAAACTTAGCAAGCAAATCCTTAATTTGTTTATACATAAGTTTGAATCCAAGAAGAAACTTAGAAACCTCATCATCCAAATTATCATCATCCATATTAATAGCTCTTTCAAAATTATCTAATATTGGAAGAAAGCCTTTAAGTATATCTTCTTCAGCATATTTAATAATTCTTGAAGTCTCTTCATCTTTTCTTCTTTTATAATTAACAAGTTCAGCTTGACTTCTTAAAAGAGCATCTTCTAATTTCTTAATTTTATCAAGATTATTATCTTCTATTTTTTCATCACAAGAGCATTTCTCATCACAAGAACATTCTTTATCACAAGAACATTCTTCATCACAAGAACATTTACACTCTTCTTTTTTTAACTCTTCATTTTTTTTATTTTTATGTTTTTTATCTTTATTCTCCATTTTCTCCTCCTAAATTATTTTTTATATAATCAAGAAGAGCAACAACTCTATCATATTCCATTCTCTTAGGACCAATAATCGCTATTGTTCCCTCTTCTCCATTAATATTATATTTAGTTTTAATCACTGAAACATCATCAGTAAGTTTTGTTTCACTACCAACATAAATATTAATACCATTATCCTCTTCTTTCATATTTGAAATACTATCAATATCATCAAACTTACTAAGTATTTCTTTTACCTTATCAATATTACTAAATTCCGGTTGTTTAAGCATATTATTTCTACCACCAAAATGAACATCTTCATTAGCAGAAGAAAACTCGTGAAAAGCATCATAAAAAGTATTATATAAAACTTCATATTGACTTACATAATCTTTTATAATTGGTTTAACTTCATACTCAAGTTTCTCACTAACCTCATTAATAGGAGTTCCTACCACTAACTTATTAATAAGTTCTACAGTCTTCTTAATTTCCTCTTTAGATACAACAGTAGGCAAGCTAAGTATCTTATGCTGTACAATACCTTTGTCCGTAATAACAATAGATAAAATCTTATCATCATCAAGAGGTACAACTTCTACTTTCATAAGTTTATTAGAAGAAGAAGCATTACCAAGTACAACAGCAGTGTAATTAGTTATCTCACTAACAATTTCTATACTTCTTTTAATTGTATCATTAAGATCAAGTGAATTATTATGAAATATAGTTTGCAATTTAAGCATATCTTCTCCAGTCATATTTTTAGGAGTCATAAGATTATCAACATAATACTTATAACCTTTTTCACTAGGAATTCTACCAGAAGCAAAATGATTCTTTTCAAGCAAGCCATAATCCTCAAGTATCACCATTTCATTTCTAATAGTAGCAGAAGAACATTTAAGCTTTTTACAAATATGATTAGAACTTACAGCTTTAGCAGTTTTAATATATTCTTCAACAATAACTTTTAGTATCTCTTTTTGTCTATTAGTGATCACAATATCACTTCCTTTAGCAATCATTATTTCCATTGCTAATATCATTATATTACTATTATTTAGCAATGTCAACACTAAATTGCTAATTTTTTTATTTTTTTTCAAAAAAAGCTCAGAATCTCTTCTGAACTTTTTCAAACTATAAATTACACATTTTATCTTCATTACTTCTTCGAATATAACTACCTAATGCCTCACCAAGTTCATATATAAAACTAACTATCTTATATATAGAATTAATCATCGTAGCACTAATAACATCAGTTCCTCCATCTACTTTTAACAATTCATCATTTTCTAATTTCTTCATATAACAACCTCCATCAATTACATTTTTGTGGATTAGAATATCCAGATAAAATACCAGTAACAAAAGTAATAACTCCCGCTATTACCGATACAATTAAGACAGTACTAGAACCACCAACTATTTTCATAAGTTCATTCTTATTAAGTTCCTTCATATAAACCTCCTCTATTTAAACAAATAATCAAATAATCTTTTATCATCTTTTAGCAATTTAAGTTCCAAAACCAAATTAACATATTTATAATTATCAGAAAGTTCCAATCCTATATCAACAATTACATAAGTATCTACACCATTAGTATAATACTCTTCATTAGTAGAAATAATACTATATTTATAACTATCATTATCAATATATAAAACATTACTATTATTAAAATAACCAATATAATTTCTAGGTACATAGACCTTTAAATAATATTTATCATCAGAAGAAAATACAATACCATTAACTTTATAATATGTTTTATAATGAAATAATAATAAAAATATAATTAAAGATCCTTTGAAATTAGATGACTCATTAATAATTGATGATATTGTCAATTATCGCAATCATATAAATGAATTAAATTATAATAAAATTCCAGACAAGTTAACACTTTTAAATACATATACCATACTAAACAATAAATTAGAAGATCTAACAAATAAAACGAAAGAATTAAACAAAAAGAAAAGTTTAAGAGTCAAAGAATTACAAAATAGAGATAAAAAATATAATAAAGCTAAAATTAAAACTAAAAATTTAAATGAAATAGAAAGCGATTGTAACAAAATCATAGAGGATTATATAAACTATGAGAAAGAATTACTAAAGAAAGTAAATAAAATTGATTCTAAAACGTACACAAAATATAAACTACGAGGAATGGATAATTTTTTATCATTATCTTGCCATTATATTGGATTAATTGCTTTAACACCATTTAAAGGAATTATCCCCAAAATAAGTGAACAAACTAAAGCAACTAGAAAAATGTTGAATTGTATGTTAGATAATATGCATTACGAGAAAATAAATGAAGTAACTTATAGTGCTAATGATTATATAAACGAAATAGATAATAAAATATATAGTATAACAAATGTCGAAGATAATTTAGATAAAGCATATATCGAAGTTAACAAACTAAAAGAAGAATTTAAAAGAAATTTTTTATGTTATAATTTAGATGAATATGATAAATCTTATAAAAAAATCCTTTTAATTGAGGGTTGCATTATTAAAAACAAAGAAAAGATAGATAATATAAAGAAAAATTTAAATAGCACAAAAAAAACCAATAAAGAAATATTAACAAGAGTTAAAAAGCTAAATTCACAGAAAAAAACTTTACAATAATTAGTAGAAAGTTTTTTTTTGCTCTGATAACTATTGTAACAATTTAAAAAATGTGATATACTTAGCACAGAATAAATGATAGTCCGAAACTATCAACAAGGAGGATTTTCTTATGAATAAAAATTTTGTATTGATGGACAAAACAAATAATACACAGAGAAATGCTACAGCAGTTATAAAATTCAATTATGAAAATAATGACTACTTAATTTACAGCATTGATGAAAATGAAGTAAATAAACAAATATTTGTTTCAAAACTAATTTTAAACTCTGAAGGAAAAAGTTTTATAGATAATATTTTACCAGAAGAAAAAAATAAATTAAGTAATGTAGTATATAATATTATAATTTTGACACCATCAAATTTCAAAAAAGGAGCATTAGCAAATAACCTATTAAAAGATATAAAAGAAAAACTAATGGTAAATTTATCCTTAGAAATACCAGAGTTAGGAAGTCAAGAATATTTTGCCAATTGTTCAATAGCAATTACAAATAAAGAATTTGTAGAAGATGCTATCAAATTTTATAATGATAACTTAAATATGGAAAAAGTTCAAGAACAAATTCCAGTAACTCCAACATGGACAATTCCAACAGAAGAACCAGTAGCAATTAATGAACCAAGTATTAATCAGGAACCAATGCAAAACAATATAAATATTTCACCAATACCTAATGCTATGCCCCAAACTAATCCGCAGCCTGTAATACCTAATGCTACATCAAATAATATTGAATCTGTTCCAGCAGAACCAGTTAATATAGTAAATCCTACTATAGAAACACCAAATCAAGTAGTAACCCCAAAGACTGCACAAATTCCTAATATTGAAGGCCAAGAGTTGTATAATATACCAAATCCTCAGGCAGAAAAACTTAACAATATTGCCGTAGTATCTGATCCAAGTCTAGGAAACTCAGGTTTGAATATCCAACCAAATATTGGCAAGCAGAAAAATGCAGGATTTACTTTAAATAAATATATAGTTATAGGAACAGTTTGCATATTGCTTGCAATAGCCGTAGTAATAGTAGCTTATATATTAATACAAAAAAAGATTAATGGGGCTTAGAATATATACAGCCACAGTAATCTTGTCTATATAAATTATATTTTTTAGATAATAAGATGGATTGTTTATATCCATCTTTTTTCTTAAAGTCAGAATACAACCAATTAATATTATATTTATTTTGTAATTTTTCACCAATTTTATTTATCCATTCGGAATTCTTATAAGGACTAACAGATAATGTAGTACAAAAATAATCATAATTACACTCTTTTGCCATCTTAGCGGTTTTTTCCATTCTTAAGTTATAGCATACCATACATCTATTTCCTCTTTCAGGTTCATTCTCTAAACCAATAATACATTTTTCATATAAATCATTATCATAGTCACAATCCATTATATCAAGATTATTAGAACAATCAATTTCATTAATCAATTTTATTTGTTCTTGTTTTCTTTTTAAATATTCATCGTAAGGATAAATATTAGGATTATAATAGAGAATAGTAATATCAAAATAATTAGTAAGATAACTAATAACATAACTACTACAAGGACCACAGCAACTATGTAATAATAACTTTTTCTTACTATCTAAATTATTCAAAATATTTTCACACTTAACACTATAATTCTCTTTCATAGTCATTTCACCTCACATAAGCACATATATTATAACATAATAAAAATATTTTTAATATATTATCTTGAAAAAATAACCATAAATTGGTACAATAAATTAGGAGGCAAATATGGAAAAGAAAATACCCTTAAAAAATTATATTATATTAGCGGTAACATTAATTATTACAGTTATATTAGTTATATATTTCTACTTATGGCAAAAAGCATATGAAGAAAGTAAAAAAAATACTATTATAATGGATGAATATATACAAAAAATAAATTATAATGAATTAAGTAATTATCTAATAGAAAACAAAAGTACAGTTATATATTCATCAGTAGTAGGTAGCCAAAAAACAAGTAACTTTGAAAAGAAGTTTGTTAAAGTTATCCAAGATAATTCACTAAAAAATAGTATTTTATATCTTGATTTAACTGAAGTAGTAAAAAACAAAACAATCAAAAAAGAATTATTAGAAAAATATCCAGAATTAAATAACAATATCAAAGATCCATTAATAATAATTTTTAATAATGATAAAGTAATAAGAATTTATAATATTAAAGATAATAATTATAATATAGATAGTCTAATAGAATTCTTAGAGAAAGAAGATATAATATATGATTAATATAGTACTATATGAACCAGAAATACCAGAAAATACAGGCAATATAATGAGAACATGTGCTGGAACCAATAGCAAACTACATTTAATAGAACCACTAGGTTTTATATTAGATGAAAAAAGAATACGCCGCAGTGGAGTAAATTACATAGATAAGGTTCATTATCAAACATATATTGATTATGAAGAATTTATCACCCAAAATAAAGGTGAATATTATTATTTCACAAGATATGGAACAAAACCATATAGTGAAATAGATTTCAAGGATAAAAATAAAAATATATATTTAATATTTGGCAAAGAAAGCACCGGCATACCAAAAGAAATATTACACAATAATTTAGATAAATGTTATAGAATACCAACAAGCGATAATATTAGAGCATTAAATTTATCAAATTGTGTTGCCTTAGTAACATATGAAGCATTAAGACAGCAAAACTTTCCTGGATTATTAACATACGATCCGTTTAAAGGAGAAGATTATTTAAAAAACGAATAGTTTTATTCAATAAAACCATTCGTTTTTAATTTATTTATAAGTTTTTCTTCACTTACATCGCCTTCAATTCTAGTAGCGGTAGTCTTTTCTTCTCCATTCTTAAAAAATATAGTAATAGGTGTACTACCATCAAAACTAACAGTATTCTTAAACATTTTAAGTTCATCATCATTAAGTAAATCAACATCAATATAATAAATATCAATTTTATACTTATATCCAACCTTTTTAAGCTTCGGTTTATAATCCTGACAATGACTACAAGTAGTTCTTGAAACACACAAAACAAAATCTTCCTTATTATCTATTTTTTCTTTAAGCTCATTATAATTGATTTCAATAAGATTACTATCATATGAATGAATAAAACAATAAATAATAAGTCCAGCAACCACTAAAATACTAGCAATTATAACAATAATTTTCTTTTTTTTATCTTTCATAAATTAAATCACCATAATCAATGATAACACTTTTTAATAAAAAAAGCAAAAATCACTTTGAAAAAAACAAAAAAAGTGTTACAATTATTATAGTACAGAGTAGGGAGGAATAATATGAAAAAACGAAAAAACCTACTATTCATATTGATGTTAACAATATTTAGTACAAATATTGTTAAAGCAGAATGCACTACAGAAGAAGAAAATAATATCAAAAAAGAAATAGATAAAATAGAAATAGTATATAAACATCTAGGAGAAGTAACAAAAGAAGATGGTACAAAAACATATAATGAATTCATGGTAACTGCTAAAAATATTCCAGATGGAGTATATGTTCAACTATATCCATTTACGGATGATCAATTTGAAGAATCATCTGAAGGTTTAAAATTAAAATTAACAACTGGTACATGGCATTACTACATGTACTCTGAAAAATGCGATAAAACATTAAAAGATATAACAGTAACATTACCAAAGTTTAATGAATATTCTTTAGATTCATTATGTGAAGGCATAGATGGAGAAGATTTCAGATATTGTAATAAATATTATGATGGTGAGATACCAAGAGAAACCTTTGAAAGAAAAGTAAAAGAATATCGTCTAGCTAATCATCTAGATGATAAAAAAATAGATAATAATGACGTAAAGAAAAAAGATTATTTAAAACCAATAGTAGATTTTCTATTAGAATATTATCTTTATATAATTATAGGAATAGGAATAATAGTACTAATATCGCTATTAGTATTAATAATTAAAAAGAAAAAGAAAAGAACAATATTAGAATAAAAAAGAAGGAGGAATTAATATGAAAAAGTTACCATTAATAACATTATTATCATTTTCCATATTGATTCCTACAATAACTTTGGCGAAGAGCAAAGATGGATATGAATATAATGTGGTAGAAAAAGCAGGAATTAATAATTATTATTTTTTTGATGAACCATCTACTGAATCAAATCTTAAAGAACATTCCCAAAAATCAACAACAAATTACACACTATTTAAAGACTTTGAAAATGAATGGATAAAAACCAATTCACAAGAAATAATGCTAAGCAATAATTGCAATGATTACAAACAGAAAAATCCTAGTAAAGAATGTTGGTCTTATGCTAAATTTTATTACATATTTAATGAAATAGAAAAAAATGGACGTACTATAAAAGCATCAAATTATATAACACCAGATGATATATCACAAGAAGAATCAAATATAGAAAAGAACGATATATATAATAAAGAACTACGTGATAACTGGGAAAGTACCACAATTATTTATCATGGCCATAGTGGCTATAAAAAAAATATAAGTGGTGAATGGTACAATTCAACAAAAAATGATAATGATGAAGCAACAGCTATATTAAAAGAAAAAGATATTCCGACAGATTTTAAGATATTATCATCAGATAGTAAAAAATATGTTAGTTTAATTTGCTCTGCGATAAAAACACAAAATACTGTTCAATTGGTAGGTTATGATGATATACCAATTGAAGATGATAAAATTGGCGAAAGACCAACAATTGTAAGAATTAAAAGAGAATATAAAACATATGAAAATAATAAATATTATGATGGAACAGAAATAGATTGGAATAATTTTAAAACGAACGGGCCTAAAGTCTCCAGTACAAATTATTGTGATGGAAAAATATATAAAACAAAACAGTTAACTGAGGATACAAATGGTGTTGTTCACTCAGCTGTTTTATACAAAATGCAAGAAATATCAACAGAAAAACAATGCGTTGAAATCAAAAAAACGAGTTCAGCTAAATGCAATGAAAGTGCAAAAATGGAAAATGTAAAATGTTTAAAAACAATAACAAAAGGGAAAAATAGAAGAGATGTAAAATTAGATCAGACAGCTACACTGACAAATATTTTAACACCAACTAAAATATATCAAGGCGGTGGAATAAAACTAGGCTTTATGTATTATAACACAGTAGAATGGAGTTTCTCAGAAGACAAAGACGAAAAATATGGTGATGATAGGGAAATAAGAGCTTCATTAACATCAAAACTAAAAAGTCTAGAAGAACTAAAAAATGATATTACAGTAGAAGTATCTTTAAAAGATGAAAATGGTGATGAAATTGGTAAGATAGGCAACATTCAAAAAAGCTGTGAACGAACAGGCGAATTTAATGAAGGAGAAACAGTCACAACAACATGCACATTTTTATTACCAGAGTCTATAGTGGAATTGGGAACTGGCAAAGTAAAATATACAAATAATCCAGGTCAAGGTATAAACAATGAGTATTATACTCCAATAACATATACTGGTAAGTTATCTTTATACGCCAAAATATCAAATATCAATGTATTAACAGATGTAGATGGCTGGATAGACAAATGGGAATTAACATACGATGGAGAAAAAGATGATAGTTGCAAAGTTAATGTTACTAGTAGATTATATAAACCAGAAAAAAATAATGAATATGCTTTTATCTATAGACCTATAGATTTAAACAATCCATTTCCTAATAGAAACGCTGGAGTAAACTGGTATGATTGGTATAGTGTTCCATACAACAAAAACAGATTAAAATCATCATATGATAAAAAAGAATATACAGCAGAATTAGATAATCAAATAGTTTCTAAAATTAAAGAATACAATAAAAATAATAATAATAATTATTTAGATTGGCGTGGTATATCAGAAACAGGTAAAAGTGAATTTATTGAAAATAATAATTTTATGACAACTTATGGAGGTGGTACACCATGAAATGGTCATTCGCCTCAGTAGGAATGATTGTATTAGGAATAACAGGTATAGCAATAATATTGCTATTTCAACAAATAACCACTTCTAATGAAAACGATTACTATTTGCTTAAAGAAATAACAGAAGCCTCTATGATAGAATCAATGGATATAAAATATTATAGAGAAACAGGAGATTTAAGAATAGTGAAAGAAAAGTTTGTTGAGAACTTTACTAGAAGATACTCAGAGTCAACTCTATTTATAGGCACAAAATATACAATATCATTTTTTGATATTATGGAAGTACCACCAAAGGTTACAATAATGATTAATACAGGTTTAGAACAATATAGAATATATAATGACACAAGCAATTATAATGTAGTTAATAATTTAACTGGTATATTAGAATTTACTGGAAAGAATACATCATCAAAAGATCCAAGTAAAGTTTATACTAAAGGTAAAACATTTGAAAAAACATATTATGCTATTAGTAATAGTGGTACAAACGGCGATATTAGTAGAGAATTTAATGAGCCAATTAAATTACCAAAAGAATTAGATCAAAGTAATATCAGTAATATTAAACCAGAAATACTTAATACAGAAGTTATTTATGGAAATAATGTTGGAGAAATCTTAACAGCACGATTGAATGAGCCAATAGATTGGGCAAAAAGAGAAAATAGCAAAGTTGATCTAAGTATAATAAATCAAGATGACTATATAGATGGTATATCTAGTTTTGAACCAGCAATATATAATTGTAAAAACAAACAAGGAAAACTTCAATACGGTATGTGTGATAAAAATTATAAAGATGACATTTGGATATATTGGAAAGGTTCAATACAAGATCCTAATCAAATTGCAATAATAAAACTTAAAGTTAAATTTACATATGATGAATATGAATATGAATATGATAAAGAAGAGTTTAAATAAAAAGGAGGAAAAAATATGAATAATTTAAAAGCTTCGATGAAAAAATTATTAGGTAACAAAAATACAGTTACAATATTAGGGGTAATATTATGTTTAGTAATACTAGCTATAGGTTACAATTATCGTATAAATTCAAAAGTTGAATTAGTACAAGTACCATATGCAGTTGAAACAATTCAACCAAGAACTTATATAAAAGATAGTATGATAGGTATCATGAACGTACCAAAATCATTTTTAGTAGGAAACTATTATACACAAAAACAAAATATAGTAGGTAAATATTCCAACTATAATACGATAATAGCGAAAGGAAGTTTATTCTATACTGATTTAGTAACATCCAAAGAAGATTTACCAGATTCAGCATTCCAGGATGTTCCTGAAGGATATACAGTTATCAACTATCCTGTTGATATAGAAAGTACATATGCTAATTCAATGGCACCAGGTAGTTATATAAATATCTATTACAAGTCTTTAAATGATAAAGGTGAAGTAATGTTTGGTAAATTCATTAGTAATGTAAAAGTATTAGATGTTAAAGATTCATCAGGACAACATGTATTTGAAAATAGTGAAGAAGCAAGAACACCAGCATATATGTTATTTGCACTTCCTGAAGAAACACATTTATTATTAAGAAAAGCATTATATCTAAAAGAATATGATGTTGAACTAATATTAGTACCTAATACAACAACACTTACTGAAAAAGATAAAGTACAAGTAAGTAGTGATGATATCGAAAACTTTATTAATTCAAAGACTGCATTCGTATCAGTAAATGAATTACCTAAAGTAGAAGATCAAGTAAAAGAAGATACAGATAAAAAAGATAATGATACAACAACAAATAGATAAAAAAGAATAAGGAGGGCAAAACATGGAAGCAGAATTTACCCAAATAGATTTTGGCCCATTAAAACCATTCTTAGCCAATGACGATGTAACAGATATATCATATAGTAATGGTGGACAAGTATGGTTAAAAACATTGTCTCAAGGTGTCTATAGAGTAGAAAATACTGGTATAGATAATACATTAATGGAAAAAATAGCCTTTCAATGTGCTAACTCTATGGGAAAGTCATTTAATATGGCTAATCCATTTCTTGATGCTGAATCAGCAGAACTAAGAATGAACTTTGTTCATGATTCAATAGCTAAAAATGGGATAGCAGCCTTAATAAGAAAAACTCCTGCTAAAATAAGACTTGAAAAAGATAAGATAATAGCAGAAGATTATATTAGACTAAATATTCATGATTTTCTATTAAAATGTGTAGAAGGCCATTGTAACATTATAGTTAGTGGAGAAACAGGCTCAGGAAAAACAGAGTTTATAAAATATTTAGCAGCCCATACAAAAGAAAATGAGAAAATAATAACTATTGAAGATACTCTAGAACTTCATTTAGATAAAATATTTCCTCATAGAGATATTGTAGCAATGAAAACTAATAATATAGCCTCATATTCGGACGTATTAGTAACCTGTATGAGACAAAATCCAAGATGGATATTACTATCCGAAGTAAGAAGTGCTGAAGCTGTAATGGCCGTTCGTAATTCCATATCATCAGGACATAATATTCTTTCCACAATACATGCTGATAAAGCAGAATCAATACCAAGTAGAATGTATAGTCTGCTAGAAACAAATCAAGATGTAAGCCAGTTCCTAGCAACAATACATCGCTATGTACAATTAGGTGTACATATAAAAGGATATTATAGCCAAAAATATAAAAAATTTCATAGAGAAGTATCAGAAGTAGTAGAATTCTATGTTACCGATGAAAATAAAGCAGAATACAAGATACTTTATAAAAAAACACCAGATGGACATGAAACAACGGCAAATCCAACTAAACATCTAATAGAATATCTAGAAAGTCAAGGCGTAATAATGCCCCAAGACGTACTAGTAAAAGAAGAGTTTAGAGATGCTTCAAGTGACAATACAAATAATAACTATGCAGTAGATACAAGTAACTATAATCAGCAAAAACAAGCTATAAATAATACTAATATTATGCAACCAAATCAAACTATTCAGTCAAATCCAAATATAGTTCAAAGTAATACAAATAGTTATAATAATATACCAAATATATATGCAAATAATATACCACATCAAGCTACTATAACTGGTATAAATAATAATAATGTAGTATAAAGGTAGGTGATATAATGGAAATAATTTTAATAGGATTAATAATAATATTCATAATTTCTTATCGTACTAAGAAAGGTGAATCAGTATATAAATTCATATCTGAACAAGCAGTAAATGCTTATAGAAAAATAGAACCATACTCCTTTAAAACAATGAGAGAAAAAGTAAAAGAATTAGGATTAGAATATACCCCAAGACAATACATATTCCAAATATTACTTTTTGCAGTATTAGCAGGAGGTATAAGTTATCTATATTTTTATAATTTAGCAATAACAATAGTATATATAGCATTAGCAGTATCAGTAATTCCATACATCACTTATCTAAGATGTAAAAGACAATATAGTGAATATATATTTGAACAAGTACAAGTATATTGTACTAATACAATAATGGAATTTTCAACTACACAAGCTTTTGTAAAATCATTAGAAGGAGTAGTAGCTTCAGGTGTTTTAGAAGAACCATTATTATCAGATGTAAAAACAATGATAGCTCTATCATATGAAAAAGGTGATGTCTATGACTCAATAAAATACATGGATACAAAATATCCATACTATATGGTAAAAAATATGCATCAATTATTCTTACAAGTAACAAAAGAAGGTGCAAAAGATACTCAAGAAACATTTGAAAATATGTTAACAGACATAGATGTCTTAGTAGAAGGAGTATACAGAGATAGATCAGATAGAGCAGCATTCCATAAACAATTCATAACATTTGGTGTATCACTATATGGTATGATAGCCTTAATACAATTACTAATAGGACAAGAGACATATATATCAATGATAGATAATATATGGATAAGAATATTTGTTCATATTATAGTATTAATAAACAGTTGGTTTCTCCTATCAGGAGAAAAATATTACAACGAGAATGTAGGTGCTGAATAATGATGATAGAATTATTATTAGTAGCCATAATAGTAATATATATATTTATTGTTAATGGAAAAATAAACAAAGACAGTATGTTTGGAACAAACAGTAAACTATGTAATCTACTAAAAGAAAAAGATTATGATTTCTTATTAATAGCAAAATATGGTGATAGAGTATATGATCCAAACGAAGTATATATGAAAAGAGTAAAACAAGGAGTATTAACATCCGCTGCTATAATATTTATTTTTATAACCAATATGAATTATTTAAGTATAATATTAGCATTAGTAATAGGCTTTATAGTGTATAAAAATCAATATTTAAGTCTAAAAAAATGGTATAAACAGCATCTAACATATATAGATTCATTATTACCATATTATTTAAAAACAATAGAAGTACTAATTCAACACTATACAGTACCAGTAGCATTAGCTAAAAGTATAGATGATGCTCCTGAAGTATTCAAACCAGGACTAAGAGAATTAGTAAGCAAAATAGAAGCAGGTGACTCATCAATAGATCCTTATATGGACTTTGCAAAAGAGTATCCAGTAAGAGACTCTATGAGAATGATGAGATTATTATATAGATTAGGTTTAGGAGAACAAGAAAAGAAACACCAACAACTAGAATCATTTTCAAAATCCGTATCTTCTCTTCAAGCTAAAGCAAGAGAACAAAAATATAAGTCTAGATTAGATGGTATGGAAAGAAGAACAATGGTAATGATGTGTGTTGTAGGATTCGGTTCTCTAGCATTATTGTTGGTTTCAATCTTTATGATAATGAGTTTCTAAAGATTTGAAATATAAAAAAAGAATAAAAAAATCTATATATGAAAGAAGGTGAGAAGTAATGAAAGAAGCAACAGGTGAAGTATCAATGACTGTAATCGTTATTGTAGCAGTAGCAGTAATTGGTGGAATTTTAGCAGTAATGTGGCCTAAACTAAGAGGTACGATAGAAAAGGGTTGGCAAAATACAGGTAAAGAAGCTTGTGAAAGCGGAGAAGGTACATGGACATGTACTAAAACAGGCTGCTCATGTAAAACAAAATAACAAGTCAAAAGTAGGTGATTAAAAAATGAGAGAGGCATTTGGTGGAACTTTTACAATACAATTAATATTATTATTTTTGGCTATATATATAGCCTTTATAGCGGTAGCATTAAATTATGCTAAAGCCTTTAGAGTAAAAAATCAAATAATAAACATAATAGAACAAAATGAAGGTTTTGACTTTGATAATTCAGCAGAAGGATCAGCTCAAAACGAGATAAATAAATATTTAGAAAGCGTAAGTTATTACGTAAATCTTACTAATATAAAAAATAATAATATTAATGATAATTATAAATGTTACTCTGCAGGTTATTGCGTTAAAAAAATGGGAAGTACTGATATAGAAGGAACTTATTATAAAGTTACAACATACGTAAATATAGATATGCAAGTATTTAACTTAAACTTTACTATCCCAATACAAGGAGAAACACGTAAAATAGAAAGGATAAATACATAAATGGATACAGTAATATCAAACAAGTATAGTGATGTATTTAACTCTCTAGATATAGAAGTATCTAAGAGATTAAAAGGAGAATATGATGTAGATGAAATAGTATCTACATTCAAAAATTTCTTCTTTAATAAGATGTTTTTAGATATAACAGCAATAAAAGACTATAAAGATTTATCTAATCTACAAAAATTATCTATGAATATAAATATGGATAAAGTAATATTATTATTAGATAAAGATGATGCTATTAGTGATTCAAAAACATTCTTATCAAAATTAGTAAATATGGGAATATATAATTTTACTAAAGATTCAAATAGTCTTATGTATTTATATAATAATCCCAATGTTTATCGTGATGTAGCGTATCTTCAAAATATTGAAGAAGAACCCAGTAGTGAACCTAATGTCATCTCTCATTCAAGACCTGATTGTAAAGTAATAGGTATTAAAAATATTACAGATTCTGCTGGAGCAACAACTTTAATATATTTATTAAAGAAAGAACTAAGTAGTTATTATAGTACTATGGCTATAGAACTAGATAGAAGAGATTTAGTATATTTAAAAGATAAAGATTGCTTATCAATAAAAGATAGTGAATTAGAAAGTACATTAGATAAGTACTATTCAGTAGATGTCTTTTTAGTAGATTTAAATAAATCTCAAAAAGAACATCTATGTACCGATGTATTATATCTAATAGAACCAACTACTATAAAGCTAAATAAATTATCAGTAATAAATCCAAAAGTATTTGGAGAATTAAAAGGTAAAAAGTTAATACTAAATAAAAGCTTATTATCTGAAGAAGATATATCTGACTTTGAAGTAGAATCAGATCTAAAAGTATACTATAATATACCTCCAGTAAATGATAAAAAAGACAATAGTAATATAATTTTACCATTATTAGAAAAGTTAGGTTATGTTAAATCTGTAGAATCAGAAGAACCTAAAAGAAAAAATAGACTATTTGATTTCTTCAAATAATCTTTTTTTATTTTAACTCAAAATGGTTGAAATAATTGTAGTATTATGGTAGCATCAATATATAAGGTAAAGAAAGTTGATAATCAACAAGAAAGGAGTGACCTTCTTATGAAAAATATATTAGTTAAAAATGTTAACAAAATGTTAATCAGGAGGGGTATGTAAATTATTACTTGTAAATCCTTATAATATAAGAAAATATATGAATAAAAAAGACTATGAAATAACTAATAGAAATATTAGCAATTTTTCGTAGTCTTTTTATTAGTATATTAAAAGGAGTCAAAATCATGGTAGAAAAGAAAAAAATTTTAAAACAATTAGTATTTTTTGTCTGTATACTAATTGCTAGTAGTAGTATCGTAAACGCACAGACAATAACAAAATGTCCAGAAGGATTAACAACCTGCCCAGGCGATTCAAGCAAATGTTATCGAAAAGCATCATCAATGAAGACAGAACCAGACTGCAAATATGATAAAAAACAAGTAACATATACAACCGTTATATATGTCAATGATGCAGGAGGCAAATCTTATGATACAAAAATATGTAAACAGGCACAATGCAATTGGAATGAAGTGTATAATGGTTGCCCTTATGGAACATATTTTGCAGGGTGGCAAAAAGTAAGCGGCAAGGTATCGGTTTATGGAAGTTATATTTATACAACATCTGATATTAGTAGTAATTATTATGGATCTGTAAAAGCCCTTTGTTATTATAATAAACCTCCAGTAACTAATAATGGAACGGGTAAAACAATAGAATCACAGCCAATAGAAGAGCCAGTAGAAAATGTTTGCCCTAAAAGTGAAAATAAAGAAAAAATAATTAATGCTAATAATTATAAATTTACATATAATTTGGATGGTGGACATTTTATTGATGGTAGTACCGAGAGAACAGAAATAATTGATAGCTATTCAGTAGTAGGAGCTTTTAGATTAAATCCGTTAAAAAAAGGCTATAAATTTGTTTCATGGCAAGATGAGAATGGAAAAGATTTTGATTTCAGTACAAAACCAACTAAAAATACAACACTAAAAGCTAAATATGAAAAATTAACTGATGAAGAAAAAGATGCTTATACATGTCCAAAAGATTATGTATTAGATCCATCTAATGCAAAATGTTATAAGTACCTAAAATTTAATAGAGAAGGTAATACAACTAGTAAAGCTAGCATAGATAATGTTATGCAAGTTCCATATCAAACCAATCAAAGTCTTACTGCTGGAAAGGCTTATAATTATACAACGATAAGTTATGAAGATGGCTCAAGAATGTGTTACGGATATAATGCTCCAAGTGAAGGTGATCCTGGTGAAATAATTTATATCAAGGATAGTAAATTAAATACCATAGGAAAAAACAATGCAACATATTATTTTAGTGAAAATGGTAAGAATGTTGAATATGAAGATCAAGACAATTGGAAATCCGCTGATACATGTGATTTTGGATCATATTGTAATCTCGATACATGTACTAAGGTATCTGGAGCGTGTGACGTTACTTGGAGTGCTATTATCTTCCATTCTGTTGATGCTACATATGCAAAAGAATTAGATACAACAGAAATAGTTGAAGGTAAAAATACAATTTCTAAAGGAAACACAGGTGATAAATCAAAAGAAGAGATAAGTGAAAACCCAAAAACAGGAAGTAAATTATGGATATTTATTACTCTTGGTGTAGCCTTTAGTGCAGCGGGTACATATTATTATCGCAAATATAGAAAAACAGAAGTGTAAAAATAATTCTTAATTCAAAGTAAAAGATTGACTTTTATTATTAATTAGTGTAATATATAATTATGAATTAAGGAGGAAAAGCTATGAATGATATAAATATATGTAGTCAAGCATCAATGGCACCATTATGGACTTTAATAGGCACCATAATAAATATAATATGGATAGGCATCCCTGTAATAATGATAATTTTGGGATCAATAGATTTAGGTAAAGCTGTAGTATCAAGCAAAGAAGATGATGTAAAGAAGGCTAAATCAACTTTTATAAGAAGATTGATTTATGCAATAGCAGTATTTGCGGTAGTATGGTTAGTAACAGTTTTATTTGACTTTTTAGGAAATTTAAATCTTGATGATGCTAATACAAGTTCTTGGAAACAATGTTGGTGTCAAATTAGAGGAAAAGATAATTGTAACAACTTAACAAAGAAATAAAAAAATTTTATTTCTTTTTTTCTATATAAAATTTCTTGTAAAAACAGTTAAACTAATGTATAATTATAGCAGGTGATAGAATGTATTTTTTAATAGAAGTTTGTCAAAATCCAGGAATACTTAGAGTATTATATTTTGTTTATTTACTTATGGATGCACTATTTGTTATAGTACCAATAAGCTTAATTATAATGCTTTTAGTAGATTTCTTTAAAGCAGTAGTATCAGATGATGATACTGCTAAAAAAAATTCCAAAATGGCTGGAAAAAGAATAATAAATGCAATGTTAATATTTTGTGTTCCATGGATAGTAAATGTAATAATGATGATCCTTAATTCAGCAGGTTTTCCAACTGGCTATTCAGTATGTGAAGCAAATGCCAAAAGTGGAAACTTTACATATTATGATAATTTATTAGCAGCCGAAGAAGCAAAAGCTAAAGCAGAGAGAACAAAAAGCCTAGAAGAAAAAAGAAAACAATATGAAGCAGAAATAGCAGAAAAAGAAAGATTAAAAGCACAAGATGAATCAAATATAAGTAGTGGTGAAGAATATAGTAGTATGGCTGATGCTTTAATCGGAAATATTGAAGGAGAACTAGGAAATACAGATAGTTCTAAATATGGAGCTCCAGCGGGTACACCATGGTGTGGATATTTTGCAACATGGGCTTTAAAACAAACAAACTATGATGGTATAAACTTATATAGCGATATAATTGAAAAAGAATCAAAAGTAGTAAACTTTGCCTCTGCCTTATGTAGTATGGGAACGTTTTATAGTAATAGTAATTTAGCCTTTGAATATTCAGATTTCTATGCAAATAAATTTGGAAAAGAAAAATATACTCCTAAAAAAGGAGATATAATATATTTCAAGTGGGGTCAAGATTGGAATGGTGAAATAAACGCTTGTCCACATGCATCAGACGCTCATATTGGAATAGTAGCAGCCAATGATAATGGGAATCTAACCGTATATTCTGGAAATTCATCACATAAAGTAAATACAACATATCATTCCGTAACAGACACTAATATAGTAGGGTATGGTTCTTGGTATAACAATTAGGAGGAAATATGAAAAAAATATATTTAATATTAGCACTACTATTATTATCTGGATGTAGTATAAATTATAACTTAGATATTGAAGATGATGGCTTATTCAAAGAAACAATAACTGGTACTGTAACAAGTAAAGAACTAGATGATACAAACAGTACAAATGTAGATATATATTCATATAGCTTAAATACAGCTACCCCATTAATAGATAATAAAGGACAATATAAGAAAGAAATAACAGATAAAAACAAATATAAAGAATTTAAATACACTTATACATTTGATAACAATTACAAATCATCAAACATTCTAAACACATGTTTTACTTATGTATTATTTGACGAATCAGAAGATTATTATAATATAGATTTATATGGCCCATTTAAATGTATGTATTCAGATAAAATAAATATATCAGTAACAAGTAAATACGCTATTACTGATAATAATGCAGACAAAGTAAATAAAAATACATATACATGGACAATAAAAGATAAAGATAATGCTAATATACACTTAGAGGTAAATAAAAAAATAGAATATAAAGAATCAAATAAAAAATATGCATTTACTACCATAAGAATAGTAAGTTTCATCATACTATTAATATTATCCGCAGTAACATATTATCTATATAAAAAAAGAGAATCAGATATATAAAATTAAAAGAAATAATGAATAAAAATTATTTCTTTTTTTATCTATCTATGCTATAATTAAATTATAGTAAATTCTTATGCCCAGAAGGAGTTGTAATATTATGAAAAATAAAATATTAATGATAAGTACATTTTTCCTATCGTTTGTTATACTAATTAGCAGTGTTAATGCTGCACAAGAATTAACATGTACATATGAAGATGCAAGTGAACCTAATGATAGTTTAGGAATTGTTTATAAAAAGAGAATAATTCAATATGAAGATGGAACAATAAAATATCAATATTTTGCAGACTCTGGTATAGCTGTAAGTCATTTATACAATTGGAAAAACAGCGATAATCCAAATACAAGTTTCAAAGATACTTCTGCTTATGATAAAAACTCGGGTTTAAAAGAATGCCCACAATGTGTAACTTGGAAGAACAATTATAACAAACCAGATAATGATAAATTTCACTTTAAAGATGCAAACAAAGAAGGAAATTGTAATGGTGGATTCCTTGATCCAAAGTATGCAAAATTAGAAAAGCAAGAAAATACAGCGTTATCAGATGATGAGTCTTGTAAAGAATTTGAGCACAAAGATCAAGTTGAAGGTAATTGGCTTTCAGTTTGCGAATACAATAATGGAGACAACAAAACATATTTATATTTTAATAACACTACTTATACAATTCAATACAAAGATGATTCAAAAACAGTTAATTCATGTATTGTATATAGTGAATTAAATAAAGTATATGAAAAAAATAAAAATCAATGCCCTGCATTTTTATATTATCAATCAAAAGATGATAAAATTTCTTATTATTTAAATGATCCAATTAAAGGCAGCAAAATGCAATTACAATATCAAACTGATTATGACGAGAGTGGAAATGTAATAAAAGACAGAGATAATATAAAAACCAATACCGATCCAGAACCAACAAGTTGTGAAGATTTATTTAGTGATGAACTAATTGAAAAAATTAATAAAGTAATGAATATTATAAGAATTGCTGTACCAATAATACTAGTTGTATTTGGAATGACTGATTTTTTAAGAGCAACTTTTAGCGATAGTGAAGATAATATGAAAAAAGATAGAGACAGATTCATTAAGAGAATTTTGGCAGCAATAATAGTGTTTTTAGTACCAATATTTGTTGATTTAGTTCTTAGAGTTTCAAATGTTGTTTGGAGTAATATTAATCCAGATACATGTATAAAATAAGGGAGGTGTAATATGTATACTTTAGATATTTTAGGTATAGGAAATAGTATCAGAGAAGCAGGAAGAACGATAGCTTTAGCATTGTTTGATACATTATTAAGATTAATAGCAGCATTGTATGATTTATTCAATATGATAGCAAGTCATAGACTTTTTGATGATAATGTTATACAAACTATTTATACACGTGTAGGATTAGTTTTAGGACTATTCATGGTTTTTAGGCTAACCTTTTCTGCAATAGAATATTTAATTAATCCAGATAATATAACTGATAAGCAAAAAGGAATAGGAAATATAATAAAAAAAGTATTAATAGTAGTAATTTTACTTGGCAGCGTACATTTCCTTTTTAACACAGCTTATTCATTTCAAGATTTACTATTAAATGATGAAAATAATGTAATATCAAAAGTAATATTAGGTAATTCAAAAACTACTGGTATGTCAGCGGAAACTGATATATCATGGGCAATTTTCTCATCATTTTTTAAATCAACGGGGCCTGAAACATCAACATGCAGCAAATATCTCGACGAGGACAACTCAGCAGGTATAAAAGCAGATTTTGACAACTATTATAAAACAGCATTTAGCACATTATCATTTAAAAAAGCATATGAATGTGTAAATGAAAAAAATGGAGAAGATTGGGCAATAAACTTTGAATGGTTTTATGGAATTTGTACAGCATTATTTGTGGGATATGTGTTATGTGTATATATTATCCAACTAGGAGTAAGAAGTGTACAATTAGCATATTTAGAATTAATAGCACCTATACCAATAATGATGTATTTAAATCCAAAAGGTGATGAAACACTAAAAAAATGGGGAAAACAATGTTTATCAACTTATTTAGATGTTTTCATTAGAGTTGCAATACTATACTTTATCCTATTAGCATTCAAAGCAATTACTGAAGCCGATTTATTCGCCACAGGATCAATACCTATAGGAATAGTATTATTAATAGGTTTAATGATGTTTGCTAAAAAAGTCCCTGATCTTATAAAAGAAATATTCCCATCAACTGGTAGCAAAGCCGGTTTGGATTTTGGAATGAAGCTAAAAGAAGGATTGACAGCAGGAACTGGGGCAACTATTGGTGCAGTTGGTGGATTGGCAACGGGTATCAAATATGGTAAAGGGACAGCTGGAGGAAGATTAGGCGGTGCCATAACCGGATTAGCAAGAGGCGCACTTGGTGGAGCAAAATCAAAGGGAAATATTTTTGCTAATGCTAGTAAAGGTATTGCAAATCAAAGAGTGGCAATGCAAAGAGCATACAATAGAAATAATGATGGCTCAGACTTCTGGGGAAGAACCCTTGGAGCAGGTGATGCTGCCAGAACTAAAGCGGCATTTGATGAAGAATTATCATTTTATGATGCTTATACCAAAAATGCCGATCTAGTTGATAGTGAATTAGCCAAAAATGCGAATGTAAAAGCAATTTTAGCTGAACAGCAAGCATTAATGTCAAGAGGCGAAAGCGGTGGTCCAATTCCAACAGCTGCAGAAATAGCATCCATGGATAGTAGGGTTAAAGCTGTAAAACAAACTGCTTTGCAGAATGAGATGAATAGACGAGGAACAGCAGATGAAAATAAAGTACTTATAGCTGCTTTAGACAATGCCGAAGCAATGCGCAAAAAGGCAGTTAAAAGCAATTATGCTGGATTTGAAAAATATCATGAAACAAGCGTATTAGATTATTCCGATAATTTCTTAGATAGTGTAAAAGAAGTTAAAAATGAAACTAGAAATATTAAGGATCCATCAGGTTCAAGAAATGAAGCATACAAGAAAGCTGAAGCAAATGCTAAGTATGCTAAGGATAAATAAAATAAAAAGGAGTGTGATATAAAGTGAATGGATATTTAGTACCTGCTAATGCTAAAAGAGGAACTTTAATATTTAATATATTTAGACCATTTGATTTAATATTATTTGGAACTGGTGTAGTAATATCATTATTAGCATTAGCTATAGTTAGATCTAGTAATACCTTTGCCATATTACTAGCATGTATGCCAGCAGGTATAACAGGATTACTAGTAGTTCCAATACCTAATTATCATAATGTACTTTGTGCTATACAAAGTATGTTAAGATTTTTCACTGAAAGAAGAAATTATATATGGAGAGGTTGGTGTTTTTATGAAAAATTCGCAGTTGACGAAAAACGCAAAAAGTAGTTCAAAGTATACGGAAGATTGGATACCTATTAAAGCAATATCCAATGGTACTATACTATTGGATAATAAATTAAAAGTAACTGGTGTTAAAATAAGACCAAGAAATATCTTTATTCTTGATCAACAGTCTCAAGACGGTGCTTTAATAGCTTTAAAAAATTTTTACAATACTATTGATTTTGAATTTTGGTTAATTTCGGCAGATCGTCCAGTAGATTTAAATAATTATTTAGCTAGACTACAATTACTATATAATCAAACCCCAAATCCAGCAGTTAGAAAATTAATAAATCAAGATATAGATAAGGCTAATAGTTTTATGAATAATAATATAACAGATACAGAATACTATATATTATTTAAAGAAAAAAATGATGATATAATTCAAAAAAGATTACGTACTCTAGTTACTGGACTTGCTAATTCAGGATTAGAAGCATCACAAGTATCTAATGATGATTTAAGAGTAATACTAGATAACTTTCTTAATGGGGGAATGACAACTAATTTTGGGACGGTGATTTCATAATGAATTTAAAAAGTGAATTAGCTCCTAAAGGATTGCAATTTAATCCTTCAGACTTTGTAATTAGTGATAAATATGCAACAATATTAACAGTAATATCATATCCAAGATTTATTGTTCCAGGTTATTTATCTAATCTAACTAATATGTCTGGCGTAAAATTAGTAATAAAACACATTCCTGTACCATTTTCAGTACTTGCAAAAATGTTAAACAAAGAAATATCTGATTTAAAAAGTAGATATCAAGAAGAAAAAGATCGTACAATTCAAGAAAGAATTAGACAAGATGTGGATTCTCTAGAATACTTTATTCAACAATTTACAGCATCACAAGCTAAAACATTTGATTTTCAAATGCATATCATGGTAACAGCAGATACTAGAGAAGAACTAGAAATGAAAAAAGTTAATCTAAAGAATTATATGGATGCTATGGAATTAAGGGCAATACCATTAAGATTTGAACAAGAAAGAGTATTAAAGTCAATTCTTCCAATATTTGATAAACAGCCAATAGAACAAAGAATAGGTACACCAATGCCTTCTCCAACCATGGCCGCTATGTATCCATTTATCTTTGATAGTATAAAAGATGATGGATTATCAACATTGTTAGGAGTAGACTTCTCTGGTGGTGTTGTACTATTTAACCAGTTCTTATATCAATTAAAAAAAGAAAGCAATAGAAATAATGCTAATATGATTATTCTAGGTACTTCTGGTAGCGGTAAATCAACAGCGGCCAAATTAATATTGAGAAGTCATATTAGAAACGGTTATCAAATCGTAGCGGTTGATCCAGAAGGCGAAATAAGTGAAATGACAAGAGCTTATGGCGGAGATGTTGTAGATTTAGGTAAAGGTGGAGAATACGGAATGGTAAATCCATTAGAAGTAATAATGGATGCAGACGAAAATGAAATAAAAAACGGTTTAGGTTATACCGTATTAAATAAAACATTACAATCATTAAAAGCATTTATGAAATATTATTCTCCAGATATTGAAGAAGATGTACTAGCCCTATTTAGTGGAGTAGTACAAGATACATATGCTAGATTTGGTATAACATTTAACTCAGATTTTTCTAAATATACATCAAAAGATTATCCAACCTTTGGAGATGTATATGTAACAGTAACTAGTAAATTAACATCTATGACAGAAAAAACACATGAAAGAGATGTAATGGAAAGACTAGAACTAAAATTAAGACCATTAGTTAGAGAGTTACAATATTATTTTAATGGACATACAACAATAAATACTGAAAGTGACTTCTTAGTATTTAATATAAAAGAATTAATGAATTCAGATACAAATATAAGAAATGCTTTACTATTTAATATATTAAAATTCGCTTGGGGATTATGTTTAAACCCTAACGTTAATACAGTATTATCAGTAGATGAAGCACATGTATTACTAGGAGCAAAAAATGAATTAGGAGCAGAGTTCTTAGCTCAAGTACAAAGAAGAGCAAGAAAATATAACACAGGTACTATAATAATAACTCAGCAACCATCAGACTTTGTAGCAGATGGAATATTAATGCATGGTAAAGCAATATTTGATAACTCATCTTATTATTTAGTAATGGGCTTAAAGAAACAAGCAGTAGAAGATTTATCAATGTTAATAGATTTAAATGAAAATGAAAAAGAAACAATAAAAAGATTTAGTCAAGGTGAAGCCTTATTTGTATGTGGAAATAGAAGAATGCAAATAAATGTTATAGTAACTGAAGACGAATTAGAATCATTTGGTACTGGTGGAGGATTCTAATCTACTAATAAGTGGGTGAGTATTATGGATGAACAAGAAAAAAATTCAAAAATGAAAATAGCTAGTAATTTAGTTTGGAAAAAAATGCCAATAAAATACAAAGCAATAACAATTGTTGCCGCCGCAGCTATTATTTTCATTTTTGTTTTTCTTTTATTGATAATAGCTCCATTAATATCTACCGGAATAATAAAATCTGATGATATATCAAGTGGATATAGAGGATCAAGTTCTTTTGGCGGAGTAAAAAAAGAAGTTTATTGGTGGCCAATCGGTAGTGCTGAGACAGAGGAACAAAACGGGTTTTTATTAGCCAAAGGTGATCCTCAAATAACCACTATTAGTAATAATTATAGTGATGAAAATAAAGGTATTGATATAAGTAGTGGTGAAGCTGACCCTAACACAATAAACGTTATAGCAGTAAAGCCGGGTGTTGTTACATATCCAACAGATGATTCTCAAACCCAATTTGAAGACAGTGGTACAGCATCCGATGGCGATGGTTATGGTAATTATGTAAAAATTAGACATAGTGACGGTAGTTATACATTATATGCTCATTTAGCAAAAGATAGTATCACAGTTAAAGCAGATGATGTAGTAGAACAAGGTCAAGTAATTGGGAAGATGGGTCGTAGCGGTGATGCATCTGAAACAAAATTACATTTTGAAATAAGAATAGGTTCTGATTCACCTGATAGTAGTGTTGATCCAACGCAATATATAAAAGCAGATGATCCAAGGCCAAGTTCTTATGGAACAACAGGCGGTTTTTCATTAAATGAAACTGTATTATCGCTAAGTGAATTTAAGGTCAAGATGGATGACTATTGTCAAAGAAATGGAAATCAAAATTTTTGTTATAACTTTTCTAGTAACTCAGAATTAGTTTATCAAACATCCGTAGATAATAATGTTAATCCAGAATTAGTAGTAGTAACAGCTGGAACCGAGCAAGGTTGGAGTAATCCAAATGGTAGTTATAACTTCTGGGGTATAGCAGTAACAAATGGAAGTAATGATACCGGAAGCTTTGGATCATTAGAAAATGGTATAGTTCAATATGCAAAAGTAATTAATGATTATAATTCCCCAAATAGTAGCCATTATAACGAAATAATAAATAGAAATAATGCAAGAGAAGAAGCAGGATGCAAAGCTGAAGGACACGGAATGCCAGGAACTCTTGAGGGAATGCAATCATTATATTCATGGATAGGAGATCATCGTTATAATCCCGGAGGGAATGGCCTTGGCGGATGTGTTTATTTAAATTTAATATATGGAGCAGGATATTGTTCATCGGTACCAACTTGTTACGATTATAACAATTGCCCAAGTGATTCAAAAACAACAGTGTGTGAACAAAATGACTATACAGCATACCAGTTAATTGGAAAATTTAAAATTCGATATGATATTTTTGGATTATAGGAGGAATAATGGAAGATTCAGTAGATAAAACTCTAAAATTAGTAATAGCATTAATAGTTATAATGGCTGTTTTAGCAGGAATAAACCAAATATTTTTTAAAGATAAAGTTAAAGTTAAAGAAGATAAAGTAAATCCAGATGAAATATTATTAGTGGATGATTATAATAGATTTTATACAGTATCGTCTTGTGTATCAAAATATCTAAACTATCTAACCACTAATAACACAGAAAAATTATTAGTATTACTAAGCAATGAATATAAGACAAAAAACAATATTACCGAATCAAATATTTATACATTCATACCAAAAATAACAGGTAATAGAAATTTCTCTCCAAAAAAAATGTATCAACAAAGACTTAATCAAACAATCTATAAATACTATGTATATGGAACTATTGAAAAAGATTCACTAAATACTTCATCATCTAAAGAAGATTACTACATAATAGTCATCTTAGATGAAAGTACAATGACATTTGCAATAGAACCATATGATGGTAGTATGTTTAAATAGAGGTGATAAATAGTGGAAAATAAAAAAAGTTACATTTGGTTAGTTGTACTTGTTATAATAGGATTACTAGTGTTTTATGGAATAAAAATTTATCGAAGTAAAAAAACATTAGTACCAACTAATAATTATATAAATTACACTATGAATCCAAAAACATATGATGTAAATGAATATAATCTAGTAAATATAAACGACAGACAATTAGCGGCTATATATCTAAACGATTACCGCAACTATTTAAAAAACAATATAGATCAAGCATATGAATTATTAAATGAAGAATATCGTTCTAAAAAGTTTAACAATATACAAGAATTTAAAGACTATATAAATAGCATAAATATAAATACTATGTCAGTAGAAAAATATAATATTAGTGATGATAAAAAAATAATAGATGTATATATATCAGATAATGATAGATTTATATTTAAAATAAAAAGCATTTTAGAATATGAAGTATATCTAGATGATACAACGGTAGAAATATAAATTTATAACTAGGCAAGTATTCAAATATCAGAGTACTTGTTTTTATATTTTATATCAATAAAAATATATAGTATTAGCTTGCTGTTTTTAAGTAATTTTGTTTACAATTCAATTTATTAATGCTATAATAATGTTAGTAATTTGGAGGCGATATCTTAATGAAAATAAAAGTAGAAAAAAAAGATCTAATAATATTTTGTGCCTTTTGTGTATTTCTATTATACCTATGTGCAATAGGTGTATTAAACACTGCTAGTATTGTAGCAGAAGGAAAATTTTATGGCTTCTTACCATTTAAAGCATTTACTGCAAAATATATTGGAATGACATTCTTCCTATTTTTTGTAGCCATAATAGGAATATTTATGGCTGTAAAGTCATACATTTTTGATCGTGATAAAGGTTTTGGTTTCTCTGTTGGTGAAAAAAAAGAAAAAGGTTACTCAAGATGGGCTACAGATAAAGAATTTAAAAAAGGCCTAGAAGTAGTTGAAATTAAACAGGATACATTGCCTGCAGCAGGAATAGCTTTATATAGTAAAAAAGGTAAAATGTGGGTAGATAACGGGGAAGACCATTACCTAGTTATGGGTGCAACTGGTTCTGGTAAAACAGTAATAGTAGCAAAACCAATGATAAAATTATTAGCGAAACATAATGAATCAATGATATTAACCGATCCTAAAGGTGAATTATATGAGTCTTCAGCAGCATTATTAAAGGAAAAAGGTTATAACATCATAACATTAAATTTTAGAGATCCTCAAAAAGGTAATGCTTGGAATCCAATGACATTACCATATAAATTATATAAAGAAGGAAATCAAGATAAAGCCATTGAATTATTAGATGACTTAGCTTTAAATATTCTTTATGAAGAAAAATCAAGTGGTGATCCATTTTGGGAAAAAACAGCCGCTGACTATTTTACAGGTCTAGCTTTAGGACTATTCGAAGATGGAACAGAAGATCAAATAAATATAAACAGTGTAAACTTAATGAGTAGTTTAGGAGAAGAAAGATTTGGCGGACCAAATAACAACTATATTAAAGAATACTTTAATGCCAAAGATCCCGCTAAAGCGGCCTATATAAATGCTTCCGGAACAGTATTTACAGCTGATGAAACAAAACAAGGAATAATAGCAACATTCAAACAAAAGATGAAATTATTTTCTGAGAGAGCAAACCTATCAGAAATGCTTTCATATAGTGATTTTGATATGCGTGATATCGGTAGAAAGAAAACCGCAGTATTTTTAATTGTACAAGATGAAAAGAAGACATTGCATCCTCTTGCTACCATTTTTATAAAACAATGTTATGAAACATTAATAGATGTTGCCCAAGAAAATGGCGGAAAATTACCATTTAGAACAAATTTCATCCTAGATGAGTTTGCTAACATGCCACCATTAAAAGATGTAACAACAATGGTAACAGCAGCCCGTAGTAGACTTATCAGATTTACTTTCATTATCCAGAACTTTGCTCAATTAACTCAAGTATATGGAAAAGAAAATGGTGATACCATTAGAGGTAACTGTAATCTACTATACCTAATAAGTAGTGAAATAGCAGCTCTTGAAGAAATAAGTAAAATGTGTGGAGAAGTAAAATCAAAAGAAAAAGAAAAAACCGCTTCAACTCCACTTGTAACAGTAAGTGACTTACAAAGACTAAATCAATTTGAAATAATAGTATTAAGAAGAAGAATGTTCCCATATAAAACGAGGTTTCAAACAGACTTTGAAGTTGATTGGGGACGCACATATCCTAACGAAACACCACCTGAAAGACAGAGAAGAGAATTACAATTATTTGACATAAGAGACTTTGTTAAAAAGCAAAAGGAGCAAAAGCTAAAAGAAATGGGTACCTTTGAACCATCGATGAATCCATTTGGTGGTGGAGCAGGTCCATTTATGGGAAATCCATTTATGAGCCAAAATCCATTTATGAATATGCCAAATTTTGCTAATGAAAGTAACGATATTCCAGAAGATGAAGAAAAGTTTAATATTGATGACTTAGTTAAAAAGATAGATGCTAAAATAGCAGAAATAGAGAAAGAAGAACAAAGTCAAAATGCCGTTATTGATGTTAAACCGGAGGAAGAATCAACACCAGTCACACCAGCAGAAACTAAACAACCAGAAAAACAATCACCAACTTCAGAACAAAACACTCAAATCCAACGCATGTATGAAGATAATACCAGTGATGATGACTTCTTTGATGATTTCTTCAGTGATGATTAAAATATTAGAACATAACATGATTATGTTCTTTTTTCTATCAAAATTCTGTGTTTATTAACTTTTCATAATATTATAAAAAGTATATATTATAGTGAGGTGTAAGTATGAATACAATTTCACTTGAAACATTAAAAAGAATAAAAAATCCTATTATAGTGGACATAAGAGATAACTATTCTTATAATATTTCACATCTAAAAAATTCAATAAATATTCCATACTATAATCTATTAAACAATTACTCCCATTACTTAAATAAAAATAGTACTTATTACCTATATTGTGACGAAGGACTACAAAGCAATGAAATAAGTAGAAGACTAAATGCTTTTGGTTATAATACTATGTCTATCGAAGGAGGATTTAAATCATTCAAATAATCATATATATAACATATAATTAAATATGAGAATGAACTTAAAAAACAAAAAAAAGAAGAAAAATAAAACCATATCAGTAATTATCATAATAACTATTTTTATAACAATATCAACATTATTATTTATAAATTACTATTCAAAAAAAGCCATTCCAATTTTAAAATCATATGCCGAATCAGAAGTAAGAAAATTAACTATCTTAATAATAAATAAATCCATAACTAAACAAGTATACAATATAGATACTGAAGAAATATTTAAAGTAGTATATAACAATAAAGGTGAAATAACACTAATAGATTTTGATTCTAAAGTATCATCAAAAATATTAAGTAACATGACTAGTTTAGTAGAATTAAACTTGCGAGCAGTAGAAGAAGGAAAAATAGATATGCTTGAATTACCAGAAAATAGTTTAAGTGATTACAATATGGATCTATTAGAAAAAGGAATTATAGTAGAAGTACCATTAGGAATAGTGACAGGATCAAACTTATTATATAATATCGGACCAAAAATTCCAGTAAAATTATCATTAATAGGGGATGTATCAACAGGATTCAGCACAGAAGTAGTAGAGTATGGTATAAATAATGCTCTTCTTAAATTAATGATAGATATAAAAGTAGATACAAAGATAATTCTCCCAATAATAAGTGATAATTTAACTATAGAATGCAGTATACCAATAGCAATGAAAGTAGTTCAAGGAACAATACCTAATTACTATATAAACGGATTTACAACAAAATCAAATATAACCAACTAAAAAGCCTGTCTATTATGTAAATAGATGGCTTTTTTCTTTACAATAACCTTATTTTCATATATAATAAATTTGTAACAAGGTGATAAAAATGAAATTAACAAGTGATGTAGTAAAAAAAATATCAAGTATAAAAGGTGAACCAAAATGGATGCTCGATTTTAGATTAACTAGTCTTGATGCATTTAATAAAAGTAGTAATCCAAACTTTGGACCAAAGTTAGATATTGATTATGATAGTATAAATTATTATAAAGAAAGAGAAGAAAAACTAACAGATAACTGGAATAATATCTCTTGTGGAGTTAGAAACCTATTTGACGATTTAGGAGTAATATCCGCTGAAAAAAACTATTTAGATGGAATAGGAGCCCAATATGATAGTGAAGTAATATATCATAATATGAATAAAGAATTAAAAGAAAAAAACATAATTTTTCTAGATACAGATACAGCTCTAAGAGAACATCCAGAATTATTTAAAAAATATTTCAATACCTTAGTAAAATATAACGAAAATAAATTTACAGCCTTAAACGGAGCAGTTTGGTCAGGAGGAACATTCATATATATACCACCAAATACTCATCTAGATAGACCACTTCAAAGCTACTTCAGAATAAATAGCAAAAATATGGGTCAGTTTGAAAGGACACTTATTATAGTAGATGACAATAGTGACTTACATTATATAGAAGGATGTACAGCACCAACATATACAGAGGATTCACTTCATGCCGCTGTAGTAGAAATATTTGTAGGAAAAAATGCCAAATGCCGTTATACAACAATACAAAATTGGAGTACTGATGTCTATAATCTCGTAACCAAAAGAGCCATTGTTGAAGAAAATGGTTTAATGGAATGGATAGATGGTAATGTCGGCTCAAAGACCAATATGAAATATCCATGTTGTATTCTAAAAGGAGATAATTCTCGAGGTAGCTGCATAACAGTAGCAGCAGCAGGAAAAGATCAAATTCAAGATAGTGGTGCTAAAATGATCCATTTAGGAAAAAATACCAAAAGTAACATCGTATCCAAATCAATAGCTTCATCAGGTGGACTAGCTACATATCGTGGAGAAGTAAAAATAACAAAAAACGCTACCAACTCTAGAGCAGCAGTCAAATGTGACACCCTAATAATAGATGACATTTCAAAAAGTGATACCATTCCAACCAACATCGTTAATAACAATACATCATTTATGGAACATGAAGCAACAGTTTCTAAAATATCCGAAGAAAAATTATTCTATTTAATGAGTAGAGGAATAAGTGAAGAATCAGCTAAAGAATTAATTATAATGGGATTTATGAATGAATTTAGAGAAGAACTACCAATGGAATATGCAGTAGAATTAAATAGATTATTAGCATTTAACATAGGAGAAAATAAATGAAAAAATTAATTAAACTAATATTTATATTACTAGTATTATTTCTACTAGGCTACTTTATATATACCAATTATATAAATGCTATACCAAAATTAAATGTTGAAGAAGAAAAAGCCAAAGTAACAGATTATCATGTATATGGCAATCATCTAAATATAGCAGGAGAATTAGAAATAACCGATAAAAACTATAAAGATATAAAAATAATACTATATAATGGTAAAGAAAAAACTTATGATATAACAACAAGTATAGAAGATACTAAAATAATATTCAATACATCTGAATATTTAAATGAAGGCATATATTTAGATAATATAGAAAAAGGCAAATATTATATGTTTATCAAAGTAACATATGAAAATGATGACGATACCGCTAAGAATAAAGAAATAAATAAATATTATATACTAAATAATGGTACCAGTTATAAAGACTTAACATATTATACACTATCAAAATATAACAAAAAAATAATTATTAATACTGATAACGATTATAGTACTATTGGTCTTACTATAAAAGAAAATAAAGATGATAATATATATGATATAACAATAGATCCCGGTCATGGCGGTATGGATAGTGGAACAGTAGTAGACAAAAAAGAAGAAAAAGATTATACCATGGCAATAAGTACCAAAATAAAAAACAACTTAGAAAAAAATGGTATTAAAGTAAAGATGACTCATACAGAAAATCAACTAACAAAGAACGATTACTTTGATGAATATAATAAAAATGGTCGAGCTGTTATACCAAACGAAGTAAAATCAAAATATACTTTTTCCATCCATATAAACCAAAATAACTCATCCAAAGCAAGCGGTATAGAAGTATATACACCGGATAACATAAACTATGAATTTGCTAAGTCATTAGCGGATAATCTATCAAAAAATACAAGTTTCGACTATTCCAACGCCAAAAAGTACAAAATGTATAATGGTGTCTATACCCATACATTTAGTCAAAATGAAATATCAAATTCACTAGAAGGATATAAAAAGAAAAACTATAAACCATATAATATAACAAAAACATCAAATTATTTATATATAATAAGAGAAACAGGGGGCTATATGACTGGAGCATATGTTGATAATAGCAATCCAGAAAAAGTAGGAACAAATCCATATTACAATAGCAATATAGGTAATGAATCATATCTACTAGAATTAGGATATTTATCAAATAAAAATGATCAAAGTATACTAGATAAAGAAGAAGATAAAATATCCGAAGTCATAGCAAATACAATCATTGAAGAACTATCAAAGAAATAAAGTGTAAAATAAGTGTAAAGTATAAAATTTAATCAAAAACCAGTTTTAGTAATTGTAAATCAGCCAAAAAGATTTTTATCCAAAATAAAGATCTTTTTTTTCTGCTCTAATAACCATTAAAAACCATTTTTACCATATTTGTTTGAAAGATATAATTATGCTATAGTGCCATTGAAAGGAGGTATTATGGTTAATCAAATAGTTTTAGTAGGAAGAATAGTAAGAGCACCAGAAGTAAGAACAACAGAAACAGGAAAAAAAGTATCCACTATTACATTAGCAGTTCCAAGAAATTATAAAAATGCTAATGGTGAATATGATACAGACTTTTTAGATTGTACACTATGGTCATCAATAGCCGAATCAACAAGTGAGTATTGCCAAAGCGGTGATATGATTGGTGTAAAAGGTCGCCTTCAGAACAGAATAATAGAAATGCCTGATGGTAATAAAAAAAGAAAAACTGAAGTAATAGCGGAAAAAATAACTTTCTTAAGTTCAAGTCAACGTAAAGCAGACAATTCCGAAAGAGAAACAAAAATAACAGAAGAAAAACGCAAAGCAGATGAATAATCTGCTTTCGTTTTAAAAGAAGGATGATATAATGGAATACTATCAAAAAATAAAAAAAGAATTTATAAATAACAACACAAATAAAGAAGTAAAAGAATATTATAGAAATATTAATGACCTGCAAGTATATTACAATGTAGGCAAATTACTATCAATAGAATTATCTAAGTCAAATCTAGAAGCAAAAGAACTAATAAAAGAATATTCTCAAAAATTAACAGAAGAAATAGGTAAAGGGTATAATTGGTATAACCTATATCGTATGTTAGAATATTATAATCTATTAAACACTAATAAAGAATTGCAAAATCTACCATCTAAACTTTCTTGGACTCATTTCTCTATTCTTATAGATTTAAAAGATATAAATAAAATAAATTACTATGCCAAATTAGCAGTATATGAAAACCTATCATATCGTAAATTACGAGAAAAAATAAAGAATAACAACTATGAAAATAAAATTCCAATAAAAAAGTTAAATAATAGTATATCTAAAGAAATGTTAAAAAATCTATTATTGCAGGATATAGATAATTTTCTTTCCCTTTTAGGAGAAGATATAACATATGTAAAAAAGAATTATCTAATAAGTAAGCAAGAATACATAGACGTATTATTATATAGTATTAAAAAAAATAGCTATATAGTAGTACAAATAAAAAATGATGAATTAAACAAAGAATATCTAGAAGAAATAAAGAAGTCCATGCATTATATAGATAAAAAAGTAAAAACTAATAAAGAAAACAAAACAGAAGGAATAATTATTGGTAAATATAATGAAAAATATCAAATAATATTCACAAGTAATCCCAATATAATTATGAATAAAACCATAAAATATTAATAAAAATCATCAAAAAAAGCCAAAATTCATTCAATTATATATACATTTTCACAATTTTGTTATAAAATAATATTAACAAGGAGATAACTGGTAGGAAGGAAAGTAATTATGATAGGTAAAAGGCTAAAAGAATTAAGAATTCAAAAAGGGTTATCACAGCAAGATTTAGGAGATGCCATTGGCGTAACTAAAGTATCTATTTGTGGCTACGAAAATGGAACTCGTCTTCCAAATCTAGAAAAACTAGTCAGTTTAGCAGAAGAATTAGAAACTACAACAGATTACCTTTTAGGTAGAGAGATAAAAATAGTTGAAGGAGAAGAAAAAAATTACATAGGATCAATATCTTATGATGATGTTAATTTAATATTAGAATTAAGACATTATCCAAATTTATATAATAAAATACTGAAAGATGTAAAAAGATCTGCAAATATAATAAACAAAAGAGTAATGAATCAGTAATAAAGAAAGAAGGAATATTATGATAGATATTAGAGATTTATATGAAAAAGATTATATTGGTAAAGAAATAACAATTAGTGGATGGATAAGAAATCATCGTAAACAAGCCCATTTTGGCTTCATTGATTTATCCGATGGTACTTACTTCAAAAACCTACAAGTAGTATATGATGATAAACTAAAAAAATTTGATGAAATAACAAAATTAAAATTAGGTTCAGCCATTACAGTTAAAGGAAAATTAATCAAATCACCAAAAGAAGGACAAGAATTCGAATTAACATTAGAATCATATACTTTAGAAGGAGATTGCCCAGACGACTATCCACTTCAAGCTAAAGGTAGACCAACTAGAGAATTCTTAAGAGAAATAGCCTATTTAAGACCAAGAACAAACTTATACAATGCAACATTCAGAGTAAGAAGTGTAGCAGCGTATGCTATCCATAAATATTTTCAAGATAGAAATTATGTATACTTCCATGCACCATTAATAACCGCTGCTGATTGCGAAGGCGCAGGAGAAATGTTCGAAGTAACTACTTTAGATCTAAATAAAATAGCAGAAACACATAAAGTAGACTATTCAAAAGATTTCTTTGGAAAAAGAGCATCACTTACTGTATCAGGACAATTAGAAGCAGAAACATTTGCTATGGCTTACAAAAAAGTATACACATTTGGTCCAACATTTAGAGCGGAAAATTCCAATACAAAAACTCACGCCTCAGAATTTTGGATGATTGAACCAGAAGTGGCCTTCTGTGATTTAGAAGAAGATATGAACATTATGGAAGATATGTTAAAGTATGTAGTAAAATATGTTCTAGACAACTGTCCAAATGAAATGGAATTCTTTGATAAATATGTAGAAAAAGGATTAATAGAAAAGTTAACCAAATTAGTAAATAGTAATTTTGTTAGAATAGATCATAAAGATGTCATAAAAATACTAAAAGAAGCAAAAGTAAATTGGGAATTCGAACCAGAATATGGTGAAGATATAGCAAGAGAACACGAAAAATATATTACAGAATACTTTGATGGCCCAGTATTTATAAAAAATTGGCCAAAAGATATCAAAGCCTTCTATATGAAAC